>Ga0114999_10006003_pt1 | contig 14141 bp, 10 predicted proteins | sample ArcticOcean_MG_C_3_FD_89820 | JGI IMG/M metagenome (GOLD analysis project Ga0114999, IMG submission 89820) | Marine microbial communities from western Arctic Ocean - ArcticOcean_MG_CB8_126 | ecosystem: Environmental > Aquatic > Marine > Oceanic | place: Arctic Ocean: Canada Basin | collected...
AAAAACTTTGATCCTCGAGCTACCATTCTAAAAGGCTACTGCGATAAAATTTTGGCCTTGCTTGGGACAGCCGATCCTTTGTTGGATATCGCAAAACAACTTGAGGAAGCCGCCCTGACAGATGAATATTTCATTGAGCGTAATCTATATCCAAATGTGGATTTCTACAGCGGAATCATCTACAAAGCACTAGGCTTTCCAACAGACATGTTCACAGTCCTTTTTTCTATTGGACGTCTGCCCGGCTGGATTGCGCATTGGCTGGAAATGCGGAACGGTATCTCAAAGATTGGACGGCCACGCCAGATTTATACAGGACAAACTGAGCGGGCATATGTTTCACTCAGTGAACGTGACTGATTTCTACCCTCCTCAATAGTCGCTTTCCCATGCCTGATATTTCAATGAGGGAACAACTTCTGATTGCTTTAATGTTTCTGCTGGTTTTTGTACTGGCAGGAATGTGGGGAATGCAGCAACTCAACCGTCAGGGAAAAAACCTGCTGTTGCAACTTGATAAGCAGGAACTTCAAATTAAGCAAATCCGCTCACTCTCGAGTGAATGGGATCAGCTGCGGCGTACCCCAACCGCTCCTGTTATGCCTCAGGCCTTGAGTTCTTTCGTGGAAAATATCGCCCGTTCACTTGAAATTCAGGACAATTTACAACTTAATGTGCTGACCACTGTTCAAAAAGAAACTGAGGGTGTCAAAGTAGGTTTAGACAGACTTAAACTGGATCACCTCATGACTATGCTATATCAGCTCGAAAATCATCGGCCTGTTTTACGGACTTCACATTTGAGCATCAGTATCAGCCCTGGTAACAGACAGGTGCGAGCTTCGTTTCAGGTACACAAACAACAGGGAGGATGAGGCAAATGCGGTTCTTAAAACGTTTTGTGTTATTTATAATAGGATTGCTGCTGATTATCGTGCTGGCTTTTTGGGGTTTTAAAGAGAATTTTCCCGGCAAATCTATTGCGGATGCGCTTCAGTTACGTTTGACAACACAAACAGGAATCCGAGTCGAGATTGAAGCTTTAGAGTTAGGGTGGTTAAAAGTTAGTACACCCGAAATAGCTTTGCGAACTCCTGAATGGCTGACAGCAACCCCGGATGTGCGTTTGCTGATTCTTGAGAATGTGGAGGTGCCTTTTGTGCCGATTATAACTTCCGGAAAAGCAACAATACTTGGACAACTCCATGGAGGGACTATCGAGGCTTCTACTGATTTTCCGTCCCAGAAAATGCTCGATATTTCTCTTGCAGGAGTTAAAATTGAACAAGTCCCGCTAATTGCCGCACTACCATATGCCTTTGTTTCTGGCAGTCTTTCATTGTCTTCTCAAATTGAAAATATAAATGCCCTGCAGAATCAACAAGGCAGGTTTCCGGAAGCCAAACTAAAAGGTCGACTTAGGAACGCCCAAATCCGTATCTCCGGAGGAGCAGCCCTTCTTAATCTGCAAATTCCGGAACTTGATTTTTCAGAAGTCCTGTTTGACCTGCATCTCGGACCTTTAATTGCCATCAAGGAGATACAGATAAAAGGTTCTTTGGAAGGTACGATAGAAGGAACTATTCGGCTTAATGAGAAACGTCCGAAGATGTCATTAATTGATCTGAATATAGAACTTACTCCCTCCCCTGTTCTTAAAGAAGAAATCAGCAGCTTCTCCACAATGCTGCGCCCATTTCAGTGCGGTGAGACAATTAAAGTTAATATAAAAGGATCGCTAAATCGTCTCAACTTTCCTACAAGAAATGAATGCTGATCGAGGTTTCCTGTTTGCTGCCTTCGTTTAAAGGTTCGAACCGAAACAACATATTTCTAGTTTATACTTCCCTCACATAGTTCAACAATGAATAAACTCCTTTACACATTAAGTACTGGCTTCATGTTTCTTCATTTGCAGAAAAAATATTTAATTTCCATATTTTTTCCTCTCTAAATAAGGCGTGCTGAATATTATCAGTCAGCAAAGTTTGTGCAACACCCACAGAGTTTTATAACATGGACTATTGCCATGACAATATTGCTTTCTACCAGCGTCCCTGAGACTAGCACGTTTTAACAGCATTCAGTCAACCATGTTTCAAAAGCTAATTTAAGAAATCTATGAACAACTTAAAAAATTACTATAGTCCTGTTCTATGGCATAGGTGAAATATTTCGATCTTTGCTTAAATTACAGAATATTTACGGAGGCAAAAAAAAGTTTCACTTGGTGAGTTGTGTGAATACTTTAAAAGTGGTAAAGGAGCAATGGAAGAAGTACTAGAGTTTGGTCACACAAGGGAAAAATGGGAACAAATCAGTCAACTAAACTCTGTGGAGGTGTCCTGAAGAAAATGTGAATAGTCTGGTTGACAAAGCTGTAAATACCGGCCTTTGTGTTTTTGAAACAATGCTCAAATACGCATTGTCTTGAAGTTGTCCTAATTGATGATGAAATCGATACGAAGATTGAATGCAGGTTTGCCGTTATATGCAGCACTGTTAGGCATCATAAAATATGAAAAAGAATAATTAAAGTCAGTATTTTCTCCAATTTTATGATTAAATCCAAACCACGGTTCTACGAACACACCACCTTCATCTGTGGTGGTAGTTCCATCATTCGATTTTCCACCCGCACCACCTGCTGTTAAGCCCCAGTCCACATAAATGTCATCAAATATGGTAAAATCATAACCAGCTGTTAATCCACCAAGTGACATAGTTCCAGTTTCAGTTGGACCACCAGTTTGGCCTGTAAACCCAGTACCACCAATAAAAAACTTTTCTGTGTTGTAGACTACATAACGCCACCCGTAAAAGAAAGGAAGCATGAGCCCATTCTTCAAAGCAACTCCTGTCTTGGATTTCTTGAAGTATGAGTCAGCGTAAATGTATTGGCCTGCCAAATTTGTCTTGGAAGTCTCATCTGTCGGTAAAACTTCTTGGGTTTGAGCTGAAACCTGGACAGAAAAAAAGACAGATATGAGTATAATTATTATATTTTTCATGTTCATTTCCTTCTTCTGTTCTTATTGATCTTGGAGACTCTATTGTCACGTCTCGCGTTGAGAGTCTATGGGCTTAATATAAGTAAAGCAAGTTTTTTTATTCATTAAACAATATACTCTATATTATTTTAAAGTTAAAGTACAGTATATTAACAATTATTCCAAACAGATAATCATTATATTTTGTTAACAAAACTCTTAAAAACGTTCATAAAATCAATTTACTGAATATTTGTTGCAGACATGCAGTCAAACTTCTTCATTATACATCACAGTTTCGAGGATATGCAATTGTAAAAACTTCCTCCGCAAACGGATAGTTTTCCTGCAGTACGTGATTCCTAAAAAGCAGTTACCCTTTTGTTATTATAATATAATTTAATATTTTGCTGGCTGGCTGAATAATATTTATTTTCAGCATAAACAACTCAGCTATTTTACTAAAGTTGCAATAGTGAAGCCTAAATGAAATTATTAATAAATTATTTTGAAATGAGGCTGGATCTCAAAACAACTCTTCACGAAGTTGTTCAAGACGTACCCTCACTTGATTGTTATCCGGCTCAAGCCTAAGAGATTCTTCCCATGCGGATTCTGCGAGTTCAAGCTCTCCCAACTGATAATAGATAATACCAAGATTCCACCAGGCAACTGTGTACATTGGATATTTTTGAGTGAGACTTTCCAAAAAACTACGGGCTTCAGCCCGCTTTCCAAGTTTGATGAGAACTGCACCTAGCCTGAGTAGTGCCTTATGGTGCTGCGGCTTCAAATGAAGCACCTCACGATACAAAGATTCAGCTTTCACATGGTGTTTTAATTTCTCGTGAGCATAGCCCAAATATAGCTTTATGTCAGCATGTCTAGGAAATCTCTTTCTCAATTTAGCTAGTATTGAAAGAGCGGTTTGCAAGTCCTGCTGGGCCAATTTCAATTTTGCCAGCGACAGCAAAGGTTCCGGAAGTGACGGTTCAAGAACTGACGCATCTTCAAAAGCTTGTCGTGCTTCTGACCAGTGTTGGGCGTTATAACTCTCATTTCCGGATCGCATCAATTGTTCATAAGTCGATACATTTTGAATTGACGAAATCAACCACGGTTCTAAATCTTTAACAAGTACGTGATAAGGCTGCCATCCGTCCGGACTCGGATCGGCTACAAAAGGATAAAGCCGGAGTCCTTTTTTAATGTATGAGGCACCTGCTTGAGGGGTTTTTCCAATAGTAAGACCATAAAGGATTAAAGCCAAACCGTTTCCGGGGTTTATCTTGTTGGCAATGTTTGCCTGCTGTTTAGCGAATAATGGTTCATTACGAAGGTAGTGCAAAAGAGAGAGTAAGCTGTGAAGTGCGCCATTTCCAGGATGTACTTTCATTGCAGTCAAAATATCTTTTTCAGCGGAATTCAAAGAAGGAACGTGGGCAGGCCGCATCACACCGCTTTCGATAATGAGTAAAAACGCTCTGTAAAATTTGATTGATGCCGCCAGAGAAGGGTAACTAAAGATAAGCGCCTCCAACTCACCTTTATGCTCTTCCCAGTCAGACGAATTGACCGCAGGAACAGCTTTGAGTCTCCACTGATAAAAACTCCGAATTCCTTCCCATGAGTAGTCTAAAGGGAAATATGTAAGATCACTGAATAAGTTATCTCCTTTTTTAAGATCCTTTATGAGAGAGTCAATCAGTTTGTCCGGAGTGCTCCAGGCATGAATGTTTTTCATTTTTTGAATGGAGTTTTTTTCTCCAAAACTGTAGATACTCCAAGTAACAGAAATTTGGTTGAGGACTTTCTGTATAGATAATTTAAGAAGTTTATCTGGTTTTAGTTGTGATATTTCCGAATTTTTAAATTCAGTAGAACTTGACTCCAGTTGACCGGAGTTTCGTAAACGCTGATTCCAGCGTCGCATTGAATCCGGAGAAATGACCGAAAATCGATCGGCCAATTGTAACTGCAGGGAAAGCTCTTCCTGAAGAAAAAGCCCCAACCAATTCAGTCTATTTGAGGGATAGTGAACATTTACAGAAAGGACTCCTACTGAAGGGCGTGCCTGAACTAGCGGAGGGGAATAAAGACCTCCGAAAAACAAGCTTATAAATAACAAGGGAAGTGATTTGCGAAGAAGCTGAATTAACATAGTCTTCGCAAATGGATGTGCAGGCAATAAAACTGTGCAGAAAAAATAGAGGATCCGGAACACGGACTCCGCGTCATGCGTAATGTTGAGTAGATTCTGGGGCTTCTGTGAATGACTCCGGACTTGTTCCAAAAACGGAACCTTTTGTTTCATCAACATCAGCTGAATTTTTCTCTACATCTTCATCTGCAACAGGATCTTCATCGGCTTCTTCTGTAGCTGCTACATCCTCAATTTCTTCTTCCTCAACCTTCTGAATAGACGCCTCTACTTCTGCTACAATCTCAACTGTTTCTCCATCTTCCAACTGCTCAAATTTTTCAATCAAAGCAGACAGCCTATCTTCCCAGTCAACATAGCGGTTTTCCAACTCATCGTTTTGTTCTTTCAGTTCAGTGATTTCCATACGTGACAATTCGATGGTTTCAATCGCTGAATTGATTTTTACTTCCAGCTGTTTCAGTAAATCGTTTGACATGTTAAATTTCCTTCAATAAATGGTTGACGCAATTTTCTCATGGAATTCGTGGCCCGGATCCCTAGTAAAACTTTCAGCACTTCCTCAAATGCAAGAGCCGTACATTTTAGTAAACACTGTCAAAAAGCGGCAACTTTGTCTACAGTAAAAATCTGATAGTTATGTATTTCATAGCATACTTTATCTATGAAAACAGTCCTCAATAAATATTTTATTTAAAAAACATCATTAAAAAACTATTTTATAATCAGCAATTTTATCATGCGGAAATTTTATGCATGTCAGCTCTTTTCTTGTTAATTTTCTCTGATGGCACAGGAAGCCTGTGAAGTATACGCGTATAAATTTGTTCCGGACTCAACTCAGCTGCCTGCCGTTGTTCTTCCGGAGAACCCTGCTCAATGAAACGATCCGGGACTCCAATCTGTAAAGTCGGCACGCAAATTCCTTTCTCACTCAGGATTTCTAGCACACCACTGCCGAAACCCCCATGTATTGTATTTTCCTCAAGACTAACCATCATTTTTACTTTTCGGCCAAACTGAACAATCACGATTTCATCAAGAGGTTTGACAAATCTAGCATTGATAACGGCTGTTGAATATCCTTTTGCCTCGAGAAGATCTGCCACCTGCTCTGCAGTATCCACCATCAATCCCACTGCAAACAGCGCAACATCTTTGCCTTTACGCAAAATATGTGCTTTCCCAAATTCAATTTGCGGACTCTTTTTTTCATCAATCTCAGTAGTATTACCTCTTGGATAACGTATTGCTAATGGCCCGTTTTCGTAATTGCAGGCAAGTTCCATCATGGCTCGTAATTCAGCTCCATTTCGCGGCACCATTATTGTCATGTTCGGAATCATCCGCAAATAAGTCAGGTCATATAAACCATGATGTGTCGGGCCGTCCACACCTACAAATCCTGCCCTATCAAGCATAAAACGTACTGGCAGTTTTTGAATTGAAACGTCATGAATAATTTGATCCAGTGCGCGCTGCAAAAAGGTTGAATAAATTGCAACAAAAGGTTTGTTTCCCGTAGTGGCGAGTCCTGCTGAACATGTCACTGCATGCCCTTCCGCAATTCCTACATCAAGCACACGATCCGGATATTTCGGTTGAAGTTTAACAATTCCAGTTCCGCTCAACATGGCGGCAGTCACAACCACAACCTTTTCATCCCGCTCCATTAATTCTCCCAGTTTGTCACCAAAAACCTGTGAAAAACTTATTGTATTGCCAATTGATTTTTTCTTGATAAATTTACCGTCGACAGGTTCAAAAGGAGTTACTCCATGATATTTGTGGGAATCTTCTTCCGCGAAAGCATAACCTTTGCCTTTCTGAGTAATTGCGTGAATCACGATTGGACCGTCCAGATCTTTTACATGCTCTATTAAATCCAACAGATCCGGCAGGTTATGACCATCAACTGTACCAAAATAACGCCAACCTAATTGTTCGAAAAGCATACTTGGCGGAGAAAAAAAGCTCTTGGCAGAATCGTGCAATTTCTGTAAAGTAGCTTTCAGACCGAGTCTTTCTGAGAACGGAGCTTTATCTGCGAATTCCAGAGTTTCCTCACGGAACCTATTGTAAAATCTGGAAGAGGCAAAACGGGTCAGCAATTTTGAAATTGCACCAACATTTGGATCAATACTGATTCCGTTATCATTGTAGATAACCAGCATATTTTTATCGAGGGAACCGTTATGATTTAGAGCCTCAAAGGCTAAACCTCCGGTCATTGCTCCATCACCGATAACAGCAATTACGTGGTGTTTTTTTTGTTGCAGGTCACGTCCAATTGCCATTCCGAGCGCCGCGGAAATTGAGGTGGAAGCATGTCCTGCGCCAAAATGGTCATAGCTACTTTCGTCACGAGAGAGGAATTTCTTGATACCACCTGCTTTACCCAGCGAATCAAATTTTTCATTGCGGTCAGTCAGAATTTTATAAGGGTAAGCCTGGTGACCGACGTCCCAGACAATTCGGTCTAAGCTAAAATCAAAATTCTTTAGCAGAGCAACAGTGATTTCAACTGTGCCCAGTGAAGAAGCCAGATGGCCTCCTCGTTGACTGGTGACCTCAATAATTCTCTGTCGGCATTCTGTGGCCAGTTGAGTCAACTCTTTTAAATTTAAGTTTTGTATCTCTTTAGGTTGTGAGATACTAGCCAATATTGATTTCATACTTTGATGCTGGAATACCCTTTTTAATCAGGGGATATTATTAAAAGTGCTTGTAACGCTTCTGCTCTATACTCCGTTCAAGAGCTAAACTTGAGCCGAAATGTTTGTTAGCCTGAAGAAAAATAAATTATTAACTGTGCACATTATATCTAGGAGATGTTCTTATGTCCACTAATACACTTGAACAATTAAAACATGCCCAATCCACTTTACATGCAGAGAGGAAACCGATTACTCAAATTAATGGTGCTCTAAAACAAGCAAAAGATATCACTAAGTTTGTACATATTGCACTGGGCAAAGAGAACCGCTGGATATTTCAAGCAGGTGAACCAGAGAGCATTATCTCCTTGCTGGCAGATATTAACCGGACCAACAGAGAGCTATATGAAAAATGCCGCAGTCCGGAACATTTCAACAGAGAGGCTGATCGTTTTTTGAAAATGAAAAATCAAATCCAGCGTCAGGCCGATTGTATCCATCTCAGTCTGGATCAGGGATTTTATGGTACAGAACCACTTGGATTCTCCCCAAAAAAAGCCATCGAATTATCGCTGAATAAAATCAAAAACATCCGTGACGGTCTCCAGCATGGTAAATGGGTATCTTTGCCTATAGTGTCAGCAGTTGATGATACAGCAAAAACCGAAGTTGAGGAACTCTATTCAGCCGCCGCACAGCAAGCCGGAACTTTACTGAATAATAAAAATGTCAGTAGTTTTGATCCACCAATGAATATCGAAGAGGTTCAAGCTGTGTATAAGTATTTCCAAAGTGTAAACCGAATTCAGGACTTGGAAAAGCAGGCTCTGAAAACTGCTCTTGCGAAAAAATCTGTACCGCAAACTTCCACACCTGATGCACTTCTGAAACAGCTTTCAGGTTTTGAGCGAAAACTGAAAAATATAAAACTTTCGACCACAAAAAATATTCCGGATTGGCAACTGGAACTACACCAAATCTCCAGTACGGACATGCTTCTGCGTATGTATCTTTTACGTATCCCATTTGAGCCTTTGGGATTTTTTCAAAAACATTTGGAAAAACTCAAAGAACAAAAAGAAAGTGCAGGTATTGAAAAAAGCATCGCTGAGTTCCACGATAATGCTACACAGGAGTTGGAGCATCTACAACTTTTTATTGAGACATTTGGAAGTGTTGAAGGAACTTTAAGAGAGGTAACCGGTATTCTGCAAAACCTTTCCATCTCATTTGGCAAAATATATCACAATGCTTCTTCACAAACCATCACCAGCCCTTTCCTCTTTAAAGTCTTGGGTTTGATCAAAGGTATGTTGGAAAAAGGCGGACGAGTTGCTGACTCAAAGACCCAGAAACTTAATCAATTGCAGCAAAACGTAAAAGAAGTTGAGCTATTTGACGCACCAATAACAGAAGGGATGCTATACGCACTTGATTTACTGGAAGAAGGTAAAAAGGAGATGCAACAGTATTGTGAACGAATAAAAGTTTTTGTGGAGACACTTTCGAATGCTTCCGATTGGAGCTCGAGGAAAACTTATAATTACCTGCAGAAAGCATATGATGAAAATGCGAGTTTAACTTCTGCAGCAATGGTTTTTGGCAGTGTCTCCCAAACTTGTGTTTTGCTGAAAAGTTCCATCAAGGAAGTCGAATCAATGTGGATCGAACTGGTAAAACTGCACGAACAAAAGCTAGATCCAGCGGTTTTGTACGCACAGACAATTGCGCTGCTGGAGCGTGATAACGCATATTCAGAAAAAAATCTGCAGAAAAGTACAGAACAAGTGGAGGAATTGAATTGGATTTTTGATGAAATGTTAGGACACTGCGCAGATGAGGAAAAGCGTTTTGTCGAAGAACTGAACTCAGAGTTAATACCAGTTGGAGCCAGAATTCAAGCCAAGAAAATAAAAGCTGCTGCCCTGAAAGAAGTACTCGTAAGTGAAGTTAAAAAAACAGAGCCGGCAGCACCTGTACAGAGGAAGTCCACGTCTCGTAAATCAGCGAGAGCTGGCAAATCAGCGCAATTTTCTTCAGGCGGGAAAAAATCTCTTTACGATCCTTTTCCTCCTTTAGAAATGGCAGCCTTAAAAGAAACCTGCAAAACTTTGACATCACCAGAGGGAAAAATGATCTATCAGGTGTTGACAAATACGCACACTTTTTTCACCTTGCTGAACAAGATGGAAAATTCCTTTAAACCGGGGGAAGGTCTTGAAAACGAACTAGAACAGGATTTATCCAAAAGCAAAACAACACACGAATTCCTGAATAATTTTGCGAGATTAAAATTTTTGCCTCATGGTTATTTAAATAACCAGGAGCAACCTCTTGACTACAATGAAGAAAAACATCGGTTCGAAGCACCGCTAGGCGTAGAAAGGCAACTTAAACTCAGCCCCAATTCAACAGGAACACCCTTGGTAGCTTACCGGCGTTTGATCAGGGTGTTGCTCGGTTTTGATGAACCAAAAACACTTAGTACAATCATACCTCAGCAGATATTGTCCATTCTTGAAGAGGATTTTATGCTCAAACAACATGATAGAGCAACTGTTGCGGGGGGTCTGCAAAAAACATGATCGATTGTTTTATCTCGAACATTTTAAGATATCGGCAAAAAACTCATCCTCCACCACTTTCCAACAATTTATTCATAATTCCATCACATTCGTATGTTAGTTTATTATAATTAACATCAATCAGACTAAGATATTCTAACTTCAACAATACGCAGAATGAGCCGATTTCATTACCTCAAACAAGAACTTATTTATCGCTTAGGCAGAAGCGCAGTCACTTTGGTCAGCATTTCGCTGGTGGTTTTCATGGCAGTCACATTGACCGCAATCAGCCGTGCTTCATCAGATGCTTTACGGCTGCCGCTTGAAAATGTAGGTGCGGATATTGTCGTACAGCTTTCAGGAGATATTCCAAAAAAGCTGGAAGGACTCGTTTTTCCACATCCCACAGCACAACTTCCCGCAAATACGGTTGAGAAAATCCGCAAACTTCCAGGAGTCATCCGGAGCACCGGAGCAGTATTTTTGTGGGACTTGTCTCCAAATAAATTCCAGTCACTATTAGGCGTAGACTCCAAAGGTACTTCGGGAATTCCCGGATTGAATTCACAATTGATTTCAGGGAATCCACTCGATCCGGATATTCTGCCGGTGGAAGCATTGGTGGATGGTGATTTTGCTGCTAAAAATAAATTGAATGTCGGTGATAAGATAGAATTGCAGGGACAGAACTATCGCATCTCCGGAACAGTGGATACACCGAAATCAGGGAATATAATGCGTGCGGATATTTACTTGCCACTCGCCGAAGCACAACTTCTAGCCAGTAAATCACCTTGGATTATAGACCTTTATCCATTTACACAGTCGGATGTAAATTTGCTTTTCCTCGAAGTTGATCAGCGAAATTTAGTCTCTGTAACAAGTGCAGTAGAAAAAATGCTGGGTGAAAAAGCGATCGTTTCCAGCGAAATTTCAATCCAGGAAGAATTGGAAGATCTGATGTTTATCTCAGATCAAATGAGTGTAATTTTTACTGCAGTAATCGCGTTGCTCGCCTTAGCACTGTTGGCAAGAAGTACCGCTACAGCGATTGGTGAACGTCGTAAAGACCTTGCAGTTTTGCAGGCGGTTGGCTGGACACGTCCACTGATTATCTCTCAACTATCACTTGAAACCACAATCTTGTCCGGAGTTGGAGGATTGCTCGGACTTTTATTAGCGTGGCTCGGAATTACCTTGATTGGGGATGTGGAACTCGCAATGGAACTTTCCTGGGAAATCAGCCCCAGTCCGCATTTTTTACCAGAAACAGATTTTGACCGAACCCGGATGTTGGTTGCACCGATTCAAATGCCCTTGTTGACATCTGCACTAGCTTGGATATTAGCTGTCTTAACCGCTGTTTCGAGTGCAGTTCTCGCCGGATTTAAAATGGTACGTCCTCATCCGTGGCGTTGGTTAGCCGAAGAATAAAATATTTTTACTGTAGAGTTAAAAAAAAGCAGATATTTTCTCTCACATTCAAAACAAAATAAATAAAATGTTTATGTCAAATGCTGTTCAAGTCACCAACCTCAGTAAGCAGTTCAATACTGTGAGTGTTCTGCGTGACCTTTCTTTTACCATTCCTGCTGGAAAAATGAGTGCCATTGTCGGTCGTTCAGGTTCAGGAAAAAGCACCCTCTTGAGTTTACTTTCGGGACTGGATTCTCCTTCCAGCGGTACTGTCTCAATTGACGGTGTGGAGTTGTCCGGACTTTCTGAGTCAGAATTAGCCAAAGTCCGGAGGGAACGGATCGGTATTGTCTTTCAGGGTTTTCACTTGATACCTTCTTTGGATGCACTCGCGAATGTTCTCCTTCCTGTTGCTTTTGAAGATAAAACAATGCAGGCGGAACAATTAGATTTAGCGAAAAGATTGCTGGATGAAGTAGAACTTGGACATCGGCTGAACCATCGCCCTGCCCAACTCAGCGGTGGTGAACAACAACGTGTTGCAATTGCACGCTCTTTAATTCAACGCCCACAGGTTTTACTGGCAGATGAGCCCACCGGAAATTTGGACGAATCAACCGGAAAAACTGTCTTGTCTCTGCTCCGTAAAATCAGCAGGGAATATGGTACAACCTTGGTGGTAGTTACCCATGATGCGCAAATCGCACAACAGGCAGAAAAGCGCCTTCAACTAAGTAATGGAGAAATTTCTGATGAAACAAATTAATCTTAAGAGCTTTTTAGTTGCAGCAATACTGTCTCTTGCAATCATGATCACACCAAACATTTGGGCAGCTTCTCCTGTCAAAGTTGAAATCGTAGCACTCGACCATTGGCCGATTCGACGTGCTCTGGAGCAAACACTTGAAATGCTGAAAACTTTTGGTGACAAAGTCACTGTCCAGCAGATAGATGCAGATACAAAAGCCGGCAAATCTCGGCTAAAATCTTCCGGAATGAAGGGACATATTCCGGTTGTAATTTTTGTAGATGGAGAATTCAAACACACACTTGAAGGACAGGAAGTCATTTTTGAAAACTTTCCGGTTGCCTCAGACAGTCCGATGAAACTTGATGGAAAATGGTCCGCAGGAGATGTTAAGGCAGTGATTGAAGCAAAACTTGGAGCAAACTAAAGTGTCTCTTTTAAAAATACACGGTACATATTTAATCCGGGAAATGCTTTACCGCTGGGGCCGTTCAATCTTTGTGGTTGGCGGAGTCGGACTTGCGGTTTCGATGGTGATTTTGCTGCCCATTCTCTGTCAGGGCTTTCAGTCATTGGCGCAGTTGCCATTTAAAAATCTTGCTGCAGATTTGGTTGTTCAACAGGGCACCACGAAATCCACGCTGCCGGAAACAATGGGACTGATGATTCCGTATTCCGCTCAGCCAATTGCGGAAGAAACCTGGAATTCTCTAAGTACAATTGAAGGTGTGACCGAAGTTATGGGAACAGTTTTGCTCTGGAATTTTGCGCCTGGAAAGTTTTTCAGCGTTAGTGGAATTCCGCTGAAATCTGGAATTGAAAACGGAAATGAAACAAAAATTCAGGTAAACCTGATTGGCCCAGCGAGAGTCAAGGAGTGGCTGATAAAAGGCCGGATGCCAAAACCAGGAAAATATGAGGCATTGGTCGAACGTCATTATGGAGCGTTTTATAGTCTGAAACCCGGAAAAACTATAAACATCGGCAATACGATTTTTACAATAAGTGGAATCGTGGATATTCAGAAAGGCAGCCAAATCGCCTCCGCCAATTTTTATCTAGACATCAACGAAGCGCGACGGTTGGTCAAAATGGAAGACGGTCATGTAAATCAGCTTTTCCTGAGAGTCTCTGATCCTGCTAAAGCGGATGCTGCAAAGGCTTCCATCCATAAAATAATTCCGACTTCCAGCGTCGTCAGCGCAGATTCTTTTTTGACACTGCTCGGAACACTTTCTCGTTTAACCGGACAATTTCAGCAAGTAACCTCCTCGGTTGCGGGAGTAATGGCTTTGCTGCTTTTGATTGTCTTTTTACGTGGGTCAATGGGCGAACGGCAACGCGAAGCAGCAGTCTTACGTGCAATCGGCTGGAGCCGTATACATGTCCGGAAACAGCTTTCCGCTGAGGCAGTGTTTCAAGGCTTTTTAGGTGGAGTACTTGGAGTGTTGCTGACTTGGCTTGCCACGCAAGGACTTTCAACTTTAAAATTTACACTACCGAGCGGTCTACAAAAAAGCAACGATCCCGCCGCGTTTTTAGGAAGTCAATTTGTCGCACCTGCAGTTGAAGCCAATTTACCCTTGACCATAGATCCGGTTC
>Ga0114999_10006004_pt1 | contig 14141 bp, 9 predicted proteins | sample ArcticOcean_MG_C_3_FD_89820 | JGI IMG/M metagenome (GOLD analysis project Ga0114999, IMG submission 89820) | Marine microbial communities from western Arctic Ocean - ArcticOcean_MG_CB8_126 | ecosystem: Environmental > Aquatic > Marine > Oceanic | place: Arctic Ocean: Canada Basin | collected...
GCTGAAACTCCGGAAGAGACTGCGGAAACGGCAAGTCGTCACGTTGAAGGACGTCCATGGCTCACTATCCATTTTACACACATAATCTATCCCTAGTGGGTGTGTGCGTCAAGTGGATAGGCAAGGGTCAACCATGTGCTCGATAAGAAGAAAAAATACCGCTTCAAGCGCAACACAATGTTCATCAAGAATGCCGAGAAGCTGGGCAAATACAAAGTGCGGCTGACCGCCAAGAAAGCCACCCCGGTGGATATGGCCCGCTATGCCCTTAGTTTACGAATCCGGCCGCAGCACGCGATGGCCAAATTCAAGAACTGGCATGATTTCGGGCGCAAGAACCCGGTCGGCACCGGCCCCTACAAGGTGGCGTCGCTCGATAAGAACAAGGGCATCGTTCTGGAGCGCAATGAAAATTTTGGCCACGGCAAGGAAGCCGGCCTGATCCCCAAGGTCAAACGCATCCACGCCATCCCGATCCCCGACGTGCAGACCCAGGTCGCCCAGATGCTGACCGGCGGCGTTGACCTGATCAAGGCGGTGCCCAAGGATCAGGCCGAAGAGCTGGACAAGGATGCCCGTTTCACCATGAGCGCCACCCAAAGCCTGGTCTATTTCTATCTGGCCTTCGATGCTGCCGGGCGTACCAAAAACAAGACCTTCACCGACAAGCGGGTCAGGAAAGCGCTGATGATGGCGGTGGACCGGGAATCGCTGGTGAAAAACGTCATCGCCGGCGGCTCCGAAGTGCGCACCATCGACGCCACCTGCTTCAAGGTGCAGCAGGGCTGCGATTGGTCGTCAAAGCCGGTTGGTTATGATCCGGTGGCCGCCAAGAAACTGCTCGCCGAAGCCGGATTTCCGAACGGGCTGGATTTCACGCTTTCCTCGTTCTCCGGCGCGCATCAGGTCTCCGAAGCGGTGGCCGGCCAATGGCGCAAGATCGGCGTCCGCGCCAAGCTGTTCCGCATGACCTTCGGCAGCTACCGCAAACGCCAGCGCGACAACAAACAGGTGGCGCTGCTGGGCCGTTATTCGTCCGGTGGCGTGCCCGACGCCTCGGCGCTGACCGGCTTTTATTTCGGCGGCACCGCGCGCGACTATTATCACGACGAGGTGCTCAACAAGCTTAACAGGGCGGGCATGAGCACCATGGATGTGAATGAGCGCAAAAAAATCTACCGCCAGGCCATGGACCGCATGAACAACGAACACCTGATTTTCCCGATTGCCACCAATCCGGCGGTGTTCGTGCATGTATCGGGGCTCAATATGAAAAAGGGCTCGCTCAGCAACTACGGCATCGAGCCGACCGATTTGAGCTGGAAGTAGTTGACGAAACCGCAAATGATTTGGGCCGCCTGTTAAGGGCGGCCCATTTTATTGAGGCTATTTCATTTTCGCCTTCAGCCGCTTTTCGAAGGCGGCGCGCTTGGCCAGCCATTCCCGTTCCTCGGTCGGCGAGGCGAATTCGTTGGGGCGCAACCAGACGACGATTTTTTCCGGATATTTCTGCGCCGCGCCGGACATGGCGTCGATATAGATGCCGGGCACGCCGCCGACGAAAATATCCCAAAAGACTTCCGGGTTGAGCATTTCGTCGAACACCGCCGACGCGGTCTGGAACCCCTGCTTGCCGCAACTGATGGTGAACGGGCCGTCCCCGGACGGCATGGTGACCTGGCCCGGCGAGCCATCCAGATGGCGGGCGGCGTCAACGGAATCGATCAGCGTGCATTTGGCGCCATCGGCGCCGGGCGTTTCAATATCGATGGTTTGGGTCGGCCCCGACAAATAAAAGGCGCACCCCGACACCGCTAAGCTCAAAGCAACGACCGCCAACAAACGCATGATTATTCCTCAACCAAATCGACGCGGCGATTGTTAACCGGTTCGGGAATTTTGTCCAGCGCCGTTGAACGGCAGAGTTGTGGATAACTCATCTGGAGCCATCGGTGCTCATAGGATGGACATGTGCCAAGTACGGCGCCCGCCCGGCCAACCATGCCATCCCCGGGCGGGCTGCACACATGTTAGTCGAATTCCGTGTCCCGGTAGGCCGTGGTCGCGCCCATGGTGATGCCGGTGCCGGAAATATAGCTGGCCCGGTCGGACGCCACATAGGCGATAGTCTCGGCCACTTCCCGAGGCAATGCCGGGCGGCCCCAGGGGTGTTCCTTGTAATAGTCGCGCCAGCGCCCCGCATCGCCGAATTCCCGTTCCGCCCTTGCCTTCCAGATGCCGACGATGCGGTCGGTCTCGGTGGCCGCCGGGTTGACGGCGACGACCCGAACGCCGCGCTTGAAGCTGGCCAGACCCAAGGCCTGGTTGGCGGCGATCAGCGCCGCGTTGCCCGCCGATCCGGCGATATAGTCGATCACCGGATTGTTGCCGGCATCGCCGATGACGTTGACGATGACGCCGGCGCCTTTTTTCACCATCACCGGATAAACGCTGCGCATCAGGTTCAAATATCCGAACACCTTCAGATCCCACGCCTTGCGCCAGGTTTGCTCGTCAATTTGTGTGATGCCGCCGCCGGGAACCGAGCCGGCATTGTTAACCAGAATATCGATCTCGTCGCCGGCCATGGCCACCAGCGCTGCCTGGTTGGCGCTGTCGGCTAGATCGCCGGCGAAGATACGGGCATCGGCGGCGAAGCGGGTGTGCAAATCGGCGGCCAGCTCTTCCAGCATCGCCTGGTTGGTGGCCGCCAATATGAGGCGGCAGCCCTCTTCGGCCATTACCTCGGCGGCGGCGCGGCCGATGCCTCTGGATGCGCCGGTGATCACCGCCAGCTTGCCGGTCAGTCCCAAATCCATTTTTTATTCCTTTCGGCTTTCCGCCCGGTAGAGGATCAGCGCGGCGAAGCGGTAAATCCCGTGCACGAACTTCCCGTAAGGCAATGTAATGAATAATGCCAGCACGACGCCCAAATGGACCGCCAGCAAAATGCCCATGGCGGCGGTTTCCCGGAACGCCAGCAATGCGAGGCCAGTGAGCGACGTCAGCAGCAATAGCCAGAGGAACCCCCATTCCATGGGGCGCGCCGCCTTGTGCGCCGGGTCCGGGTCTTCGGCAAATTTTTGGCGCATTAATCCTGCGCAACCGATGACCATGGCAATGCCGCCAAGGGTGCCGAGGATCACCGGCAGGCTGAAATAATCATACGGCGCTTCAAGCCCTAAAAAGTGGTCATAGATGGTGGCGACGCAGGTTGCCGCGAAGGCGGAGAAAAATCCGTACATGACCAGATGATGCAGCCAGCGGCGCATCCCGGAAAACGTCTCGCCGGGGAAATTACAGCCGGGCCCGCCCCCCGCGAGGTTCTTCATGGTTAGCACGTCGTGCACCGCCCCGGCCACGGCACCGGCGCCAATCTCCGGCCCGGACCCCCGCAAAAACCGCACAAACCCGATCAGCAATGCCAAGGCCACATAGATCCCCGCCGCCGAGGCCAGCCCCACCATCAGGTCTTTCGGGATCACCGCATAGAACGCGCCGGCGCCGGTGTGGGTGCCATAGAGAACGCCGGCGTCCTGCAACAACACAGCCAATACCAATACCAGCGCCAAGGCGCCCGCCAAGGCCAGCAACGCCAAGGTGCCTGCGCACCGGAACAGACCGGCCAGCGGCCCCGGCCAGGCATAGGCGGCGTAGGTTTCGCTGCGCAGCTCGGCGAAGACTTGCGGCACGTTGATGGCAAATTCGTGGGGCGGCGCGAACTGGCAGGCGTAATAGCAGCCCCGGCAATTGTGGCAGAGATTGGCCAAATAGGTGAGATCACCGTCGGAAAATTCCCTGCGCAATTCCATGGCCGGGAAGACGCTGCAATAGCCCTCGCAATAGCGGCAGGCGTTGCACACCTCCATCTGCCGGCGGGCTTCTTCCAGCACCGCCCCATTGATCCCCTCAGCCGATGGCATGGCGCGCCGCCTCCCTGCCGGCGATGCGCCCAAAAACGGTGCCGATGGTCATCCCGAACCCGGCCAGATAGCCTTGGCTCAAGATATTGCCGCTCATCAATTCCCCGGCGGCGAATAGTCCGGCAGCGACGCTATCGTCCTTTAGGTGCACGGCCGCGGTTTCATCGATGCGGACGCCCAGATAGGTAAAGGTGATGCCGGGCGCCAGCGGGTAGGCGTAGAAAGGCGGGGTATCGATTGGGCGCGCCCAATTGGATTTCTCGATCTCAAGCCCTTGGGTGCGGCAGCCATCGAGGACGGCGCTGTCCAATTGGCCCGGCTGCACGGCTGCGTTGTAGGCGCCGAGGGTGGCTTCGAAGCTGGCCGCATCAACGCCGATCTCGTTCGCCAGCCCGGCCAGGGTATCGGCTTGCAGGGGCGCATAGACCGACGGCATGAACAACGGCACCGCTTTGGCATCGATGATGGAATAAGCGATCTGGTCCGGCTGGTGGGCGATCAGGCGGCCCCAGATGGCGTATCGCTTGGGCCAGAAATCCTCGCCCTCGTCATAAAAGCGTTGTCCGTGCTTGTTGACCATGATGCCGAACGGCACCGAGTCTGACCGCGACACGATACCGGCGTCGAACTTGGGCACACGGGCATCGATGGCCACCGCGTGGCACTGATCCGCATCGCCAATGGTGGCGGCGCCGGCATCCATCATGGCGCGCAAGGTAAGCCCGGTGTTATAGGGCGAGCCGCGCACCAGAAAATTTTTCGCCGCCGGGCCCCAAGCCTCGGTCAGCCAGTCGATGTTGGCCTCGAAGCCACCGGCGGCGGCGACAAACGCCTTGGCTGGAACCTCGATTTCGCCATCCGGGGTGCTGGCGGTGACATGGCTGAAACCGCCGCCGTCCATGCTCAGCCCGTGCACTTCGGTCTCGTAAGCCACCTGGACGCCAAGCATTTCGGCCCTTGCGTAGAGCGCATTGACCAGTGCCTTGCCGCCGCCAAGAAAAAAGGCGTTGGTTTCCGATAGCTGCAAGGTGCCGCCGAGGGCCGGCTGAAAACGCACGTCCCGAGCCCGCATCCAATCCACCGCGTCTTCGGATTGTTGGATACAAAGCCGCGCCAATTTCTCGTCGGTCTTGCCACCGGTGACGCGCAGCAAATCCTCAAAGAACGGCTCTTCTTCATACGGCCCGGTCATGATGTCCGTGGGCCCTTTGTGCATATAGCGGATGTTGCGCACATGGCGGGAATTGCCGCCCCGGAAATGCCTGGGCGCAGCTTCCAGAATCTGCACCTGCGCGCCGGCTTCCGCCGCGCTTAACGCCGCGCACAGCGCCGCATTGCCGCCGCCGGCGACCAGCACGTCGCATGGATTGGATGCAGTATTCACGCCCCGAGTTTCCCTTTGGTTTTGTTGCCTGCGGACGGTAACAGCCGGGACGGGTTGCATCAATCGCGGGCTCTAGCGGGCTTCGACAGAGCCTTGCGCGGATGAGCACGCGCCCAATTCTTTAAGTCCCCTCCCCCCAGCGAGGGGGAGGGATAGGGTGGGGGGGAGCCCCCGTATCGAAGCCCAAATGTATCGCTCCCCCCCACCTCGATCCTCGCCCTCCAGGGGGGAGGAAGAAGGGGGCTAAAATTTGGATCTACCCCCACGTGGCTTCCGCCACCTCCACCACCAGCGCCAGCTTGGCCTTCTCGTCGTCTTCCGACACGGGATTGCCCGAGACCGCGCTGGCGAACCCGCATTGGGGGCTGAGGCCGAGATTTTCCAACGGCAGAAACTGCGCCGCTTCGTCGATGCGCCGCTTGAGATCGTCCGGCTCTTCCAGTTCGGGAACCTTCGATGAGACCAGCCCCAAGACCGCCGTCTTGTCATGGGGCATTTGCGCCAGGGGCGAGAAATCGCCGGCGCGGGGGCTGTCATATTCCAAAAAGAAGGCGTCCACGTTTATTTCCTGGAACACCCGCTCCGCCACATAGCCATAGCTGCCCTCGGTCAGCCAATGGCCCTTAAAGTTGCCCCGGCAGATATGCAGGGCCACGGTCATGTCATCGGGCCGCCCCGCCAGGCATTCATTGAACAGCCCGATATAGTGATCCACATATTGGTCCGGGTCCTCGCCCGCGCTCCGAATGCGGTTCCGCAGAGCCTCATCGCAGAGCATCACCAGGGGCACTTCGTCGAGCTGAATATAGCGGGCGCCCCGGGATGCCAGATCGGCGATCTCGGCTTGGAAGACGGATGCCAGATCGGCAAAGAATTCCTCCGGCCCATCGTAGCCGGCCTCGGCGACCGCAGCTGTAGCGTCCCAGAAATGCAATGTCGGCGGCGACGGCAGGGTAACCTTGGGCGTGGCGGAAGTGGCCGATTTCAAAAAATCAAATTCGGCGGCCGACAGCGGCCCGGCGCGTTTGATCGGTGCGGTCACGTGGGGCGCGAAGAAATGCATTGCGTCGCCGGACGCATCGGTGAAATCAAACCGCGCCTCGGCCACCTCCAGCCCATCGATGCCTTCGACGAAGTGGGACCAGTAGGACGCGCGCCGGAACTCGCCATCGGTGATTGATTTGAGGCCAGCGTTTTCCTGTAAGGCAATGGCGTCCCGGATCGCAGCGTCCTGAATGGCGGTGAACTCTTTGGCGGTTATTTTGCCGGTGTTGTGGTTACGGAAGGCTTCGCGTAAGGCGGCGGGGCGGAGGAGGCTACCGACGTGGTCGGCGCGGAAGGGGGGATTGATTTTGGCGGCTGGCACGGGCGGGGCTCCTTGGCGGCGGGGTCATTGAGACGGGAGACAGTGACGGTGAATAAGAAGATTTACCACAGAGTTCACAGAGGTCACAGAGGAGAGAATACCCCGATCCCCGTCATGCCACGGCTTGACCGGGGCATCAGGGAGGGGTGGTAAGAGATCACAGAGCGCACAGAGGAAACAGGGCAGAATTCCAGCGGATATGACCACCAAATCATCAGAGAGTTTTGGGACAGTTTACTAAATTATTGCAATAATATAACAATAATTAAGTAAACTGCCCCGAAATAGCCGTCCCCCTCAATAAATCTCCTTCCGCCAAAGCATCCCTTCCCCAAATTAAATCCCCTCCCCCCAGCGAGGGGGAGGGTTAGGGTGGGGGGGAGCCGAAGGCTTGAAATGCATAATATTAACCCCCCCATCCCGGCCTTCCCCCTCGGAGGGGGGAAGGGGTCACGTGTCGCAGGCGCCGGGTTTGGTTGGCAAGCACCAAACTTTTGCGCTTTTACCCCTTGCGCCAGCCGCCCAGCAGACTATTTAACAGTTAGCGCCTATTAGCGCTCGTGCTCTTGGAAATTGTGAATATGCAGTATTGATCCCACGCCGGGCGACGCCCGTGTTCGTGAGCGTCACGCTTGCGCGCTCCAACTAAGCGACCCGATTGGGGATTAAGATAAAAGCGGTACATTCCGTTAGGAACCGTAAGGAAAGCTCGTGAAGCGGTATAGTCGAAATTCTGAAAATATGTAGCAGCGATGTGCTCCATTCCGGGACGGCATACCAGGAGTGGTATGGTACGGTGGTGCTCCGATCACAGTGCGGTGCCAAGTACGACGCCCGTCTTCGCCTCCGCGATTCTTCGGCTTCGCCGGGCTGGGTCGATTTACCGTAAAAAAGCGTCATAAACCGTCATAAACAGTCATAACCGTAAGGGGGGTGGGGGCGATGTCGCACGAATTCTATGATGGAATGCACTATATAAGGGAGATGCCTCTGTGGCCTCTGTGCGCTCTGTGGTAAATCCCCTTTTTGCTTCTCACTAGTCTCTGTGGTGAAAACTTTCTTCACTTAGGCTGTTGGTGCTCCGAACACAGTGCGGTGCCAAGTACGACGCCCGGCTGGCCGACCCGGCCATCCCCAGCCGGGCTATGCCGTGCGCTCGTCGCGGATGCGTTTTGCCTTGAACTCGGTCTTCGGCAAGGTGCCGAGGGCCAGCACTTCGACGTCGGCGCGTATCTCGCAGCGGGAGCGTATCTCGTTCATCACCGCTTCGCCGGCGCTTTGCTCGGGGTGTTCGATCCGCGCCGTCATGATGTCGAGGCCGCTCTTGTTGGTGCTCAGTACAATCTCGTATTCATCGCCAACGCCGGCGACGGCGCGCACGGCTTGCTCCAACTGCACCGGATACATTTTTATGCCGCGCAGGTTTATGAGATCATCGGCGCGCCCGGCAAAGGCGCCGACGGCGCGCACGTGGGTGCGCCCGCAATCGCAGGGCTCATACGTGTAGGTGGTGTAATCGCCCACCAGGAAGCGCAGCTGGGCCGAGCTTTCGGAATTGAGGCTGGTGCAGACGGTGAGGCCTCTGGTGCCTTCGGGGACTGGCTCCTTGGTCTCGTCATCGACCAGCTCCCAGATTTGGAAATCCTCCATCAGGTGGGAGGTGACCGGGCCGGGACCCGCGTCCGACGCCGGGCAGGAATAGCCGCCGCAATGGGGCGCGACCTCGGTGCAGCCGTAAAACTCCACCAGCCGGGCGCCCCACAAATCCTCCAGCCGCTGGCGCGTATTGCCGATGCCGGCGGCCGGCTCGCCGCCGACCAACAGGGTTTTGACCGAGCTTTTCGCCGGGTCCAGGCCTTTTTCCTCCATGACGCGGCCGAGATGAAGGGCGTAAGAAGGCGTCGAGGTGATGACTGTGGGGCGGAATCGCTCGACGATCATGGCGCGCATATCGGACGTCATGCCGCCGCCGGGGATGCAGGCGACGCCCATCTTGGCAATGGCGTATTGGACGCCCCAGGCGAACACGTGGGGGCCGTATCCGGCGCAAATGAACATGGAATCATCTGCGCGGATGCCGAAGGAATGAATGGCCCGGGCGTTGGCCCAGGACCAATATTCCCGGTCGATATGCGAATAACGGAAGGGGCGCGGCACGCCCGTGGAGCCCGATGACGAAAACATCATCCAGCCGCGCTTGGCCCACAATTCGTCATCGTGGGTGGTGTAGGTGCCGAAGGGCGGGTTCTCCTGCACATCGGCCATCATCTCGGATTTGTCGACCACCGGCCATTTGGGCAGATCATCGATGCTTTGGATGTCGGTGGGGGCCAGGCCGAGGCGATCGAAGCGGCGCTGATAAAAGCCGGAATTCTCGTACAGAAATGGCGTCAGGGCGGCCAGCTTTTCGTTCTGGATATTGGTGAGTTCATCGCGGCTGGCGCAATCCAGGTGCGGCGACCAGTATTCTTCGGAGCCCGGCGCATCCGCATCATGTTTGTGCTTATCGAGGACGCTCAGCCAATTGGCTCTGGTCTGTTCCGCCTTGCTGCCCGCCATGATGCCGCTTCCCCGCTGGTGATTGCGATGCCAAAATCATACTAGAGCGGTGGCGCCGATGCCACCGCGCTTGCATCATGGGCGCCAACAACTAATCTGTGGCTGTATCCAAACTACCCGGAGTGATCACTCGTGCCGCTGGACGTTAAAAAACTTTCCACCCATATCGGCGCCGAGGTTTTGAACCTGAACCTGGCCGAAGATTTGACCACTGAGGCGGCGGCCGAGCTTAACCGGTTATGGCTCGAACATTTGGTGCTGGTGTTTCGCGGCCAAAAGCTGAGCCAAGAAGATCAGCTTCGCGTTACCACCGCGTTCGGCGAGGTCGGCCCCCTCGGCCGGCCGGCGGAATTTTATCCCAAAGGCTATTCCGAGATCCTCGAAAATATCATGCTGATCTCCAATATCCGCGAAGACGGCGAGCCGATCGGCGCGCTCCCGGACGGCGACATGATGTTCCACCACGACATGCTGCACGCCGATATCCCGCACAAGGGCACGATTTTATATGCCATCGAAGTGCCCAGCGAGGGCGGCAATACGCTTTTCGCCAATGGCTATACGGCCTACGAGACCCTGGACGCCGATGTCCGCGAGCCCTTGGAAGGGCGCATGGCGTTCCATCATTATCATTACGGCTCGACCCATATTGGTGATGATATCGGCACGCCGGCGTTTTCGGAATCCACCCATCCGGTCTTCCGCACCCACGAAGAGACCGGCAAAAAAGCGATCTATATCAACCGGCTGATGACGGAGAGCGTCGTCGATATGGCCGACGCGGAGGCGAAACCGCTCCTGGATGCGGTCTACGACCATTCGGAAAAGCCGGAATTCGTCTATGAGCATGTCTGGCAGGTGGGCGATCTGATATTGTGGGACAACCGCTGTTCCATGCACGGGCGCACCGATTTTTCCGAGACCGAGCGCCGGCTGATGCTGCGCACCACCGTCAGGGGCGAGAGCGCTCCGGCCTGAATTTTAAAGATTTTGCTGCTTGATCCAGCTTTCGGCGGCAAGGGCGTCGATGGCTTCGGTGAGGCGCGCGTTCACCATTTCGGTGCGCAACCGGGCGTCCTCGAATGCGCCGTTGATGCAGGCAAGCTCCAGCTCCCGGCAAGACCCGGCCAGGCGCGCGAAGCCGACCACGTTGGCGGTCGATTTCAGGGTATGGGCGGAGCGTTGAAATTCCTCGGCGTCGCCACCCTCGGCGGCGCGGCAGAGGGCATCGAATAGCTCCGGGCCCACCTGATTGAAATCGACCACGATATTGGCGGCCACCGCGTCGCCCAAATCGGAGCGCAGGCTGTCCAATCTGGCGGCATCGAGGATCGGCGCGGCGTCCGGATCTTCAGGCGCTTCGGGTGTGGGTGCTTCGGCCATTGGGGTTTCCGGCGCGCCGCCCGAAGTCATGGCGAACAGCACCGCCTCCAGATCATTGGGATTTATCGGTTTGGTCACGCAGGTGTTCATGCCGGCCTCGATGCAGCCATCCAGCTCGGTCTTGGTGGCCGCCGCGGTTACGCCGATTATCGGGATCGAGGCCAGCGGCTGATCCATCTGGCGGATCAGTTTGGTCGCGGTGATGCCGTCCATCACCGGCATATGGCGGTCCATCAGGATGGCATCGAACTGGGCGCCGGAGGCCAGCACCTCCAAGGCCGCCTCGCCATGGATTGCGGTTGTGACCGTATGGCCACGCTGGCTGAGCATGCCGAGGGCGACGTTGCGATTGATCTCGTTGTCTTCCACCAAAAGGACGTTCAGCGGTCTGGTGTTTTCGGTTTTGTCGAAGGTTCCGGGCGGATACAAATCCAGATCCTGGTCGCTGACAAATTCGCCTTCGCGCTTCGCCGGCGGCGTCGATAGCCAATCGATGGCCGCCGCCAAGACGTTCTCCTTGAACGGCTCATGAATGTTCAGCCCCGACAATTCCGGCGCCGCCAGCCGCAACCCGGTGCTGCCGATGCTTAAGATTCCCACATCGGCCCATTTCCTGTCGCCGGCAAGGGCTGCCAATACCGGCCGGCGCTGATCGCCGGCGATACGCGAGGAGAGCGTAATGATGTCAAAGCTGCGATATTCATCGGGCGCCGACGCGATGGCTTGGCTGGCGGCGGCGCTCGAGGCGGCGGTCTGCACGTCCAGCCCCCAAGCCCGCATTTGCCGGTCCATCAATACGCGCACCGGCTCGACCGGCTCCACCAGCATGATGCGCGGCCGGTTTTTCGGGCGCGCCCGCATCGGGCTGGAACCGGCGGCACCCGATACATCGCCGGCCGACAAGGTGATATTAAAGTGAAAGGTGGAGCCCACGCCGACGGTACTGTCGAGGGCTATTTCGCCGCCCAGCCGATCCGCCAGGAAACGGCAAATGGAAAGCCCAAGGCCGGTACCGCCATATTTGCGGGCAACCTCGACCGAGCCTTGTACATAGGGCGAAAACAGTTTTTGCCTTGCGTCTTCGGATATGCCCTCGCCGGTGTCGGAAACCGACATATTGAGAAAGGTCTTGCCGTAGCGCTCACCCCGGTTGGAGATGGCGATGGTAACGGCGCCCGATTGAGTAAATTTGATCGCGTTGGAAGCCAGGTTCAGCAATATCTGGCGCACCCGATTGGGATCGCCGACGAGCACCAGCGGCAGGCTGGTATCGACGAAGCTGGCGATCGCCAGATTTTGCTCCTTGGCCCTCGGCGCCATGACCGACACCACGTCTTCGACAATGCGCAGCGGCGAAAACGGAATATCCTCAATCTCCAGCTTGCCGGCCTCGAGCTTGGAGATGTCCAAAAGATCGTTCAGAATTTCGAGCAGCGATTCCCCGGAATGGACGATATCCTTGACCCGCGACAGATCCTCGCCGGCGACGTTGCCGCCGAGCAAAAGCCGCGCCATGCCGAGAACGCCGTTCATGGGCGTTCGCACCTCGTGGCTGACCATGGCCAGGAATTCGCTTTTGGCGCGGCTGGCTTCCTCGGCAAATTCCTTGGCGGTTTCCAGCTCCGCCGTCCGCCGCCTTATCTGACCGGCGAGCGAGCGGTTCCAGGTCAATACCGCCGCGATCATGGCGAGGCCCAACGCTGTGAAGGCGATGACCCAGAATTTGGTATCGGGAACGAACCCAGCGCGCGCCAGGGCGATCCATTTGCGGTTTATCTGGCGCCGCTCGTCGGGCGTAATCCGAACCAGGGCCTTGTTCAGGATACTGCGGAATATGGGCCAGTCGTTGCGCGACGCGATGGAGAGTTTGTAGGTATATCCGCTTTCGCCGGCCACCCGCAAATTGGTGATCGCCGCCTTTTCGATAAAGTGGCTGGCAACCGCATCGCTCACCACCATGGCATCGACAATGCCGAACGAAACTTTGCGAAGGCCGGTCAAGGTATCAGGAACCGGATCGATGTTAAGCCCGGGATAATTTTCGCTGAGATACTCATTGACCGCATATTGCGCAGTCACAGCCACCTTCATGCCCGCCAAATCCTTCATGGTCAGATTTCGGGAGACATTGTTGCGGACCACGATCAGGGCCGGGGATTCCACCAGCGGCGGGTAAAAATTCATGTATTTTTCACGGTCCGGCGTCCGCGAGACCAAGCCCCAAATATCGTTTTGGCGTTTTTTGGTTTTGCGGACCGATTCGCCCCAGCTTAGCGGCCGGATGATTTCAAAGCGTACATTAAGTTTCTTTTGCACCAGATCGATATAATCGGCGGCAATGCCTCTAAATTTGCCCTGCTCATCGAAAAATTCGAACGGCGGAAAGCTCGGGTCCGGCATAAAGCGGATTGTGGGGTGCTCATTTAGCCAGCTGCGTTCTTCCTCGCTCAGGATTTCCGAGCCCGCGATCACCGTCTTGGGCCCGGTGATCCATCGGTTGCGCAATTCCTTCATTTCGTCGGGACTGATTGCGTCCATACCCTTTTCCAGAATGGCCGCCAGGACGGGCAAGTCTTTGCGCACCGCGATCCGCAATTGATTGAAATCCTCGGAGCCCAGCTTCAATTCGCCCGACACCTGGAGACCGGTCAGCAATTCGCGCCCGAGAAGATAATTGATAACCGCCAGCTCGCCCACCGCCGCGTCCGCATCGCCGAACGCCACCGCCTTCATGGCTTCGAGAGAGTTGGTGACCAGATGCAGTTTGATGCGCGGAAAATTCTTGGTCAGAATTTCTTCTTGGAAAAAGCCACGGGGCACCGCCACGGTCTTGCCCACAAGGCTCTCAAGGTTTGAATAGGTCTCGCCCTTGCGGCTCAGGATCGAATTGGGGTTGGAGGCATAGGGCCGCGTATAGAGCAGGAACTTCTCGCGCTCCGGCGTGCGCACGATATTCAGCATGACGTCCAATTCGCCGCTTTGCATCAGCCCGAGAAATTTGTTCCAGGTGGGACCGGTGATGAATTCCACGCGGACGCCAATTTTGGCGGCCAGCAGGCGCATATAATCGATGGAGAAACCCTGCGCCCGCCCGGAGCTGAAGAAATTGAGCGGCGGAAAATCTTTTTCGTTGTGCACCCGGATCACCGGGTGATCGGCGAGCCATTGCCGCTCTTCCTTGGTCAGGATATCGGGAACATCGGCCGATACCTCCGCCGAGGGCGCGGTCAGCACGCCGACCGATGTCCAGCGCCGCTGGATCGCCCGCCGCTCGGCTTCCGATATGCGCGCCATGCCGGCATCGACATATTGCAGCAACGCCTTGTTGCCCTTGGTGACGGCAACATGCCACTTATTGCGGTAGAGCGGATTATCGAGGCTAAATCGGAATCCGTAGCCCAGCCCCACAGTACCCGACTTAACGGGATAAACACCTGAAGTGATTCATATTTTGAGATTCTCAGATCAACGAAAGTCTCTCCATATGCAAAGATTACTCACTCAGGCGTTATCCCTTTCATTAGCA
>Ga0114999_10006005_pt1 | contig 14139 bp, 13 predicted proteins | sample ArcticOcean_MG_C_3_FD_89820 | JGI IMG/M metagenome (GOLD analysis project Ga0114999, IMG submission 89820) | Marine microbial communities from western Arctic Ocean - ArcticOcean_MG_CB8_126 | ecosystem: Environmental > Aquatic > Marine > Oceanic | place: Arctic Ocean: Canada Basin | collected...
ATTTGCTTCTTAGGGGGCACCTTTATCACGCCGTGATCGGTGACCGTAAAACGGTATGAACTAGATATGGCGATGATGAGGCTGTTTCCAGCTTGTAAATATAACTCTAGGCAGCAACTAAGGGCGCTCCCTCGATCATGCCGCGCTTGAGCAGGCGGCGTTCTGTTTCGGAAAAATCAGTCCTAGCATGAGTTGAACAGCGGTTGTCCCAAACTAGAAAGTCCCCTGGTTGCCATATGTGTTCGTAAATGATGGAAGGGTCTTCAGCGTAAGGAATAATTTCTGCAATAAGAGACTTTGCTTCATCCTGCGGCATGCCCTCAAATGTAGCTGACATCAGCCGGTTAACGTAAAGCGCTTTGCGACCGGTACCTGGATGCTCGACGATGGCCGGGTGCCACGCATGTTTGACGTTGCCCAACTCGCTGAGGTCAGGTTGGCTGGTTTCCTTATAGTCGAATATTTGCATAACGCGTTTACCTTCTATCGCTGCTTTGAGCCGGTCAGGCAAAAGGTCGTATGCTGCGTACATGTTGGCAAACTTTGTATTGCCGCCAACTTTTGGGACCTCTACTGAATAGAGAAAGGTCGCTTTGTGAGGCACATCGACGAACGCCATGTCGTGATGGAACCACATCTCGCCATCGGGTAGCGAGCCAATTGGTTCACCGTTTTTGCGGATATTTGAGACCAACATAATATAGGGGTTGTCTTCTTGTCGCCGGTCCGCGGGCCGTGAGCGTTTGCCAAGTGGACCAATCCAGTCACTGCTCCTTAACAAGTCGTCGTCAGTGAGTTCCTGATTACGGAATAGGATGAGTAGGTGTTGATGCCAGGTGTCTAAAAGTTTTTGCCTTTGGTTATTTGAGATGGGGCTACTTAAATTTACGCCGTGGACCTCGGCACCGATAGCCGCCGATAGGGGAACAACTTCAATAGCCATAAAAATTCTCTACCTTAACCGACGCAAATGACACTTTAAGTCAAAAATTGTTTATTTTTCAACGGTTGTTGCCCTTATCCGACATCTTATTTCGGATATCTTTGTTATTAGCGTTGAGTCTACTGCGATTATCGGCCTTAATATGTAAAATAAACTTTTAAATAGCTGAGGCGCACTGTGGAAATAATTTCAAAAGGGTATAATCACCTGCTGCATGGTATGGCGGGACTTTCGGGAATATTGATCTTTTCAGCATTTATTATGATTGTTGTTGATGTGCTCATGCGCGTCGGAGGTCTTGAACCATTTATTTTTATTATGACGACGGTCGAATATATTTTGTTGTGGTTTACGATGCTCGCGGCGCCATATTTACTGCGTATTAAGGCCCATGTATTTATCGATGCTGTCACGCAGTTTATGCCGCCTGCAGTAAAGAATGCTGTAGCTAAAATTGTTTACACGGTTTGCATCATTGCCTGCGGAATTTTCTGTTATAATTTGTTTGGTCTGTTAATCGAAGCAATTCAGACCGGCGAGTTAGATATGCGGAGCTACGAAGTGCCAATCTGGCTACTTTTTGTTCCTATGCCACTTTGTTTCGCTATGTGCGTAGTAGAGTTCACCCGATATCTGGTTGGTATCGACGATATGTATAGTCAATCAATTGAAGAGCGGGACAACGTCTGATGGAATGGTACTGGGCTCTTGCTACTCTTATTGGGTTGGTAATTTTCTTGATGGCGATGGGCGTTCCCGTCGCTTTTACGTTCATTATAACTAATATTATCGGCGTTATTATTTTTATGGGCACTATGGCCGGGTGGGTTCAAATTGCTGATAATTCAACGCAATTGATAACGCGGTTTACCTTAGGCCCAGTGCCTATGTTCATCATGATGGGGGCTCTGTTCTTCCATACGGGGCTTGCTATCAAAGTGTTTGACGGGCTTGACGTTGTTTTCGGCAAACTTCCTGGGCGCCTGTGTTTCCTGACAGTGGCGGGCGGTTCTTTGTTTTCGACACTTACCGGTTCCAGCATGGCAAATACCGCGATGTTAGGGTCTTTGATGGTGCCTGAAATGCAGAAGCGTGGCTATAATTGGCAGATGTCAATGGGGCCGATCTTGGGGACAGGCGGCTTGGCCATGATCATCCCACCTTCTGCGCTTGGTGTATTGCTTGCCTCGGTCGCCAGCATAGATGTCGGACAACTTCTTATCGCGGGCTTTCTCCCTGGGTTTATGCTGGCCGGCTTGTATTCGATTATGATTTTATTGCAACTAAAGATGAATCCAGAATCGGCACCAGCTTACGATGTAGAAATGCCTCCTATGGCAGAACGCGTTAAGTTGGTTTGCGTCAACATCCTGCCGATGGGTGTGATTGTCTTTATGGTTGTTGGTTTCATCATTTTTGGATGGGCGACACCAACAGAAGCTGCTGCCTTCGGAATATTCGGCGTTGTCATTGTTGCCGCTGGTTTCCGAAAGCTTACCTTTACTGCGGTTAAAACAGCGGTTGAGGCGACCGTCAAGGTCGGTGCCATGGTGTTCTTTATCATTATGAGTTCGACAGTCTTCAGTCAGCTTTTAGCCTTCTCTGGGGCGAGTGCGGGCCTACTGAAATGGGCCATCAGCTTTGAACTTGATAAATACTGGGTACTGCTACTGATGTTCTTCATCCTGATAGCCCTTGGTATGTTCATGGACGCTACTTCGATGATGCTTATTACGGTACCAATCTTTTTCCCGCTGGCTGAACAACTTGGTTTTAACTTAATTTGGTTCGGGCTGTTTGTTCTGATGACATTTGAAATGGCAGGAACAACCCCTCCTTTTGGACTATTGTTATATGTTATGCTTGGCGTGGCACCGAAAGGAACAACGCTCTACCAGGTAGCTGCATCGGCATTCCCGTATTTGGTATGCGATGCCATTCTGATTTTGATGATGGTTCAGTGGCCGCAGATTGCACTCTGGCTGCCGAGCCTCATGTATTAGCTCTCCTACATAACCATCAAACAATGGCGCCCATGTGGCGCCATTGTTGTATCTGTTGCTTTGCAATTGGTAATAGTAACTTGTGATTTATCTGATTGGCTGTAATGCGCCATCAGGTTCATGACAGACAGATCAGACCACCGCCTGTTACGGACATCAGCCTCTTCGGAGCCCCACGCGAAATTCTGGATGATGGTTCTTATTGACCAGCTCCTCACAGGCAAACGACCTGTTACTCGCGGGTCCGGGCCAAGTTGGTCCGGACCCGCCCTTTCTCATCGCACAGTTTTGCGATGGCAAAAGAGGACAGAAGAGCAAGGTGTTTCGCTAGATCACCTGTGTTGCCGGACTAGGGTTGGCATTCTTAGGGTTATCACTTAATGCGCAGGAGCGCTCGCAGCCGCCGGGTACGCATATGATGATTGCCGACCCTGCATCGCTAAGTGGTGCACGGGCAGAGGCAGTATATCAATCCATCAAAGACATTTTGCGCCGGCAATATATGAGTTCGGAAGATCCTGTGACAGCGGCCATTCAGAGATGGCGGCGGCCAAATCGAGAGCCATCCCGTTCTGGTGTTCATTGTTAGCGCTTTGTGAATCATTATGCGAACGACCTAGCGCAAGATTATGGGGTCTTTAAATCCGGGTAGCCATTTCCCAAAGTGTCGATCATCGTAAAGGACAGCCTGAGACGGGCGAGGTTATGTCGGGGCCCATGTTTCTTATCGAAAAAAAGGAGAAAGGGTCTAACCCACGATCAAAAGATTGGCTCTTTATGATGATTAAGCCGAATGGGGAGATCGTTGGCATAACGAAGGGTTCTAGCGCTTCTAAAGTTCGGTTCTGTGCCGATTATCATAGCCAGGTGCCAGACGGGCAAGGTCAGCTTTATTTTATGCCCGGGTCCGTTCGCAGAGGTAATTAGTTTCTCACCGCATTTCAGTAAGAAAATGTCAGAAACTAAAATTCTCAATCTGTTGCCTAGGTCCCTTTGGATCGTTTATTTTGAAGAAGAAGTCTTCGCGCCGGCTAATCAGAAAATCGAAACGGGGCTTGAAACTCTGGTCATGTTTCCCCGTGGCTGACGCATGGGGTGCCCGTCAATTAATTGGGCAAAGACCGCATTAGAATCAGCTGCAACTATATGTTCCCGTCTTTTGGTGACCGTATGAGCAAGCCCAAATGGTCGCCGAGCCTGGAATTGTGGCAGATATTAAAGAATAACAAATCTGAATTATTTGGAGTCGTCGATCTGTTGGGTTAACGGCCTTCAGCGCGCCATGCCATAAACAATGTGCCGAGCGCGAGAACCAGGATTATAAATCCTGGCAGTAGTGGCACTTCGCGTACACTCTTCACGGTGAAGTTTTGATTGTCGAGCAGGCCGAGCCAATCACGCCCTGCAGAGGCGCGTTCAGGTTTAACCCGGCGTAAATCTGGTGCGCCGTCTTCCATCCAAATAATGCCACCACCTGTCGCTTTGCTGAGCGCTTGGAATCGACGACCTGTCGTCCTCATATCCGAGAACTCCAGCGGGTTAAGATTCCCGACGGCCGCCAGGGCCGTTCGATTGCGATCAGAGACCCTATAAATTCCTGTTTCTGTTACGGGAATCAGGGCCTTGGCCCGCCCACCGACGCCGGGGGTAAGCGTTACCGAGGTCGTTTTGCCGGAAGGCATAGTCACTTCGACGGGCGATTTGTCCGGATCAACACTGCGCCGCGTAATCGAGAGCTTGTTACCCTCTACCTGAGCCCGTAAAGAGTTCTCTTCGAGTTCAGGCTCTTTCATAAGCCAGTGAGCGAGTCGCCGTAGCAATTCGGCATGAGGGCCGCCGCCGCCCAATCCACGTGCCCATAACCAGATTTGATCACTCGTTAGCTGAGCGACGCGGCCTTTTTGAACCCGGTTGACGATTAATATTGGTTTGCCAGACGTGCCGCTCATCAAAGTTCTGCCGCTGCGCTTGATGACTTCAACTTGCCGGTACCATTTACCCCAACGGGGGAGCTCCTCACCGATGCCAGCACCTGGCAAGTCGGCAGTTATGCTGTGGCGTTGTCCGGTCTTCGTTAATTTGACTCTGAGGCCGCCCGTCATGACAACCCCAGTGGGCTCACCGGGGAGGATACGGCCTAGCGGAGACTGGTATAGCGTATCCTTTCCAGCAAACTCGGGTCCTGCGGCTTCGAGGACGGCACCACCGTTTTCGACATAGCGGGAGACATTGTCGATATAGATCGACGGTAGCACGCCGCGACGGCGATAGCGGTCAAAAATTATCAGGTCAAAGTCATTTAACTTAACTTCGAAGAGCTCGCGGATGGGAAAAGCGATGAGTGATAGTTCCCGGACTGGCGTCATATCTTGCTTTTCCGGAGGACGAAGGATCGTGAAGTGTACCAAATCTACCGAAGGATCGGCTTTTAGCAGATTGCGCCATACTCGCTCGCCGGGATGCGGTTCCCCCGACACGAGCAGCACGCGGAGCCGTTCTCTGACACCGTTTATCGATACAACGGCGCGATTGTTTATCGGCGTGAGCTCGCCAGGGACGCCCTGGACGTCCATTTGAAGTATATTCGCGCCCGCATGTCCGAGCGTTACTTTAACGGTATGGTCTCGTCCAATTGGGACGCTGACCTGCTTGGGTGGTCCACCATCCTGCACAATAGATACCGGCGCAGTGCCTTCTGGCGTTTGGGCATCCTCAATTCGGATCGTGAGTTCTACTTCCTTGTCGACGATGCCGTATTTCGGAACACTCTGAACAATAATTCGGCGGTCGTATTCTTTGCGCTTGCCGGTCAGTAGAACATGAACGGGACCAGCTAACGAGTTTCCAGTCTTGGCATCAGGTATGTCATGTACCTGGCCATCCGTAATAAAGATCGTGCTGGCCATTCGGGTCTGTGCAATATCAGCTGTTGCTCGTTCCAGTGCCTTGAACAGTCGTGTGCCGTCTACTGGCCCGCGCGCTGCATCAGAGGCGCCAGCCCTGATAATACGTAATTCGATATTACGCAGGTTGTGAACAGTTTTTTGTATATGGGCTAAAGCCTTGTCCGAAACGGCTGCTCGATCGCCTAATGTTCGACTTGTTGAGTCATCGATAACGACCGCTAATATATCAGATTTGGCCTCTCGATTTTTCTCAACAGCGACCGGATTAGTTAGAGCAAGCAATAGGCCGACTAGCGCTGCCGAGCGCCATGCAATTCCTCGAGCTCGGCGCAATATCCCATAGCCTAAAAGAATGGCTGATAGAACAGCGAGCGTGATGAGAAGGGTCCAGGGGAACAGTGGAGAGAAATCGATGGTAATCATGCCATTCCCTCCCTACTGCCCGAGCCGTTCAATAATCGACGGTACATGGACCTGATCGGTTTTGTAGTTGCCGGTCAGGGCATACATCACCCAATTCACACCAAATCGGTAGGCAAATTCCCGCTGCCGCTCACCATCGGACGAGACTGGAAACATTGGAGACCCTTGCGGATCGACAGCCCAGGCACCAGCCCAATCATTGCTGCCAATCAAAACGGACGACACGCCGTCATTGTGACGACCACCGCGCCGTTCTACCCATACCGTGCCACCGCGCCATCTCCCGGGGTATTCCTTCAGCAAATAAAACGCTTTATTGATCACGTGATCGCTTGGTACCGGGACCAGCGCTGGGATATCAAGCTCACGTAACATCGAGCGGAGTTTGGCAGCTTCAGCACCACCGGTCCCAAAGGGGTCAAAGGTGAGCCTTGATTGTTCCCGTGTATCGAACAGGACGGTCCCTCCCGTTCTTAGATAAGCGCTGAGTTTTTCGATAGCTCGATCCGACAATGGGCGTTGACGGAGCGAGACCGGCCAATACAACAACGGAAAAAACGCCAACTCGTCTCGCTCAATATCGACGCCAATCGGTGTCCCGGCTTCGACGGCAGTTCTGCGGCGCAAAATGTCTGTGAGACCTATTAATCCCGCACGGCTCACGGAATCGATCGCCCCGTCATTCGTTAATACATAAGCAAGCCGGGTTGCCGATGTTGCTCGCAGGGCGAATCTTTCTGCTGGGTCCAGTGAGCTTGTGGTTTGTGAAGGTTTCGTTGTTTGGGCAACGACCACCGTTGCAAAAACCGTCAGACCGGACAGTAGAAGAAGGGCAATGCCCGCGGCGCGTCCAGCAGTCCTAACATTTGGCGTTGCCACAATGCTGATTCCCAACCCACGCAATATGTAGCTGATGATCAAATCACCCATGAGCAATAGGAGGGCGATGAGCAGCAGCCAGGGCTTAGCATCCAAGCCGGTAGCAATCATATAATCGACGGTTTCGACACCTGATGGAATATTATTCAGTGCCGATAGGCTGCGAATTGACGAAGACAAATTAAGAGCGCGGCGTGTTTCACCTTTGCCATAATAACCAGGCGGTGTTTGGGGCCCAGCGGCGGCCTTGGAGAATGCTTTTCCTGGAATCGCGATAGCTTTCGAAGATGGCGTTCCTAAGACACCAAACCCATCCATGATCTGAAGCGGCGGAAAAATCATCGTGCCGCCATCGCTCTTAACACCGAGGCTCAAGGCGGCAACGCGTTGCATCATACCAACGAAAAGGCCTGAAATCGGTAGGTTGGACCATTCTGTATTGGCTGTAGTGTGGACTAAAATGAGCCAGCCATTTCCTTTGCGCTCTGCGGTCACGAGCGGCGTTCCGTCGGTCAACCGTGCCCAGGTCTTCTCGTTTAAATCCAGCGTTGGTTGTGCGAGCACCTGACGTTTAATTCGAATGTCAGTCGGGATTTTGAGGCCTGAAAACGGGCCCTTGTCTTCGAATGGCATGAGTTTGGCAGGCGTCGTCCAGGACATTGTGCCGCCAAGCGCACGACCGCCTCCCCGTAGTTGAACCGGCACCAGTTGGTCAGTACCCTGCGCCATGCGCGGGCCCGCGAACCGGACGAGAACGCCGCCTTTGTTTAACCAAGTGAGCAGAGAGTCAGTTTGCGGTTTGCTAAGCTTCCCGATGTCGGCCAAGACGATCATCGCCAATTTTAGCTTTGTAAGGTCGCCGATAGTGCCGGTTCTAACATCGCTAAAAGGGTCGAGAGCGCGTTTCAGATAATAATCGTCGCTCAGAAGCGGGACCGATCCTTCGGTCAGGCCACCGATCACAATTCCCACAGGGCGCCGACGCCACCGTTCGTCCAGCAGGAAAACAGCACCGGCGCTATCTTCCCCCTCTATTTCGGCACTTGCAGCTCGGTTGCGGATATCCGGAGGCAATTTGAAACGAGCCTCTGCAACCGATTTCCCCGGATCAAAGGTAGCTTTTTCACGCGCCAACAAGCGACCGTCTTCGTCAAACAATCTAACTTGGGATTCTGACTTGCCGAGCGGTCCATTCACCCGCTGAACCGGAAAGATCAACCCACCGGCAACTGTTCGCGGCTGAGATAAGGTCTTTGCCAAAGCGGTTGAGGGCTCGCGATAAAGACGCAGGGCGCCCAGTTCTCGCAGCCGATCCATGAGTGATGCGGCACCGGCATCATTTAATCCATCTGACAACCACGCGATGTGTGCCGAGCCGTTAACAGTTACATTTTTAAGAGCGGCCAACGCTGCGCGCCGATCTGTTGGCCATGGTTTTGGCTTGATACGTCGGAGGATCTGGCGTGCTTTTGCAGGGCGCATAAGATCGCTAATATGACCGGGCTCCGACCGAAGCCGTTTAGCTGTCATCAAAACTTGAACAGCACGTCCTTCGCGATCCGCCTGGTCTACGAGGTTTTCAATCGTATCCAAGCGTTTTTGCCACACAGGCGCGGCGGCCCAGCCGTCGTCGACAACGAGAATCAGGGGGCCGCTGCCATATAGTTGCCTGCCCTGATTCCACACCGGATGGGCGAGGCCAAGGATGATTAGAGAAGCGATAAGTATACGCAGCAGGATTAGCCATAGCGGGGTCTTTGCTGGGGTTTCTTCCTGAGGTTGGAGCGCGAGCAAAAACTGCAAGGGCGGAAATGCACGAACTAGTGGGGCAGGAGGTGTAACCCGCAGTAACCAACACAAAATCGGCAACGCGGCGAGGGCTACTAAAATCCACGGCGCCGTAAAAACAAGAGGACCGAAGTCTAGCACACCCTAGGCTCCTGGCGTTTCTACGAGGGCATGGTAGAGCGCGAGCAACGCCGTTTGCGGTGGCTGATCGGTAACATGAGCAAGGTAGGTCCAACCCAAACTACGGGCTATATCTTCAATCGCGCGTCGGTGTTTTTTCATGAGTCGCATGTACTCTGTTCTGACGGCCTCCACGCGACCGATTAAAGCCGTACCTTCTCCTTCCAACCCTTCAAAGCGTACTCGGCCAGAAAACGGCAAGCTTTGCTCTGCGGGATCAAAAACCTGCAATAGATGACCCCGGACCCCGAGTGATGCGAATCCCCGCAGCGTCTGTTCGATTTCTGCGGGCGGCATCAGGAAATCAGAAATCATGACAACCCGGGCGTATCGCGGTAGCTGTTCCAGCGGTGGAGCACTTTGCTCCTCAGAATTTTCTAAGGAAATAGAGGCAACGAGCCTGTCCATAACGGCGCGGCCATTCGATGGCGGTATACCTGATCCGAGGAGGGTGATGCGTTCGCCGCCGCGAATGAGGAGAGAGGAAAGTGCCAGCATCAGAACAGCAGCACGGTCGGCCTTGTCCGGCAAGCCGACGTTGGAGTGATATTGCATGGATGTGGAGCGATCCAGCCATACCCATACGCTTTGGGCTGCTTCCCACTCATTCTCTCGAATAAACAGGTGTTCGCGCTTCGCTGACTGCCGCCAGTCAATGCTTTGAACAGGGTCGCCTTGCTGGTAACGCCGGAATTGCCAAAATGACTCGCCTTTACCAACGCGACGACGGCCATGGACGCCTTGCGCAACGGTAGCCGCAATGCGTTCGGCAGCCACCAGCAAAGGCGGTAAACGAGCGGCGGTTTCCTCTGCTCGTTGTCTGACGGATACTGGGCGCTCGGCGTTTCGGTTGCCGAGGCCAGCGAGTTTTAAGCCAAAGGAGCGCACAGCCGTTCAATAACCTCGTCAATGGTTACACCATCCGCACGTGCCGCAAAACTTAGCGCCATGCGGTGCCGGAGAACAGGTTTGGACAGTGCAACGACATCGTCGATGGATGGTGCGTAGCGACCGTCCAGCAGGGCGCGGGCCCGGCACGCTAACATCAATGCCTGACTTGCACGGGGACCGGGTCCCCAGGCAACGTGATCCCGAATATCGGGCAAAGCGCTTTCTGTTGGGCGTGCTGATCGGACGAGGTTGAGGATCGATTGTACGACGCTGTCGCCGACCGGAATTTGCCTCACCAGCTGTTGTGCAGCAATCAGTTCATCCGCTGTCAGTACCTGTTCAGCTGTCGCCGTTTCTGATCCTGTTGTTGCCAGGAGAATTTCGCGTTCGGCTTCTTCCGATGGATAGCTGACGTCGACCTGCATCAAAAACCGGTCGAGCTGCGCTTCTGGCAACGGATAGGTGCCTTCCTGTTCCAACGGGTTCTGTGTCGCCAGGACATGAAAAGGATTTGGCAAAGCGTGATTTTGGCCAGCGACAGAAACTGTTTTTTCCTGCATCGCCTGCAGCAAGGCAGATTGTGTCCTTGGACTAGCGCGATTGATTTCGTCGGCCATAAGAAGCTGGCAAAACACCGGCCCTTCGATAAACCGAAAAGACCTTCGTGTTTCGTCCTCTGCTTCATCCAGTATCTCGGATCCGAGAATATCTGCAGGCATTAAATCGGGTGTGAATTGAACTCGTTTGTCATCTAAACCTAAAACGGTTCCAAGGGTTTCGACCAGTCGCGTTTTCCCGAGGCCAGGGAAGCCGATTAACAAAACGTGACCGCCGGCTAGCAGCGTGATAAGTGTTTCTTCTATCACTTGGTTTTGGCCAAAGATTATCCGGCCGATCCGTTCGCGAACGAGGGCTATGCGCTGGCCCAATGAATCGATTTCCGCGACAAGACGGGCAGGAGGTTCTTCTTCAGAACCGGGGGATTGAGTTAGAGATTCTGTTTCAGACATATAGAGTCTCCATGACGCAGGCGGTGCACCATGGAAAAGTCACTTACCGGTAGTCCCAGCGACGAGTTGAAGGAATCGCTTGAGCGCGGTCTTCTTGGAGACAAATCCTGCGTTCCGAACGGTCAGCTATTTTGTGGCGATATCGATATGCGTATCGCCCGTGACGGTACTTGGTATTATCATGGCTCTCCCATTGAACGAAGACAACTCGTAAAACTGTTTGGATCGATTTTAAAGCGGGATGTTCAGGGCGATTTTTGGCTCGAAACACCAGTCGAAAAATGCCGAATTCAGGTTGAAGACGCACCGTTTCAAGCCGTTGAAATGTCGGTAAACGGTGCAGAACAAAATCAGCGCCTTTCGTTCAGAACAAATGTTGACGATATTGTGATCGCGGGACCCGAGAATCAGATCAGAGTTGTGATTAATTCTGAGACCGGAGAACCATCTCCCTATCTCCAGGTTCGGGAGGGAATTGAAGCCTTGCTCACGCGAGCAGTTTTCTATGATCTCGTGGAATTGGCTGTCGAAGAACAGAATAACGGTAGAACGATCTTGGGCGTATGGAGTGAAGGTGTTTGTTTTACGTTAGGCCCAGCTGATTGAGCTAATCGCCGGTAGGAATAATGCGTGATATTTTAAGTACAATCTTTGATGGACCTGGCGTTGGACCAGATCCCTCTGCGGCAGGAAATATATGGCCGGCACCACTCGCAGCAGGTGAGGAGAGAGAATTGCGATCTGCGGCCGTTCTTGTGCCGCTGATTGATCGGGCGGATGGGATGACGGTGCTGCTAACACAACGAACTGACACTATGTCAGATCATGCTGGCCAGATTGCGTTTCCTGGTGGGCGCGTGGAGCCCGGAGAGGTGACACCTGAAGAAACGGCGCTTCGGGAAACTGAAGAGGAAATCGGTCTTTCCACTTCAAAGATCGAAGTTTTGGGCCGGATGAACGCTCGGGATACCGGGACGGGGTATCGGGTCATGCCGGTTGTGGGCTTGATTCGGCCGCCCATGTCCCTCTCGCCAGATCCCTCGGAGGTAGCCAAAGTATTTGAAGTTCCGATGGAGTTCATTCTCGATCCTGCCAATCATCGGCTGGAAAAGCGTGACGAACGCGGAGAATCGCGGGAGTATTATGTGATGCCCTATAATGATCACTATATCTGGGGTTTGACGGCCCGCATTCTTGTTGAGTTAGGGAAGATGGTGAGGAACGCATGATCCGCTTGGTTTTATTGTTTGTAGTGCCGCTGGTAACGCCGACCGGGCTCTTCATACTGTGGCGCGCTTTTGCCCCACCCAAACTCGGAGGTTCCAGAGCGATTGCTCGTGAGGATTGGGAGCCTTTGCCCTGGCCGTGGCTTATTCTGTCGGGTGGTTTGTTGGTGATTATTTCAGTTTTTACAATCATCGCTTATCCCGAACTTCTTGATTTCTGACGAAGGTTTTAGCCAATGAAACCTGCCACCTCTATAGGTGTGAATAGCTGGATGGCTCAGGCGCAAACTCAGGCGGTCATGAAAGCTTTAATGGCAGGCGGGCAACCGGCGCGTTTCGTCGGTGGTTGCGTCCGCGATGCATTGCTTGGTCTTCCAGTTAAAGACATCGACATCGCCACTCCGGAGCCCCCCGGTCGCGTAATGGAGCTCATTGAGCAGGCTGATCTGCGGGCGATTCCAACCGGCATAGAGCATGGAACCATCACGGCTATATGTGATGGAATTCCGTTTGAAATAACAACGTTGCGACGCGACGCTGAAACTTTTGGGCGACATGCGCGGGTGAGCTATACGACTGACTGGCAGGAAGATGCGGCCCGGCGGGACCTTACGTTGAACGCGCTTTACTGTGACCTTGATGGAACGGTGTTTGATCCGGTGGGTGGTCTGGTCGATCTCAAAGAAGGACGCATTCGTTTTGTCGGTGGTGCGCGTGCGCGGATAGAAGAAGATGTCCTACGATTGCTGCGGTTTTTTCGGTTCTATGCGTATTACGGCGTTGGAACGGCGGACCCAGAGGCTGTTGCCGCTTGCCGAGAGATGGCTCCGCAAATCGAAACATTATCCGTGGAGCGGGTTTGGAAAGAGATGTCGCGTTTGCTCATGGCTCCTGATCCGGCCCCGACCTTTGATCTGATGGCAACGAATGGTGTCCTCTCCAACCTGCTTCCTGAGGTCGTTCGTAGTGATCGCTTACCTGCTTTGATAAAGGCGGAAATCGCTACCGATACAGCGCCTGGCTATTTGAGGCGTTTGGCGACGGTTGTAGAGCTTGAAAAAGATGGTGCTCGAGCTCTCGCGGCTCGGCTTAAATTTTCGAACGCTGATCGCGATCAGTTTTGCCGCCTTTGCGATCCGGTCGTCCACCCTGATCCGGGCGTTGATACGAAACAAAACCGGGTAGCGCTTTATCGACTTGGCCCCGATTTATTCAGTGAACTTGTTTTGATCGAGGCGGCGCAGGATCCCGATCAAGATTGGCTGAGTTTGTTTCCGTTTCCCCAAACGAGCTCCGTGCCGTTGTTCTTCATCACCGGGCAGGACGTTGTGGATCTAGGCGTGCCGACCGGAAACGAAATTGGCGGTTTATTAGGTCAGGTCGAAGATTGGTGGATTGCAGGTGACTTTGCAGCAGATAGAGAATCTTGCCTCAAGCATCTAGAATCGTTCGTTACCGCGCGTTCTTAACCAACCTTCCGGTGACCGTCCGGACCTTCTTGCCACTACGTGTGCTTTTTAAATAAATTTTATGCCGGTACCCGAAAGCGTACGGTCATATTATTGTATGGCATAAATGCCTTTTTTGTTCACACGCATAAGAAAGAGTGAGAGCGTGGAACTGGGGATATTGGCCCAGCGCAGTTCCTAGCCTTTAAGAGGATCACTGCTCGAATTGCAATGAAATGCCCTGGCATTGCCTGTTGGGCACAGCGTTTTGGAACTTTGCCGTCTGCGGATGTTTGGTTTTGGGGGGTTGTCTCCTTTGCGGATGACGCTGGTCCAGTCGATTTTAACGCCGTTAGCTGCGCGCACGATTTTTACATCAAAATCGCGCGCTGTGGTCGCGAAATAGATGCTATCCTCATTCTCTGAATTGCCACCGCCGCTG
>Ga0114999_10006006_pt1 | contig 14137 bp, 15 predicted proteins | sample ArcticOcean_MG_C_3_FD_89820 | JGI IMG/M metagenome (GOLD analysis project Ga0114999, IMG submission 89820) | Marine microbial communities from western Arctic Ocean - ArcticOcean_MG_CB8_126 | ecosystem: Environmental > Aquatic > Marine > Oceanic | place: Arctic Ocean: Canada Basin | collected...
CTCTCCGGTCCCCAGTCCGCCAAGAATGCGTCGTAGGCATAGTAGCGGCACGGCTCGCTGACCGAGCAGCCCCAGTACTCGTAGGCTTCCTCGTAGCGGCTCTCCTGGAGCGCGGAAAGAAACGCGCTCGCCTGCCGTTGTTCGGCCCAGGCACGAAAGAACGTGTAGTAGATCAGCCCGAGCGCGATGGCGATCAGCAACAGCGCGACGAGCGTCTTGAAGACTCGTTCACGCCGGAGATCGCTTTCCCCGTATTCATTGAGGAACGGCATTTGGAAAACTACTGTGCCCCTCGCTACTGCGCGGGATAGGCCAGATCGTAAGCAGCCGTAGCCGCTTCCGTCAGATCGATCGCCGCGCTCAGGTACATCAATCGACCTTCAAACGGATCAACGAGAGCTGCCCCACTGATGACCACGTCGAGACCCTTTTCCTGTGCAATCTTTGCGATCACGTCGCGCATACGTTGCGCCGCACCGCGTAGCAGGTCTTCTTGCTCGTACTTCAAATCGGCCTGCAAATCTTCGTTGAGCCGTTGAGCTTGACGCTGCTTCTCCTGGCCCTCGGCCTGCAAAGCGGCTGCGTTCTGCGGCTGGCCCTGTAGCTGCTGCTGGATCCCGGCCAGGTCTTGGCTCAACTGCTGCAACTCATCCTGCCGTGGCTTGAACTCCGTCTCCAGACCTTGTACGGCCTTCTTGAATTCCGCCGTCTGTTGCAGCGCCAATCGAAAATCGATCGCGCCTACCTTGGTTTGAGCGGAAGCGACAAAGGGAAGGCACAAGGCACCCAGTACCGCCATCGTTGCAACAATCGATTTCCTTCGAGTCATTCGCATCAAGTTATCTACTCCTCTACTTGGCAGTCAGTCAACCGCAGCAGCTTCGCCTCTATTTTGGCACGGACGGATAGCGCGGAACCAGCTGACTGCGTGTGTGTCTTTCCTTATAAGGGATTAGCAGCCTCCGGAGACTAGCCGGGGCCGAAGCTCTTCATGATGTCGTTGTACATGACGTAGGCGAAGAGAAGAATCAAAAACAAAAAACCGACCTGAAGTACGCGCTCCTTGAATGCCAAGCTCAGGTCGCGCCGCATCAGTGACTCGATCAGCAACATCGTAATCACTCCGCCGTCAAGAATGGGAATCGGCAGCAGGTTAAAGATCCCGAGATTCAAGCTGATGATCGCCATGATCATCACCAAGTCAGGGATACTCGACCGCGCCGCGTTGCCCGAAATGCGCGCAATACCGATCGGTCCTTCCAGCGATTCCGCCGACACCTGCCCAACAACTAAGCGCCGCAAGGTCGCGAAGATAAGCGTCGAATACTTGAGATTGTGATTCACCGACTCCCGCACCGCGTCACCGAAGGACAACTGCGTCTCGATGATCTCGAACTCGGGCCTGAGACCGACGCCAATTCGCCACATGCCCCCGTTTGTATCTGTGTAGGTCGGCGCGATCGACAGCATCAAGCGCTCTGTGCCGCGCTCGATCTCAAACTGGCCTTCTTCGCCCTCCAGCGCCTTAACGAGTTCAGGAACCTGCCGCGAGGTGTAAACGGGTTGGTCGTTGACGGCCACGAGGCGGTCGCCGTTCTCTACACCCGCTTGCTCAGCGGGCTGCCCGACCTCGGTCTCGCCCAGTAATAGCAGTACCGGGGTTTCGTACTCCCAGCCGGGATCACCCGCGCCCGTGAGTTCTTCCTCACCCACGCTGACGGGCATCTGAAGCTCGCGGCCATCACGGTTGACCGTGACCTGAATCGTGGAATTTGCCGTGGCGACTGTCGCGAAAGTTACGCTGTCCCAATCGGGAGTCGGCGTGCCATCAATCGCGACCAGCAGATCGCCTCTCTGAACACCCGCTTTGGCGGCTCCGGTGTCAGCTGCGACGTAGCCGACGACGGCCGGTTTCTGCAGGAAGGCGGGCTTCTTGTACTGCGACATGAAAAGCCCAACGAGTAGCACCACCGCAAGAGCAAAATTGAAGACCGGACCAGCCAGAGCGATGATAATGCGTTGCCAGCGGGGCTTGGCCATGAAGTCGCGCGGACTCTCCGCCGGTTCTCCCGGGTTCTCGCCCGCCATCTTGACGAACCCGCCGATCGGAAGCAGGCAGATTTTGTAGTCGGTTTCCTTACCCCGAAAGCCGAAAAGCCGGGGGCCCATGCCCAAGGCGAAGGCATCGACTTTGACGTCGAAAAGCCGCGCGGCCAGGAAATGTCCCAACTCGTGCACCAGCACCATCACGCCCAACACGAAGATGAACGCGAGTACGTTGCCTAAGAATCCCATCAAGTATTACCTATCTCTTCTCAAGAGCCTACGGGTATCGCTGCGTCACGCACCAAGCCGCGAGCCAACTCGCGGGCTTGCCGGTCGGCTGCGAGGACATCATCCACTGACGCCGGCTGTTCGATGCGGGTTTGCTCCAAGACACCTTCGACCACTCTGGGAATCGCGGAGAACGGAATTTTGAAGTCCAAGAATGCTTCTACGGCGATCTCGTCGGCCGCGTTCAAGACGCAACCGGCGGTACCACCCATTTCAAGAGCCCGGTAGGCAAGTCCCAGAAGGGGAAACTTCTGCCAATCCGGTGGCTCGAAGTCTAATTGTCTCACACGGTCCCACCGCAACCGCCCGTCCAATTCACCGCCACGCCGCGCCGGGTAGCAGAGCGCATAGCGGATGGGCAGTTTCATATCCGGCGGCGCGAGTTGGGCCATCACCGAGCCGTCAACGAACTCGACCATCGCATGGACGATCGACTGCGGGTGAACCACGACATCGACTTCACTCGGCGCCAAGTTGAAAAGCCGACAAGCCTCGATCACTTCGAAGCCCTTGTTCATCAGCGTCGCCGAATCGATCGTGATGCGCCGGCCCATCTTCCATGTGGGATGCTTGAGCGCCGCCTCGGGAGTGACATGGTCCATCTCAGACCGCGGCGTCGTGCGAAACGGGCCGCCCGACGCAGTCAGTGTCACCTTCTCGACCTCGTCCCGTCGTCCTGAGCGCAGGCATTGATGCAGACCGCTGTGCTCGCTGTCCACGGGTAGTAGCTCCGCGCCGGTCCGCGCGGCTTCGTTCATCACGAGGTCCCCCGCGGCCACCATGACTTCTTTGTTCGCCAAGGCAACGCGTTTCCCGGCCCGAACTGATTCGTAGGTCGCCTCTAATCCCGCGACGCCGACCGCCGCCGAAACGACCACATCACAACTGACGGACTGCACGGCCGCCAGGTTGCCGGCTGCTCCACACAGCAACTCGGGGTGATAGTCGCCCGTTCCCGTCTGCTCGCGGAACTGCGTACGGAAGCGATCTAGGGCCGCCTCATCGGCAAGCGAAACCAGTTTGGGGCGAAATTCCAGGGTCTGTTGCAGCAACTCGTCGACGTTCTGACCCGCAGCCAACGAGACCACGTCGATCTCGTCCCGCATCTCGCGGACAACTTGAAGGGTGTTCCGGCCAACGGAACCGGTCGAGCCGAGGATTGCCAGTCTTGCCATGCTTCTTAGGACGGGAACCGTCCCAACAACGGTATCACAGCATTATGTTTCAGCAGGGAATACAAAGAGCACGCTGGACTACTTGCGTGCTCTCGGTAGATCGATCTTGTGGAAAAAGTTGAGGGGGCCGGGGAGGAGTGAGTTTCAGGGGTCTTTTGGTTGAGGTTAGTCTCGCTTTGGTGGGGGTTGCCTCCCCGGCTTGATCTAAATATACCAAAGTTCATAGGTTCTGGCAAGAGTTATTCCAAATCCCAAAGTGCACCACGGGATATTTATTACAATCGGCCTCGTTCATTCGCCCGTCTCATGACGGCCATGGAACTGCAATCGACTGAAAATAAAAAACTTACAGACTCTCAACAAGTACTTGTCAGGCAGGCTTGATAAGGCCTCAATCCAACCGGTGTGACCCAGTTTGCCTCCTGAAACCGGCATTTCAAGTCGAAGCCGGCCGGCCGAGCAGAGTCCGTATCCGAAAATTGGTCGACTAGACCCAATCAGACCGCGTCCCCGGCTATTTCTTCACCTCGACGCCGGCCCACTCCTCCAGAAGAGTCACAGCAGCACAGAAGTCCTCGTCGCCATGACCCTTGGCAATGCTGGCCCCGAAGAGTTCGTGGACGAGCGCCGTGGCCGGCAGCGGCACGTTCATTTCGTTGCCGGATTCGAGCATCAGACCGACATCCTTGTGCATCCACTTGAGGGGGGACGCCGCCTTGAAATCGCGGCCGAGGATGTAGGGTGCCTTGAAGCTGATCAACCCGGCCTTGGCCGCGCTGGCATTGAGAACTTCCAACATCAACTCGGGCTTGACTCCGGCTTTGGTCGCCAGCACCATCCCCTCAATGAAGCCCTGCATCATGTTGGCGAGGACAAGATTCTGCGAGAGTTTCGCGTGCAGGCCCATCCCTTGCGAACCGCAGTAGAAGAGGGATTGGCCCATCGGCAGGAAGTACTCCCGAACGCTCTCAAAAACCTTCCTGCGGCCACCGATCATGAACGTCAACGTGCCGCCGATCGCACCCGGCGTCGAGCCCGTACACGGGGCATCGAGGAAGGCCACTTTCTTCTTCTTGAAAGCCGAGGCAAGCCGCCGCGCGACGGTGGGAGCAATCGTGCTGCAATCCGCGACGACGCTTCCCGGCTTAATCCCGTCGGCAACGCCGTTCTTGCCGACCAGCACACTCTCCGACATGGCGGAGTCCCCAACACACAGGAAAACGCAGTCGGCGAACTTACCCACGGCCTTCGGAGTCGCGCAATAGCGGGCATTCTTGAACTTGCCGGCCAGTGTCTTGGCTTTCGACGATGTGTGACTCCAAACCGCCACTTCGTGTCCGGCCTTGAGAAGGTTCTTGGCCATGGGGCCGCCCATGAGTCCGAGTCCGAGAAATCCGAGTTTTGCCATTTGTCGCTCCTTTAGTACGTTTCAACCCGCGTTGCGAAGTCCACAATTGTACGACTTCAAAAGCCTATGCGACAATGTGTGACCCATGAAACCGAGTGTGCTCGTTACGAAACGTCTGTACCCGTCGGCCATCGACTACCTGCGTGAGCGGGTGGATCTCGACTACCACGAATCCGACGACCTGTTCCCCGCCGAGGCCCTGCTAGAACGGCTAAGCGACAAGCAGGGAGTCGTCAGCCAACTCACCGACAAGTTCACTCCCGAGGTGATGTCCGCCCTGCCGGGATTGAAGGTCATCTCGAACGTCGCGGTGGGCTTCGACAATATCGACCCAGCGGCGGCCACCGAGCGCAGGATCGCGGTCACGAACACACCGGATGTCCTGACCGACACGACCGCCGACTTCGCGTTCACGCTGCTGATGGCAACGGCTCGGCGACTCGTCGAGGCCGACAAATTTCTTCGTGCCGGTAAATGGAACCAGTGGAGCATCGACCTGCTGTGCGGCGCGGACATCCATCACGCGACACTCGGCGTCGTCGGCATGGGACGCATTGGTCAATCGTTCGCTCGCCGCGGACTCGGTTTCGAAATGCGTACTCTCTACAGTGACGTGCAACGAGCTTCGCCGGAAATCGAGAAGGAACTCCGTCTTGAGTACGTGCCGTTTGAGACCCTCCTTCGAGAATCGGACTTCATCAGCCTGCATGTGCCTCTATTACCAGCCACGCGAGGACTGATGGGAGCCGAACAGTTCGCAATGATGAAGAAGAGCGCCATCTTGATCAACACCTCACGGGGACTCGTGGTCGACGAAGCAGCGCTCGCGGACGCTTTGACCGCGGGAGAAATCGCCGCCGCCGGACTCGATGTATTCGAGCGGGAACCGCACGTCGAGCCGTGCTTGGTCGAGATGGAGAACGCTGTTCTCGCGCCACACATCGCCAGTGCTTCGGTCGATACGAGGACGAAGATGTGCATGCTGGCGGCCAAGAACTGCGTGGCCGCCCTGGAAGGCAAGCGCCCCCCGAACCTTGTGAATACGGCGTTGTTTGACGATTAGGAACCCTAGGATTCTCGGGTAGCAAAGAGATGTGCCTCTCATGACTCCGATGAAGGAGACCCTACGCCGCCTGATCCTCGCCACGATCGAGGATCTTTCGCTCGAGCGCGTCATGGGCGAGCAGGTCCGGTGCGAGGACGGTGTGCTCACGTTCGCTGACCAGCGGATCGAGCTCGAACCCTACAAGAAGATCATCACGGTCGCGATCGGCAAAGCCGCGTTCCAGATGGCCGAGACGTTCGCGGCGATCGTTCAGCCGCGGATCGCTTCCGGTGTGGCGGTCAGCTCGCAAACACCGCCGGCTTTGCCCTACTTCGTTCGTTATCAAGGGGGACATCCGTACCCGGACGCTAATAGCGTGCAGGCCGCCTCGGTCGCGCTCGAAACGCTAACCGGTCTCAGGCCGCAATACCTCGTCGTCTATTTACTATCAGGCGGAGGCTCGGCGATCTGTGAGAAACCGATTTCCGAAGAAATCTCGCTCGACGATCTTCGCGAGTTCTATCGCATCCTTGTGACCTGCGGCGCGGACATCGTCCAGATGAACGTGTTGCGCAAGCATTTCTCGGCGATTAAGGGGGGGCGACTGGCGCAGCAGGCCTTTCCAGCGAAGCAAGTCACGCTCTACGTTTCCGACGTTCCACCCGAGCATCCCTCGACGGTTGCGTCCGGTCCTACGATGCCGGACGAATCGACTGTGGATGATGCGATCAGAATCGCTGAGGAACTGGGAATCGTCGACAGCCTGCCCGCAACAATCCGGTCATTCTTCCACGATCGCCGCATTCCCGAAACGCCCAAACCCGGCGACGAAGCGTTTGGCGACAGTTCATGGCACTGCCTGTTGGACAACGGCGACGGGGTTCAGCGGCTTGAGAAACAAGCTCGTGGCCAGGGGTGGGTCGTCGAAACCGACCTATCCGTAGACGATTGGCCGCTTGAAAGCGCCGTCGATCACCTGCTCGCGAAGCTACGTCAACTTCGCGTGGAGAACCCCGGCCGCACCGTCGCGCTGCTAACCGGAGGCGAGTTGAGCTGCCCCGTGATCGGCGACGGACAGGGAGGCCGCAATCAGGCATTCGTTCTGAATTGCGTTGAAAAGATCGCGGGAGACAATATCGTGGTTGTCAGCGCGGGTACGGACGGCATTGACGGAAACTCACCCGCGACCGGGGCCGTCGCGGACGGAATGACACTCCAAAGAGCGCAATCGTCCGGCTTGGACCGTGGCGCATTTGAACGCCGGTCCGATTCCTACCACTTTTTCAAATCCTTACAAGACGATCTAACAACAGGCCCAACGGGTAACAATATCCGCGACCTGCGGCTGCTCGTCGCTTGGTAGTCAGATAAGAGGACTGCCCGATGGGCACCACTATCCTACTTTCAAGACTTGGCTAACCCGTGGTGGGAAGGAAGAGGAGGTGTCCTGACCGCACTTTCCTGTAGGCGGCGATCGAAGGGAGAACCCGAGTAAAACCGGAGCTATCTACCTTGTAAGTCATTGATTTACAAGCAGTTACTGCAACATCCTTGCAACGTGCCGTAACGCGGTGTATTCTCTATGTAAACGTAACAGCGTAGACACACAGGAGACACAATGCTGACTGACAGGGATGTCCGCTCCTTGGAACCGCCCGGGAGCGGTAACGTAATTCGCTACGACGGCGCGGGCGGCGTGCCAGGGTTCGGCTGCCGTATCACCGCGAGCGGGGTTCGCTCGTTCGTTCTTTCGTATCGGGCGCGGGGGATTGCCAGACGGCTCACGATTGGCCGCTATCCCGTCTGGAGCGTCAAGGCAGCCCGCGTGCGGGCTGCGGAACTGAAGCGGGCCGTAGACGTAGGCGAGGATCCCTTAGAGGCGAAACGCGAAGCGACTGAAAGGGGCATGAGTTTCGGCGAGCTAGCCGAGCTCTACCTGACGCGCCACGCGGTGACGTTTAAGGATGGTGGCAAGGTTGCACGGCGCCGCATCGAAAGCAACCTGAAACCCTGGTATCAAAGACGCGTTGCAGACATCACGCGGGCGGACGTGCGGCGACTACTCGAATCGAAAGCCACAACCGCGCCAGTGATGGCGAACCGGCTCCGCGCAGTCGTCTCGGAGGTTTACCGCTGGGGCATGAAGCGCGAGCTAGTAAAAGAGAACCCGGCGTCTGGCGTCGAACCCGTCGTCAAGGAAACCGCTCGGGAACGTGTGCTCACTCCCGAAGAGATCCAGCGGTTCTGGGCGGGACTCGACACGGCTCCAATTCAACCGTCGATGAAGGCGGCGCTGCGCTTCGTCCTCGTCAGCGGGCAGCGCGTAGGCGAGTGTTGTGCCGTTGAGTGGAGCGAACTCTCCGATGGCGGCACTTGGTGGACGATTCCGCCGCACAAGGCCAAGAACGGGAAGACGCATCGGGTGCCGCTTTCGCGCCTGGCTCTCGAAATACTCGATTCGCAACCGCAAAGAGACGAAGGCGCCATCTTCCGGGGAAAGCGAAGCGGGCGGGCGGTTGCGCCAGACAAGGTGAGCACGGCGCTTCACCAGAACCTCGACTCTCTTGGGGTGCAGCACTTCACCGTGCATGATTTGAGGCGCACAGCGGCCACGCTGATGGCGTCTATTGGTATCGACACGCTCGTTGTGTCCGCAATCCTCAACCACACACCGGCAGGCATCACAGAAAGGGTGTACCAGCGTTACTCGCGCGATCCCGAGAAGAAGCAAGCTCTAGAGCAGTGGGCGCGACACCTGCGCAACATTGTGAGCGGCGAGCCAGCCGAGAAGGTGGTGTCCATTGGCTAAGCAGCGCATCGCCTCGGGTACCGGGCACGCAACGTTAAAGCTGCGCGGAGACCGGATTCCCCCGAAACTGAGAAAGGCTATTCGCGAGATGGACGGCAGGGAGCTCGAATCTATGCTCGCTTCCATCGAGAAGCAGGCCAAAGCAGTGCTCTCGACAACAAAGGCACCCGAGGCCGTTAGCGCGGCGCTCACCAGCCTCAAAAAGGTAAGATTCGCTCGAGAACAGGGAGTATGGGAGTCCGCAGTTCTTAACATGTATAACGTTGGTTGGAGTGCTGCCCGGGTCGGCATGGGGCGCTACGAAACAACCGGCAAGCAGGTTACTGAAGGAGGAGGTAAGTCGCACATACACGGCACAACCGCCGAGGTAAAAGCGCGTCACTCTGAATGGCAGAAGGAGATAGACAAGCGAAACGGAATAACAAAAGGCAGCTTGTCTTGGAACGCCTTGGCTCAACAGGTTGCCAGGGTGGTCTGGACTGAAACCCACTATAAGAACGGAAAGACAGAGCGTCGGCACCCTAGCTTCAACTCCATCAAAAAGTACTGCAAGAACCCTAACCCTCGCAAATAACTGGTTACTGGCCCGCTGAGTAATCACTGAACTCGCTGTTAGAACAAAGTCGAGCGATCGCGCTACGGACTTTGCATATGACAGCGACAACCGAGAAACTATCCGATAACTACCGCACACTAGAAGAGGAAGCCGAGTACCTCGGCCTACATCCGGGCTCACTCCGGCGCATGAGGCTCCGCCGGGAAGCTCCCCCGGCGCTCAAGCTAGGTAATAAGCTCAGATTCCCAAAGGACGCGACAGAAGAATGGCTCCGCTCGCGCATTGAGGGGGGCGTGACGTGACTCCCCGCGACCTCATCGACCGCGCCGACATCGCCGACGTCTGGCGGGCGCTCGGTGGGCCGGAGTTGCGCCACGGTCGCGGCCAAGCGTTCTGGCGCGGCGGGTCCAATTACAACGTCGCGATTGATGAGGCCGAGGGCGTTTGGTACGACCATGCCCGTGGTGCCTACGGCGGCATTCTCGACTTGATCGAGATTGTCCTCGAATGCGACCGTCGAGCGGCTGTGCGGTGGCTTGAGAATCACCTCAACGTCACGCTCGACGACAACCGCACCCTGACTCCATCGGGGCGGCGGCAGTGGGCCGAGCGGCGGAGATGGGCCAAACGCGAAGCCGAGCGACTGACCGAGTGGCGCGAACAATATCTCGCAGACCTCCGGCAGGACCGTAACGACCTGTGGGATGCGGGACGTGAGGCAACGGCCCTCGGTTATCGGCTCATGACGGAAGGGGCCGACGACAGCCCCGCATGGGCCGTGGTATGGCGACACTGCCTCGACGATCTGGAGGGCGACCGGATCGACTGCGAGATAGAGCGCGTCAGGGCCATGCACCCACGCGAGGTCATCGCGTTCCGCGAGGCGTTGACCGGCGAGCGGGTCGCGGCATGAACCCGACACAAGAGCGGCAGCGATTCTCCGCTACGACCGCACGAACCATTATGGACAACCGACCCTTGCCGATTGACGGCAAGCAGCCGGAGCGAACCCAAGGCAACCTCGCAGACTTCCGCCCGACCGACCTAGGCAACGCGGAGTTGCTTGTCCGGCGTCACGGCGACGACCTACGCTACTGCCACGCCTGGGCAAAGTGGCTTGCATGGGACGGTACACGCTGGGCCGTCGATGACTCCGGCGAAGTATACCGGAGGGCTGCGGCAACGGTTCGGGAGTTGTACGGCGCGGCGGGCTCCATTTCCGACGACGACGACCGGCGCAAAGCCATCGTCAAGCACGCTGTTCGATGTGAGTCGAAGTCGCGGCTCGACGCCTTGATAGACCTCGCAGCAAATCAGGCCGATCTCGTCATCCGCCCCCATGACCTCGACACCAACCCGATGTTGCTGAACGTCAAGAACGGAACGCTCGACCTTCGCACCGGGGAGTTACAGCCCCACGAGCGAGCCGACTACATCAGCAAGCGTGCGCCTGTGGAGTGCGACCCTGCGGCGAGCTGTCCGCAGTGGTTGCGATTCCTTCATCGCATCTTCGCGGGCGACGTCAAGCTCATCGGGTTCTTGCAACGTGCGGTCGGCTACAGCCTCACGGCAAAGACCGGGGAACAGTGCCTTTTCATCTGCCACGGCACCGGCGCGAACGGCAAGAGCACGTTACTCGAAACCATCCTTCACATGCTCGGCGATTATGCCTTGATGACGCCAAGCGAGACGCTGCTACTCAAGCGAACGGACGGCATCCCCAATGACGTTGCGCGGCTACGGGGGGCGCGGTACGTATCGGCAATCGAGACCGAAGAGGGGCGACGGCTCGCCGAATCACGCATCAAATCATTGACGGGCGGCGACACGATCAGCGCCCGGTTCATGCGGGGCGAGTGGTTTGACTTTGAACCCGAGTTCAAGCTCTGGGTCGGTACCAATCACCGGCCAACCGTCAAGGGAACCGACCTCGCCATCTGGAGACGTCTTCGGCTCATACCGTTTGGCGTCACCATCCCACCGGAAGACCGAGATCCAGACCTTAAGGACAAACTCCGGGACGAGTTACCCGGCATAATGCGTTGGGCTGTGATGGGTTGTCTCGATTGGCAGAAGCGACGACTCGACCCACCCGACGCGGTACGAATGGCGACCGCCGAGTACCGCAAGGCCGAGGACCAGCTAGGGCGATTCCTTGATGAGTGCTGCGATACCGGCGACGACCTCACCATTCCGGCACGGCGTCTTTACCTCCGATACAAGAAGTGGGCTGACGACACCGGCGAGCACCCCTTACATGAGAAGGGATTCGGGCAACGGATGGCCGAACGGGGCATCAAGAGGCTCAAAACGAAGGCCGCGAATGTATACCAAGGTATCGCGCTCCAGAGCGAGACGGTGGAGGGTGGAGGGTAGTGGAACGAGTTTACCTATAAGCGCTATGAAGATTATCTCTCACGTAGTTATAGGGGAATACCCTCCACCACGTTCCACCCTCCACCTTTTGGGAACAACAGGCGCAAAGCCGAGCACAGACGAGAAGACTCAGTTCGTCGTCAATCTCGACGACTTGAGAACCGAAGACAATGCCTGCCACAGTGTCCGCGAACCTAGGGGCTTTGAGTAGCCGCAACGGTGATAAACAAGTGTCGAACAACAGAACACGCGGTCTGAACCCACGCTGGAAACCCGGCCAGTCTGGCAACCCTAAGGGCCGACCGCCGATCGGAAAATGCCTGACAGATGAACTGCGCCGTGTCATGAACGAGGTAAGTCCGGAGGATGCTGAAGGCAGGACGTACCTGCAGCTTCTTGCGATCGCCACTGTGGAACTTGCGATCGAAGGCAACAGCACGGCGCTGACCATGGTTTGGAATCGGATCGACGGACCCGTTCCGCAGACGGTCGAAGAGGATCGGCGCGACCTTCCGTTGATTCAGGTGAATTGGGGAAAGGGGCCGGACGAACCGGATACGTCGGAAGATGCACAGACGAATGGTCACGCCTAAAGGTGGAGCCCAATCACGATGATGGAGAAGCCGGACATCTGCGTCACCGAGGAGAACCGGCTAGCCAACGGAATCCTCACCAAAGCCAGGAAGCACGAACGCCTGTCGAACTACCACCGAAAAAAGAGCCGTGATCTGATGACGCGGCTCGAACAATTCAAGGCGTGTTGTGCCGAACTGGGCATAGCGGTGAACTCGCAAACGGGGGAAGAAGTGCGTATCGCGCTAAATGCCTTCCGGCTATAAGGTTGCAAGACACGGGCGGCCGATTGGTAGTGCGAACCCGATTTCGCACCATCAAACCGTAGGCCAGCGCTAAGCCATTCCTTGAGGATTAGGTCTCCTCTCATCTCCGGCAGCCCCCTCGAAAACTCTCATGTCAGGCGGTGCTGGCGGAATCAGGCTACAGCTCAATCAGCTTCTCCTGGTCCCAGCCACGCCTTGCTGCTTGTTAGGACCTCGGCCCCGCAGTGCCATCGATCACCCACCCGCTGCCTCCACTTGATCACCACAGTCACAAAGGCTAGATCGCGCAGGAAGCCCCGCAGTTCGATCCAGAATTGGTAAATGGCTCCCACCTCGAAGGAGTACTCCATCTGCAGTTGGAGACCGCCGTAGGAAATGTCCTCCAGATCGATCGGTTCCCCCGGAGCCTTGTCCGACCAAGCCCGAGAGCCCGTACTACGAAGAGAAATGCGGCGGTGGCGACGGCGATCGAGCATCACGATGCGACTACGTTGGATACTAACGATACCTAATAAGTCGGGCTGTCGCCGCAGTCAGATTACTCCGTCGTGACGGCTAGGGATGGTCCAAGAGGATGCAGATACCGATTCCGCCTTCAAGTGCGGATTACTAGTGCGATCCCGATATCTCGACATGTTCCGGCGGATCGGTGGTAAGCCGCCATTGACCAGAGCCTTAGGCTGCTCGCGGTCGCGGAACTCTTCGTGCCCGTTCAGGACGATTGCGGATGGCCCCCGCCTCCGTTAGCGCCACGAATGGTCGGGCGACGAGGTTCCGACTTACTGGATGTACCCGAGCGACCGTAACGTCCGAAGTTGCTCGGGTGTTAGCGGCGGGTCTTCGCTGCGGGTGAAGCGTTGAGCCATAGCCTGATGCGCATCGAACTGTTCCTGTAAGAAGAGGGAGTACTTCTCAACGAGGTCTGGACGGTCCGCATGTAGACTTCTCAGACAATATGGGTCGTCTCAGAGGTCGTACAGCAAGAGCGGCGACGGCCGGCGTTCCTCGGGGGGGGGCTCTCATCTTCTTCCGAAATCTCGGGGGAAGCTCCCCAGCGGCCGTCCACGACTTCGATCAGACTATTCAATTTGCCCGAGTTGTCGTCGACGTAGAGCTCATCAAAAATGACCGGCTTCGGTTCCCAATCAGCCTCCAGCCCTGGTCCTCGTCGATTAGAAGCCACCGGCTGTGATCCATCGGCTGGCCGCCCTCGACCCGGGAAATCAAGAGCTGGAATCCCGTCCCCTCGACTCTCAATGTGAATGTCAGCCAGTCCCCATCTGGGGAATACCTCAGACTGCTCACACCATGCTCAGGGTGGCTGAGCGCCACTTCCGTCAGTTGGCGCGTCTCAACGTCCGCTGTCATCCAGCGCAGTGGGGGTGGCGTATAGAAAAGCAACCGTTTCTCGTCGGGCGTCCAGTCCATGTAGTTGATGACGCCCTCAATGATTAGCTTTTCCCCTCCCCGCCTCAAATCGTGGATGTAGACATCCCCGGTCTCATCCGGGTTGGCTCGTCGGGGAGGACAATCGTACGGGGCCGGGAAGGGGATTGGAAGCGGCTCTTAGACTGGGAGACGCTTTTCGTTCTCCA
>Ga0114999_10006009_pt1 | contig 14130 bp, 9 predicted proteins | sample ArcticOcean_MG_C_3_FD_89820 | JGI IMG/M metagenome (GOLD analysis project Ga0114999, IMG submission 89820) | Marine microbial communities from western Arctic Ocean - ArcticOcean_MG_CB8_126 | ecosystem: Environmental > Aquatic > Marine > Oceanic | place: Arctic Ocean: Canada Basin | collected...
CTTCGGTGGCCTGACACTGGCCAACTTGCTGCAGGCCGAAGACGCCGCCGGGATCGGATCCTCGCAAAAGGCCGTCATCAACATCCATCTCGACGGCGGTCCGCCTCAGATGGACACCATTGACATGAAACCCCACGCGCCAGCGGAAATCCGTGGCGAGTTTCTACCGATCCAGACCAGCTTGAACGGATTCCAGATCTGCGAACTGTTCCCCAAGATCGCCGCGATGGCCGAGCGGTTCTCCTACATCCGCTCGCTCGTCGGATCGGCCGGTCGCCACGACGCGTTTCAATGCCAAAGTGGATACGGGACCAACGAGCTGAAAGGCCAGGGCGGCCGACCGGCGATCGGCTGCGTGATCAACCGATTGCTGAGTTCGACCGATGACACCTCGCCCGCGTTTGTCGACCTGATGCAGGGACGACCGCTGGTCCGCAACAGCGCTCGACCCGGTTTCCTCGGCCCGTCCTACGGACCCTTCCGACCCGATCTCTCGAAATTCTTCGCCCGTGAACTCGAAACCGGCATGAAGGGGGAACTCGCACGGCTCGGATCCAACCACACCACCAGCCTGCTGCTCAACCCCGACATCCCCCTGGGCCGAATCAGCTCCCGACGCACGCTGCTGACCGGACTCGACCGCATCCGACGTGAAACCGACGCCAGCGGCATGATGGACGCCATGGACCGCTTCACCCAACAGGCCGTCGGCATCCTCACCTCCGGACGCTTCGCTCAGGCTCTCGACTTCACCAACGAACCCCCCGAAGTGCTCGCCCGCTACACCACTCCACCCGACTCGATCGAACGCTTCGCTACCAGCGAAAGCCCCGACGGATCATTGAAACTCCTGCTCGCTCGACGGCTGATCGAAGCAGGCGTCCGAGTCGTCAGCCTGACGATCAGCGACTTCGATACGCACTCGAAAAACTTCCCTCGCATGAGACAAATGGCTCCGATCATCGACCAGGGCCTGACCGCACTCGTCACCGACCTCGACGAACGAGGCATGCTCGATGACGTCACCATCGTGGCCTGGGGCGAATTCGGACGGACCCCGCGGATCAATAAGAATGGAGGTCGAGACCACTGGCCGCGAGTCAGCCCGGCGTTGATCGTTGGAGGCGGCTGCCAGGGTGGACAGGTGATCGGCAAGACCGACCGACAGGCCGGTACACCCACCGAACGACCCGTGCACTACCAGGATGTCATCGCCACGCTCTTCAATAACCTCGGTATCGATGCCGCGACGACCACCATCCAGGACACCCGAGGCCGACCACAGTATCTGCTCGATTCGGGCACACCAATCCACGAACTGGTCTAGTTCTCAGGGATCAGAAATGATCTTCAAGAGCAACCCCGACAAGTACCTCACGGAAATCCAGTTTCTTGTGAGTTCTCGGCAGGAGACGTGAGTCATGCTGAGTATCCAAGAGCGGCACCGAGATTCACAGCGAAAGATCACTCGCCGTGAACTACTCTCCGTCGGCAGCCTCGGACTCGGCGGACTCACACTGCCCACACTGCTGGCCGCTCGAGCACAAGCCGGCGTCGGTCGCTCGGCACTGAGCGGCAAGAGCGTGATCTTCCTGTTCCAACAGGGAGGCCCCAGCCAACTCGAGACGTTTGATCCCAAACCAGACGCACCCGGTGGGATTCGTAACGTCAACGACACGATCTCAACCAGCGTCCCCGGCCTCTTTTTTGGTGGGACAATGAGCCGGCTGGCTCGGCACGCCGATAAACTGACCGTCGTCCACAGCTACCAAACCCAAAACGCCGGACACAACATCAAACCGTTTGTCGGACCCGATTCCCTGGATGCCAATATCGGAGTCCACTACGCCCGAGTCGCTGGCACCACGCGATCCGACTCAGGACTGCCTACCAACATGGTGCTGTTCCCTCAGGCGGTCAGCAACACAGTGACCAAGGGACGGGCCCGCGGAAATCTCGCTGCAACCGGCAGCTACGGCGAGACCTTTGCCCCGTTCGTACCCGGATCCGGCGGAAAACTACAAGACAACATGACCGTCCGACTCGACCGCGACCGACTGTTCACCGACCGCCGTGAACTGCTCTCGCAACTCGATCGACTCAGCAACCGACTCGACGACACCGGCCAGTTCGAATCCATCGATTCGCTCACCACACAGGCCTTCCAACTGCTGCTCGGAGGCGGAGTCCGCAACGCTCTGGATCTGTCGACAGTCGACCGCAAAACACTCGCACACTACGACACCGCCCACCTGGCCCGGTCGCACAACTGGTCGCAGGTCAATCGCGGCCGCCGAGGCTTCTACACCGGACACGCCAAAACCCTCGGACGACTGCTGCTCATGGCACGGCGATTGTGCGAAGCCGGATGCGGATTCGTCACCCTGCATGCCAGCTACGACGGAGTCTGGGACATGCACGCCGACTCGAACAACCTCGATATGGTCCAGGGCATGGACGCGGTCGGCACCACGTTCGACCACGCAGTGGCCGCGTTTATCGAAGACATCGAGGCCCGAGGACTTCAGGATGACATCCTGCTCGTCTGCAGCGGCGAAATGGGACGGACGCCGAGAATTAACAAGCGAGGCGGCCGAGACCACTGGAGTCGACTCGCACCGTTACTGCTCTATGGCGGTGGACTCGAAGGTGGCCGCGTCATTGGTCAATCGACCCGCGACGCAGGTCAACCCGCCTCCGATCCGCTCGGCCCCAAACACCTGGTCTCCTCGATCCTGCACACCGTCTTTGACGTCGCCGAACTCAGACTGAAACCCAGTATTCCCAGCCAAATCAATCGGCTCGTCGAACATCAGACGTTTCCGGGGATGAGCTAGAAGACTAGACCTCGCTCAACCACGACACCTCGAGCACAAACAACTCGTCGATCTCTCGCTCGGATCCTCGGATGTCATCCGACCCCGGACCCCCGACCAACGTGTCCAAGCCTCCGTGACCTCGCAGCAAGTCGTCGCCCAGCCCGCCCAGCATCAAGTCGCGACCAGCTCCGCCCAGCATCGTGTCGTCGCCAGCACCGCCCAGAATCGTGTCGTCGCCGGCTCGACCGTTCAGACGATCCCGACCATCTCCGCCAATCAGCACGTCGGCGCCGCGGCCACCATCCAGGTGATCACTCGACGCACCACCCAGCAATACGTCCTCGCCGGCGCCGCCCAACAACGTCACCGCATGGCTGAAGCCTCGAGCATCCAGACGATGACCCACGTCACCAGCCACCAACACCGCCTGCTCGATACTCGACAACCAGTCTCGACCGCGACCGACCAGGTAGGTGTCGCCTAGCTCAAGATCCGCCTCGGCAGACTCCTCAACTCGGTCGACTCCTCCCTGACCGATCAATCGGTCATCTCCCATCCTCCCTCTCAAGATGTCTCGACCGGCTCCCCCACGCAACGTGTCGTCGCCAGATCCTCCATCAAGCACGTCGTCGCCACCACTTCCGTTGACACGGTCCGATCCCTCACCTCCCCTCAGCACGTCGGCCAGTGGACTGCCCTGCAGGCGATCATCACCGCCGCCAGCCGACACGCTCACGCTGTTCAATAACGGAAGATCCCGACCCCTGATCCCCGACAGGTCGATCGAATCCGAACCATCCGTGCCGATGATCTCGAGCCCATGAACTCCGGCCGAAGGGACCAGCCGCGTCGAGACCGATACACCGTCGCCACCGCTGATCTCGAAACGACCCTCACTGCTACCTACCGACAACGACCCCGACTCGAGCATCCGGACCTCGAGTACCCCAGTCGATGCATCGAATCGAGTCTCGAAGGCTCGAAGGCCGGGAGCTTCTTCGAGGACCTCGAAGTCGTACTCCAACTCGACCATGTGCACTTCACTGACCGCCGGCATCGTAAACGCCACCCGACCCGACTCGAGATCCAGGTCCACCTTGGCGTCCATCGCCTCCGTCTCGGCCAACTCCTGCTCGTGCAATACCGCCCCGGTCGAAGCATCCACGACAACCAGCGACTCGATCGCATTCACCCCCGACGACACCTTGTGCTGGCCAATCAACACACCGTCCGACTCGCCAACAAAACGCTCGACACCGTCAATCGACTCGCCGACCTCCAGGGTCTCCGCATCGACCGCCACGTTCCAGACATACACCGTGTTCGACTCGCCACCGGAGCCGGTGCTCAGAAAGACCGACCGGAATCCGTAGGCCCCCTGGACCTCACGATCAACGGACACTTCGGTCGAGTCCTCGATCGACGCCGCGAAGCCGTCACTTTCTCGTAGCCTGTACAGCCGCGAATCGTCCTCGAGATAAACAAACACTGTCCGGTCTGCAGGATCCGAAATGTCCACCGCCGCATTCAACCGACCCGGTCCGTCACCCGGCAACCGACCACCAAGATCCGTCACCGCCAACACCTCGCGACTCGCCGAATCCACGACCACCACCAGGCCCTGCTCGGCCTGCAATGCCACCAGCAAACTGCCGTCAGACGCAAACGACATGTCCGACAGCGTGTCGCTGTACGAAGCCGTCACTCCATGTTCGGCCAATGAAATCGTATCAACCAACTCCAGTGTCTCCAGGTCTCGCACTTCAATCAACGGCTCGAAATGACTGAAAATGAATAGCGAATTGGTCTCCTCAAACGCCGCCATCCGCACCGGCCACGCCACCGTCTCCACAACTCGACTCGCACCGGTTCGCATGTCGAATTCGATCAACTGGCTGCCGCCCAAGCGGTTGAGTGCCAACAGGCGGTTGCCGTCCGGAGTAATCAGCACGTCCTCGGCCGCCGAACCCACCTTCACATGCACTCCCTCGGACCGACCCGCTCCGAAGACCGACACGCTGGCATCGCCCCCGTTGCCGACCACGAACTGGCCGCTGTCCGGATGCACGTCCATTCGACTCGCCTCGTAACGAGCCTCGCGAGTCGCAAGCCACTCGCCGGTGTCCCGATTCAGCGTGGTGAATTGTGACACAAATACGGTCGAACTGTCCGCGTCCGAGTACTTGTGTAACACGCCGACTTCGCTGCCCGATACGTCGAGTGCCGTCGCCGTGAACGGCAACAACGCCGACCAACTCGCCTCGCCCGTCACGGAATCGATCTTCCAGACTGTTCGTGAACCGGCCACGTACAGGCCGCCAGTTTCGTCCACGGCCAATTCGGCCGGTAAACGATCGCTCGAACCGATATCCAGACCAATCCGCTCCAAACCCGCTTCCTCACCCCGTGACAACACGAAAATCTCGCCGGTAGCTCCAGCCGCCGTCCGAGCACTCAATGCCAACAGGCTGCCGGTCGATTCGTCCCACGCGATCGAAACCACCTCGCGACCCTCGAGCAACGAATCGACCTCACTCAACGTCCGATCGTAAACCGCCACCCGACTGCCGCTGACATCCGATACGGCCAGGTACAGACGCCCTCCGAACGAATCCAATGCCAGGTCCTTGATCGGATAACTCCGAGTCGCTCCACGCAAGTCGTCACCGATGTTGCGACTGGCAATCAAGCTCCCGTCGTCGGGATCGGCAATCCAGATTGTTGGCTCCTGCTTGTTCGTCACCGCCCACAACTCGCGGTGCACATCATCAAATGCCAGCTTCTTGGTCGCCTGACCGTGATCCGGGAGCTGGAAAGTTCTCGACAATTCGCCGGTCGACAGGTCGATCACCGCAACATCGTCCGTCATGATCCCCGTCACGTAGACACGGTCGGCCGCTGCATCCACCACCACACTCATGCCCTTGAGCGTGTTGTCGAGATCGCTGCGGCCGAGGACCGCCTGGTTCAACGAATAACTGGCGTCGGTCGACTCGGCCGACACATCCGCCAAGGACACCTCACCCAAGGTACCAGCAATCTCGGCATCCAGGACCGACACGCTCGACAACAGCTCTCGAGATTCCAGGACCTCGGCCGCAACCGAATCGGCGGCGAAATGCGAAGGTCGACGCCTGGAAACACTCGAGCCGAATACACACTGTGAAAACATGAGACGTGACATGAGCGACCTCGGTGGAGTCTTCAGTTCAGAGTCAACGACTCTGGCTGATGTCTCTACGCCACAGGATCGCCGGTCTTTCAGCCAATCCACGAATTCCGGGACTGGCAGCTCGTCAACGCGCTTCCGAAATGATCACCGTGGCAGATTCGTTGCCGCGATTCTCCAATCGCCTGGCCTGACCGCCGCGGACACACACCGTGTCGCAGAAATTGGCCATGTCGAACCGCTGATCATCAACCTCGCACATCACCGCACCACTCGACAGGAACATCGACTGATCGTGAGCCTCCACGGGCAACTCCAACGCCGCTCCCGGCTCCAAACGGACCACTCGGGCCGCCACGTCACGATCCGAGTCGACCGGATCCGTCAGGCTGATCACCGAAGCCGATTCGCCCAGAGCCACCACCTGGGCATCGGCATGAACCACCAGGCTCTCGGGCACACTCGCATCACTCGATACACAATCGACCACGTCCCAACCATCGTCGAAAAACTCTCGTTCCGGTGTCCCGGTCGGGAATACCGTGTGCATGATCGCAACCTGGACCGAATCGTTCTTCAAACTATGAGCAGCACCCGCAGGAACGTGGATCGCGTCCAATGCACTCAGCCGATACCTACGCCCGGTGACGTACACGTCGGCCTGGCCGGCCACACAGATGATCAATTCTCCGGTCGGATGAGTGTGATACGGGAGCCCGCCGCTGGGCGATACCGTGGCGGATCCGCTGTTGAGGCCCGCAGAACCCAACTCGGTCGACAGGTAACCTCGAACCTCGAAACCCTGAGCCAACTCGCGGCCCTCGATCCCGCCGGGTGTCATGAACGCAACGCCGTCAGCCATTCCGCTTCGTCCTTAATCGAATGAAACTCGTTTGCCAAGTGAGTGCACCGCACCCGTAGGACGGTGTGCTTGAACAGAGAATACTACCAGCCAGACTCCACATGGCACACAGATCTGGTCGTGAAAATCGGTGCCCGAAACCCTAAAACAACTCGTGGATCGGTGTGGGATCCTCGAGCACCGGAGTCGGTCGCCCCTGGTGGTCCAGCAGGTGCAAGGTCGGGTCCAGACCCAAGGCCTTGTAGATCGTCGCGTGCAAGTTGCACGGCGTGACCGCTCGAGACAGCGGCCGCTCGCCCTTGGAATTGGTCGAACCAATCACCTGGCCACCTCGAATTCCACCACCAGCCAACATGCAGGACAGCGAATTGCCCCAGTGGTCCCGGCCGGGTGTCCCCTTGGAACCCGCTGGGCCGCCGTTGCCGCCGTTGTTCATCCGCGGAGTCCGACTGAACTCGCCGCAGAGAATCACCAACGTCGATTCCAACATGCCGCGATCCGACAAGTCCTTCAATAATCCCGAAACGGCCAAATCGACTCGAGGCAATACGCTCTTGTAACCCGATTCGAGATTCCAGTGATGGTCCCAACCACCAAAGTGAACCGTCACGAACGTCGAACCCGCCTCGACCAAACGACGAGCCAGCAGAGTGCTCTGACCCCAGTTGCTCCGACCGTACAGGTCACGCAACTTCGGGTCCTCGCTGTTGATGTCGAACGCCTTGCGGGCCCGTGCACCCGAAACAAACTCGAATGCGTCCCGGTCGAACTTGTCCATCGCCTCGAACAACGTGCCACGCTCAACCGTCGTGCTGATCCGGTCCAACTGCCGGTTCAAATCGCGACGTGACGACAGACGGTTGACCGTCATCTCGCTGGCCAGGTTCAGGTTGGCTACCTTGAAATTCGCGTTGTTCGGATCACCACCAGTCTGGAACGGGTCGTACTGCATGCCCATCCAGTTGCCGCCAAAGTAGCCCGGCCGCAAACCAATGCTGCTGGCCACCGGGACACTGATGTAGGACGGCATGCCCTGACGACGTGAACCCCGCTCCCGAGCAACGATCGAACCGATCGATGGGAATGTGCCCGAATTGTTCGGGCCCAGTTTCTTGGTCGTCAACATGTAGTGGCCGCCATGGAAATGGCCGCCCGTGTCGTGGTGCAATGAACGCACGATCGAAAACTTGTCTGCGTGCTGAGCCTGCAATGGAAACAGCTCGGTGACGTCCATCCCCGAAACGTTCGTCGAGATCGGATTCCAAATGCCACGGTACTCCGACGGAGCCTCCGGCTTCATGTCGTACGTGTCCAAATGACTCGGACCACCGTCAAGCCAGATCAGGATCGCCGCGTTGTCGTTGCTACGGCCCGAAGACTGCTTGGCTCGAGCCACATCGCCCAGACCAGCCGCAGCCATGCCTGCAACACCCAACTGCACAAAACTGCGACGTGATATCCCGTCGCAATATCGACCGCCTCGACCAGCATCAATCCGTAACATTGCCCAACCTCACCTCGGTCCCATAACCTTTGCCAAACGCACAATACATATCAATCTATCATTATCTGTCGGCGATTGGGACCCCGCTGGATCAGCCGCCGCGACAATCGACCGAACCATGGCACTTGGGCACCACCCGAATCCCCTTGCGACCACGCACTTTACGCACAAAAAAGAACCGCCCGACAGCATGCATCAAGCGACGGACCCAGGTGGTCTTCAACGGAGGAAACAGGATGGGGTCGACATGAGCCATCGACTCGCCAAAAAAATGAGCGATCACGCCCATCTCCTCGCCAATGTCCAACTGCAAACACGTCGCCTCGCCAATGTTCAACCAGTCGGCATACGTGCACGTGTCGCCAACCCACTCAAAGTCCCTCTCGCCAAATGCCTCGACCGCCAAGCCAAAAAAACGAGTGTCCTCGGCCGGATCCAATCCCATCTTCATCATCCCAACCCGCTCAACCGCCAACAGGTCGCGACCACCAATCACCGTGTCGGTGCGATGAATGTTGCCACGATTCAATACCCGACCGTCCTCGTCACGAACGACGTCAAAACCTTCCTTGTAACCTAACGGTCCGTCCAGGCTCCACGTTGCGTCGATCGCCGCAAAGTGCACCGGGAAATGATGCAACGCATTGATTGTCGCCGTGTCGACCTCACGCTTCTGGTGGTACTCGGTGAACTTGTCCTTTGCCGGCAGGCAACCGTACGTGTTCTTGATCACCAACGTGCAACGCGACACGTCGTGAGTCTTGTTCTTGGCGAACGAAATCCGAAAGTCCGCGTCACGCCACGACTCGCCTACGAAATGCTCGCCCAATACCCCGCCGTAATCGAACGGAAACTGCTCGTCGGTCAGGTCGCGAATCTCATAACCCTCGCCCTCCAAACCAATCACTCGAGCCACATGGTTCACACCACGGTTGCGATACCACAGTCCATAGACGTTCTGAGCCTCCACAACCCGCACGTTCGTGTAACCTGCCGCTGCCAACCGAACAATCCAATGCTCGACCAGCTCCGGATCGGTGTAGACCAGCGGAGGATCCTCGACCTTGATCGTCATCATGAAGTTCGGCTTCATCACGACCAGGAACTCACCAACCGACTTGCCCGACTTCACCCTCTCGGCCTCCAACGTGGCCCAGAAATGAGACTGCTCAAGCATCGAGTCCAGAGCGGCAAACTTGTCTGAGTCGTGAACGGCGGCAACAACTGACGGCACATCGAGATCTCGGACATCGGCTGTGGTCATGAATTGTCCTTGGCCGAAGAATTGGCCGGTAAGGCAGAATTGGCAGGTAAGGCGTTGGTGGCGAGTAGTTCGGCAAGACGGCCGGGATCGTCGAAGGTCATTCCGTCGACTCCGTATGAAATCAACCGGGAGGCCAAGGCCTCGTCACGACCAACACCCCATGCCCGCACAGTAATCTCCTGGCTATGGAAATACTCGACCATTGGCCTGGTCATTCGAGTCGCCGGAGGTGCCACGCGGCGGGCACCCAGTCGACGCACCTTACCGGCGACATACCACATCCACCAACGCCAGTCGCGCAACCAGACAATCCACGTGGTCGTGATCCCAGGAACCAATCGGCCGATCAACTCAATCACTTTGACATGATTCGACGACACACAGACCCGATCAGCCACCCCACGAGACAACACCTGGTCGGCCACCGCCCGCTCGATCCCCACACCCGCTTCCTTCACATGCAGAACCAAGGGCACACGTTCGACAAGTCGATCGAACACCTCTTCAAGAGTCGGCACACGCTCGCCCGAATACCGCTCGCCAAACCACGCACCCGCATCCAAACCACGCACCCGCTCGAAACTCAACGACTCCAACGCACCCTCACCATCGGTCGTCCGATCCACCCGCCGATCATGCATCGCCACAACCTGACCGTCGGCTGTTCGACGCAGATCCAACTCGACGGCTGATGCCCCGGCCGCGATCGCCGCTTCGAATGCCGACATCGTATTTTCCGGAGCGTTCGACGAATCGCCGCGATGAGCAATATTCAGGAACATGCCGTCGACTGCTTCGTGACCACTGCCAGTCCGTTCCAAGCCGTCCATCGCCTTCACTCTCGTTCCCAACACCCTTGCCGGCAAAGCCGCAGACCCGCCACGATACGGACATGTTGTCGATCAACCAAACCATTCGCGTCTCGCTCGTGATCCTGGCCCTGCAAGTTGGCCTCACAGACGACTTGACCGCACAGACCACCAAGGACTTTGAACTCGCCCCAATCAACTACCACAACCAGCCTGCCTCGAATCGCATCACCCGGCTGCAACAACAATTGGACCTCGGCAAACAGAAACTGCCATTCACCACTCGACACGGATTCCTCCCCGCTGTCCTCAAAGCACTCGATATCCCCGTCTCGTCCCAGGTCCTCGTCTTCTCAAAAACCAGCGTCCAGATCCGACGCATCTCACCGCGACAACCTCGTGCCATCTACTTCAACGACGACACCTACGTCGCCTGGGTCCAGTACGGCGAAATGATCGAGATCATTTCGATCGACGATCAGCTCGGAGGCGTCTTCTACACGCTGCCGCAAACTCGAAGTCGCTCACCACAGTTCGAGCGAGATCGAGGCCAGTGCCTGCTGTGCCACGCCAACCGTCGGACCAATAATGTCCCCGGCCCCGTCGTCCGCTCGCTCTACACCGCACCCTCGGGACAACCTCACTTCAGTGCCCGCACCTTCGTCACCGATCACTCGAGCCCCTTTCGACAACGTTGGGGAGGCTACTACGTCACCGGCACCCACGGCTCGATGCGGCACATGGGAAACACGGTGATCTCGCTCCAAACACCAGCCAAGGATTTCGATTACCAGGCCGGAGCCAACCTCACACGGCTCGACAAACGGCTCGACACCAACATGTACCTCGCGCCCCACAGCGACCTCGTCGCACTCATGGTGCTCGAACACCAATCCCGAATGCACAATCTGATCACCCGGGCCCACTTCGAAACCGACACCGTCAACCACTACGACCAACTCTACAACAAGGCACTCGATCGCCCGGCCAACTTCCGCAGCGACGTTTCGAAACGACGCATCGCCCGAGTCGCCGAGGATCTGCTCAGATACATGCTGTTTGTCGATGAATTCGCATTGAAGTCGCCGGTTCAGGGCACGTCGAAGTTTGCCGCCGAGTTTTCCGCTCGAGGCCTCAAAGACAAACACGGCCGCTCGCTTCGACAACTCGACCTCCGACAACGACTGTTCCAGTTCCCCTGCAGCTACCTGGTCCAATCGCCCGCATTCGCTCGATTGCCCAAGGCCGTCGCTTCGCTCGTCGCAAGTCGACTGAAGACGATACTCTATGACCAGAAACGCGAAGAAGGTTTTCGGCGTCTGAGTGAAACGGATCGGAAGTCGATCCGTGATATCCTCGATGCGACAGGCCCCGACTGGTGGAAGATGGCCAACAGCAAGGAAACCACACCAAGGTGAACCGCCCGGACAACGATCGCCGTACGTTCCTGCAACAGGCCGCATCGGTCGGACTGACGGTCGCAACCGGATCGTGCGGCCAGGCAATGGCACACCCTGGTCGCCCGGTCTCAAGCACCGAAGTGCGTGGTTCGGTCGTTTCCGGACCGAACCGGACACCGCTGGCGGGGGTCCGAGTCTCTGACGGGCTTCGAGTCGTCAGTACCGATGCCTCGGGCGAGTTTCGCATTCGGGTCGGACGCGACAGCGGACCGTTCCTGTTCATCACCACGCCGTCAGGACACCACTGCAACTCGTTCTACGTCACAACCGCCGACGCCGTGACAACTCGGCCACTGTTTCGATTGACACCCCGCTCACGCGACCTGTCACACCGACTGATCTACATGACCGATGTCCATCTCGGAGAAGGCAATGCGGCGGAATCGAATCGCCGAATGAGCCAGACGATTGATGAAATCAATTCGCTGGACCCGCTGCCGGACGCCTGCTGGGTCGGAGGTGACATTTCACTCGACCACCGGCAAGGACCCGCGTACATCAAACTGGTCAGCCGCTTGAAGATGCCCGTCAAACACTCGGTCGGCAACCACGAGTTTCAACTCAAGACCGACGACCCTCTGAACCGGTTCCGCCAACTGTTCGGACCCACCTACTACTCGTGGAACACCGGCACTCTGCACTGCATCACGCTCGACGGCTGCCACATCGACACCACCGCCGGCCAACCCGGAAAGGTGATCGGACAGTTCGGACGCCGCGAACTTCAGTGGCTGGCGGCCGACCTGGCTGCGGTCCCTCGCGGCATGAGAACCGTCGTGGCCGTCCACATCCCACTGGCCACCAACTACCCTCCCCGCCGAGGCACCACGGCCGACAAGACGCCCCACTGGGTCATTAACAACGCCTCCGAGGCCATCGACCAGCTGAAGAAACACGACGTCAAGCTGGTCCTGCAGGGACACCTGCACGAGAACCAGAGGATGGTGCAGTCGGGTATCGAATTCGTCGAATCGGTCAGCGTATGCGGCACCTGGTGGAAGGCGAAGTCGGGCGAACGAGAAAACGCCACCAGTGGAGAGCCTCGAGGTTACCGGCTGGTCGACTCCTCCGACGGCAGGCTGACCCATCACTACCTCGGCAGCGCCGAATCGCGAGTGGACGCCGCCGGCGAAATCGTCGGACGTCCCGAAAAACTTCCGGCCAAGAAGACTGCCGATCTGCTGGTCAACATCTTCGACGGCACCACCACCACACGGGTTGCCGCACAGATCGACTCGCGACCTCCGGTGACGCTGAAACCCAGCAACCAGGGTCGCCACTTCGGCGACCTGCAAGCCGAACATCACTGGGGCTGGACCATCCCGGCCTTAGACCTCGCGCCTGGACGTCACCGGGCGACGATTCGGATCGAGGAGCCCGGTCGGCCCCGCCAGAGTTTCACGCACCAGTTCGCTTCCTGACACGGCCGCGACTAGCCCACATCGGCGATCAGCCACTGCATCGCCCGCTGTACTTCGAACCGCCGGAACGGCATCTCGCCAGGTCGCACCAGGTGACAGATGATCTGCCCCGACGTCCTCGGCCAGATCATCCCCACGTGCAACCCCTCGGCGAACTCGAACGGCCACTTCGGAGCACAATCGAGTACGAAGTCGCAGTTGGCTCCGGCATGACCCTCGGAAATCAACGGCTGCATCACGCTCACAAACGACACCTGCTCGGGACCACTCGTGTCATCCGTCGCCAGGCCGTGGAACTGGCGCACTCCAACCTTCATCGACCGACCGGTCCGGATCGCCTCGTGCAACTCGTCCAGGTCACCCGCCAACGCCCGGCCCTGTTCGTCATGCTCATAAACCACTCGCCAGCGGTCGCACACGTACCAGCGGTACACGCCGTAGGCGAAGGTCTGCTGCTCATCGAATACCGACCCGCCGGGCATCCACTTGACCTGCGAGAACGCGCCACCGGTGTCGTAGCGGAAGAAACTGAAGTACGGCTGCTCGGCCAACTCGCCACGGTGAGCGTACGAATGGTGATGAGACATCAGCCCGGCAAACGCATTGCCGCTGCCCGAATAGACCTGCTGAAAATACAGCGTCTCGTCGTAACCACGGGCCTCCATGAACAGACGCAGGTCCGCACCACGACGCACCGCCGCTGCCACGTCCGAAGCACTGCCGCTGACCACCTCGAGCTCGGGGTCCTGCTCGAGTGCCAACTCCCAACCACCCGACATCCGTGTGCCTCCCGAGGGAAACTACTACTACTTCTTCTTCTTC
>Ga0114999_10006012_pt1 | contig 14124 bp, 13 predicted proteins | sample ArcticOcean_MG_C_3_FD_89820 | JGI IMG/M metagenome (GOLD analysis project Ga0114999, IMG submission 89820) | Marine microbial communities from western Arctic Ocean - ArcticOcean_MG_CB8_126 | ecosystem: Environmental > Aquatic > Marine > Oceanic | place: Arctic Ocean: Canada Basin | collected...
AAGGATTCCGCGATTTTACCCCGCATTTGATCACCCATTACACGCGCGTGCTGGAAGAATCCCAAAAGAAAGAAGAGGATCTGCGAAAGGTCGTCAGCGATGACTATATAGAGCGCATGCAAGCGGGGCTATCGCGCTGGATCGAGGGCGGCCAGCGGTGCCACCTGACCTGGGGTGTCCTGCACTTCGTCAAATCTTAAACTTAACCCAGAAGATTGGAGACCTATCTTGGAAAAACCTGTACGCAAGGGCCTGAAACTGGAAATTCACCCGACTGTATTCTGGACTTCGGCGGGATTAATTGTCCTTTTCGTCGCCCTCAGTCTGTTCAACCTGGAGCAGGCAAGCGCGGTCTTCACCGCAGTCCAGGCCGTGATCACATCGAGCGCCGGCTGGTTCTTCATCGCTTCGATCAACGTCTATCTGGGCATGGTCATCTATCTGCTTTTTAGCCGCTACGGCGAGATCCGCTTAGGCGGCGCAGATGCACGGCCCGAATTTACCACCTGGGGCTGGTTTTCCATGCTTTTCAGCGCCGGCATGGGCATTGGCCTGGTCTTCTGGAGCGTCGCCGAACCCATATTCCACTTTATTGCGCCCCCCTGGGGCGAAGCACGAACGGCCGAGGCCGCCGAGCTTGCTATCGCCATCACCTTCTTTCACTGGGGTTTACACGCCTGGGCACTCTATGGTTTGACGGCCCTGGGTTTGGCCTATTTTGCCTTCAACCGCGGGCTGCCCCTGACCATCCGGTCGGTGTTCCATCCGCTTCTGGGCGAACGCATTCATGGGGGCCTGGGCAACCTGATCGATATCCTCGCGGCGGTGGCCACGGTCTTTGGTCTGGCGACATCCCTGGGCCTTGGGGCCAAACAGATAAACGCCGGCCTCGACTACCTCTTTGGATTTGGGCAGGGTTCGACACAGCAGATCGTCCTAATCGCGGGCATCACACTTCTAGCGACGATATCGGTCGTCCTCGGGCTCGACAAGGGCATCCGGCGGCTCAGCCAACTCAACATGATCATCGCCCTTTTGCTGCTCTGCTTCGTATTTGTTGTCGGACCTACGCTGCACCTGCTGGACGCCCTGGTGCAGAACATGGGGGCTTATCTGACGAATCTGCCCCGTTTGAGTTTGTGGACCGAAGCCTATAGCGGCACGGAGTGGCAGCATGGATGGACCATTTTCTACTGGGCCTGGTGGATCTCTTGGGCGCCATTCGTTGGCATTTTCATCGCGCGTATTTCAAAGGGGCGCACCATCCGCGAGTTTCTCCTGGGCGTTCTGCTGGTGCCGACATTCTTGACTTTTGTGTGGCTGACCGTCTTTGGGGACACGGCGCTCTTCCAAGAGCTTTCGGGGCAAGGAGGAGTGGTCGAGGCAGTAAATGACAAGGTCGCTACAGCGCTGTTCGTCCTGCTCGATCAATTTCCGTTGGCAGCCATCACCTCTGCTCTGGCCGTGGTCGCCATCACGATCTTCTTCGTCACTTCGTCCGATTCCGCCTCACTGGTTGTGGATATCATCACGTCGGGCGGCCATCCCAACCCGCCCACGATCCAGCGCATATTCTGGGCTGCAATGGAAGGGATCGTTGCCTCCGTGCTCCTGCTAGGAGGGGGATTAAAGGCGTTGCAAACCGCCGTCATCATCACCGGCCTGCCCTTCGCCCTGGTATTGTTGCTCCTGGGATTCAGTCTACTCCGCGGATTGAAGCACGATTCAACATCTAGCGGATAAGAAAGAACAAAAAAGAGTGGCGTTTTCCGGTTATTAACCGAAAAACGCCACTCTTTTCATAAGGCTTCAATTGGCCTAAATTTCAAAATCAAGTTGTAAAGTTCAGGGCCTCTTTAATTTCACGATCTGCACCACTTACACACAGACATTATTGCGTTTGATTTTTATCTATGGCTTCAATCTTTATAATACCACGAATGGTATCCATAAAAGTTTTTAGTGAAACCTTCGTTTGCACAATTGGTTTTGTTCGCAATGTAGGGTCGATTGGATTGTGTCTCTCAAAAACCACCTGCCGAATACCATTACTTCCAACCGTGACACCATAACAACCTTGACCAAGTCCAACAGGCCAAGGTGAACCATAATCATCTTTCTCGCTCAAAAATAAAACGGTTTCTTGGCCAGGCACAAACTGCGGCATGCCTGGTACTTCCGTATGCTGTCCATTGAAATTACCCCCAGGCAATACCAACGCGATCTCATCCTCTGTTGTTCCTTTTATAACATCGATCACCGCAAAACGAAATTGTGTAAATACACCCTCTCTGTCTGGCATGATACGACTCTGCTTTTCCAAACACCTCACATGAACAATAGCCTGTGCCGTTTCACAAAGCCCATCAAATGCAAAGGATTTGACCGTTGTCGCACCACCAGACAAGGGCCATAACAACAGCCCCATGACAATATAGATCGAATATATCATCTCTTACCTTCTCTCTCCTAATAGCATAAAAACAGCGGTCAAAAGAGTATCACCCCTAATTGACCGCTGAACGCTTCCGAAGTCGTTAACTCTTATACGCACGACCATACCATAAGTTCCTATTGAAGCACAAAACTTTGAAAATAAACCTCCAGAACGGCATTTTCGCCCAAAATCTGATTTAGGCGCTTTCTGATCTCGTCTTTTAGTTGCGGGTGCCGCGATGGATCTACATCGGTAATTGTTTTACTGGATAAGATAGACACCAACCTATCATAGATCCGTGGAACCATGTTATGTGTGGTAATATACTCTTCCACTTTGACGTCCGATAGCCCCAAAGCCACTTGGACACTCATAAAACGGAGACCATCTGTTCCTGCCGGATTCACCACAATAATATCAAGCTTCTCAAAAATGGTTAAAACAGTCGTTGGAGGAGGTTCAAAACCTCCCTCACCGCCTCCAGCGTCACTGGCAGCTTCTTCCACAACAATTGGTGCTTGCTCTGCGGTTTCGGCGCTATCTGCCTCGTCAGGCATATCGGGTGTAAACCACTGCACCGCAAAATAAACAATCACAATCTGCACAACCAACACAATACCAATCATTGGGAGATACTTCAGAAGTGGATTACCCCCTCCAGCAGAGTCTTCTTCCTCATCTTCTCCCAACTCATCCATTTCCATCATATCTTCATCTGCCATAACTTGCCTCTTTGACAACATTAAATGGATGGAGCCTATATCTCAAACCTGCAACAATCTTTAATTATATCGACCACATTGTAACAAACTATACAGACGCATCAAACAAATATTTTGCCAAAACCAATGCATCTTCACGTTTTTGCACCGAACCTTCAAGTTGGGCATCTTCAACAGCCGTTAAAACCTTCTTGAACAAAGGACCAGGATCATACCCCAAAGCAACAAGATCGTGACCCGTAACCAAGGGCAAGGGCCGCAGGCGCTCGGGCTCTAAATTTTCCAGCTCATTTTTGCAAAATTGATAATTATCCAACATACCATGACTGGACATGCAATCTACATAGTGCAATGCCAAATGATCATCAAAATAAGGATCCCGCAAAAACCGCACCAACTTACTCCGCCGCATTTCGCGCACATGCATAAACTGATGATGCTCAGAAACCAACGACACAATATGTAAGATCTGCTCAGTTGAAAAACGCAATCGCCGGCAGATAGCCTCGGCCATCTTTGCCCCCACCTTGGGGTGATTGTTAAAACGAATGCGATCCAGTATCTCAAATGTACGTGGTTTACCAACATCATGTAACAAAGTGGCCATTGCCAATTCAACCGAAGGCCGTTTTAACAAATCCAACATGAGCAACGTATGCGTCAGAACATCACCCTCGGGATGATATTCTGGTGGTTGTGGCACACCATCCATTTCCAAAACTTCGGGTATCACATGCCCCACCAATCCCCAATCGATCAACCAGCGCACCCCAAGAGCAGCCCCCCCTTCGGTCAAGATCTTCGACAACTCTTCCCGAATACGCTCCCAACTCACGGCTAAGATACCACCACTTAGCTCAACAATAGCATTGCGCGTTGATTCTTCAATGGGCCAATGATACCGACACCCAAACCGAATTGCCCGCAACAATCGCAACCGATCTTCTTCAAATCTAACTTTCGGATCTCCTATACAGCGGATAATCTTGCGATCTAAATCGATCCGTCCATCAACATAGTCCAATACCTGGTCGGCCACGGGGTCATAGAACATACCATTTATTGTAAAATCGCGTCGCCGTGCATCTTCTACCTCATCGGTAAATTCCACACGATCTGGATGCCGGCCATCTGAATACCCCACATCTCGCCGAAAACGAGCGATTTCATAAATATGATCTCCCAGTTGCACCACCACAACGCCAAAATGCGCACCAACTTCTCGCGCATTTGGAAAAATGCCGATCACCTCATGGAGATCCGCATTTGTTGCAATATCATAATCTTGAGGCACAACCCCCAAAAGCATATCACGCACACACCCACCAGCCCACAATGCGCGAAACCCACGCCCTTGCAATGTACGCACAATCTCTAATGCACCCAGACGGGCATGATCATAAACCATCACATTGAGAATACCTAAAAAGCGAATCACAAGTTGCGACACAACTTGTGTCTCTAGATTCGTAGATTCTTGAGTTGCCTAATCCTCTACAACCACACGTTCTATTTGTGCACCCAAGGATCGCAACCGAGCATCGATATTTTCATACCCTCGGTCAATTTGCTCAATATTGCTGATCACGCTTTGTCCATCTGCACAAAGTGCCGCAATAATTAGTGCCATACCTGCACGAATATCTGGGCTTGTCAACTGCTCACCATACAACTTGCACGGGCCAACAACAACAGCGCGATGTGGGTCACAGATAATGATTTTGGCACCCATATCAATCAAGCGATCTAGCCAATACATACGCTGTTCAAACATTTTTTCAAAAAACAGTACCGTTCCCCGAGCTTGTGTGGCCAACACAATGGCTATGCTCATCAAATCTGGGGGGAAACCTGGCCACGGATCATTGTCAATACGAGGAATCGCATCTCCCACATCTGGCAAAATTTCGAGTTTCTGATACTCAGGCACAACCAAATCGTTTCCATCTACCTCAACGTCTAACCCCAGCCGCCGAAACACCATCAGACTCTTGCGCATATTCTCGGGTGCTGCATCTTTAATCCGAATAGCACTATTGGTTGCCCCAGCCAACCCTATAAAACTGCCCACTTCCATATAGTCTGGGCCAATCGTATGTGTTGCGCCATGCAAACTATCCACGCCATCAATCGTCAGCTCATTTGTACCGATACCCGAAATTTGCCCACCCATTTTATTAAGCAACTGACACAATTCTTGCACATGAGGTTCTGACGCCACATTCCGTAAAATGGTCTGTCCTTTAGCCAATGTCGCGGCCATCACGGCATTTTCCGTGCCCGTTACACTGCGTTCATCCAATAAAATGTCTGCACCCTTAAGGCCTCTGGGTGCTTTGAACCCATAAATGTGGTTGGTGTGAATATCAGCACCCAAACTGCTTAGGGCAATCAGATGCGTATCAACGCGTCTGCGACCAATCCGATCACCACCCGGGCGCGGAATAACAGCCTGCCCGTGGCGAGCCAATAAAGGCCCAGCAAACATAAAACTGCCACGAACCTTGCGACACAAATCGGCACGAAGAGACGTTTTGTGCAAACCCGCCGCACACACTGTCAATTCATGCGACCCTGTCTCTTCAACTGAAACCCCTAAATCACGCAGAATTTCAATAAAACAAGCAATGTCACCAATTTGTGGCACATTCTTCAATACCACTTGTTCGTCGGTCAACAAGGTGGCAGCCAACAATGGTTGAGCCGCATTCTTGTTGCCTGCAGGCACCACCGTGCCCGACAACTTTTGCCCACCTTCAATAACAAATTGCTCCATAAAATCAGGCCCTTTGGTCAACAATGCGAGGGAGAAAGAGGCGATACAGTCATGGCGACGTTGGCTCCAATAGGAAGATGTGGGGACATCTATCTTAAGCCGTCAACTATCAATCATTATCCGTGTTCGCCATGTATCATATCATTCGTGGTAAGTTCAACTATAACACCTCTTTGGAAATAATTCAAGAGGGAATCGCAAAAGACATTTAGGCCACCGTCTGCAATTCTTGGTACAATTGTCCACTCCCGGCTCCAATATCGTCCCCTTTACTGTAGCGCACCGTAGCAGTTAACTGTGCGTCGGTCACAATCCTCACGAAGTGATCAATCGCTTGTTGTGGAGGCCTTTCATACGCGCCACCCTCAATAGGATTCCACGGGATCACATTGATTTTACAAGAGATATCGCGTAAGAGATCAACCAAACGATGGGCATCATCAGCCGAATCATTTAATCCATGCAACAGCACATACTCAATCGTGACTCTACGGCTGATATACTCTTGATAGTCCTTTACCGCCGCCAACAAGGTTGAAATAGGCCACTTTTTATTTATGGGCATAATCTGTGTGCGTTGTTCATCGGTTGTGCCATTAAGCGACACCGCCAACCCAATTTTCAATTTTTCTTTAGACAATCTTTGGATACCCGGGACATGCCCTGCAGTTGATAGGGTAATTCGACGAATACCAATGGCAGCACCATTGTCTAAGTTCATTAACCGAATAGCGCGAAGTACCTGATCAAAATTCAACAGGGGCTCGCCCATGCCCATCATCACCACATTGGTCAACTCTTCACCACGCGCCCGCAAAAAACGTTGCCCATAAAGTACTTGGTCTACAATCTCTGCAGCATTTAAATTGCGAATCAGCCCCATCTTGCCAGTTGCACAAAAATGGCAGTCCAAGGGACATCCCACCTGAGAAGACACACACAGAGTGCGTCGTTTGCCCTCCCACATCAACACACTTTCAATGCGCCGTCCATCTGGTAATGCAAAAAGAAACTTGACCGTATCTTCAGATGCTGTCTTCACTTCCCCAACAACACTCAAATCCAAAATGGTGAAATTTTCGTCCAATTGCTGTCGCACAGCTCTCGATAGGTTTGTCATATCATCAAATTGCGTAACGCCTTTATTATAGAGCCAATCAACCAACTGACGCGTGCGATAGCTGGCCATCCCCATTTTAGTTACGATTAGATCTAACTCACCAGGAAACAGTCCTTTAAGTTCTATTTTCCCATTATCCATTGAATCCTCATTTGCAAATGCCATATATCTTACCTCTAATCTGATCGCCTAAATGGGTCTCATCTTCTCTTGCCTTCTACATTAACCAAGTGCCCAATTCTTGGCAAGGTCAAAAATGGGGTTGACAGCCCATTGCTTTTGGTTTATAATTTGGTCGGTATTCAATAAAGAACAATGAGTTACGTGAAATTATGGGGCGCCTGCAAGCGCCCCTTTTGCCGCATGAGTCCAAATGCCTATTTACGACTACACGAGCCGTCCAAAAAAACCTGAATCGCGCAAACCTCGACGCTGGATATTTCTCTGTATGCTTTTATCTGTGGGTGCGCTTTTTGGTCTAAATGGCGGTTCCGATTCTGAAGAAAATACCGAAGTGCCTCTTGAAACCACTGCACCCGCCGACTCAGTTGAAATAGCACTCATCTTGCCAGCCCCACCAAACTCTGAGCCAGAACCCCAATCCCAATGGGCAGAGATTGATGGCCGGATTCAAAGAGGTGAGAACTTCTCTGAGGCACTGATACGGGAAGGTATTTCGCGCCAGCAAATATTCGAACTCGTACCCATCCTGCGAAAACATATCCCCCGAACAGAGTTTAACCCCAATCTTGTCCAAAGTGGCGATCGATATGCGATCACGCTTGATACCTTAGGTGTTTTACACAAATTTGAATATATCAAGCGTGGTGACCTCGAACGCCGTTTTCTCGCCGAACGGACGGGCAACAAACTCAAGGCGTGGAAAGAAGAGATCCCGCTTCATCGTGAGGTGGTCGTCATCTCAGAACGCATAGAAGACTCCATTTGGAATGCACTTGCACAAACTGATGAAAGTCCACTGCTTATTTACAAACTTGAATATATTTTTGAAGCCTATATAGATGTTGACAACGATTGTTATCCTGCCGACCGCTTTGCATTTGCCATTGAAAAACTCTACAATGAAACGGGTGACTTTGTAAGATACGGTGAGATTTTAGGCGCCCAGTACACAAGTGCAAAAAATGACACGACCTACCAAGCCTTTCTCTATACAGCTGCCGACGATAAAGAAGATTATTACGATGCAAAAGGCGGCTCCCTACAAGGCCTCTTTTTGAGAAAGCCGCTTAACTTCACACGCATCAGCTCTGGTTTTAACCAACGCCGCCTCCATCCCATTCTTAAAAAATATATACCTCACCACGGCATTGACTATGCGGCACCACACGGCACCACAGTTTGGGCTATTGCCGATGGGATTGTCTCTTTTGTGGGTCCAAAAGGCGCGTTGGGCAACTATGTTGAAATCAAACACAAAAATGGCTACAAGACAGGTTATGGTCACTTGAGCAAATTCCCTCGTGGGCTGCGGCAAGGCAAAAAAGTAAAACAAAAACAAACCATCGGCTATGTCGGTGCAACAGGCCGGGCAACGGGCCCTCATTTACACTTTAATTTTTATGCCACAACCAAGGGCAAGTATAAATTGGTCAAACCCAGTGCAGACAACAACCGCCCCACAGGCAAACCACTGCCCAGTGAATTTATGGCAGAGTTCGAGCAAAAACGCGAACAACTCCTAGCACTGCTTGATCGCAACAGCGGCACCATTGTCACGGCCTTTATACAAAACCAACCCGTTGCAGTGACTGAAGAATAAAACACGCTATGCCAAAAATTTACAGCCCAGAACATCATATGCCACAACATAAGTAATGAAGCAGGATAGGGTGTGAATCTCGCATAAAACAATGGTTTCCCCTTTTCCTCAATTACTTAAGGTCTGTAACCGAACCTCTGTTTTTTAAGTGGTAAGTCTCCCCTTCACTTGCTAATAGTGAGCCATGCAAGACGACTTCTTATTAAAAATCGAAACCTTGGCGGACAGCGAAGGCCTGTATAAACGCGAAGCCTATCTCTTTATCTTTGCCGCTTTGGATTATACTGTTCGAGCACTCAATCGTGCCTCGGCTCCCGAATCGGGTCGCCATGTAAGCGGCCCAGAACTTGCCTGGGGCACCGCAGACTATGCCCGCGATCAATACGGCCCCTTGGCCCGTGCGGTTCTTGAACACTGGGGCATTACCCAAACAGTTGACTTTGGCCGTATTGTCTTTTCGCTCGTAGAGGCAGGCCTCATGCGCAAAACCGAAGAAGACGACCTCGACGACTTTCGCGACGTTTACACCTTTGATGAAGTTTTTGACCCCAAACGGATTCAGAGCAAACTAAAGCCTATTGTGCTCGAACAACTTTAGGATAAGAGCGCAAAGCGCAGGGCGCAGGGTGGACAAAGGTTACACGCTTTGCCCCATGCGCTTTGCGCTTTTTATTTAAGGATTTGATTCATGAAAATCGCTTATTTTGATTGTTTTGCAGGCATCAGTGGCGACATGACGCTGGGAGCCTTGGTAGATGCGGGTTTGTCCTTTGATTTGCTCAAAGCAGAACTTGATAAACTCAAAGTGCCCGAATTTACCATTTCGCAACGGCGCGTAGAAAAACACGGTATTGCGGGTACAAAAATCGACGTGGATGCCCAAGAAGGCCATGTGCACCGCCACCTCATCGATGTACTCTACATCATCAACACCAGCAGCATCTCCGACACGGCCAAAGAAAAGGCCCGCAAAGTCTTCCAAAAACTCGCCGAAGCCGAAGCAAAGGTACACGGCACCTCCATAAACGAGGTCCATTTTCACGAAGTAGGTGCCGTTGATGCCATCGTGGACGTCGTAGGTGTTGTCGTAGGCCTTGAACTGCTCGGCATAGAGGCAATTTATGCTTCCAAGTTTCGCTTTGGCTCTGGTCGCACCAGAGGGGCCCACGGCGCCATGCCCATTCCTGTGCCTGCCGTTGTTGAAATGACCAAAGGATTTCCAGCCGAACGCACAGACATCCCCTTAGAGCTCGTCACGCCCACAGGCGCGGCCATCCTCACCGCACTGGCCTCTGGCATTGGTGAACAAATTCGCTTCAAAACCGAAACCATTGGTTATGGTGCAGGCACACGCGATGTCGAACAAGTGCCCAACCTCCTCCGCGTAGAAATCGGCGAACTGATCACAGATCAAAATACCGATTCGCCCATCCTTCTCGAAACCAACATCGATGACATGACGCCCGAGATCTATGGCTATATCATTGATCGCCTGCTCGAAGCCGGTGCCCGCGACGCTTTTCTCACCCCCGTTATCATGAAAAAAGGCCGCCCAGGCATTCAACTCACCGTCCTAAGCGACCCCCACAAAGAAACCGAGCTGACCAACCTCATCTTCTCAGAAACTACCACATTAGGCATTCGCCGCATCCCCGTTCAACGCCACATGCTCAAACGCCGCGCCGACACCATCGAAACAGCTTTTGGTCCCATTCGCGTCAAAATCGCCGACATCAACGGCAAAGCCCGCATCACCCCCGAATACGACGACTGCGCCCGCATCGCCCGTGAAAAAGGAGTACCGATTTTGGATGTTTACAAAGCCGTCACGAATTCGTGAGTCCCTTTCGCCTTACGGCCTGATGTGACCTATGAAAAGTAGACACTTATGGGCACAAAAAACCCCGATGCATATTCGCATTCAGGGTTGTTTATGGTCTAGCAACTTTTTGAGATTTACATTTTTTAAGCACCCATCCTTTATTGGATGGGCGACCTAAGCCCTCTGGCATAAAAGGAGCAAAACGCGACGGTCTACCCTTAGGTCAGATTTTAAACTTTATCTAAACTTACGTCTCCCCCTCCATTCCCTCCAACACCCGCATCAGCTCATCCATCGACACAATCGACTCACCTTGTTCCACATCTGACACCAGCGTCTCAATCTCTCCCGTGCCAAACACAAACCATTCAAATTCTTTCAAAAACTTCAAACAATGCCATTGACCTGTGCGCTCAAAATCTTCGCTACACAACTCGCGTGGAATAGGGCATCCATCGTATAACCCGCGCGGGCAAGGCCTCCGTTTTTTAGCCATAAACACGCCATCCTAAAAACAAAATCCACCTGTAGATAACAAAGCATTCATCCCATTTATAAAATCTTCAAATGCTGCTTCAGTTCATATCCCGTCACTTGTGCGCGATAATTTGCCCACTCAATCTTCTTATTTGCGATAAACTTTTCAAACACATGATCACCCAAAGCTTTACGCACCAAGACACTGCCTTCAGCCAAATCAATTGCCTTAGACAAATCTAAAGGCAACGTATGAATGCCAGCCTTATCGCGCTGGACATCGCTCATTTCGGCCACATTCTGCTCCATGGGTATAGGTGCTTTGTATTTTTTTTCAATACCTTCCAAACCAGCCGCCAACATCACAGAAAACGCCAAATAGGGATTACACGCCGGATCAGGAGACCGGTACTCGACGCGCACCGTACTCTCTTTACCAGGTTTATAGGACGGCACCCGCACCAAATCTGACCGATTCACTGCCGCCCAAGTCGTATAGACAGGTGCTTCATATCCGGGCACCAACCGTTTATACGAATTGACCCATTGATTCGTCACCAGCGTAATCTCAGGAGCATGTTTCAACAACCCTGCGATATAATGTCGTGCAATGGGTGACAAATGATATTTATTTCGTGCATCAAAAAACGCATTGCGCTCACCCTGAAACAGGGACATATGGGTGTGCATACCATTGCCATTTTGACCAAAAATGGGCTTGGGCATAAAGGAGGCCCACACACCGTGTTTGACAGCAATTTCTTTGACAACCAACCGATACGTCATCGCATTGTCGGCCATCGTTAACGCATCGGTATACAACAAATCTATTTCGTGTTGGCTTGGCGCACCTTCATGGTGACTGGACGCGACCTCAATACCCATCTTCTGAAGCGTGAGCACCGTATCGCGGCGCAAATCACTGGCAAAGTCTAAAGGCGTCTGGTCAAAATAGCCCCCCTCATCCAAACCAACCAAAGGCGTTTCCGGTTTCTCAAAATAGAAATACTCAAGTTCTGGGCTAACATAAAATGCAAAACCCAAATCTGCTGCGCGTTTCAAATTTTGCTTCAATACATAGCGTGGGTCTCCCACGTAGGGTTTACCACTGGGCTCTAATATATCGCAAAACATTCGCGCGACAGTACCCTGTTCTTGAGGTCTAAAGGGCAGCACCTGAAAAGTACTGGGATCTGGCATTGCAATCTTATCACTCTCGTCAAATCGAGCAAACCCCTCTACGGAAGACCCATCAAATCCAATGCCTTCATCCAATGCCTCGTCCAATTGTTCAACAGGAATGGCAACACTTTTCAAGAAACCCAAAATATCTGTAAACCAAAGCCGGATAAACTTCACGCCATGTTCTTTGGCGGCATTGATGACATACTCACGACTTCCTTCGTCCATAATAAGGCCTCAGTGTGTTTAGGCGTAGATAACTCTTTTTTTTAAAAGATGCAAGTTTACTCGGAAGCTGAAAATATCCACAATATGTTTCAAGAATGTTTCAACGAGGTTAAATAGGAATGAACGACCCAATAAAAAAAGGCTTGGAATCGCTTCCAAGCCTTTTATGAACTTTACGTATCGGCCTACTGAACACGTGCCCACGTATCGGTCCAAGCATTTTCATAGGAAGCCGTCATCGTGTTGCCTTGGAAAACCCAATCTTGGCTATCGTGTGAAATCTCAAGGCCCGCACTCCCAACAGTAATTTTGCCTTTGGTTTTCTTGGCTTTGGGATATACCGAGATAGGTGATTTGGCTGAAGATCGATATCCTTGACGAATCAAGACATACCGGGCTTGTGTAATCGCAGAAGTTGAGATTTCATAGGTACTGGCAGCATAATTAAATCGTCGAGGCGATTGAATATTGGCACTTTCAAGAAGGTTCAACGTCACATGCGCTTTGCGTGAACTTACGGGAACCCACGATATAGCCCCCTGAATATAAGGTGGGCGCAACACGCTACCATCAACTAATTGGCGTGACTGTAAGACCCACGTACCAGCCAACTGCGTTTGTATTTCGGCAAGCCGATCGCCACACCCTTGCCCCAAGAACATCAAAACAGCCAACAAACCAACTTTATGTAAACGAGCCATTGTCCAACTCCCTAAAGACAGAAGACGTTAAAACCATTCCGTTCTCATGAACAGTATATCATTATACGAAGCTTTTGCCTACACAGTATATTTTTCAAAATGAAACCTGTCAAGCAAAAAAGCCCTGAATGATCATTCAGGGCTTTTAAATAGCGAAAAATATCCGCAATGCAACTTTTATACTATTGGATAGCGTCTTTAAGGCCTTTACCGGCTTTAAACTTAGCGGTTTTACTCGCCGCTATTTGAATTGTCGCACCTGTTTGTGGGTTGCGTCCTTGACGAGCAGCACGAGAGCCGACCGAAAAAGTCCCAAATCCAGGAAGAGCCACACGCTCACCAGATTTCAAAGCATTTGTTATTTCACCAACCACAGCATCAAGCGCAGCACCAGCATCTTTAGCTGAAAGACCTGCCTGCTCTGCAACTGCAGCAATTAATTCTGCTTTATTGGGCATTATCTCACCCCCTTTCGCTTACAATATAAACCTGTCTGAAAGTTTTGTCAAGCAAGCAAGCACCTAACATTAACACTCAAATTCCTATTTTTTATACACTTACAAAACAACCACAGCAATGCACATATCAAATATACGCCTTTTTTCATTTGGCGCATAAAAAAAGGGCACTCGAAAGTGCCCTTTTCATAAAATCATCAACCTTAATTGGCTTCCATCAATGGTTCAAGTGCAGCCCGACGACGTGGATGACGCAAACGGCGCAAAGCTTTTTCCTTAATCTGACGCACACGTTCCCGTGTCAGATTAAACCTAACGCCAATTTCTTCCAGCGTCAAGGGTTCCTCATCACCCAAACCAAAATACAATCGCAACACCTCAGCTTCACGCGCGTCCAAAGACTCTAGTATGTCTTCAA
>Ga0114999_10006016_pt1 | contig 14121 bp, 10 predicted proteins | sample ArcticOcean_MG_C_3_FD_89820 | JGI IMG/M metagenome (GOLD analysis project Ga0114999, IMG submission 89820) | Marine microbial communities from western Arctic Ocean - ArcticOcean_MG_CB8_126 | ecosystem: Environmental > Aquatic > Marine > Oceanic | place: Arctic Ocean: Canada Basin | collected...
ACTGCATCGGGCAATCCGTAGCCGTGATCGGTGCGAACATCCCGTAGATCGGCATCAGGAAGTGGGTCACCCGCCAGTAGCGCCTGCCCGGCGCCTCTAGCCGCCCCGCCCCGTACATCGTTCCGTAATCGGTATCCATCACCTCCATCAACGGCGCCTTGTCGCGCAGGTAAAGGCCCCGGTCATTCTGTCCTGTGAAATTTGCCGACCCGTCTTCGGTCAAACGATTGTGCAAGAACGACAGGTGGGACGAGTCGATGTTGCCCTCCAGTCCCTGCATCCAATTGGACGTCTGGAGATGCCGCCAGATCACCGAGTGGCCCTCCGGCAGCATGTTCCACTCGAACGACGGCAGGGGTGGTGGCGTTTCGCGCGGCCCCATGTACGTCCACACGATGCCGTTGCGCTCGATGCACGGGTAGGCCAGGGTACGGACCTTGTCCCTGAAGTTGGAAGCGGCTGGTTCGCTGGGCATGTCCACGCATGCGCCGGTGGCGTCGAACTTCCAACCGTGATACACGCAGCGTAGGCCACCCTCTTCGTTCCGCGACCAATACAGTGAGGCTCCGCGGTGAGGACAGAACTCGCTCACCAGCCCTAGCCGTCCCTGAGAGTCGCGGAACGCGATCAAGTTCTCGCCGAGCAGCCGTACCCGAAATGGCTTTGAGTCAGGCGCGGCGAGATCGGCAGATTCGAGGACGGGGAGCCAGTACTGGCGGATGAGATTCCCCATCGGAGTGCCCCGGCTTACTTGCGTGAGTAATTCGTTATCGGACGCGTTGAGCATTGCGCCTACTCCACCTCGACAGGTTCGTCGCGCTGCGCGTCCATCTCTGCCCAGTTGTCACCGCGCTTGATGTCTATTTTAAGTGGTACTGACAGATCCAGCGCTTTGGGCATGGTGTCGTGGAGCATCGCCGAGAGGGACTTCTCCTCGGAGCGGGGCAACTCAAACACCAACTCGTCATGAACCTGCAGGAGCATCTTGGCCTCGAATCCATCGCTTTCAAGGCGCTGCTGCACCAGAACCATTGCAGCGTTGATGATGTCAGAAGATGTCCCCTGTACGGGCATGTTAAGTGCCATGCGTTCGCCTGCCTGGCGTACTGGGTAGTGAGGAGATTGGAGTTCGGGGAGGTAGCGGCGGCGTCCCAGCAACGTCTCCGCGTATCCAGTCTCCTTGGCCCTAGCCACCGTGCCGTCGAGGTACTCGCGTACCTTCGGGTACGTTCCGAAATAATCAGAGATGAACTGTCCGCCTTCGTCCATGCTCATCTCGGTTTGCCGAGATATTCCGAACGCACTCAGCCCGTACGCCACACCGAAGTTCATAACCTTGGCCAGTCGTCGCATGTCCGAGGTGACTTCGTTCAGCGGTACGCTGTAGATCAACGAGGCGGTCGAGGCGTGGATATCCTCGTCGCGCTCGAATGCGATCATCAGCGCGGGGTCCTGCGAGAGATGAGCAAGCGCCCGGAGATCGATCTGTGAGTAGTCGGCGGAGAGGAGTATCCACTCGGGACGTTTCTCGGCGATGAAGGCCATCCGCACTCTCTGGCCAAGCTCAGACCGAACAGGGATGTTTTGCAGGTTCGGGTCATTGGAGGCGAGCCTCCCGGTGGCCGAGCCAGCCTGGTTGTATGTGGTATGAATCCGGTGCGTGCGTGGATTGACCTCCAGTGGCAGGGTATCCACGTAGGTCGACTTGAGCTTTGTGAGTTCTCGATACTTCAGCACCTGGTCGATAACCGGGTGGGCATCACGGAGGTTTTCCAAAATGGATGCGTCCGTGGAGTACCCCGTCTTCGTCTTCTTGCCTGCCGGGAGCTTTAGTTCTGTGAACAATAGCTCTCCGAGTTGCGCAGGAGAGTTGATGGCGAATTCGTGGGCAACCGCCTCGTATGCGCCCTTCTCCGCTTCATCGATCGCCACGACCAACTCTTCGTTGAGGTCCGACAGTACGCTGGCGTCGATGGCTATCCCGTTGACCTGGGTTTGCACGAGCACGGGCACCAGCGGCATGGCTTGATCGCGGTTGAAGGCGGTGAGGGCATCCCGCTCGAGCGCAGGCGTGAAGGCTTCCATGAGCCGCATCGTTGCATAAACGTTTGCGCCAGCGAAAGCAGCAGCTTCGCTGATGGAGACAGCATCGAATCCGATCTGTTTGCGCGCTGTGCCAGTCAGGTCGGTCAGCGCTTTGAGCTCTGAGTTGAGTCGGTTGAACGCAAGCTGCTTCAAGCCCAGCGCTTTTTCCCCAAGCAGGTGGGCGGCAATCATAGTGTCGAAAGCAACTGGCACTTTGGTTGGCGCGACTCCGTAGTTCGATAGCAGGGTCATGGTGAAGTTGAGGTTGTGCCCAACGATTCCTGGCTCGGTGCCTTGCAGCAGTGGGGCGACCCGAGGTAGGACTTCCTCGACGGTAAGCTGAGTGCCTTCAGCGTGGCCGATGGGCACGTAGTACGTTGTGCCGCTGGCATCACCGAACCCGAGGCCAACTAGCGGTGCTTCCATCGCGCGTTGAGTGCTGCCGTGGGCCTCAATGACAATCCGGGGAGCTGCTGCAAGCTGCGCCAACATCGCGTTGAGTTTTGGCGTGTCGTCGACGACTGTGACTTCTGCATCGGAAGGAGTGGCAGGCGGCTCGTTGGTCGCCGCCTCCAGCACCGGAGGCGTCTCGCCCACGGCCTGGGGGATACGACCAGCCAAGCTGCTGAACTCCAGCTCCTGGAATATCTCGACCACTTGGTCTCGGTCGAATGTGTGGAAGCGAGTATCTTCGAGCGCAAAGTTGGTAGGGACGTCGCGGACGATGGTGACGAGGCCTTTGCTTGCGCGCAATTGATCGGCGTTGTCCCGCACCAAGCCCTGTATGCGCGGCGGGGCGACTTCGTCGATCTTTTCGAGAAGCGTTTCAACGGAACCGAACTGCAGGACGAGTTTGATCGCAGTCTTGATGCCCACGCCTGGTACGCCAGGAATATTGTCTGAGGTGTCACCTGTGAGCGCTTTAGCATCCCGCACTTGGTCTGGCGAAAGCCCCCCGTACCGCTCATTGACCGCAGGGACATCGTAGATCTTGGTGTCGCCGAAGCCGGTGGTGAGCATGATGCTGACATGCTCAGAAACGAGTTGGAGGGAATCGGTGTCACCGGTGACGATGACGGTATCCACGCTGTTGTCGTCGGCGAACTTGGCGATAGTGCCCAGGACGTCATCTGCCTCAAAACCGGGAACTTCATAGATAGGGATGTCGAAGGCGCGCATGACTTGCTTCGCGCGTTCCACGTTCTGGTGCAGTTCCCGAGGCGTCTCAGGACGGTGAGCTTTGTACTCGCTGTATTGCTCATGCCGGAAGGTTGGGCCGGGAGGGTCAAATGCGATGGCGATGTGGGTGGGCTTGAGGGCGGTTACTGTTTTGAAGAAGGTGGTGGTGAACGAGTAGACGCCGCGTACATCCTCTCCCGTCTTGCGAACGGTCATAGGGCGTGCTGACTGTAGGGCGAACCAAGCGCGGTAGAGCATCGCGTGGCCGTCCATGACCATCAATAGCGGCTTGCGCTCCTGCGGTGAGAAAGCGTTCGGGGCGCTATCCTCGGCGGGTGGAGCGGGTTCGGCGGCGTCGAAGAGCGTGGGGCCGTCCTGGGGAGTGGGCTTTCCTGGTGCCATCGGTCAGGCGCTCTTGTAGGGCTTGAAGAAGCTGTGGAGGTAGTTGCGCTGGTGCGCCCACCGGTGGGCACGCTTGACTACGTCGTCCGAGAGGATCTGGCCAGCGTGGGTGAGCTTGATCGCTTTGTACCCTTTGGCGGGAAGCATCGGAGCGGTGTCCGAGACGACTACTTCACATCCCTCTTTGACCAGGTAAGTCTTGAGATCCTCGTAGCCCTTGGGCTTTGATTTGGGGGTTACGTACACCCAGAAATCGCGGCTTCCGAGCACTTCGTGGACGTGGTCGTCTGCGACTTCCACGCCTTTGCCTGATCCTGTCTTGAGCTGGGCCTTGGTCATGCCGCGATCTTGCATCGTCATGGTGGGCATTCTAGCCGTCCGTTGGCTAACAGGACTAGATGGCAGGGCCAGTTGGCTATCCTTTGAGCATCGTCCACTGTACGAGTCCCGTTTCGTAAGACTCGCTGCTTAGGGTGTGGAATTCTGATCGGTCGGCACCTGGGGCGAAGAGCGGAATGCCGTTGCCGAGAACCACGGGAAAAAGGGTGACGACTATCTCGTCAATCAGCCCTGCGTTGAGCATCACCGTGTTGATCTGGCCGCCTCCGACCAACCAGATTCCCGCGCCGTCCTCCTGTTTTAGCGTCCGTACGAACGTGGCAATGTCGCCTGTTATGAACCGCCAGACACCCGCGTCTGGTGGCGGTGGCGTGGCTCGGGTGAATACATAGTTCGTCTTGCCGGGATAGGGGTCCTTGTTGAAATGTGCCGCGAGTTGGTAGGTAGCGGTGCCTTGGATGGTGGTGTCGATTGAGTCCATGAAGGCGTTGTACCCATAGTCGGGTTGCTGAGGGTCGGTGGCGGTTATGTCCAGCCAGTCGAGCTCGCCGTTGGGGCCCGCGATGTACCCGTCGAGCGTGGCGGCGGTATAGAGGGTTAGTTTGCGCATGAGACTGACTCCCTAGTCCATGCGCCCGACGGCTTGGTCAATCCGCTGAATCAGGCCTGGATCCATGGGGCCGGCTGCCTCGGCCGCTATGCACTCGCGAAGTTCTGTGCGGTTCTTGACGCCGAGTACGACGGTAGCGGGGCCGTCCATAGACAAGGCGTACTGGTGGGCGAGGAATGCTGGGGACAGGCCGACTTCGGCGGCAATGGCTCGGAAGGGCGCAGCGCGCTGGAAGTCGAGGGTTTCCGGGTTGTCCGCAGGCTTGAAGCGGTCGATCTCGCTGGTGAGCGCTCCCGCCTGTACAGCACGGATGCCCATGATGGAGGCGCCTGCACGCTGGGCGGCGGCGATGATGTTCCTGGGTTGCGCTGGTCCATCGGGATACTTGAGGCCTCCGGGGGAGTCCAGGAGGTTGGCCATGATCTGGATGAAGTCGGGCCTGATTCCAGAATCGAGCATGTCGACCAGGACTGCGGGGTCGCCGATGCCGGTGAGCCCCCAGGCACGAGCGCGTCCACTGGCGACGATGCGCTCCATGGCGGGGATGACAGCGCTTTCGACGGATGAGCGAGGTGTGCCTCGGTCGTAGGTGGGGGCGCCGTCGGTGGTTACCCAGTTGTGTAGGAAGAAGACGTCGACGTAGTCGAGCTTCATGCGCTCCAAACTGGTGTTGATGCTTTCTTCGAGGAGCGCGGCGATGTCGGCAGGGGGAATGTCGCCTACCCGGCATTTGGTGGTGATGCGGACGCCTCCGGGAAGGGAGCCGCTAAACGTTTCTCCGATGACGCTTTCGGCTTCGCCGTTGCCATATGAAGGGGCCATGTCTAGGAGGGTGATGCCTAGCTCAGGTGCCTCGCGGGCTGTGGCGATGCATTCCTCACGGGTGGTGGTTCCCCAGAGCTGACCGAGGCCGCCGCCTCCGAGAGTGAGTGCGCTGACTGTGCCAAGCTTACCGAAGGGGCGATTGTTCATTTGGTCTCGTTTCGTGGGTGATGTGCAGGGTCAGGAGCTAGGCGTTAGTAGCCGCGAGTGAAGTCGACCTGGTTGAGGAGGGCTTGGCCAGACAGAAGGCGTTTGAGGTTGGCGGTGAATGTTTCGGCTGCTGGCCAGAAGTCGATGTCGGTGTCCCCTGAATTGTGGGGTGTGATGACGACTCCGGGTAGGGCCATGAGTTCGGGGTCCGGCGGGCGCTGGCGTTCCTCGGAGTAGACGTCGAGGTAGACGCTGCCGAGCTTGCCGGAGCGCACGGCGTCTTTGAGGGCGGTTTCGTCGACGACCTCGCCTCGGGCGACGTTGGAGAAGAATGCACCGTCTTTCATGGCGGCGAAGGCTTCTGCGTTGAACATGCGCTCGGTGTCTGCTGTGAGGGGCGCTGAGACGGCGACGAAGTCGCATTCGGCGAGCATGGTGTGGAGTTCCGAGGCGGGGTAAAGCAGATCGATGCCATCGACATCTGCCTGTCTGGATGTGGTGCTGCGTCGGGTGGCAAGGACGCGCATGCCGAGGGCTTTCGCGAGCCGGGCGATCTCACCTCCGATGCCTCCGGCGCCGACGACGCCCATGGTCTTGCCCCGGATCAGTTGTATGTTGAAGGCGGAGGAGTCCAAGAGGCCCGCGCGAGTTTGGTCAGTGGCGAGGGTGATGTTCTTTGCCGAGGAAAGGGCGGCGGCGATGACCATCTCGGCGATGGGGAGGGCTTGGACGATGCCGCGTCCACTGGTGATGGTAACGTCGGTGTTCCAGAGGTCGGTGTTGCTGAAGTCGGAGACGCCGGCGAAGGAGTACTCGGCCCAGAGGAGGCTGGGCATGCGGTCACGGAGGTGGATGGGGAAGGGGAGGCCCGTCATGATGGCGTGAGTGCGGCCGAGCAACTCGGTGAGTTGGGCAGGCCTGAGGTCGGTTTTCCAGGGAAGGCGGTATGACTTGAGGCCTGTTGGGGGCGGGAACATGCCTGCCTCGTCCTCGATAGCTCCCGGTGGTACGCGGTGGACTTCGACTTGGCTCGGGGCGGCGGATCGGATGAGGTCTAGGTCGATATCTTCGTCCATCATGACGAGGACTACGAAGGGGTTTGGGAGTTGATCAGGCAAGGGGTGTCTCCGGGTGTGTGTGATGGCTGGGCGAATCGCGGAAACCGGATGGTGAGAGATCCTTCGGCTCCGCTGGCGCTTCGCTCAGGATGACGTTAACGGGGGACGTAGGCTCGGCCTTCCGTCTTGATGTGTTGCATTTTGTTGCATTTTGTAACATTCAGGAGTGGGAATACTTTTGAACCGCGTGGCCCCAGGCTAGAACTTCATCGGTTCACGGGCCTTGATGACCGCGTGCGTCTTGATGTGTCTCATTTTGTCTCATTTCTTCTCATTTGCCCCGGTTCGTTGGTGGGTTCGGTCGTGTAGCCGGTCGGGGCTCGCCCTCGGATCTCTTGGCTTCGCCGCTAGGACTAAAGGTCGCTTGGCCGCTCCGGGGCAGGGTTCGTTGGTGGGTTCGGTCGTGTAGCCGGTCGGGGCTCGCCCTCGGATCTCTTGGATTCGCCGCTAGGACTAAAGGTCGCTTGGCCGCTCCGGGACTAGTTAAAAATGTGACTCATTGTGACTCATCGACTCGTGTGTCAGAGGGCGCATGTTGGCAATTTGTGAAGTCCCGCTCCACTAAGCAGGCATAGAACGTCGAGGGCGTGCCTATGCGGGGTCATGGTCGGTGGGCACCTCACCCCACTGCTGGGTTTGCTTTGGGCTCGCCAAGACTGTCGGCCTGGTTAGTGGTGGGCTTTGGCGTATTTGGAATCAGGATACAGGCAGGACTCCAATAACGCTACATGGTGTTGTCATAAATATGCATATCCGCGCGTACCCGTCAGCCTTGCCGCACGCGTAGCGAGGCTTGTTGGGCTTCGGCAGACAGTACCGGGATATCGGTGAAGGCTTCCAGGTAGGGGCCTGCGCCGACCTGCCAGTCGACGCCTTCGTCGAGGATGGCGGTGGCAGTGCGGCGGCGGTAGACCTGTGGGTCGTCGACGCCTGGGGGCACGGTGCCGTGGTCGCGGAGGGCGATGGCGGCGTTGATGAGCCTGCGACGGGTGCGGATGATCATGGCGTCTGAGGTTCCCAGGTGCTCGTTGGTGCGGTCGACGATGTGACCCATGCTCTCGAGGACCGCTTTGTCCTGGAGGTTGATCGAGGGGACGCCAGAGAATCGCTTGTCGAGCTGGGAATCGTATTCGTTGAGGTAGTCGTTGTCGGCGCTGGCCTTGAGCCGCCAATGGGAGTATGGATCGCCGGTCCATTCGACCCATCCACCGGGGTCGTCGAGGACCAGGCTCTTCTTTTCCTCCTCACGGATGGGCCGCGAGGGATTCCAGCGGATGTCCCACTTCATGACGGCGTTGTCGTCTAGGGGGATCCACCATTGCAGGGGGCATTCTTCAAGGCTGACGGGGGCGAACATGCCGTAGAAGGGCATGAGGAACTGGGTGACGCGCCAGTAGACCTTGCCGGGTTCTTCGACTCGACCGGCCGCGTACATGACGCCAGCGTCGGTGTTGGTGACCTCCATCTTGGGTGCGGGGTCGTTGTAGAAGAGGCCTCTTGTGGCGGGGCCTTCGCCGTAGAACTCGGCGTTTCCTGTGGCTTCGAGGCGGGTGTGGAGGAACGAGAGGTGGGACGAGTCGATGTTGCCTTCGAGGCCTTGAACCCAATTGGATTCCTGCAGGTCGCGTCTAATGACGAGGTGCTCTTGCGGCAGCATATTGAATTCGAGATCGGGCAGCGGGGGCGGGACTTCCCTCGGGCCCATGTAGGTCCAGACGATGCCGTTGCGTTCCTGGCAGGGGTAGGAACCGATGCGGACTTTGTCCCTGAAGTTCGATGCGACAGGCTCACTAGGCATGTCCACGCAACGCCCTGCGATGTCGTATTTCCATCCGTGGTAAACGCAGCGGAGGCCGTCTTTTTCGTTGCGCGACCAGTAGAGGGAAGCGCCACGGTGGGCGCAGACCTCGGAGAGGAGGCCGACCTCACCGGATGTATTGCGGAAGAGGATGAGGTTCTCGTGAAGTAGCTTGATGCGGTGAGGCTTGTTGTCGGGTTTCTCGAGGTCAGTCGAGAGGTAGATGGGCATCCAGTATTGGCGCATGAGGTTGCCCATGGGGGTGCCGGGGCCGACGTGGGTCAGTAGCTCGTTGTCTTCTTGTGAAAGCATGTACGTTCTCCTGCGGTATGAACGGCGCTGGTGGTCGATGGGTGCCTAGGAATCGAACGCTGGTCGCGCAGGGATTGTACGTCGCGTGCGTGCGGAATTCACGGCATCTCGCAAAGTGGGTTGTCACGCAGGCTCTCGGGTCGATTGAGCACCTTATGGGGTGGAGGTCAAAAAGACTAGCCTACGCGATACTGCTCGATCCGCACTGGCACAGCAGAACGTTGGGCGAGGTCGTTCGGTTTCACGAACCCCGCGTCGTACGCATAGGCCGCGGCTTGGGTCCGATCACGCACCCCGAGTTTGGCAAGGACTCGTTTGACGTGGGTTTTGACCGTCCCTTCGCTGATGAAGAAGACTTCCGCAATGTCGGCGTTGGAGTGTCCTCGAGCGATGAGCTCGAGGACACTCCCTTTCCCGGTGGGTGAGGGCTGCCAAGCCCATGACCTGCGACCCCGAATCCGATGAGTCGGGGGCGGAATCGCTTTCGGGTAGGGAAGCTGGATGCCCTCCGGTCGGGCCCGCTAGCTGCGGGTCAATCTGCGCGGGAGCCGTCGGGATCGCTTCCGCCCGAGAGGCAAGCATGAGTCGCGCCCAGGCGGCGTGCAACGCAGAGGTGACGTTGACCAGGTGTACCGCGACCAACAAGGCCAGAAGGCCGATGGGAACCAGGAAGAAGCTTTCTTGCACGGTCGCTACGCTGGGGATGATCCCGCCGAACTCGATCGTGGCATCGGAGACGGACATGATGATGGGCGCTGCGGCGAAGGCTCCTGCGACGGCAATGGTCGTAACTAGGCCGACGAACGCGGCGATGCCGATGGGGAACTGAACGAACAGGTAGGCGAGGCCGGTCCAGGTGTTGCGGTCGATCAATCGAACCCATAGTTGGGAGCGGAACGATTGCCCTAGGTCGATCGCTGTTGGCGGGCGTCGAAGTTCTATTTGAGCGACGTGGCGAACCGACCATGCTTCGGCATCAGCGGCCCAGCGCGACAGGAACAATGCTGCGATCAGGACAACGGGGCCAACGATGGTCCAGATCATCGACCCACCGATGGCCAACATGACGACCAGCGCCACGAAGTAGGCGAGGCCCAAGGGGAACATCAGGAACAGGTGCAGCGCGCGGAGGCACGTCCGCGTGGAGAATACCGGTCCGAATACCACGGAGAGAGGGGAGCCGTACCGTCCATAGACTTGACTAAGCGCTTCAATCATCGCTTTTCCTTTCTTGCAGGTTCGCCGGGTTGTTCAGGCGTCTGCTATGGACCAAGCCTAGGATGAAAAGGGCGGTTTGCAGTCTCTCTTAGGGGGTGTTTCGCGATCTCAACAGGAGGTGTTTCCGGCTAATCGTCTTCCAACGTTGACGTGTCGCCTTCGGGGAGCCCGAGTTCGCGGGCTTTGAGGAGGCGGCGCATGATCTTGCCAGAGCGGGTCTTGGGTAGGCCGTTGACGATCTCGATCTCGCGGGGCGCGACGGCTGCTGCAAGCTTCTTGCGGGCGAAGCCCATGAGCTCGCGGCGCAGTTCGTCGGAGGCTTCGTAGCCGTCCTTGAGCGAGACGAAGGCTTTGACGACCTCCATGGCGATGGGGTCAGGTTTGCCGATGACGCCCGCTTCGGCGACGGCGGGGTGCTCTAGGAGGGCGCTCTCGACCTCGAAGGGGCCAACGAGGTGGCCTGCGGTGTTGATGACGTCGTCAGAGCGACCGACGAACCAGAAGTAGCCGTCGGAGTCGCGGACGGCTTCGTCTCCGGTGAGGTACCAGCCGTTCTTGAATCGAGAGTCGTAGCGCTCTTGGTCGTTCCAGTAGACCTGGAACATCGATGGCCAGCCGGGGCGGGCGGCCAGGATGCCGTTCTCGCCGTCGGGGACGGGGTTGCCGTCAGCGTCGATGATCCCGGCCTCGATGCCGGGGATGGGGCGGCCCATGGAGCCAGGCTTGATGTCCATGGAGTTGTAGTCGGCGATCATGATGGCGCCAGGCTCGGTCTGCCACCAGTTGTCGTGGAAGGGGAGGCCGAAGGCCGCCTGGCCCCAGACGACGCCTTCCGGGTTGAGGGGTTCGCCAACGGACGCCATGAAACGCAGGTTGGGCGTGTTGAACGTTTTGGGTAACTCCACGCCAGATTTCATAAGCATGCGAATGGCGGTGGGGGCGGTGTACCAGACGGTGACGTTATAGTCCTGGAGGATCTGGTACCACTTGCGCGCGGAGAAGCCGCCTTCGTAGATGATCTGGGTTACGCCGTTGGTCCAAGGCGCGATCATGCCGTAGGACGTGCCTGTGACCCAGCCGGGGTCAGCCGAGCACCAGTAGATGTCGTCGGGGTGGAGGTCGAGGGCCCACTTGCCGGTGGCGTATTGCTGAATCACGGAGTTGTGCCGGTGGACGGCGCCTTTGGGCTTGCCGGTGGTTCCGGACGTGAAGTGCATGACGGAGTAGGAATCACGAGTGGTGTCGAGGGGCGCATCGGCGTCGGACGCGGCGGCCATGAGCGTCTCGAAACTGAGGTCGCCATCGACTAAGGGGGCTGAGGAGCGGCCGCCCTTGTTGACGACGATGATGTGCTTGAGGTCAGGGAGCAGGGGCAGGATGTCGGCGATCTTGGCTCGCAGTTCGGGCTGGGTCACGAGGACGGTGGCGCCGCTGGCTTCCATGCGATCTTTGACGGGGTCAGGACCGAAGGCGGAGAAGAGGGGGCCGATGACGCAGCCAGCTTTGAGCGTGCCGAAGAACGTGAAGTAGATCTCCGGGAGGCGCTCCATGAAGGTGAAGACGCGCTCGCCGTTCTCGACGCCGAGCCCTTCGAGGACGTTGGAGAACTTGTTGGTCTGACGGCGCATGTCGTCGTAGGTGTACGACTCTTTTTCGCCGTTCTTGCCTTCCCAGTGCATGGCGACCTTGGCGCCGTTGCCTTTGACCACGTGGCGGTCGATGGCCTCGTAAGCGACGTTGAGTCGACCGTCAGGGAGGAAGTCGATCTCGCTTTCGATGCTGGACCAATCGAAGTTTTCGCGCGAGTTGGCCCAGTCGCCGAGGTTTGGGGCGACGGGGAACGACGTGGGCTTGTGGATGGTGGGGTGGTCCATGACCATGGTGCGCCTCCTGCGGGGCCGCTCGCCTGGTTGGCTTGGTCGACCCTCAATGTCGGGGCGAGTCTACCAGCGGGTTGCGCGGGACTAAAGCCGTGGGGTGATAGGCTACTTTGCGCAATCTTGAGGAGAAAAAATTATGCCTGACACGACTATCAATGGATATAAGCATCATTACGAGGACGTGGGGAGCGGCGCGGCGATGGTGTTCATCGCCGGAACGCGTTTCGATTCGGCGAAGGCTTGGGTTGAATACATGGGGAAGAACGCGCGTGGCTTCAGGGTGATCATCCCGGACATCCGAGGTATGGCAGACTCCGAGCATACGACGGACGTGAAGGGCGAGGACTGGGTGAACGACTTGGCCGCGTTGCTCGAGGAACTGAAGATCGATTCCGCCCACATGGCGGCGGAGACGCTGGGCACACGTGTGGCGGTTCGGTTCGCGTTGGCTTACCCGGAACGGACGAAGTCGTTGATCTTGAACGGCTCGATCGCCTACTCGTACCCGGAGGGAGATTCCGAGCGTAGCAACCAGCCGCAGGCCCGGATCGATTCGATGAAGTACCACCACGGTGAAGACGCTGCTGCGATCAATGAGTTCTACCTAGACTTGCACTCCAAGCCCGAGTTCCACGAGTACTACGACTTGCGAAAGATCGCGGCGGGCGTGCAGGCGCCCGCGCTGCTGATGCGCGGTGACGTGGATGACGATCGTCACCCGGTCGCGCACTCGACCGTGCTGCACGAGCTCATGCCGAACTCCCAGCTTCAGATCTACGCGGGGACGAAGTTCAACGCGATGACGAATAGGCCTGAGGAGTCGTGGGCGTTGATCCGCGCGTTCGTTGAGGGCGTGGGTTAGGGGGTCGCGAGACCAACGGTGGTCAGGTCTGGTAGGCCCTCGCCGTCTAACGGAAGGCTGGCTGTCAGGCGTGCCTCGGCTAGGGCGCGGATCGTTGGCAACTGCGCGGTGAGTTGGGCCAGGAGCCCGTTGACGTAGCTGGTGGCGTTCGCGGGCTCGATGGCGACAAGGTGGGAGAACAGCGTTAGCGAACCAGCTGCGGTCAGCCCGCCAGTCGTCGTTAGCTCGTTCTTGAGCGTTGCGAGGGAAGGGTCTGTGAGGACGGCGAGCCATTGAATCAGGTGGCCGCGGTCGTGCTCTTCGCTTGGATATCCGGCGAGCCATCCGTCGAGCGCGGCGTCGATGACACTGATGAAGGCGGCGTGGGTTGGGTACGCCATGAGGGGCGTGCCTAGCCTGGCTTCGAGCGTGAGCCAGAACGCGCGCTCGAACTGTTGCGCTTGCGCTTCCTGGATGCCATCGAGCGCGTCGTTGCCATTCACGGTCGCTTGTTCGGGGTGCTGGAAATCTTGGTTGGCATGGCCCAGTTCATGGGCGAGCGATGACAGCACGTCCGCGAAGGGACGCTCGGCATCGACTACCAGTATCACGCGGCCCTGGTCTCGCGTCTTGAATGCGGGGTTGTCGGTCTTTAGCTTCTCGCGACGAGCGAGGATGGATGCGTGATCGGCGACTGGGCTGGTGGCGAATTTCTCAACGTAGTCGGTATCGATCCATGATTCGTAGTCTTGGCGGTCGAGTAGCAAGATGCGCAGGCGCTCGTCGCGCGTGCTGGTGCCCGTCATCAGGTAGTAGCCGACGTCAGCCAGCTCAAGCGCAAGGGAGCCGAGTTCAGAGTTGCCGTCGCCGAGGACGGGGCGCCGATCGTCAGCGGCACTAGGCAACTTGGCGATGAGAGTGTCGATCTCGGCATCGGTGAAGGTCGCCGGCTGGAGCGTGGGAGGAGGCACTGTGAACGAGGTCAGCGTGAGCTCGTAGGTGTTGTCGAATTCGTCGTGCTCTGCGATCGCGTTCGTGGGGTCAATAACTAGGCGGAGCGTGTGTTCGCCCGTGGACATGTCTGGCAGTAAGCGGTCATCGAAGGTGAGCGTGAATCTGCCAGAGAGGCCATCTGAAGCGCGCAATGTTTCGACCGATTCATCGTCTAGGTAGAGAGACGAGGAGAACGAGCCTGCGTCGACTAGGCTGAGATTCTGCACGCTGATGTCGACGTACGCAGGTTGGCCGGAGACGATCGGGTTGTGAGTGCTTGTGTCTTCCGTGCTCGAGACGACGATGGGGCCGTCGGTGGCGAATTTCCAATGAGGTACGAGGTTGGGCAGCGTGACAGGTGCCGGCGGGGTCGG
>Ga0114999_10006019_pt1 | contig 14108 bp, 15 predicted proteins | sample ArcticOcean_MG_C_3_FD_89820 | JGI IMG/M metagenome (GOLD analysis project Ga0114999, IMG submission 89820) | Marine microbial communities from western Arctic Ocean - ArcticOcean_MG_CB8_126 | ecosystem: Environmental > Aquatic > Marine > Oceanic | place: Arctic Ocean: Canada Basin | collected...
ATGCAGTTCCTCGGGCAGAGCCACGTGCTGCGCGTGACCCTGCCGAGTACGGCGATCCGGCGCGAGGCCCTGCAGGACGAATTCGAGCGGGCCTATTGGAGCCGCTTCGGGGTCGATCTGCCGGAGATCCATCCGGTGCTTGTCACCCTGCGCACCGCCGCCATCGGCAAACGCAAGGCCGTCTCCCTCAAGGCCCTGGTTGACGAATCCAAGCGTGCGCCCGATCTTGTCGGCGCTCTCAATGAACGCCGCCGGGTCTGGTTCGAGGACGGCTGGGTGGACACGCCCGTTTACGGCCGCGACCGCCTGCCCACGGGCGTGCGTTTCGACGGCCCGGCGATCGTCGAACAGCTCGACACGACCACGGTGGTCGAGCCCGACAATCGGGTCGAGATGGACGATGATGGCAATCTGATCATTTCCGTCCCGATCAGCGCGAAGGGCTACGCATGAACGCGATCCACATAGAGGGATTGTGCCTTCTCCACCTCACCCCAACCCTCTCCTCCCCCTGGGGGAGGAGAGGGAGGCAAAATTGTGGACGCCGAGCTTCCCCTCTCTGCCCCAGGGGGCGGAGAGGGAGGAGCCCGCGAAGCGGGAGGTTGAGGTGGGGGTGTGGCAGGATTCTGGTGAGAGAGCAGCAGACATGACCACGAGCGATATCGATCCGGTCACCCTGGCGGTGATCCAGAACGGGCTGGTCCAGGTTTGCAACGAGATGGACCTGGCCTTCGAGCGATCGGCCTTCAGCCCCGTCATCTCGGAAGCCTATGACCGCTCCGACGGCATCTATCACCGCGACAATGGTGATGTGATCGCCCAGGGCGATCTCGGCCTGCCGATCTTCATGGGGACGATGCAATACGGCACCCGCCATGTGATCGAGATGACCGACGATCACCGGCCGGGCGATGTCTATATCGCCAACGATCCCTATCTCGGCGGCACCCATCTGATGGATGTGCGTTTCTACCGGCCCTTCTTCTTCAAGGGCGAGCTCTATTGCTGGCTCGCCAACACGGGCCATTGGCGCGACACGGGCGGCATGGTGCCGGGCGGCTTCTCGGCGAACGCGACGGAGGTCGAGCAGGAAGGGCTGCGCCTGCCGCCGGTCAAGCTGATCAAGGAAGGCGAGACCGACAAGGAAATCCTCTCCATCGTCCTCAACAACATCCGCACGGCCGACCAGACCATCGGCGATATCAAGGCCCAGGCGGCCGCCCTGACCATCGGCGAGAAGCGTCTGACGGCTCTGCTCGAACGCTACGGCCGCGACACGGTCGAGGACTGCATCGTCGAATTGCGCGCCCGCGCCGCGCGCCAGATGCGGGCCAAGATCGAGCGCATCCCCGACGGCGAATACGAGGGCGAAAGTTTCCTCGATTCGGACGGCGTGGTGAACGAGCCCCTGCGCGTCTCCCTGAAGGTGAAGATCGAGGGATCGGAGATGTATGTCGATCTCTCAGGATCGAGCCCGCCCTGCATGGGGCCGATGAACTGCGTCATCGCGACCACCCGCTCGGCCGTCTATATCGGCATGAAGCATATTTTTCCGGACGTGCCGCTCAACGCCGGTACCTTCGATCCGATCCATATCGAGGACCCGGTCGGCACCTTCCTCTACGCCAAATACCCGAAGCCGGTCTCGGGCTGCGCGGCCGAGGTCAGCCAGCGCATCTGCGAGGCCGTCTTCGTCACCATGGCCCAGGCCATTCCGGAGCTGTCCTTCGCCGCGCCGGCCGGGACCAGCGGCAATTTCGCCCTGGGCGGCATTGACGAGCGGAAGGACAAGCCCTTCGTCATGTATCTCTTCTCGGGCGGCGGCTATGGCGGCTGGAACGGCGGCGACGGCATCGCCAACGGCTGCTCGACCATCGGCATTTCCAAAATACAGCCGCTCGAGGTGATGGAGCAGTTTTATCCAATCCAATTCGAGCAATACGCCCTGCGCGAAGGCTCGGGCGGGGCGGGCGAGCATCGCGGCGGCTTCGGCATCGACTACAAAATCCGCCTGCGCAGCGGCGGCGCGGTCGCTTCCTTCGTGATGGATCACGGCCGGTCCGGCCCGCTCGGCGTGCTGGGCGGAGAGGACGGCGCGCCCAATCGCATCAAGGTCAAACGGGAGGGCGAGCCCGACTACAGCCCAGCCCATTTCTCCAAGGACCAGGGCATCCGAATCCTGGCCGGCAATCTGATCTCGGTCTCCACCCCCGGCGGCGGTGGTTACGGCGACCCGCTCAAGCGCGATCCGGCCAAGGTGGCCGAGGACGTTCGGCTGGGCTATTACACGGTTGGGCAGGCGGCCGATCTCTGGGGAGTGGTGCTGGACCCCGAGTCGCTGACGATAGACGATGGCGCGACCGCCGATCTGCGCAGCCGGATGGCTGTTCGAGCCGCCGAATAGAGGGAGCTTCCGTCATGACCCGTGTCTTCCCCGAGAAGGGTATTCCCTGGGCCGATCTGAAGGCCGAGGTGCTGGAGGTCCAGAAGGACGATCCGAAATGGCGGGAAGGGCGGATGCTCATGTCCTGCTATTTCGTCGACGATGCGCTGATGGACATGACGCGCGAAGCCTACGGCATGTTCCTGCTGGAGAACGCGCTCTATAGCGGCGCCCAGGCCAAGGCGCGCAAGGTCGGCTTCGCCACCATCACCCAGTTCGAGGACGAGATCATCAAAATGGCCCTGGAGATTCTTCAGGGCCCCGAGGGCGCGGCCGGCAACACCACGACCGGCGGGACAGAAAGCATCCTCTGCGCGGTCAAGGCGGCGGTCGAATACGCCAAGGCCGAATGCGACATTCCCGGCACGCCGCGCCTGCTGCTGCCCTTCACCGCCCATCCGGCCTTCAACAAAGCGGCCTGGATGATGGGCTTGGAGGTGACGCGCGTTCCCGTGAAGGCGGACGGGCGCGCCGATATTGCGGCTATGCGCGCGATGGTGGACGAGAACACGATCCTGATGGTCGGCTCGGCGCCCTGCTATCCCTTCGGCGTGATCGACCCGATCCGGGACCTGACGGAGATCGCGGCCGAACACGGTGTCTGGTTCCATGTCGATGCCTGCGTCGGCGGCTATCAGGCGCCCTTCGTGCGCAAGCTGGGTTATCCGGTGCCCGAGTTCGAGTTCAACATCCCGGGCGTTTGGTCGATGAGCGCCGATCTGCACAAAAACGGTTTCGCCGCCAAGGGCTGCTCGACCATCCTCTACCGCGACGCCGCGCTCAAGGATTACGCGACATTCCGCTTCGAGGATTGGCCCTATGGCAGCTACACCACGGCGACAGTGGTCGGCTCGCGCACCGGCGGCGCCCTGGCGGCGGCCTGGGCGGTGATGAAATATCTTGGCGAGGACGGCTATCTCGACGCGGTCGGCACGATCATGGAGATCAAGAATCAGATCGTCGGCGCGGCCGACGCGATCGACGGCATCTACGTGCCCTGCGATCCCGATGTCGGCCTGATCACCATGCGCTCGGACGAGTACGACATCCACGCCGTCGCCGATGCGATGCTGGAACGCGGCTGGCTGATGGGCCGGGGGCGCGAGCCGCGCTCGATCCATATCGCGGTCCATCCGATCCATGCCAAGGCGATGAACGGCTTTCTGTCCGATCTATCGGGCGCGGCCGAGGCAGTGCGCAGCGGTGCTTTCGCCGGCTCTGGCCAGGAGGCGATTTACGCCGGTTAGAATAGGGTCATGACAGACAGTCCCGAATGGGAAGTGCCGTAAGGGTTGCGGCCCGAGCCGGGCGATTTCGCCTTCGTTCTCGACAATGTCCTGAATGCCGTCGTCGCGTTGCGCGCCGAGGTGCCGGACGATGCTTTCACCGCTTCGGTTCTGGGACCGAAAGGGCGGGCAATGCCGTGCTGATTGATCCGAGCGGACTGGCCGTCACCGTCGGCTATCTGGTGACGGAAGCCGAGACAATCTGACTGACGACCAATGACGGCGCGGCCTGCGCCGCCCATGTCGTGGGCTACGACTTCGCCAGTGGCATGGGATTGGTTCAGGCCCTGGGGCGGCTGGATGCGCCCCATCTGGACTTGGGCGACGCGGCGTCCCTGCGCGGGGGCGATACCGTGGTCGCCGCCGGCCATGGCGGGCGTGCTGGGGTGCTCGAAGTCTATCTCGTTTCCACGCGCGAATTCGCCGGCTATTGGGAATATCTGCTCGACGAGGCGCTGTTCACCGCCCTGGCCCATCCCCATTGGGGCGGCAGCGCCCTGATCGCGCCGGGCGGCAACCTGGTGGGCATCGGCTCGCTCCTGGTCGTGGAGTCGCGCGGGCAGGGTCGCAAGATGCAGGGCAATATGTTCATGCCCATCGACCTGCTTCACGCCGTGCGCGAGAACCTCATTCTCCACGGCCGTTCGACACGGGCGCCGCGGCCTTGGCTCGGCACCTACACGGTGGACACCGAGGCTGGGCCCCGTGGTGGCGGGCCTTGCGCCCGAGGGGCCGGGCGAGGCGGCGTGGCTGGAAACCGGAGATCTGGTGGTCGAGGTGGCGAGCAAGCGCGTGCGCGACCTGACCCAGATGATCCGGGCCGCCTGGGGCCAGGGCGATGCTGGTGTCGAGATCGCGCTGACCCTGCTGCGCGCGGGAGAGGTCATGCGCGTGACGGTCTAGACCAGCGACCGCGTGGTCCGACTCAAGCGACCCCGCTTGCACTGACCGGGTTTCTGTCCGCTACGTCTTCTCCGGCTTGCGGCGGCTGCCATAGCGGATGTTCAGGTAGTTGCCGGCAAAGATGACGACCGCGCCGAGCAGAACATAGGGGTCCAGCACTTCGTCATAGGCCAGCCAGCCGACAACGGCGATCAGCGGTAGACGCATGAAATCCAGCGGCGCGACGAGCGAGGCATCGGCCAGAAGGAAGGCCTTGGTCAGGCAGAAATGCGCCGTGATTCCCACCACGCCGACCGCCAGAACCCAGGGCCAGAGGGCCGGCGAAGGCGTGATCCAGCCGGGCAGGGAAGTCGCCATGCCCAGGGGAAGTTGAATCAGATTCATGTAGAAAACGATGGTGAAGGCGCTGTCCGTGCGGGTCAGGTATTTGGTCAGCGCGAAGGCGGTGGCGTAGCAAAAGGCCGTGGCCAGGACGACGAAGGCCGCCGGATCGACCGCTGCGCTGCCCGGTCGCAGGATGATGATGATGCCGGCGAAGCCGATCAGGATCGACACGGCGCGCATCTTGTCGATTTTCTCCCCCAGAAAGAGGGCCGCCAACAGCGCGGTCCAGAGCGGCGTCGTGAACTCGATGGCGAAGACCTCGGCCAGGCTGATGACCGAGATGCCGTAGAACCAGCCCCATTGGCCGGCGAAATGGATCGTGTTGCGGATCAGATGGGTCTTGAGCTTGGTCGTCCGCAGGATCGAGGGCAGCCGCCGTCCGGCCAGCACGAGCAGGATCGCCGTGGCGACCGCGCTGCGGAAGAAGACGATCTCGAAGGCCCCGATCTCGGCCGAGAGCTCGCGCCCGGCGATGGCCATCAGGGCGAAGGATGCGAGTGCCCCGCTCATCCAGAACAGGGCGCGCAGGGTGCCTTCCGGCGTGCCGGCGGTGAGCCCCTTCATTACGAGGCTGGCAGGGAAATTTCGATCCGCCCTTTAAGATAGGGAACGCAGCGCCCGGACAGAATCACCCGGTCGCCGCGCGGCTCGCAGCGGATCTCGGGCTCGCGTGACGAAAGCTGGCGCGCGATCAACCTATCGCGGCCCAGGCGATCGGCCCAATAGGGCGCGCTGGTGCAATGGGCCGAGCCGGTCACCGGATCCTCGTCCTCGCCCACGGCCGGACAGAAGGTGAGGCTGACGAATTCGACCGCGTCCCCCGGCGCGGTCGCCAGAATATTGACCTGGCGTTCCTTGATCAGCCGGTAGTCGGGAGCAAGGGCGCGTAGCCGGGCCTCGTCGGAATAGACCAGCATGCGGTATTCGATACGGTGGATCGGGTCCATGCGGAAGCAGGCGACCGGGTCCGGACCCACGGCCTCAACGATCTCCGCCGGGGCGGGCTCCGGGCACGCCGGCACGGCGGGGAAGTCCATGAGCAGAAGATCGCCGTCGCGTTCCACCGGAAGGGGGCCGAGCGAGCCCTCGAACACGAGAGAGTCGCCAGTCTCGCCGCACCGTTCGAACACCACCCAGGCGGCGGCCAGGGTTGGATGGCCGGCCAGATCGACCTCCATCGCGTCGTCGAGGAGGCAGACCACCGTCGGCCCGCCCGTGAACAGCCGCTCGGCGAAGGCGCCGAGCTTGTAGATGGGCAGGGTCAGGCGCGTGCGGCCCAAGCCTTCAAGCCGAGGTCGGGGCGGATTGGCCGCGAGGCGGAAGCTGCAGCAGTTCGGCGGCGCGGGCCGGCTCGGCCGGCTCGCCGTCCAACTCGCGGATAATCCGCACGGCCTTTTCCACGAGCTGTCCGTTGCTCGCGAATTCGCCCTTGCCCAGGTACATGTTGTCTTCCAGCCCGACCCGGCAATGGCCGCCCAGATTGACGAGCTCGGCAACCATCGGAAACTCGAATCGGGAAATGCCGAACCCGGCGAAGATTGCGCTCTTCGGCAGCAGGCTCCTCATGTACTGGGCCGCCGCCGGGGTGGCCGGCGAGGCCCAGGGAATGCCGAGGCAGAGTTGGAACAACGGCGGGTCTTCGATCAAGCCCTCTTCCATCAACTGTTGGGCGAAACGGATATGGCCGCTCTCGAAGACCTCGATCTCCGGTTTCACGCCGAGATCGCGGATATTCTTGGCCATGACCCGCAGATGGGCCGGAGTGTTCATGAAGACCTGTTCGCCGAAATTGAAGGTGCCGACGTCCAGCGTGGCGATATCCGGGCGCAGTTCCTCGATATGCTTCAGGCGCTCGATCGGGGATTTGAGGGTTGTGCCCGGCCCGGCGATCTGGGGGTCGTCGTCGCCCGGCACGAAGCGCGCGCCTTCGCCCGTGGTCAGGTTGATGATGATGTCGGAACCGGCGTCGCGCAGCCGCTCGACGACCTCGCGGAAGAGGGCCGGATCGCCCGTCCGCGCGCCCGTCTCCGGATCGCGTACATGGATATGGGCAACCGCCGCGCCGGCCTGGCGCGCATCCAGGCAGGCCTGGGCGATCTGCTTGGGCGTGATCGGAAAATCGGGATGCTTATGGAAGTTCTGGTGTGAGCCGGTCACGGCGCAGGTAATGACGACATCGCGAGCCATCGGTTTCCCCCTCGGTTCTGCAATGGAATTCGTTCGGCGGCGAGCCTAGCCCAGCGTCAGGCTCGGGCCAACTGCGTAGCGTGGCGATTGTCAGCGATCTCGGATGAGTACGTGGATCATGTATCCGGTCCAGCCGGCGCCGGCCAAACTACTGGCGAGCAACAGTGCCACTCGATCCGGCCCGACCACGATGGCTGAGACGGAGAACATGACGATGCCGAAGCACGAGGCGACGAAGGCAATGGCATAGATGCTGAAAATCACCAGATCGAGCTTCGACAAGCCCGTAAAGGATCTAGATGTGCCCGAAGGCCCGATTCTGGCCGACGGGTTAAGGGGGCGAACTAAGGCCCGGTTGATCAGAACCGCTCCAATCAGAAGATCTAATGAAGTGATCACGTGAAGCAGGTTCCACAACGCGGGTTGCCACGAGCAAGATCACGGGCGTCTGAAAAAACGCCAGCCAGATCGGTGGCGCTTGACGGGCCAGACGGTCGAATTCAAGTTGCGACAGGATGAGATAGGATGGCCCCAAGTTGGCCCACGGACGGAACGTGACGTCGCCGGCGGGACCACGCGCGAAGAGGACGGCGACGAGTGGGGAAACTGGGAGCCGGTCCGTCTTCCTTGCTTTGCCTGCCGGACAGGTCGCCGGCTCACAGGTCTTTTCCCTGAGTGTAGAGGGTGCGCCCGAACGACGCGGCGCATAGGCCCATAAATCCGCCGAATAGCGTGGCGCGCCAGTCGAACTCGCCCAGGATGAGCGCCGCGATGCAGGTAATGGCGACCAATGTGTAGAGCGCGAGAAAAATGCAAAGCAGTCCCGTCGGCATGCGGTCGTGGGTCCTGCTCCAGGCATGCCAGAAGCGGATGCGCAGCGGCGAAGGGACAAGGCGGAGTTTTACAGCGACCGATTGGCGCATAGCTGTGCCGACTATGGCCAGCAGCAGGAACGGCGCCGCGAACAAAATGCTGTTCGTCAGATTGAAGGGCAAATCGTTCGCCAGGGCGATGGCTGCCAGGATAGCGAACAGCCCGATCTTGTATATCAAGTCATTCCGTTGGTACGGCCGCAGCGAGCGGAAGACCTCGTCCTGATCCGCAAAATATCATTGGCCGAACCAGATCGACGGAAACCAGACATCCCGCTCGAATTGATCCCGATGGATAGGCGCATCCAGTCCGGCATAGAGGATCTGGTCGATCTCTCTGAATCTGTCGGAGTTGATCAACGCAGCGCCTGGGTGATCAGTGTTGATGTGCCTCTCGTTCATCTCCGCGCCACCCGTGGCAGGGTGCCCAACCGCTTCGCCGATGTGCCCAATACGCGCTCGGCGGCGAGGGCGGCCGCCAGTAGGGCCTCGTCGGCGCCGTTGGGGGCGATGAACTGCAGGGATGTCGGCAGGCTGGCCTTGTCATTGTCGGCCGGGAAGGCGATGGCGCATAGGTTGAGAATATTGACAGGATTGGTCGCGTGGGAGATCGGGCGGTTGAGGCGGGTATAGGCTTCGACGTCGCCCTCGAATTTCGCGTGGCGCGGCGCGGTGACCGGCGAGCCCGGGGTGGCGACGACATCGACCCCGGCGAGGCGCGGCGCGGCGGTCGAGAATGGTCAGGTGCTCGCGCGCCGTGGTGGCGGCTTTGTTGCGCACCCGGCCGGCGATGATCTCGTCCAGGGGGTCGAGCTATTCGGGCAATTCTCGCTCCAGAAAGGCACCCAGTTCGATCGGCAGGATCCCCGCGTCGAGATAGAACCGGTGAGCTTCGTCGAATTCGGGGAAATCCAGGTCGATCAGTTTCGCGCCGGCCTTCTCCAATTCGCTCAGGGCGTCGCGCACGCTTTCGGCGACATCGGGCTGGGCCTCGTCCCAGGCGCCGGATTTGGGGATGCCGATGCACAAGCCCTCGATGCCGCGCGTTTCGATGCGCGACAGGAAACGCTCGGAATCACCATGCGCCGGATCGATGGCGGCGAAGAACCAGGCCGAATCTTCGACCGAACGGGTCAGGGCGCCGACGCTGTCCAGTGTCTGGCTCAGCGGCACCACGCCATCCAAGGGCCAGCGGCCATAGGTGGTCTTGTGGTGGACCGTGCCGGTCAGCGCGGCGGGGATGCGGATCGAGCCCGCCGTGTCGGTCCCCAGGGCGATCACGGCCGAGCCCTCCCAGAGACTGACGCCGGCGCCTGAGGACGAGCCGCCCGGCGCGCGCCGGGTTTCGCCGTGCCAGGGATTGGTCGGCATGCCTCAATTGGGATTCAACCCCAGCCCGCCAAAGGCGAATTCGACCGTATGGGCCTTGCCCATGATGGTGGCGAGTTGGCGGCGCAGCCCGCGGATCAGGGAGCCTTCGCTGCCCCATTCCGGCGGCAGCGCCATGGGCGATCCGGCATAGACCGGATAGCTCTGGACCCCCCAGAGGTCCTTGGCCGAAACCGGCATGCCGAAAAGCGGGTCGCCGGGAAATCCGCTGCGGAACGCGGCGTCAGCAGCGCGCGCCTGGCGCAGGGCGTAATCCGCGTCGAAATCCGTATAGGCATGGAGATCCTCGCCGAACCGTTCATGGTGCCCGGTCGCCTCGTCGGCCAGGGCCTCCGCGCTGGTTTCCCTCGCGTTCAACGCGCGCACCAGTTCCCGCATCGATCGGTTCAAGATTTCCGCCATCATTCCCTCCGTTCGTCTCGGCTCCAACGCCCGGCCGAAATGCTGCTGCCTCGCGACGCAGAGAGGGAGGGCCGGAAGCGGAAACCCCGGCGAATTACGCGATATAGCGCAACAGAATTTCGGCGGCCTCCTCGGCGCCGCTGGGTGTGGCGGGCTCCGGGCGGGGCATGGACCAGAGGGTTTCAAGCCACCCGGCCAATGCGCCGGATTTCAGGTCTTCCATGGCGATGGGCTGGACGGGTGCATGACGCCGCAGCCAGTCGACCATGGGCCTCTCCTCCGGCCAATCCTCGCGCGGCAGGTGGAGCAGAGGCAGGCCAAGGCAGCCCGCTTCGACCACGGTTGAATAGCCGAGCTTGGTCAGAATGGCATCCGCGCTCGCCAGAATATCGATGAAGGGCAGGCCGAGGGACCGGGGCGAATGCAGATCTGGGCGGTCGTAATCCTCCGCGCGGTTGTAGAGCCAGACGGTGTCGTCGATCCGGGGCAGGCGCGCAACGGCAGCGGGGAACTCCATTCCCCCCGATGAGACCAGGACTATGCGCGTGTCTTCCGGCCGCCCCAGGCGCGCCAGAATCTCGCTCCGGCGCGATTGGCCCAACCGTGCGATCGGGCCAACGGTCTCGCTCCGATTGCCGAACGCCGCCGGAAGGCATGGCGTAACTTGGAGGAAGGCTTGGGCCGAAGCATAGGCGCGCTCAATCTGCCTTTGGGTCCGGGTGCCCCCCGGACTGTCTAGAAGGTAGTGGCCGTGGATCGCCGCCCAATGGAGGGAGGAGAGGGCGATGGCGGGAATATCCGCCAGTTGCGCCGCCGCGAGCGGCAAATAGGCGATATTGGAGAGCACCAGGTCTGGGCGCAGAGATTCGAGCCAACCGGCCTCGGCCTGCACCGTCGCGGGCCAGGCCAGATGGATGGCTTCGTAGCGCCGGGCGCTGGCGTCGAGATCGATTTCGATGGCCGATTTCATCGCCATGCCGAAATCGCTGCGGCGCTCGATTAGGTCGAAGTCTCCTTCGATCCGTTCTTCCAGTAAGGCGCGCGGCACCCCGGTGGCGACGGTCAGGCGCAGATCTGGTAAGCGACGGCGCAAGGCGTTGAGCACCGGCGCAGTCTGCGTCGCATGGCCGAAACCATGGCTGGAAATCGCGACGAGCAGATGCGGAGAGGGCATATTAGGTCAGGGCCGTTGTGACGGAACTTGGCGCTAGTTTATGGTCTGCGCCTGATCGGGGATCAACAGCGGTCGAGGAAAGTAGAGCCATGAGCGGAAGCGATAAACCGACCCTGATCCTGGAGGCCGAGGGCGAATCGATTACCATCGCCCTGGATACCGAGTCCTCGCCGCGTATTCTCCTCGCGGTGCTTGATCGCCTACCCATGACGATCGATCTCCATTGCGCGAAGCTCGCGGGCGATCAGGTTCTCTGGCCGACGACCGTTGTCATGCCCCTGGAGGGCACGCGCTCGATCAACGCCCTGCCCGATGCGCCCTTCATCTATTATCCGGACCGCCAGTTCCTCGAGATCATCTACGCCCCGATCCAGGACGAAGAGGCCGATGTGGTCTGCCTGGGCGAGGCGAGCGGTCACGTCGACGCTCTCCATCGGCTGGGCGAGAAGGTCCAGGCAGATCAAGGGCACCGCATTATCCATGGCCGCCTATCGGTTGGCGGCGAGGGGGGCTGGGTTGATGGCTTCCGCAAGCGCGCCCACGCCATGGCGCCGGATCCGCGTTATGTGGATCGGCCGGGGGTCGATGCCATCGGACATTTCGGGCGCTCGGTGCGCGAGGCGGCGGAGGCGATGGCCGATGCGCCGCCGGCGGAAATCATGACCATGATGCGCCGGCGCGGCATCATGTTGCCGGCCGGCCCGCTGTTGAATGCCCAGGGCGAGGCGCGCAAGTTGCACGAGGGCCTCTGGTCGCTCAGAACGCGCGCGGCGGAGGCGGGCGATAGGCCGCTTCACAGCGCCATCGCCGTCGACGATTTCGTGGCCGATGCTGCAGCGGTGCTGCTGCGCACGGCCGAGGACAAATTGGCGAATTTCTACGGCCTGCACGAAGCGGGCGCTTTCGCGGGAAAAATCGCGGGACATTTCGAGGCGATCTCGGAAGATGCCCGCACGGTGTTAGACGAGGTTATCGTCTGGGTCGGGCGGCTCGATGGCTGGCTCGACGCCTGCATCCCGTGGCAGGCAGTCAATACGGCGGTCGAGCGGGCAAGCGATTCGCTCACCCGCGGCGACGGTTGAGAGAGGAAAGAAGCATGGCGAAAGCGGCGAAGACGAACCGGCCGACCCTGGACGAACTCAAGGAGATGTACGTCAAGATGGTCGTCACCCGGCAGATGGAGGAAGGTCTCTTCCCCGAGCACCGTGCCGGCAATATCCGGGGGCCGATTCATACCTGCAACGGGCAGGAGGCTTCGGCCATCGGCGCCACCGCCGTGCTGCGCAAGGACGACCTGATCTCCACTACTCATCGCGGCCACGGCCATATGATCGGCAAGGGCGTTCCGGCCAAGGGCATCCTGGCCGAAATCTACGGCCGCGAGACGGGCGTCTGTCGGGGCCGTGCCGGGCATATGTTGATGGCCGACCGGGAGAACGGCCTGCTTGGCACCAGCGCGATCGTCGGCGGCGGTCCGCCCTATGCCGTGGGCCAGGCCCTGGCCTTCCAATGCCAGGGTTCGGACCGGGTGGCGATGAGCTGCTTCGGCGACGGTGCGGCCCAGATCGGCATGGTTCATGAGGCGATGAATGTCGCCGGGCTGTGGAAGCTGCCGGTCGTGTTTCTGTGCGAGCACAACATGTATGGCCTGACCGTCCATTCCTCGCACCAGTCGCCGATCGCGGATATTTCCGATCGCGCGGCCGGTTACGCCATGCCCGGGGTGAAGGTCGACGGCAACGATGTCGTCGCTGTCTATCAGGCGGCGGCCGAGGCGGTCGCGCGCGCGCGCCGGGGCGACGGGCCGACCCTTCTGGAAACCAAGACCTATCGGATGGTCGGCTTCTCGACGACCGATATCGGCGGCTATCAGCCGGAAGAGGAATTGGCCGAATGGGCCAAGCGTGACCCGATCAAACGGCTGCGCGAACTGTTGGGCAAGGATCTGAAGGTGGAGGAACTGGACGCGATGGACGAAGAGGCGAAGGGCATCGTGGACGAGGCCTACGACTTCGCGAGGACCAGTCCGGTCACACCGCTGGAGGATCTCTATGTCCAGGAATATGCCGTGACGGAGGTGACCCATGGATGAGCTGCGCTATGCCGAGGCCCTCAACCAAGCAATGGACGAGGAGATGGCGCGGGACGAGAACGTCATCCTGATCGGCGAGGATATTGGCATCTATGGCGGCGTCTTCCGCGTCACCAAGGATCTGCAGAACAAATACGGCAAGAGCCGCGTGCGCGACACGCCGATCTCCGAACAGGTGATCGCCGGCCTGTCCATCGGCGCCTCGATGATGGGCATGAAGCCGGTCGCCGAGATCATGTTCGCCGATTTTCTGCCGCTCGTGGTCGATGCGCTGGTGAACCAGGCGTCGATGATGAACTACTCCTGGGCGGGGCAGGTGACCCTGCCTTTCGTGCTGCGCACCCAGGGCGGCGCGGGCGCCGGCGCGGCGGCCCAGCACTCCAAGAGCCTGGAGGCGATGGTCACCATGATTCCGGGGATCAAGGTGGTCATGCCGACCACCCCGGCCGACGCCAAGGGATTGCTGAAATCCGCGATCCGCGATCCCAACCCGGTGGTATTTCTCGAACACAAGCTGCTCTACAACACGAAGGGCGAAGTGCCGGACGGCGAGCATCTGGTGCCCATCGGCAAGGCCGAGGTGGTGCGCGAGGGCAGTGACGTCACCATCGTCGCGACCTCGCGCATGGTGATCGAATCCCTGGCGGCAGCCGAAATTCTGGCCAAGGACGGGATTTCCTGCGAGGTCATCGATCCGCGGACCCTGCGCCCGTTGGATACCGCCACCATCGTCGCCTCGGTCGAGAAGACCCATCGGGCCGTGGTCGTGAACGAAGCCTGGCGCTTCGGCGGCTACGGGGCCGAGGTCGCGGCGATGATCGCCGAGGAAGCCTTCGATTGGCTCGACGCACCGGTCGGCCGGATCGGCATTCACGACCTGGCGATACCTTTCGCGAAACCGCTCGAGGAGGCGGCCATACCGAATGCCGGCCGCATCGCCGAAGCTGTCCGCGCGACTCTGGCTTGAGGGAGTGCA
>Ga0114999_10006021_pt1 | contig 14102 bp, 2 predicted proteins | sample ArcticOcean_MG_C_3_FD_89820 | JGI IMG/M metagenome (GOLD analysis project Ga0114999, IMG submission 89820) | Marine microbial communities from western Arctic Ocean - ArcticOcean_MG_CB8_126 | ecosystem: Environmental > Aquatic > Marine > Oceanic | place: Arctic Ocean: Canada Basin | collected...
AAATCAAGCTGAAGGTAAGATGAGTCAACAACAACGTGATTATGCAGCAGCATTAAAAACAGCTAGTACTCCTGCCGCTACTCCTCCTGCAGATAGTACTCCTCCTGCTCCTGCTCCTGCTCCGAGTGGCAGTAACAACACTGGTGGAGGTGGTATCACCTATGGTGCTGGAGCAAATGTTGCAGGTACTACTGCTGGTACAACACAGACAGGTGCTGCAACTACTTACTATGGAACTCAAACTGGTTTTAATGCTTATAATATTGCCCAACAGAAACTAGCTAATGTAGACAAAGATAAACTAAATTCGGCTGCAACAGCACAAAATTGGGCCAAATATCAAGAACAAGAAAAAACTAAGGTAACAGGAGCAAGCTAAGTGTCCGTAAAAGAAATAGACGACTTACTAAAAAAGATCTCCGCAAGTGATTCAGGAGCATCTCCTGAAGATATGGAAGAATTGCGTCGAATTGTACAGCAAAGTCCGGTTCCAAAGCGAGCTGGTCCTGCACCTACTGTTCCCCCACAACCACTAGAACCACTAGAACCAAAAGATCTGTCACCAGATGTAGCTGCAGCGGGAACGGATAATATAGAAGACAGGTTTAAATTACCACTTCCTGCTAATCTAAATCCTCTTCCTCAAATAGATCCTAATTCAAGTGATGTGTCACACGATTCTGATTTAAATAATCCTGAGAAAAGAATACAAGTTTCTAGTGAAGAGGTGGATACGGGGGTAACAAGTACAGCACAACCCGTTAGTCCATTAACTATCCCAGAATCAGTTAGTCAGGATTTTAAAGAAGCAAGAAGAAAAATAGATCTAAACCTTCAAAACTACACGATTAATTCTGAATTAAAACTTGGTAAAAATGTAGAAAAAGTTTTTGATCAAACTGAGCAGTACTATGATACTGCCTTTCTTAAAAAAGGATTTTATGAACAGACTGCAAAAAAGTCGGGTAAAGATATAACGCAGGATCTTATAAAGGGTGCATGGTATGCACTTGGGTCAACTCCAGAACAACTACATGAAGCTAGAAACTTGTTTATGGGGTATGCAACAGCAGAGATTGAGGGATTAAATAGGGATGAGGCCACTTTCTTTGTTAAAAGTAGAAGAGGTAAGGAAGAGGGCGAAGCCGAAATATTTGCAGCACTTTTTGATTATGTTATTTCAACTCCTACTGCTTCTAAAGATTTAGTAAACTTTTACGTACAAACAGGATTACTTGATTACAAACTTAATATTTCAGAACCAAATGAGTTACAGGGGGCTAGTCCACAATTAGCACAAGCTTACCCAGATTTTGCAAACGCGCTTACTAAAGATTTCAATAAAGAAGATAATTTTTTATCGGCTATGTCATGGTGGGTTAGTCAAGAAGATATTGATTTAGCTAATGTACCTTTTTATAGAGTTGCAACTGTCTTAGAAGCAGATGCCTTTCTTAGAAAGAAGTATGGTGATGATGCATTAAGAGATGAAGCGACTATAGAACAAGCTCGTGAAGAGATGATTAACAGACTTCCAGCAGCTGAAAAGTACGTATTACACGATCTAACGTCTCATGAACTTGGGTTAATATACACGATGCCTATATTTAATAATATCCCAATACATACTTTTATAGAAGCATTACTTGTAACGCCAGAAGAGATTATAAAGAATAGATTTGGTATGGGAAGTATAGTAGGGGCTAGTCAAGCTGCTGCTTCAGATCAATGGTCACACTTAGGTTTAAATAGAGAAGAGCAGATGCATCTTCTACATATTTTGAAAGAGGGTGTACGACCGGGAGTTTCTAGTATTGTAGTGCAAGCTGCTAAAACGGCAAAGGAAAAAGCAGAGTGGGAACAGGCAGTCCTCCAATGGCGTGATAACTATATTGCTGAACAAGCTCTTATTAGGGGTGACGTTGATTATTCTTTAGATGCACCAATTGACTTATCTCTTGAACAATCTTCATTACTAGATAGTCCTTATGTAACTAATGCATTTTTACTAGCTAATGGATTTAAATCAATTGATGATTCAAACATTTTTCAAACCGTGGGCAAAACACTATTTGGAGTCTCACGAGATTTCATAGGCGGGGTTATAGCACTTGATGAACTTTATATAGATGGTACTGCCGAATCAACATTTAGAGATCCCTTCGGAGTTATAGTCGGTACATTCGAACATGACCCATGGGAAAGAGCTGGTGGTTTTGGTGTGTTTACTTCGCAAATGGGTTATGACGAAGAGGGATTTTCAGATAAGTGGCGTGAGGCACTTAATGAACTAAATCAGAATAGTGGTCATAGGTATTCTCCTCAATCATTTAAGTTCGCGATGGATGTACTGATGGGCACAACTGAGGAAGTCGCAGATTTAGGGGTAAAAGGAGCATGGACATTAGGAGCGGGAACTCTAGACTTAGTTCAAAATATAGTAGCTAATTCGATTAATCTGTCTGTAAAAGGGATGGGTGCAAGTGAGCAGGAGCAACGAGAAGTACGACGGTCACTTGATTCGGCATTAAATAGGATCAATTCAGAACAACTTATTTGGACTGTTGAAGCTACATTAAATAAGCTACCGGGATACAACTCATGGATAGATGAGTTTCCTGAACTAAAAGATGCAAGTCCTTATGAATCTTATAAGCATTTACGTGAAAAAATGGTTCACCCAGATTCAGCTGCTGGAGGACAATATCGTAGAGACCTTTTCCGAATATATACATATTTTGCTACACCACAAGAACGTAAAGAGATGGAAGATGCAATAGGTGGTTTCTTTGAGTACGATTTAGTAGCCGCTCCAGGTACTCCCTATGAAAAACAGTTTGTGCTCAATAATATGAGGACGTTTAATGATCTAGTACTTAACCAAGGGTATACCGTAGGTGAAGCATTAAACGAAGCATTTACTATAGGACAGATAGTTCGCGCTGGTTTTGCATATGGAACATTAAACTTACTTGAGTTCGGTTTGGGTAGTGTGGCTACAAGAACTTTTGGAGCTACTATAAGGGCTATAAAAAATACGCCTCGTATGTCTGTTGTAGGTAACAATCGAACAGGTCAACTTATTCAATCAATTATAAAGGGTGAGGTATCAACTCCTACTTGGGCACAATTACAACAGGTAGATCGTGAAGCTACAGTCTTGAATAATCAATTGGATAATATACTAGCCGGTAAAGTAGATGACGCTGGTAAGCCACTTCTTGTACCTGATCCAAAAGCACCAAGTATTCGTGAGCCACTACAACCAACTAAACAGAATATTAGACAAATATTAGAAACACCAGACACTAAATCATTTAAACCAAACGAGAACTTTTTTGATTTTATTGCTAATAGACTTGGTGACGAGATTAGTACTCCTAGAACATTTACAAAGAAAGAAAGAAATCAATTAACTAAAGATCTTGCTTACTTGGTTGACACAGAGGAATATAAAAACATCCCTGTTAAAGAATCAATTGTAAGTTCACTAATTCGTAAGAAGTACCCTAACATGCCTGTTGAGGAAAGAGAGCAATGGATTAACTATCTACGAGATGGTGTCACTTATTATGAAAAAGTCAGAACATATGGTGACTATAAAGATCTAAGAAAATTACCAATTGGAGAATCTCCTTTCCAAATTCCACGTCTACCAACTGAACTTGATCCTTCACTTGATACTGTTCGTGTAATACCAAAAAAGAAGATGCCTCTCAAAGAAGTAATGACAATTGCTGGTGTAAGAGCACGAGAGATTTTAAATAGTGTAGACAAAGATTTAGTGACTCAACTAGCAAGCAAAAAGTATGCTATTGACCAACGAAAATTTCTTGAGAAAACTAGAGACAGTTTAGATCCTGAGCTTTATCGAGATGCACTTGCGCGATTAACTACGTTACTTGATGAGATTAAAGAAGGAAGATTCGCAAAACAAGAACCAATTACAAAGATTAAACCTATTGCAGAAGGTAGGTTAGCAGTCTTTGCTAGGGCAAAGAACAATATATTTGGAACGTACTCTGTACGAGCAGATGCTGTTCCCTCTTCTATACAAGATTTATCAACAGAGCGAAAGGCACTAATAGAATTTAGAAGAATTTTAAATGATGTATTTGATGAGACAGCGAGGTTATCTGCTCCACCAGACCTTCCAATAAACATAGCAGGTAGATTTGAGAGCATAGCCAATGATTTAGGTACTGCTGTTACACGCGCTGCAACATATATTGATGAAGGCAACTCATTAAAAGATATATTTAAAGTACATAAAGCCGTAGCAAATGCAAATGAATTAGCAGATTTGGATCTAGCTAACTGGAAAGCAGGTGCTGGCAGATTTGGTCCGGATTACGCAAGGACTGGTGCGGAGGTAATTGAATCTCCTAGTTTCCATTCTGCAAAACATGTACGTAGTCTGTTCTCTTTTGGAAATAAAGATCCCGAACTGTTAGTAGAAGGTGCTTTAAGAGATTTTGGTGCACGGAACGTCACTACTACTATGAGTGAGTTACATAATATATTAACAACACTTGGGCCTCGATTTGATGCAACTCTGCCATTAGACCGTCCAGGAGTAATTAAAGATCTACTGATGTCTTTGAAAAAAGTAGGTAAAGAAGATAACCCAACAGAATATCTAATGTGGTTACAGTCTAAACACATTAGTGACGTTATGTACGCTGACCAAGCTAGAGCATTAGACCTTCTATCAGACTTAGATTTTCTAAATATGCCTTCTTTAAAAGATGGAATGTTACAATTGAAAAAGGGTGTCACGATCAAAAAAGGTGCAAAACCTACAGCAGATGATTGGGAAGCCATCTCATTTCCTGAGTGGTGGAGTAAATTTAATAGAGAGGTACAAGAAGCTGCTACAGAAGCTGTCTTAAAAAGGTATAATATTACACAAGGGTCACTACTGAGGATACAAAATGCTATCAACGGGGCATTATCTCGATTATACCTAGAGAGGCCCGCATTCGCAGCAAGAAACTGGACTACTAATAAAGCACTTGGTATATTAGATGGGATGTCTATAAGTGACTGGATGCGAAATCGTGATGAACTTTATAGAGAAATTTGGGGTGATGTAGAATTTGCTTCAAAGGGATTTTCAGCACGGGCTATTGGTACAGATATTTCTTATGCAATACCTATTAGAGGAGAATCGAAGTGGGTTAGTGTCGCATTTGGTGGTGCAAACGAAACAGTACAACGAGGCGGTTGGAAAGGAACTCTAAGATTTTTACAAGGTGGGAGTTACATTCCATTTGTAGGAGGAGGATTACCGGGATTTTTCGCAAGAGAATTATCAGGATATGCTGAATCTGTTGACCGTATGCGTATTATTGATAAGTCCTCAACAAGATGGTACCGTCAAATAACAACCGAACAAAGCATAACAAAATGGTTTAATGAAAATAATCCAGCAGCTATGCAACAATTCAAAGATGCGGGTATATGGTCTGACATAATAGAAGCAGGTATTTCTCCCGGAACGCATGGAATTGATAAGCTTATAAGAATTGTACGAACTACCGCAGCTGATGGTACAGCTTCAAATTTTCTAGAAACTTATAAACCTCTTAGAGATGTTTTAACAGAGCTTGAAGTACACGGGCCACACTTAATTGACAATAATATTGATAGTCTTTTTGACTCACTTAAAGATAGTGAGATGGTCTTTAGAAACTCTGCGCGAGATCCGGCAACTGGACAAAGCTATCTAGATCCTGCACATGGATTAAAGGCAGCAATACAACACCAACTTAACAGACAGGAAGAAAAAGGTCGTGCTATTGCGGGCATGGCTGGTTTCACACTTGACACAGATATAGAACGTGCAGCTGCGGAGGGAGGACAAGGAGTATTTACTCGTCTTTTCAACATGTATGATGAAGCTTTTGAAGCTACAAAGAATAGTTTGAGAACTGTTGAAGGGGGAACTCTTAGTGAAACGCAAATAAAGGCTGCACATGATACCGCAATGGAACTTACTAGAGAACTTTCTAAGGCAATACGTGCACTAGAAGAATTTAAAACAGACTTAGTAGATCTTGTTTCTTCTCCTGAAGTATATAAAGAAGCTAAGTACGGTTATATAAAGAAACTTCTTATGCGTAAATCAGAGAAAGCAAGCTTGACGCAGAAAGACCAAGATGAATTAAAACTTCTTACTGAGCCTATACTAGGCTACTTACCTGCTAATCCAAATATTCACTGGCTTAGAACTCTTGATGAGAACACTTCTTTCTACGCACTTGATATAATGGAGCGTCTAATAATGGATGCCACAAGTGCGATAAAAACTGGAAGCCCTCTGAATATACCGTCCGGAGAACTTGATTTGTTAAAGGTTCCCCCTGAAGTACAAGAAGCTGCTGAAACTGCTAGAAGAATTATTTATGATATCAGAAGAGATTCGATTAAAGCAGGAAGAACTCTTGTATACCCAGATGAGATAAAGCCTAAACAAGAAGTCTGGGATAACTTAAATAAAAGACTCTACCCAAGAAAGGGACCTCTTACTGATGCAAAGAAACAGGAGATACTCTATGAAACTATCTTAGATATCATGTTACGTAATACACGTAATGTTTCGTTAACTGCTACGTATATACGTCGTCATTGGTTATCTCCAAATCAGAAAAAAATCTTCACCAACCCAGATATAGAACGAGCACTTACTAGAGCAGTTGATGAAGGAGTTGGTAGAAAGAAACCTCTAGGGTACCCTACCCCCGCTGAACAATTGCGGGCTAATGAGCAAGGCAAGGTTCTTGAAGTAAGCAAACCTAAGGGACATATTGAAGTTCTTCCTAATGTTAAAATTGGAGACCAAGACCCTAGATTTATGAAGCCATCTCAACGTGACCCCTCTGAGTATATGGAACCAGATACATATGCAACTGACCCAAAGAAGTGGCAACCAATGTCTACACCGAAGTTACGTCAAGAAATTGATGAGCTTGCAGAAGCTTTAGACGTATTAGCCGACCGAGCTACAAAGCTTGCAATGGGTCGTCAAGATTTAAAAGATGATGTACTTGCGTTTAGCCGTGAACTAAAAAAGGGTTCACTAGAAGTAATGGATGAAGCTACACTTCTTATAGAAAGATCTTTACAAGATCTTAAAACAACAACGAACCAGTATGGTACTGCGCTTAACAAGAAGCAAGTAACTGAAACGCGACAGAATATAATTGAGGCGATTACTGAAAGATTACAAGGCACAGGAAGCACAAATGCTGATGGTGGGTTTACTCCTAGTTTTGTTCAGAAGTATACAGAAGCCTTTAATGTGTTAGCTAGACGTGTAGGTGTCGCAGACCTTGAAAGGACTATTGACCTACGAACGAAGGGAGCACACCAAGCTGATAAAGTTGGTGGTTTAGATGTTTGGCATGATCAAGGTCAGCACCAATTTGAACACTGGTTGATGACAAATGCTCCAGTTGTTTCTTTCTTAAGAAAATGGGATACCCAACTTGATAAAGAAATTACACAAGCTGCTCCTACAGGTTCAAGTGCTGCAAGGTTTATTAAAGCAATTGACGATGTAGAGTTGGCTCAAGGATTACAATACTCAAAACTTCGTTTAGATGCAGATCTTGATGAAGAAATAATCCGTGCAATAAGAGCAGAACTTGATACAGACTCGATTAATGATAATAAGAATTGGATTGTAAGAAAAGATCTTGGAATAGAAAGAGCAGGATCACAAGAGTACCTACCCGAACATCACACGTTCTATCCGGGAGTTAGGCGACGTGCCACTCTAGATGATATACGAGAGTACTCCTTTTTAGAGAATACAGAAGAACATGTAACGTTAGAAAAGTGGACTAAGAACATAGAAGGATTTGAAGAGTTAGACCCTAGCGAACAAGAAGATATAATTAAAGCAGCGCATACTCGTGCCCTAGCTCTTCCAATACGTAAAATGGCTGGACAAGCTGCTGGAGAAACGGCAGACCCAACAAAAGCAGCGATACAAGGACCTGCAGGTCGAGGGTGGGCTGACGGTAAACTACGTGTTCAAACAGAACGTGCATCAATAGATGCTCAGCTTGAGGAACAGACAGAGGTACTAGCTACTACCATGCAAAAACCTGCACTGGATCGTTATGATGCGGATGTTGCATCCGGAGTACCTGAACTCGTTGCAGCGAAAAGAAGAGATAAAGCAATTAGAGAATATGGTACAGCACTTAGAAAGCTGGAACAAACAGCCGAGAAAGCAAGACTTGATATTGAACCTATCTGGATTCTAAAAGGTCCTAAAGGTGTTACTAATCTAAAATTCTACGGAGACGAAAAGGTTCTTCCTGCAAATATTCTTATGCCAGACCATAGGCAAAAATTTGGTGACCGAAAACTATTAGAGGACTTACCCCCTCAAGGTGTACATGGTCGTGTATTCCTACAAAACGCACCTGTAGATCCTGATGATGGTCAAGCATTTCAACCATGGATGACAGGTGATTTATTTAAATACCAGAAAGAAAACAGACTTGCTGTGTTTATTTCACAAAGTGCTACACCACAAGAAATTAGAGAAGGTATTGCAAGACTTGCAACGTTTAACAACCAGATGGGCACAACTCCAATTAAAAAACGTGTAGCCGATGCGTTTAATATGCCATCACGAGGAGATCATAACTGGTCAGGTTATAGAGTTTCTTGGTCTGGTTCCTCTGGTAGTAAATTTAATGATCCTAAAGTAGCTCAAATGGAACTAGCTCGAATTATTAAACAGATTGATGAGCTACAAAATCCTTCAAGTGCTACCTCAAAGGAAGTCACAAGGGGAATATCTAAGGGCGCTGCAGAAGCGGAAAGAGGTATTGAAAGACGTGCACGTATTAACTTAGCAAGCTACATGCTAGACCAGTGGGAGAAAGGGTTCCCCATTTACGGACGTACAGACTCTACTGTAGATGAATTGCTTCCGGTATTTAAACAGGAACAAAAGATATTTGAACAAGAACGTATACTTGCGCGTGAAGCTTTTTCAGGAAGACGAGCTGAAATACCTGCTGATAATATTGACAACGTAGTAGATGCTTTGCACGGTTTACAGACATTTACGAATGATATGAGAAGAGTTTCTTCTAAGCTTGGAGCTGCACAAGCTGACTGGATTCTTCACGATTACAACAATACATCAAATGTGGATTATATTTTAAGGTGGCTCGGCCCTTGGCATATTTGGCAGACACGTACAATGGGTAAGCTTGCCCTTTCATTAGCAGATGCTCCACATCTTCTTAATAGATTTACACAGTATATACAAACGGTTCAGGCAATAAATAGAGATAACGATGTTTCTCGATTCTATGAACGGGATTTACCAATCGGGCAACTTATGCAACCTTTCTTTGGACAGGCTAAAGCAGCAGGAATGGAAGATAGTCCTTGGTTAACTACTGCAAACCACTACCGACCTGACGCAACGCTAAATATAAATGCGTTTCTTTTCGCAAATGATCTAGTTGATTACTTTCCCTCTAGTGGGAAAACTTCACCGGCGGATGCGGACCCTATGAATGAGTGGAATAATGAGTATAATGCATTTGGTAAAACTCTTGATCTCTTTAAACGATCAGGTGTTGTCCCCGTAAGTCCGATACTTGATACCGCAGCAGCTCTTACTGGTGCATATGGAGAAGCTGGTAAAAGAGATAAGTTGCAACGCGCTGCTGGTTCTCTTATCCGACCCGGTAATATTACGATGGGAGGGATTGCGCTCTTTAGAGATAGAACTGTTAAGACTTCTGTAGTACGGACTAATAGAGAAATTAGAGATATTGATAGAAAATTCTTAGACACTATGTTTCAACTAGCGGCTAATGATCCAAACCCAATGACAAACGAACTTCTGTTTGTAGCAATGACTACGTATGATTTATGGAGTAGAGTTAAATATGAGCCAATTATAAATGTTCCTTTACTACATGGTACGTTCAACGGTTTCTTTGGAACAGATATGAAAACGTTATTGAACGATCTACCAGCAGAATTAAGGGGTCCTGTAGTAGATGGTGTGACAACGTATATATCCCCTATAAATGGTAAACAAGTTGATGGTGAGTCTATTATAAATATGGCCGCTCAAGTTATAAAAGAAGCTTCAACAAGACGAACAATACGAGATCTAGGTTCAGTAGGACCGGGATTTGCATTGAATGTTCCAAATGATACCAAAATATTTAATGAAAATCTAGGACGTATGCAGACTGGAAATGATGTATTACAAGAGTTATTCGATATTGCACGAAATAGAAATTCAACTTCTAAAGACTATGTAGAGTTCTACACAAAGCATCCGTGGATACGTAATCATCAAGCTAATAAAAAGTATGATACACAACCTATCTTAAATGCACAAGCATCTAATATGGAGTATGCATTAAGAGACCAGATTGATCTAAAATATAATGCAATACTAGATGATCTTGGCCCAGACATTCCGCGTAGGTTAGATTCTCGAGCAGATAACATTGATGAAAAGATGGGTATAGCTGACTATCCAGCTGGTAACGAAGAAAGACAAACTATAATAGCAAATATCAAAGAGAAAAAAAGACTTGAATTCATGGGGGAACGCTACAAAATCTGGTTAGCAACTGGAGTAAACACTGGTGTGCTTAGTGGAAAAGTAGATATTAGTAGGGCAGTAGAAGGTAAAGACCTCCCGTCAGATGTTGAAGGGGAGATTATTGACATAGGCCCTGTTTCTCCGACGCACTCTATAAATAAGAGAAGCTTTGGTGATTCTACATTCTTACGTGAAATGATACGAGAGAATATTGTTAATATAGAAAAGGCAATTGTAATTGATGTATGGAATGAAGATCTTAATCAGTATGAAAGAACTGAATACCCCTTGTTATTTGCGGGTACTATGGACTACTCAGGTGTACAAAAGGTTGTAGATGTACTCGATAAAGTATTCCCAGATGGAGAATATAAAGAGGTTAAGAGAGAAGATATAGAAGAATTCCTAGATGAATTAGTAGAAGATTACAATACAAGGCATGGTTATACAGGTGGTAGTCGCTATAAAAAAGAGTGGGTAGACATAGATATGTTTAATGCTACAACTATAGCTAGTGCTGTACAAGCTCTTAAAATAAACAAACATCGAGCTGCTCCAAATATGTATAGTGATGAATTCAAAGAGCAGTATCGTATTGTTACTGAGGGAAAAAATGCACAGTCATACAATTGGAATCAATACTTTGCTGATGAAGAATCTTGGGAAAATCACTTAAAGAAAACTGATCCACAGCTGTACGAAATGTATAGGACGTATGAAACAAGAACGTACTCTGTCGAAGATGCTGTTAACAATGCTTATAAAGACTTATACTTTAATAAAACACGAGAAGATATTGCTGGTGTGTATGACCGTGATGTTATTAGAGATCCAAGAACAATTGCACTTCACACTGCTGATATTGCAAATAGATCTCCTGTGGTTACAGAACAACTTATACGTGAGCAATTAGAGAAGAGTCATTTTGGGCAATTATGGATGGATCGTCAAGATATTAGTGATTCTGATCTTACAAACCAAATACGAGCGACATTGAAGAGTAGTGAAAATATTACCTTCTCAGATTCTAAAGAAGGTAAGATTGAACAGAAGTTCTGGAAACTTAAGGCGCAAATAAATGAAGGTGTACCAAAAGAAGAACTAAGCTTATTTACCTCTCCTAATGGCACTCCGGTTAATATGGATAATATTGAAGAATTTTCAGAGGCACTGAGCGTTTATTCTAAGTTGATATCCATGGCAGATATTGATGTAGAATTAGCCTTATCACCTGCAACTATGTCTAATCACAGAAGTTACTATAAGTTCTTTATGGGAAGCTCACCACAAGCTGCGAATGAACTTTTATCTGGGATTGAGTCCGTAAAAGTATATAGAGAGAACGGTGAACCAGAGAAAGCAAACGAGCTATGGAATGCTCTTAAAGAAGAATATAAGAATGGGAACCCTTATGGACAGCTGCAGCTTATAAAACAAGAGGTAACACCTACGTCAGATGATCAAGACGGTTATCCGCCTAAGTTAACTTCTGGGTTCCCCTCTTCCGGTAAAATATCTACAAATATTAATAGAAAATATAACGTATTTGATATGGGAAGAAACCCTGTTTTGTCTTCAGAGGCTAAGAATATTAAAGCAGTATTAACTTCTAAGTACTACGAAAGTAAACAACTAGTACCGGGAGATTTCTTTTGGGAAACACTTGCACGTAACGGAGTAGCTACTCGCGATGATATAATTGATATGTGGGAAACGCTCTTTCCAGCACTACGTTCTTTATATACAGACTTACCAAACGTCACATCAATACGATCTTTGTTAGCTATTGTTGGGGACTCTGGTATCTTTAGTGATGGGTATAATGATAATCGAACTGCTACGTACCAGTATATTGACGCACTTGCATCTTTAGTAGGAATGGTAACTGGTATAGAACTAACACAAATATCACCAGTTAAAACAGTTAGACCTACAGCACCATGGCAAAAATCTATGTCACAAACAAAAACTGCTGAACCTACTACAACAGGAGCTGGAGGATTACCTCAATGGGATGAGGTTGTTAGCCACATTAGAATGGTATTCCATGATGATGAACTTGAAACAACACTAATTGGATACTTCATGTATGGCAAGAAGCTTACCAAAAACCATGAGAGGATGTTACGAGCTATGTTTAGAACGTTCCCAATCGGTGTAGGGTACACATTTGAGAAGTGGATACAAGCTCTTAAACTTATATACCAAACAAAAGCTCTTCTTGGTATGCCTACTGGACGACAGGATTTGGGTAGAAACCCCCTATTTAGATACCCATCTAGTCCACCACGATTGGCGAAATATAGAGAATAACACTTGTCAAAAGTTGACAATAGTGCTATAATAGAATGGAATGGAGGATTAGTATGACTAACGAAACAGAGGATGTTGTAGAGCAGTCCACGGACTCACTCGATCAAAATCCCAATCTGTCATCAGATGACATGCAAACCAAAATCGCAGAACTAGAGTCGGATAAAAAAGACTTGAATTCAAGAGTTGGTGATATGGCTCGTAAGATGGGGGAACAAGAACGTGACCTTGAAGGTAAATACCAAGAGTGGTACACGGGATTACAAACCTATTATGACGAGCAAATCAAATCGAAAGATGGAGCTATCAACACTCTTGAACAAAGGTTAATTGAAGCTGACGACACAGATGGAGCCAGATTGGTTCTTGAAGAAAGACAACAACGTGAACAAGCTGCATCGCAAGCTGAAGAAGAGCGTAAAGCACAACAGGCACAACGCCAAAATGCTATACAAAACGCTGTTCAACAAGCTATAGCTGCTTTTCCCGATGTTGACCCTAGTGCGTTAAGTAATGCGGCAACCCCTGAACAGGTTTGGCAAGTAGCTGGTGAAACAAGTACTAAACTAAAAGAGTCTCAACTTGATGAAAAGATGAGTGCTCTTAAAGAAGAACTCCTAGCTGCAGTTAAACCCAGTAGAGATGCTGGAATACCCGCACAAGAAGAAGCATCCCGTACACCGGGAACATCGCGTGGATCTGAAACTGCCTCAACGAGTAGGCGCGATGGCAGCGATGCTGTCACCGCAGGGCTAATTGAGCTGGAGGATAGATATGAACAGGCCCGAAAGGGACGGAAACTCGCAGTGGCTATTGCAATTCAAGGGGAAATAATTTCTTACAAGAGAAGCTTTGGACTCCAATAAATAAATTTGGAGGAATACCTAAATGGTAACAGCATTTACAGGCACCGATGGTGCCTCAGGTGGTATGAGGTCTATCTTTGATAGTAGCGCCTATACCCAAAAACAGAATGTATCAGAATTCATTGATGCAATCGACCCAAGGGATATTCCATTACTTTCCATGTTGGGCATGGGTGATGAAGCAGGATCTGCTAACGCAGGTGCTGATTCGTTGGCTTACCCTTGTCTTAATACGACACATACATGGCAGAGTGATGAGCTAATCCCTTCACAAGTTTTACTAACAGCAGGAGACAGCTCCGCCGGTGAAACACTAACAG
>Ga0114999_10006026_pt1 | contig 14089 bp, 16 predicted proteins | sample ArcticOcean_MG_C_3_FD_89820 | JGI IMG/M metagenome (GOLD analysis project Ga0114999, IMG submission 89820) | Marine microbial communities from western Arctic Ocean - ArcticOcean_MG_CB8_126 | ecosystem: Environmental > Aquatic > Marine > Oceanic | place: Arctic Ocean: Canada Basin | collected...
ACTCGCAACGTGTTTTCGCTACGGCGGCATTCCATTTGCCGAAGCGCAGGCAAGCATGCAGCTTTTCGCCGAGGAGGTGCTACCCGAATTGAAGTCCTGGAACTAGGGCGGGCACTGGCGTGCGGTGCAGGGATGCACCGCCATTTTCCCCGGGCCTCTTTTCTGCAAGCCTCTTTTCTGCAAGAACACGCGAGGTTTGCTTGCAAACCGCCTCCCCAGAATTGTCAGGATGACAATTCTGGGACAGGAATTGGCCAGTGCGGCTGGCCTCCGAGACCAGCCGCATTGAGCGTCGCAGGGCCCCAGCGCTGCTTAAGATCTGAACAGGCAATCAGCAACCGTCGTACGACGGCGGGAGTGGGTATGGATCTCAGCGAACTCGAAGCGCGGCTAATCCAGACGGAGGATGTCGAGGCGATCAAGCGCTTGAAGGCCAGCTATTGCGAGATCTGTGACGATGATCACAACACCGACCGCATCATCGGGATTTTCACCGAAGACGGCGTTTGGGAGGGACGCGGGGTTGGCAAGGCGTCCGGCCACGCGGAGTTGCAGGCGCTCTTCAAGACCTTCCAGGCGTCGATCAGTTTCTCCCAACATATGGTCTTCAACCCGCAGATAACGGTCGACGGCGACATCGCCAAAGGCACCTGGTACTTCCTCGGCATGTTCACCTTCTACGAGGGGACGCAGGCCAAGTGGCAGACGTGCCGGTATCACGAGGACTACCGGAAGGTCGACGGTGAATGGAAGATCGCCCATCTGCGCATCAAAGGGCCAGCCATCAGTGCCGACTACAAGGCCGGATGGGCCCGCGACAAGCCGCGCAAGGCTGTCTGATTACGATCGGGATCGCGGGACACAAATCGCAAAGCTCCAACGGTAGCGACGCACACGGCCCAATCCGGATTGTAAGTCCCCAGCGGTGTCTCGCGCTTGAACCAACCAGGGACCTTCGCGGCGCACGCACGCCTGCAGGACCTGCAAGACCTGCAAGACCTGCAAGACCTGCAAGGTACTAGTCGGTAACCAACTGTGGAAGTCGACCCTCTGATTTGACCCGTCTAATCGTAGAAGCAGGCCATCTACAAGCAGAACCTTGCCCACGCAGACTACGAACGAAAACTAACGATGGCGCTTGCCGCAGACGCCCTGAACCTGGGTCTGCCGGGCGATGACACCGGATCGCCGTCGTCGCAAGATGGTATCGCCATCCTGCCGCTCACGGTTCGGGGCGGCAACCAGGAAGCCAACTACCTCAGCGAGGGAATCGCCGAGGGTCTGATGACAGACATGGCACGCATCGATGACCTTCGTATCGTGTCGGTAATGAACGGCAGCATCCAGCAATTCGGCAAGCGCGTCCGCATCAATATGCGTCTGACCAGCACCGAGGACGACGAGGTGCTGTGGGTGGAGCGATACGACTTCGAGACGACCGACATCTTCGACGTTCAGGACAAGGTCACGGCTGCAGTCCTCAGCGCGCTCAGGCTGGAGGACCACCGGCAGGAGCGATTCCGCTTCGGCACGTCGTCGGTGCCAGCGTACGAAGCCTTCCTGCGCGGCATGTTCGCGAAACGCAAAGACGAACAGGACGGATTCGAGCAGGCCATAGAGCAGTTTTCGGCAGCGATCGATTTCGATCCGGCTTTCAGTCGTGCCTCGTATCTGATGGGGCTCTGTTACTGGGAGCTGACTGTCTTTCAGGGCCAGGGCAAGGGGTTTATACAGTCCGCCGAGGGCGCTTTCGCGCGCGCGCGCGAGAGAGAGAGAGCGGCTTTGAACCCGAGGTGCCATGGATGCAGATCGAACGCAAACTGCACCCTGACCGGCGGCCATCGCAATGCGAACTCGCGGATGAAGCGCTCGCCATCGTTACGAGCAAATCGAGCGACTGGCATTCATTTGAACACGTGCAGATCGGTCGCTGCCTCGGCGCGGCGGGGTTGTACGACGGCGCCTTCGCCTTTCTGGACGCGTACATCGACACCTGTTCGCCATACTCGACTGAACTCGACGCAGTACGCTTTGAAGCGGAAGGGTTGCTCCCCATCATTGGCAGGTTCAACGTCGCGATCGAGCGCCTCTCGTCCCGCCTGGTCGACCTGCTCGAGGATCATATGGTGCGTCTGCAGCGGTGCCTGCTGTTCAGCCGCACCGGTCAGTACGAAAAAGCCGGCCGCGAACTTCAGTTGTTGCAAGGTTCCGGGCTACGCAATTATGCCTGCTTCTATCACCTCTTCTGGCAAAACGACCTCATTGAGGCGCAGAAGATCTGGACAACCTCTCGCCGATCCCCTCCTGCAAATGCGTTTCAAGTTTCGCAGTTGCGTCCTGATGGACAAGTATGACCGGGCCGTCGAGTTCATGCGCGAGAGCGCACTTCGCGGCGCTCCACTTTTTCATATTCGCCTGCTGGTCGGCAACACAGTGCCCACGAAACAACTCGACGGCCTGGAGGCGACGGCAAGCTAAAAGGCATTCCTGCTTGAACAGGGCGTCGATGATGGCTGGCCGGGCGAACTCGCAGCCCTCCTCAACGAGCACGTGGATCTGACCGGGATTCGGGTTCGGCTGTAGGGCCGAATCCCTGTCTTTGACCCGATGAGGTTCGCCGTGTCAGATAACGCGGACGCCGCTCCGCGATCATTTACTATTCCCGGCGCCACTGGACAGCAACGAGACTTTTGGCGTAACCCAGACTACTCTCACGCCTCCCCTCGAGATCGGAGTGCGCTATGGACATGCTGGAAACACTGGTAGCAAAAGATGAGATCCGCGAACTGACCGCCCGATACTGCCACGCCGTCGTCGATGGTGACGCAGAACGCATTGTTGCTCTCTTCTGCCGGGACGGCGTGTTCCGGTCTCACGCACTGGCACCCGCCGGGCACGAGGCGCTGCTCGCGTTCTACGGCGGCGGCGTTGGTGGAAAGACCCATAAGCCGTTCGTGCAGAACCATGTCATTGAGTTCGACGCCGACGACACGGCCACCGGGCGCTGCTCCGTGGAGATCCGGGTATGGCAGGACGATCAAGCCTATACGCAGGCGGGGCACTACCACGATCGATATCATAAGGAAGATGACCGCTGGCGTTTCGCGGAGCGCCGCTACATCCGCTATCACAACGCACCCTGGGAATCGGGTTGGCAGAAAAACTCAGTAGTGTGATGCGCCACCTTCGGCGGGTATCACTGCGGCATTGACCATCCGTGATTCATCGCTCGCCAAAAAGAGCGCGACGTTCGCAATGTCTTCTGGCATGCCATGGCCGAACGGATGACGACGGTCGACAAGCCGAGAGTCCTGCGCGATTGACTCCGCAATCTGCTCGTCTGCAGGTGCCGTTAGATCTGTCAGGACTCGCCCGGCAACCCGGTCACTCAACACAATGCCCGGTGCGATCGCATTGGCACGGATGTTCTGACGCCAATACGTTCCGGCAAGCGCTTGCGTCAGCGAAATGATGGCACCTTTCGCGGCGCTGTAGACGTGCCCACCAAACGCGCCCTTCAGCGCGACGACAGACGTGAAGTTGACGATGCTGCCGCCGCCCGCCTTCTCAAGGTACGGAATCCCCAATCGGCAACAAAGGAAGGGACCCTTGAGATCAAGATTGATGGTGTAATCCCACACCTCCGGTGCGACGGTCGTGACAGAGCTGTCATCAGCAATTGAGCCACCCGCACAGTTGATGAGGATATTGATATGGCCGAACCGGCCTTCGGCGGCCTGCAGCGCCGCGGAAATGCTGTCTTCGCTCGTTACATCCGTTTTCACAAACAAGCCATGGTCGTCGCCGACCAGGGCTTGTGTCGCTCGCCCACTGTCCTCATCGATCTCCGCAATGACCACGCGCGCGCCTTCCGCCACAAAAAGCTGCGCACACGCCCTGCCTATTCCCGCTCCCGCGCCCGTGACGAACGCTACCTTGTTCTCAAGTCGCAACATATCTTGCCCTCCTCAGGCTTATATTTTTAATCCATCAGCTGTGACGCGCCCTGACTAGTTTCTATCCCAAGAATTGCCATCCTGACAATTCTTGGGAGTCGGTTTGCAAGCAAACCTCGCATGATCTTGCAGAAAAGGTGCCTGCCGAAAATGGCGGTGCATCCCTGCACCGCTCGCCAGTGCCTGCCCTAGAACGGAGTTCTGGGACAGGAACTAACTACCCCGACGCGTCGAAGAGATCCGACCAAACTTCAGCTCAGGAAGACTTCCGCGCCGTCACCTTGATCTCGGCACGCACCCCCGCGATCACCAGCTCGGTAATCCCGATCCACGTCGACGCGGGATACGGTTCCTTGATGAACTCATCCTTGGCCTTCGCCATCGCCGCCGCATTCTTCTGCAGATCAACAATGTAAAGGGTGGTGTCTATCATGTCCTCGTACCCGACCCCCGCCGCCGCGAGGGTCTCGCCAAGGGACTCCCAGGCATTGCGGAATTCGTCCTCGACCGTCTCGCCCCGTCCAACCACGCCCGAAAAGAAGATGAGGTCGTCGTGGCGGACCGCAGGCGCAAAGTGCCAACCCTCGTAGACCTTGCGAGCAGATTCAGGAACGATGACATCGATCGGCATGGTGATTCTCCCGGTGATTGAGCAGGCAGCGTAATGCAAGGAGGTTTGCGCCTACAACCGGGCGCCCAGACAGACCGCATATACCACTAACTATTTCTATGGGGCGCCAGGGATGGATCAGAAGTCATTTGCGGCGCTTGGATAAGGACAAAATAGAGAAAAAGCACGTCGTTGGACCGGGGTCTATTCCAATGCGCATCTGCACATCGAGGTCGAACACGGTATCCCTTGGCAGTGGTGCTTCGCATCCAGTGCGTTCAGTTGTTCGTTGTTCTACAACCTGCCCGATCCGGCGGCGGACAGTATGTTTTATAAGATTGTAAGCGCCGAGTGAACCGAATCCGGTGCGGGGCTGTCGATCGCGGAAAATGAAACATCTCGCGCCACAAGTTAAAGACTGGGTCAACTCCTTGAGTGCACCATCGGTTCGACACATCGAATTCAGCCGCTCGGCACACATAATGTTCGATGAGGGGCCTGGGAGAATCCTCCTTACTCTTGTTAACGAAGTACGTTCGTTGGCGATGGAAGAGTAAAATTAGTGTTCCATTGTTCCTCTTAGCGTTCCGGTCATATTTTTATTGATTAAATGCGATTGAATAGAGGCCTCAACCCAGACAATGAAGGAATGAAGGCGCGTCTTGCCCACTAACGAAACCACGTTAGCGTCTGCGTCACTTTCGACATTTCCGTTCGACCGGTTCACACTCGGGCCTCGCCATCCCCGGTGAGGTACACATGCGCCACCTGATCAGACTACTCTGCCTCTGGCTCGCGGGAACCGTCGCCGCCCAGTGTGCCGAAAGCCCACCCGATCGTGGTGTTCGCCCGCCGCGCCCACCCGCCTTTGCCAGTCTCTATCAAGGCAACTGCGCCGTGTGCCACGGCGAGGACCTGCGCGGCGCGGCCCAGGCCGGCCCCCTGATTGGCGTCGAACTGCCCGGCGGCGACAGCGTCGAGGCCATTGCCGCCAGCATCTCGCGCGGCAACCCCGACACCGGCATGCCATCCTGGAAGGCCACGTTCTCGCAGGAGCAGATTCGCCAACTGGCCATCTTCGTGGCCGAGACCCGGGCCGGCATGGTCTTCTCGGACTTTCGCGTGGGCGCGCCGTTCGAATTGCCGCTCGACCCGGTTGACTCCAAACGTCATCGTTTTCAATTGGAGCCCGTGATCGAAGGACTTGATCGCTATCCGTATTCGATAGCAGCACTGCCCGACGGACGCATTCTGCTCACAGAGAAGACCCGTGGGCTGACGATCGTTTCGACCCTTGGCGTCCAGTCCAGCCTTATCGAGGGCGCGCCGATCGGCCATGCGATGCATATGGCCCGCGACACCATTCAGTTTGGCACGGGTTACCTGATGGACGTGGCTCTACATCCCAACTACGCCAACAACGGCTGGATCTACCTGCACCACGGTCACCAATGTTTGGACTGCGCCAAACCGACCCGTAGACGGCCATCGCCCGCGTCCATGAACAGGTTGATCAGGGGCCGCATCAAGGACGGCCACTGGGTCGATGAGCAGACAATCTGGTCGGCGCGGCGCGAGCACTACACGACCAACACCGAGATGGCTGCCGGGGGTCGCATCGCTTTCGACCCCGACGGCTTCGTCTTCATCAGCGTCGGCATGAAAGCGGGTTACGAGGGCATCCAGGATCTGCGCTTCCCCTACGGCAAGATCCACCGCGTTCACGATGATGGCCGGATTCCCCTCGACAACCCCTTCATCGATGTTGGCGGCGCCATCAAGTCGACATGGACCTACGGACACCGATCGCCCCAGGGCCTGGAGTTCGACCCGGCGCATGGACTGCTATGGGGCACCGAGATGGGGCCACGCGGCGGCGACGAGGTCAATCTGCTCAAACGCGGACGCAACTACGGCTGGCCACTCTTCTCAAAAGGCATTCATTACAACGGAAATCGGGTCGGTACCGGCATCGTCACAGAACTGACCCTGGCCGACATCGAACAGCCGGTGGTTGATCTGACGCCCGGTCCGGCCGTTTCCAGCCTCGTCATCTATCAGGGCGACGCGTTCCCCGCGTGGCGTGGAAATCTGTTGGTCGGCACGTTGAAGGGGACTGAACTCTATCGGATCGAGGTGAAAGACGGGCGTCTCGTCTCCCGGGAAACACTGCTTGGCCCATTGGCGCGGATCCGCGATATCGAGGTCGAGCCAGACGGCAACGTACTGCTTTTGCTCGAACATCGTACCGAAAGTCAGATCGTGAGGATGACGCCGACACGAGGACCGGACGCCTGATATCGATGGCACTGAGATGTCACCTTAGCGCGCCATTGCAGTCGTTCACGCTCACACCAGGACGCCTGGAAACGGACCTGATCCTGTACAAGGAATGTCGATGAATGCAAGGACCGCTATCAACGGCACCTGCCACTGCAGTGCGGTTCGCTGGTTCGCTTCGATGCCGGAGTCGGACAATGTGCAACTGCACAGTCTGTCGCCGCTACGGGGCGCTATGGGCCTATGACTTCGAAAACGAACGCATCCATGTCCCCGGATCAACGCCGGCCTATATTTGTGGCGCTTCGATCGAGTTTCACTTCTGTTCCGCCTGTGGCTGCGTCGCGTATTGGCGCGCTCAGCACGCCGATGCGGACGGTCGGCGCCGCATCGCGGTCAACCTTCGCCTTGCGGACCCAGGTCTGGTGGCCGACCTGCCGATTGATCGATTCGATGGATTGGATAGTTTTGAGGACCTGCCCCGCGACAGCCGTTGCGTTGCGGACATGTGGTTCTGACGCATCTGCGACCAGCGCATGTAAACGTCCTCAGTCACGCATCCTGGCAAGCGATGATCTCATCCAGCAGGAACTGGTAGTAGGTCATTGCTTCACTCACCGCAAAGCGCGCACGAATGAACTCTATCTCGGGTTCCCCGGCCTGAACCGCGGCAAGCACCATATTCGCGCCGAGCGCAGGCCAGCGCATGACACGCGGCATGGTTCTGCCGCGGGGGCTCTGCGCCAAAGCTAGCATAGACGTCCACCAGGTCAGGCTGAATGACCGCTTCGTTTAGCGTCACGAGCACAATCACGACCAGGCTCACTGCCAACAGGTAGTTACCTGATCCGCGAATGACGCCGACCGCGTACCCGGCCGATGTCTGTAGGTCATTCAGCATCGATCGATAGTGGAAGATGACCCATTTCTCGTTCCAATGGTCTAGCTGGACTATCTCGCCCATCCGCCGGAGCAGGGTTACGTCCTGGCCGCCGCTTTGCTCGAAGTCACGCAGATCCTCGAATTCGTCGACGATCGTACGGTATTCATCCTGATACACCGCTTCGAGCATCTCGTGGGAATGTCGAATGTTGTCGCTCTCGCGAACTGTCTGGCTGCAGTGCCGCAGGATGTCCTGCTGTTGAGATGCCACGTCGCCTGGCCTCCCTGACCATGACGTCGCCAGGGTTCCGGCAAATAGCGGGTCGGAAATGTTGAAGGGTCTGGCAGATTTCGCTGGTTGCGGCTGTCGGACGCACCACAGCCCCAGACAAAGGGTGTTGGAATACCGTCAGCCAGTTCAGACTCAAGAAAGAACGCCAGGTTGTTGCGCCGGTCCCGCTCGAGTATCTGCCCTCAAATCAGAAAGGATCCCTCATGGGACTGGACCGTGCCTTCCACCCAGCGGTGCGGACTCTTGAGCGTACCGAACGACTGCGGCCAACGGCCCGCAATAAGCGGCGTGACATCGACCGGCGTGGTTCGGGTTGCGACGACGTTGGGAACGCTATGCGGCCATTCACCATTGATCATGTGATAGCCCGCAAGGCAACCCATCGTTTGCTTCGCGTACGGCAGGATCCTGACGACCGATGCACGCTTGACCTTCTCAGTGTGGGACCCCACCCCGACCACAACGCAAATGCTGATAATCAGTACAACGATCATCAGCTCGATCAGCGTAAATCCCCGGCATTTGTTTCGGCCCACTTACACTCCCGCAGATACATACCCGCTGTTGCCCCTGCCTGCGGGCCTTCCCCGCTGGCTGCGACGCCCGGAGGCAATCCGGAATCAGGGGGGCAAACCAGGCGACGGCTGCGCCGCCAGGCCTCGTGCGCTGCTCACCAGTCGGGCAACAGACCCTCGTCCACTGTGTACTGATCAAGCCCGAAGTCCAGACAGTCGTGAAAGAAAGGCTGAGCCTCGTACAGCATCTCATCATCGTGATCTGACCAGTCCCCTGCCGCGTGCTTTCTCTCGCAGTCCTGATAGTGCTCAACGATGTATTCGGTACCGAGCAGCTTGAGACCATCCAGTACGGCAAGTTTTATCTCCTCACTCTGGGTGCTGAAGAACTCGCTGACCGGCAGATTGAGGACCATATCGTTGAATAGATTGAGCGAAAGGTACGTCTGCTCGGCAGCACTCAGGCTGTCGAATCCCGCCGTTTCGCGTCGATGTGCCAGCGCCTGGAGCAACAAGGTCGGCGGGTCTTCGAATGCCAGGAACTCTTCGACCCGCCGAGTGTGTTCGCTCAGACCTTCTTTACCTTCAATCCCGCCATCGCTCAAAGCGCCATCAACGCGACCGCCAACTTCACTCCGGCCCCCATCAACATCAACCGCGACTTTCTCTTTCATTGCGCATCCGTCTGGTTACTTAAGGAGCCGTTATCGTCCAACGAAGCCGCACCCGTGTATGCAGGGCACTTGATCGTATTCACGTGGGAAATCCGCCACGTGGCTGTACGCATTCGCCCCGGCAGGTTTATTGAAGAAGTGTTCGCCTGCCACTCTTCATGACGATGAGTGCTTAAGTCACGCGGCTCAGCCACGCCCAGGCGCCGAAGCCATTTACCGCTCGTGAAGCGAACGAGAAATTCGCTTAGCCCAGCTGGACAAGACGAGGCGCCACCGGACTTTTACGGAGCACCAAGAAGGGATAAAGTTCGCCATTCCAATAGAACTCGCGAAGGTTAAAAGATCTCAATGAAGATTCTCTGCGCACTAACACTCGGTCTCTGCGCCATCGCATTTGCCAGGGCCGATGTGCCTGTTCCGATACCGGGCGACGGGGCCACAGCCAAAGAAGTACTCGATGCCGAGAAATGGGGACTCAAGCTCTACACCCGAAAGAAGTACGAAGAAGCACTGCCTTACCTGCACGCGGCCGCAACCCGCGGCCAAAAGGAAGCACAGGCCACGCTCGGTGGGCTCTATCTCTATGGCAAGGGCGTCAAGCGCAACGACTTGCTTGGGATTGGCTGGCTGGGGGTTGCCGCGCGGGGCGAGACAACGCCGGTCATCACCGAGCTTTTCGGCAAGGTCTGGGACAAGGTTCCCGAGAAAGCAGCGCCTCAGGTCATTGGTATCATCGATGAGTTCGAGAGAAAGTACGGCGAGGCCACAATCGAATGCCGTCCTTCCCGACAAGCCGGTTCGCACATCAGCGTGGAGACCTGCGAGTACGGCGACAAATGGGACACCCTGCAAGAGCTCGAAAAACGACTCGAGAATCAGTCTACGATGGGCACGCGCCGCTTTGATGGTGAGATCGGGGTTGCGGGTGGCGGGGGCGGCATTTAGCGCCCACGTTCTCCACGACTCACCAAAAACCTCGAACCCGCCTCTTCATCCTCTTCAAGAGTCGGGTCCGAAGGTGTTGGGTCCCGATGCACGGTTAAGTTCACTGTTCAGGTGCCGGATTTAGGCAACAAGCAGCAGCGCTTGCCGCAAACGGTACTCGATGACCGACAGCCTGCTCGCTTGCCAACTCGCGACGACTTCCTGCCATTGTTCCAACGTTCGGTCTTGGTCGCATATCGGCTTCCTCGATACGCAATGGATCAGATTAGGATGACCAACGCACCTCGATAGGAAGTGGTTCTCTGGTTCACTTGGCGCTTACGACAAAGACAATGGCGCGCGCGAGTGAACCGTACCGGGATTCCCGGAGACTCCATATCTTGAGAGGATTGGAGTATGGCGAAGTCAAATCGGTATTTCCCCGAGGTCAGGGAACGAGCGGTTCGGATGGTATTCGAACATGAGAAAGACCGCCGTTCGAGAGGGGCGACCATTGTTTCGATTTCAGACAAGATCGGCTGCACACCGGAGACCCTGCGTAGCTGGGTTTTGCGCGTCGAGTGCACAGCGACAATCAGGATGAGAGACGCGCGACAGTCGAGGTAGACGAAGGTCACCGAGCCGGGGTGTCAACGGATGAACTGGCAGTTTCCTTAACTTATGGTTGGGTTTGTATGGGGACTGTAAGAAATCCGATGTCGTCTCGGCAGCGCTAGCGTCACTAGTTTGCGTCTTGAAGATTGGGAGCTAGTCGAGAACCGACAACCTCTGAGGAATACCGACCCGTTCAAAGGATTCCACATCGATACTGAGCTCTCAACCATCGTCTGGCCCACAGGCGCTGACTCTGCACCCGAGTTCCTTTACCAGGCGTGCGCTTAAAACGCATGCACGCGACCCGAACCCCTCACTTCGTTCGCTCAGCTGCGAGCGCATGATGTTGGGGGCGCTGGCACAGGCACCACGAAGACTTCGCGATGGATGATGACGAGACGAATATGTTCTCCAACGTCCAGCGATGACGAACTCGTCGAGGCATACGGTCAGGTCGATTCGGGCTCAAAGCGCGAACCGACGGCGGCGGCACCAGACCTCAAAGCCCTGAACGCCAAGGCCGGTCAGCTAACGCTGGAGCATGACTTCCTAGTGGAAAGGCTGAAACCTTGGATCGGTCCCTTCGCCGGGGGATGATCGATTCGGGGACACGATTATCGATCAGCCGGCACTGCCGATCGCTCTCAGTGAGTCGGTCGACGCATTACTACCCGTCGAGCCCACGGATGATCGATGATCTGGCGGTAAAGAGGCGCATCAATCAAAGTGCAGGTTGAGGATACTCCTCGCCTATCGATATTCCGGTTTGGTTCCCGAATAGAGTGGTATCGAGTCAGGTCTATAGCCGGGTATTCAGTTGCCGACCTGCCGTAGCAAGCCAGAAATCCCCACACAAGCGTCCGCGCTCAGGTTCCCGAACTACGTTTCCCCGTCCTTTTCCAGCAAGAAACCCTCTCTTCCAGATCCCTGTGTCGAATTGCTCGTTGGACGTACAGGACGGCACCCGCGAGGCCGCACCACGAGGCCAGTTCGAGCGCAGGATCAGGTGATCCTCTCAGTCACTTTCACCTGCATCCTGTAGTGCTGCCACCACCCTCGGCACCACCGCCTCCCTCCACGCGAGCCTGGTTTCATCCCACGTGGTAATCGACGTCAGAAACCGAAGCTGCTGCGCAAACATCAGGGGCATGAACCGCCGATACGCTGACCAGAGCGAGGGTGGCGAGATCAATACGCCATGATCTGCGAGGGCCCGGGCATACGTGGCGATGATGTCTCGTTCTCCATCCCGTCTTTGGGCCGTCGGCAAACTCAGCACACAAAAGCGGGTGACATCCCAAATGCCACTGCCAACGACACAGTTTTGCCAATCGAGCACACACCAGTCGCCACCCTGTTCCGTCGGGCGCATCACGTTCGACGCATGCGAGTCCCACTGGACCATCGTTTGCGGGCCTGCCCACTGTTCATCCCATCTTCCTTGCAGGCCGTGCGACAGTTCACGCGCCAACGCGACCGTTGATGCATCGAGAAACGGTGCGAGGAGTGCAAGGCCGACCTCCAGGGCCTTTGCATAACCGCTCGCAAATGAGACGCCGAAGGCCGGGAACTGCTCTCTCAACTGAACCAGACCCTCGGTCCCCCACCACGACGCGTGGAACCCGGCGATCCGTGTTGCGAAGGCGAGGCAAAACTCAGTGTCGATGCCTGCCACCGTGTCCCCGGGTGCGGATGGCCGCATGTCTTCAAGCAGTATCAGATGCGAATCAGCTGCACCGGCGGCAAAGAGGCATCGCGGGACCCGTAGATTGCTGGCCGGCGCAATCTCACGATAGAACGCCACTTCGCGCTCGTAGAATTTTCTGAACTGTTTCCTTGTCCCCACGTCCGAGGACGAGCACTTCGCAATCACGGACACACGCGCGCCTGATGGTTGCTGCAGCAATAGCCGACCCATGTCCGCGGTCAGTCCCTGCTCTCCCATCGGTTCCAGCGTCAGACCGGTCACCGCAATGTTGGGGATCACGGCATCGAGCCACGCGGGAGTGATCGAGTGCAGGTCCGGAGGAAACGATGTCATCTCTTCTGGCAATGCAGAGCTCGCCTATTGAATCATTGAATCGTATGCGACCTTTTCAGCGCGCATACGCTGATCACAGCAGCGGCGTTGCCAGCCACAGTCCTTCGAACGCGGGCCATTCATAGGGAATCGCCAAGCCGTGTCGACGAACAGCCGGTTTTGATTTCATCATGCTCTGCATCAATATTGCGACCTCCACCCTTCTTTCCACCCTTCTGCCCTCTCCTTGTGGCCCAGTCATCGCGACGCCACCAGTCTCATCGAGCGCTGCATCGACGCACCCACGTCGGTAGGCTAGGCGATCGTGCACGGCATGTCGGACAACGTGCTGCGCATCTGGGAGTCCGGGGCGACCCGCGATCTCATCGGCTTTGAACCTGCGAACGATGCCGGTAAGTCCTGGACGGAGCAACCAGACGGGCCGAGCTTCATCTGACGATCATCAAAACCATCGATCAGGATCCGCAAGAACGCGCTGGCAAATGTCGAACGACGATCGCACACAGCATGCTTTGAGCCGCAGTCCTGTGCCTCACGACCTTTGTTATTAAATTCGTGCCCGCGACCGGGTCGATAGTTGGTACTTTACTCGATGTACCATCGATGCCACGATTTCATCGTCACCTTACGCACTCGAGGCCAGAGCAAATGAAAGCAATCAAAATGATATGTCGTGCCTGGTACTCGGATACGGGGGCCTCGCATTGGCGCAGGGAAATCCAACGGAAGGCTGCGCCAACGCGATTGACGCCTACAAAGATGGCGACGTAGAACTCGCCCTCGAAGAGGTCAGGTGGTGCCTTGAGGGCCTGGAACAGATCAAACAGTCCTCCATCGCGACCTCTTTCAAGGATTCGTTTCTGGGTTACACCGGCGGCAAGATGGAGAACAATCGCAACATGGGCATGGTCATAATCAACCGCAGCTACAGCAAAGATGAGACCTCCATCAAGGTGACGCTCACCCAGAGCAGCGGCGTCGGGGCTACCAATCCTCTTTCAGCGCTCGGCGCGATCACCAAGATTGGCATGTTCGGCAGCGGTCCCACGGTGCGCCTGCACGGACACACGGGAGTTCAGGTGTCCACAGGCCGAAGCGCCAGCCTCATGGTGACGCCCCGCGGCGGTGAGGGCATGGTGAACTTTGAGTCCCGGGATGTCGACATGGACGAGGTGACCGCATTCGCCAAGGCCTTCATGAAAGACTTCGGTCGTTGAGGTTTTCGTTCCGCGAGAGGTGCCCCCTCGGGCTCCCCCGCTGAGGGCTCTGTCTCCGAGGGATGCCCCCCGCTGAGGGCTCT
>Ga0114999_10006028_pt1 | contig 14087 bp, 9 predicted proteins | sample ArcticOcean_MG_C_3_FD_89820 | JGI IMG/M metagenome (GOLD analysis project Ga0114999, IMG submission 89820) | Marine microbial communities from western Arctic Ocean - ArcticOcean_MG_CB8_126 | ecosystem: Environmental > Aquatic > Marine > Oceanic | place: Arctic Ocean: Canada Basin | collected...
GGAGTTAGCCGTCAAAGAGGCTGACATGGCAACGTTGAGCGAGGGTAGCGGGAGCCTGGAGAGCGCCAAGACTTCCTACAGCGTTCTGGTGGATGCCTTTGGAAAACGCGGCATCCAGGCTTTGTTGATAGAGGCCGCGCTACCGGAGTTGGAGGCCCAGGCCAATGACCTGCTGGCCCGTCTGACAGACCATCGTATGACCTTGGCACTGGAGACCCAGCGACAGAACCGTCGAGGCGAAGTGTCAGAGACCTTGGAGATACGCATCGCCGACGAGTTGGGCACCCGCAGCTATGAACTCTTCAGTGGCGGCGAAGCGTTCCGTATCAACTTTGCTTTACGCGTCGCCCTGGCGAAGCTCCTGGCTTCACGCTCTGGTGCGCCGCTACGCACGCTGTTCCTCGACGAAGGGTTCGGCACCCAGGATCCAGGTGGGCGAGAACGGTTGGTGGAGGCTATCCAGACTATTCAGGACGAGTTTGACCTCATCCTGGTAGTCACCCACATAGAAGAGCTTAAAGAGGCCTTCCCTGTTCGCATAGATGTCAGCAAGACAGAGACGGGCTCAACTCTGGAAATTGTGTGGGTGTAATAGGCGGGGTATTGCATGGAGAAGTATTGAGGTAAGCCTCGCTCTTAGGTAACCGCAGGCCCATAGGTCTAGGACGCGCCCTTGACCCATAGTTATGCCAAACGCTACACTGGATTGACCTCGCAATGCCCGATAGTGCAGCGGTAGCACACGTGCCTCTGGAGCATGGGACCCTGGTTCGAATCCAGGTCGGGCAGCCACACCAAATTGCAAATGAATACATCCAAGCTATGGAAAAAATACAGGGGAGAATTTCATCATGGCGGCAGTAAGAGAAGCACACGTAACCTGGACCGGAGACCTAGGCTCTGGAAGCGACACCATCAATGAAGTACCATCAAATCGTTCAGTGGGTTGCCCGTAACTTGGGCATCCCGCACAGAGGGCCCAGAAGGGCGCCGGCCCTGAGGAGCTATGGGCATCGACCCACGCCAGTTGCTACGCCATGGCTCTTTCTGCTGGCCTGGGCGGCGCAGGTACACCGCCTCAGAAGTTGGAAGCAAGCGCAACCGTCACCTTTGATTGGGTAGCGGAAGGCTTCAAGGTTGTTTCCAGCGCCCTAAAGGTTAACGGCCAGGTAGCGGGTATGGATGCCGCTGCGTTCAAGGCGGCGGCTGAAGCAGCCAAGGACAAGTGTCCCATCTCGCAGGCGCTGAAGGGCAACGTAGAGCTCAGCGTGGTGGCGACTCTAGAGTAGAGTCATCGGCAGAGCTGGGATAACGGGAGGACGCCAGAATGGCGCAGGTTCAAGGTGTGAGATGCTTCGGCGGGCCGGAAGATCCGTTGATGATGCGCTACCACGATGAGGAATGGGGCGTTCCGCTGCACGATGACCGTGAGTTCTTTGAGTTCTTGTGCCTTGAAGGCGCGCAGGCTGGTCTCTCCTGGCGGACTATCCTGCACAAGCGTGAGCGTTATCGCGAGGTCTTCCACGACTTCGACGCTGAGCAGGTTGCAGCGTACACGGACGCCGATAGGCAACGGCTGCTGGCTGATGCTGGCATCGTGCGGAACAGACTGAAGGTCAATGCGTTCATCACCAACGCCCAGCGCTTTCTGGACATTCAGAAAGAATTTGGCACCTTTGACGCCTACATCTGGGGCTTCACCGGCCATGTGACCCTTCGGAGGTCGGGCGAGTTAACTATGGAGAACACCCCTGCCAGCACCCCGGAGTCCGATGCTATGGCAAAGGACTTGAAGGCACGAGGGTTCAAGTTTATCGGCACCATTGTCTGCTACGCCTTCATGCAGGCCACCGGCATGGTTAATGACCATCTGACCGCTTGCATCAAAGCCCCCTCTTGCTAGGCCTGCTCTCGTAAGGCGTTGACATGGAAGCTAAAATATTACTGCTATGGAATTACGTAGGAAAGCCTAATCACTAGGCCTAATCACTAGGCCTAAGAGAGAAGGAGAACCCAATGCTTCATATGGCTGTAGTTACCCACGGACCGGATACCTGCCCAATAGGAAGTCCTGAGGCGATGGAAAAGGCAATGGCCGCCATAGGGCAGATGGGAGAGGCAGCTGGGAAGTTGGGCATCACTGTACAGGGCAGTTGGACCAACATGCCCGCTCACGCGCTGTGGTTTGTCCTTGATGCCCCCAATGGCCATGTGGTAAACCAATTGATGATTGCGCTGAAGCTGCAGGAGTGGAACACCATTGTGGTGCATCCTGTATCAACATTAGGCGAAGCAGTGGAAGAGATTAAATCGAGGTAGCCAGCGAAGTCGGCTAGATAGCCGCCAGGGCAGTCAACGACTCCAAATCGCAGTGAGTTTCTAACAGTTCAGCAAAACACTGCGATTTGTGGGCACTGTGCACGGACGCTCGATCACCAATGCTGTGTAGCTTCTCCATTGTCTCCATTGTCGGAGCGGAAACAGCCAGCATTGGTACCTGACGAAGCTGCGCGTGGTGCGTGATGTACTGCACTGGCGGTTTGTTGTTTGTGAGTATCAGACAGACGGTGGAAGTGTCTAGGGCAGCCATCTGCAAGTCTGGACGGTCTCCACGGACAATGACTGCTTTGTTCTCCCGTCGCCCAAAGACGTAGGCTCCCTTGTCCAGGAACAACCCCCCCAGCATAAAGTGCTCAACAAGCTCCCTAAGCTGTGTATCTGGTGACGTTAGACCATTGCGGTTAATCACGTCAGCGCCCAGATGCTCCGCAACATCGGCAACGGTGGGGGCCAGCATTCTTCGATTCTCCGGTAGGAGACCCAACACCTGGATGTCTTGCGCCAGGAAAGCCGCCACAAGAACTGTCTCTGCAACATGCTTGCCGTGGTCGGGTACGCTGTTGACGATGGTTCCTATCAGGCGGTTTCCGAAAACCTGCGCGACTTGGGCTGGCGATGCAGCGGCATAGCTGCTCACAAGAATCACTCTGGCGTCCAACGCTTCCGCTAGCGTTGCATCAATCGTGTGGCGCTCGCTGTCGGAGATGTTGCCGCTTACACCCTCCACAAGCGTGAGGCCTGCTGGTAGGGCAACCTCCTTTAAATTTCTGGCAATTCCATCCAACACCGTTGCGTTGGCATCGTGTTCAATGGCAACGGGCCATCCTACGGGTGGAGCGTTGGTGGGGAAGAGCGTGTTGTGGAACGCAGCGTCAGCATCCAAATTGGTTGATGAACCAACATGTCCGGCTTTTATCAGTGTTACCGCTACGCCTTTCTTTGCCAGTAGCGTAGCTATCCCGGTTGTTACCGCTGTTGTTCCTGCGCCAGAGCTGGCTCCAGCTATATAGATGGTTGGCACATAGCCTCCGTGGACTCTAGTTTTCAGACAGTATAGAGAAAGCGCAACGCGCTGTTAAGTATGTTGGCGTGAATGAAAATGGCCCGCCTCAGCATATCGGGGCGGGCCATGAAGCCTAGGTAATAGGAATCTTACCCCTCATCAGCCATGGATGCGGCTTCAATGGGGTCAAGCGCCAGCAGAGCGGAGATATCCTCAAGCTCCCCTTCAAGGTCTTCTAAGGCTAGAGCCTTGGCTGCTGCTTTGGCCTCTTCCTCTTCTGCCGTGATGCCCAGTCGCTCCCTGCCCTCTTCCGTCATGTCCATTCTGGCTGGGATTAACCGTCCAATGATCACGTTTTCCTTGAGGCCGATTAGGTGGTCAACAGAGCCAGAGATGGCAGCCTCTGTGAGTACCCGTGTGGTCTCTTGGAAGGATGCTGCGGCCAAGAAGCTCTCTGTGCCCAAGGATGCCCTGGTAATGCCCAGGAGCATTGGCGTTGCGCGTGCAGGCTCGCCACCTTCAGCAATGATCTTACGGTTGATTTCGTCAAAAACAGCTCGGTCAACAGGCTCTCCAGGCAACAGTTCTGTATCGCCCTGATGGTCTACCCTGACCTTTCGCATCATCTGACGGATAACAATCTCAATGTGCTTGTCATGCATGCTGACACCCTGAAAGCGGTAGACTTTCTGTACCTCTTCAATGATGTAGCTGTGGACGGCGTCACGGCCTTGAATCCTCAGGATGTCGTGGGGGTTCTTCTGCCCCGCAATGAGTTCCTGTCCTGCAGATACCGAGTCTCCGGTCTTTACAATGACGTGGGCGGTCAATGGCGCAGGGTACGTTCGTTCTTCCTGCTCCTGCCATACCACGGAAACCTTTTCCTTGGTTACTTCAACCTTGCCAGGCATACGGGCCACCATGGGAGGCAGCTCTTCGCCTTCTGCCATCTTCTTGCGGGTAGCCTTTGGCAATGACAGGGGCATGCCGGACTCCACAACGTCTCCTTTCTTCACAACGACTTTGTGGGTGTCCTCTATTGGATATTCTTCTCTGTACTCTTCTGAGCTGACCACACGGATATGCTTCCCGTCTGGGGTGTCCGTTACGTCCACGTCACCGTCAATCTCAGAGAGGATAGCTGTGTTCTTTGGGATACGGGCTTCAAATAACTCTTCCACCCTTGGAATGCCGCTGGTGATGTCCACACCTGCGATACCACCGGTGTGGAACGTGCGCATGGTGAGCTGAGTTCCAGGCTCACCAATGCTCTGGGCTGCAATAATCCCCGTTGCGTCACCAAGGTTCACCATGCGCCCCGTGGCTGGCATGATGCCGTAGCACATGCGGCAGATACCGCGTTCAGCCTCGCAGACCAGCGGGGAGCGAACGTAAACTTCTGTGAGTCCTGCTGCTGCCAAGCTCTTAGAGAGGTCTGCTGTGAGAATTGCATCTCTATCGGCAAGAACCTCACCAGTGGACGCGTCAGCAACCGGCGCACAAACCACGCGGCCCACCAATCGGTCTGAGAACGGAGCAATTGAGTTGCTTCGTTCTTTCGCTTCGTCCTTAAGTACCCAAATCCCAGAGGCTGTTTCGCAGTCTTCAGAAAGGACAATTACATCCTGCGCCACGTCGATCATTCGACGGGTCAGGTAGCCGCTGTCGGCTGTACGTAGGGCGGTGTCTGCCAGTCCCTTTCGGGCACCGTGCGTGGAGATGAAATACTCCAAGACGCTGAGGCCCTCTCTGAAACTGGACTTCACTGGCAGCGGAATCAAGAAGCCTTTCGGGTCAGACATGAGGCCGCGCATGCCGGCCATCTGCTTAATCTGGCTGATGTTTCCTTTTGCACCAGAGATGGCCATGAGGTAAATACCGCCATAGGTTGGCAAAGCCTCTTCAATGAGGCCGGTCACCTTGTCGCTGGCGTCTGTCCAAATGCGGATAGTCTGATCGTAGCGTTCACTCTCTGTAATCAGACCACGCTGATACTGCTCTTCAAGTTGCCCAATTCGGGCTTCTGAACCAGCCAGTACATCGGCCTTCTTTGCTGGAACTTCCAGGTCAGAGATGCTAATGGTAATGCCGGAGATTGTGGCGTAATGGAACCCTGCACTCTTGATGTTGTCCAACATCTGGGCAGTCTCTACGTTCCCTACGACCGTGTAGGTGCTGGACACAAGGTCCTTTAGCGTGGCTTTGTCCATGAGCTTGTTCCAGTTTGCCGGATCTGCGCCTACAACTGTGGGAAGAAGTTCCTGGAACTTGAGCCGTCCTACGGTGGTGGTCAGCCATGACGAAGTCTTGTCGTCGTCGGTGTAGAGAATCTCCACCGGCGCTTGAATATTTACGACGTCAGCATCGTGAGCCATCTGCGCTTCTTCTGATGAACTGAAGCGTTTTCCGGCACCCAGTGCATTGGGGTTCTCCATTGTCATGTAGTAGCAACCCAGGACGATGTCCAGGGTTGGGGCAACCACCGGCTCACCGGAGGCTGGGGAGAGCATGTTATAAATGCTCAACATCACGTTGCGGGCTTCCTGCACGGCGCGACGGGACAGCGGCACGTGGACGGCCATCTGGTCGCCGTCAAAGTCTGCATTGAATGCCGTACAGACCAAGGGATGCAACTGCGGAGCGCTCCCCTCAATGAGAACTGGCATGAAGGCTTGGATACCAAGTCTGTGAAGAGTTGGTGCCCTATTCATCATTACGGGCCTGTCTTTGATGACTTCTTCCAGCACGTCCCAGACTTCTGGCCGTACACGTTCCACAGCACGCTTGGCGCTCTTGATGTTGTGGGCCAACCCCTGTAATACCAACCGGTGCATGACAAAAGGCTTGAATAGCTCCAAGGCCATCTTCTTTGGAAGACCGCACTGGTAGAGCTGCAATGTTGGGCCAACGACGATTACGGATCGGCCAGAGTAGTCCACACGCTTGCCCAACAGGTTCTGACGGAAGCGGCCTTGCTTCCCGCGCAGCAGGTCTGAGAGAGACTTGAGCTTGTGGTTGTGGCTGCCCGAGATGGCTCGGCCACGACGTCCATTATCAATGAGGGCGTCCACCGCCTCCTGGAGCATGCGCTTCTCGTTCCGAATGATAATCTCCGGGGCTTCCAACTCCAGCAAACGCTTGAGTCGGTTGTTCCGGTTAATCACCCGGCGGTACAGGTCATTCAAGTCACTGGTGGCAAACCGTCCGCCGTCCAGCTGAACCATGGGCCGAAGGTCTGGCGGAAGCACGGGTAGTGCTGACAATACCATCCACTCAGGGGAATTTGTGCTCTTGCGGAATGCTTCTACCAGGCGTAGCCGCTTCACGGCCTTCTTGCGACGCTGACCTGATGTGGAGTGCATCTCCATTGCCAGAAATTCACGCTCTGCATCCAGGTCCAAGTTCTTCAAAATGTTAAGAATGGCTTCTGCGCCCATCCCGGACTTGAACAAGCTTGGATATTTGTCTGAGAGTTCTCGTTGTCGAGCTTCTACCAGAAGCTTCATGGGTTGGAGTTCATGAAGATCGTCCAACTGGGTCTGGAAGGATTCTTCCAGCATTGCTTCCCTGTCAGCTAGAGACGCGCCGGTCCCTGTGGCTGGCTGAGCTTCTTGAGTGTCAGTTGGCTCAGCGTCAGCGGCTGATGCAGCTTCAGCTTCTTGAGCCGCTGCGCGTTCTCGCAGCAGTCGAACACCATCGCTATGTTGATTTTCAAGTTCTTGGATGGCCAGGTCTCTTGCGGCGGTATCTACTTCTATAATGATGTACTGGGCAAAGTAGAGCACGCGCTCCAGGTTCCGGGGGGAAAGGTCCAAGAGCAGGCCGAGACGACTGGGAATGCCCTTGGAAAACCAGATATGTGCAACAGGCGCCGCTAGCTCAATGTTCCCCATGCGCTCCCGGCGTACCTTGGACCTGGTTACTTCTACGCCGCAACGCTCACACTTGATACCCTTGAATCGAATCTTCTTGTACTTACCGCAAGCGCACTCCCAGTCCTTAGTAGGACCGAAGATACGTTCACAAAATAGGCCGTCGCGTTCTGGGCGTAATGTTCGATAGTTAATAGTCTCCGGCTTGGTGACTTCGCCGTATGACCATGCCCGGATTTGCTCCGGCGACGCCAACGAAATCCTAATTGCGTTGAACTCCGCGCCGCTCTGTGCCATCCGTTCACACTCCCTTCAAAATGCCATCGATTTATTGGAAAACCTTCTGTGGCTTTGTTTCCCCATAGGAAAACGTTGTTATTTCTCTTCAGGCTCGATATCGTCCCAGACTTCAGGCTCCTTAGCCGCAGATGAATCTGATGAGTCAGCGATATCTAAAACGGGAGGCTCCAACTCCGCGATGATTGCAGCGATGTCTGTATCGTCAATCTCGTCACTCAGAACGTCGCCCAATGGCGGATGATGGAGCGTCTCTTCCAGCTCAAACCCATCGTCGTCGCTGAGGAGTTCCATGGAGAGCCCCAAAGCCTGCATTTCCTTCAAGAGAACCTGGAAGGACTCAGGGATTCCAGGATGTATTACGTCTTCACCCTTGACGATGGCCTCATAGGTCTTCTGCCGACCAACCACGTCGTCGGACTTCACGGTGAGCATTTCCTGGAGGTTGTAGGCAAAGCTGTACGCCTCTAATGCCCACACTTCCATCTCTCCAAATCGCTGGCCACCAAACTGAGCCTTACCACCCAGCGGCTGCTGGGTAATCAAGGAGTAGGGGCCTGTGGACCTTGCGTGAATCTTGTCCTCAACCAAGTGAATGAGTTTCAAAATATAGATGTACCCAACCGTTACGGGCTGGGCAAAGGCCTCACCAGTGCGGCCGTCTCGCAGAGTCATCTTCCCAAGAATGGGAGGAGTCATGCTCTGCTCACGGCTTAACCGCTTGGCTTCTGCCTGCATCTCCGGGTACTCCATCTTGGATGGGTCTACTCCGGCCTCGTTCTTAAGCCACACCTGCATGCAGGCAACTCTGGCTTGGCCGTGGATGTTTTCGTCAAATAAGGCGTCAGGCTCATATCCCTGAGTACGAATCCAGCTATATACCTGATCCCAATCTATTTCTGGCTTCTCCGGATCATGCCAGTTAACGCCGCCGGAGGTCTGGATCATCCAGACACGCCCCAGCCCGTCTTCAATATCAGCGTCAGTAGCCCCATCAAACACCGGGGTGACGGCACGGAAACCCATAAATTTGGCAACCCAACCCAGGTGAGTCTCCAGCACCTGTCCTAGGTTCATGCGTGAAGGCACGCCAATGGGGTTCAAGACAATCTGGGCCGGTGTGCCGTCTTCCAGGTAGGGCATGTCTTCTACCGGCAGGACGCGGGAGACAACACCCTTGTTGCCATGCCGTCCGGCCATCTTGTCACCAACGGTCAGCTTACGAGTCTGAGCTATCCAGACCCTGACCATGCGGTTCACACCGGGTGACAGTTCTTCTTTGTTCTCACGGTCGGACACACGGACGTCAATGATTTTCCCGCGCTCCCCGTGGGGTACGCGCAAGGATGTGTCTTTCACGTCTCTGGCCTTCTCACCGAAAATGGCCCGTAGTAGCTTCTCTTCTGCAGTGAGTTCGGTTTCACCTTTGGGTGTAATTTTGCCCACCAAGATGTCGCCAGGGCCCACTTCTGCGCCCACGCGAATCACGCCATCCTCGTCCAAATCGCGGAGGGTCTCTTCGCCAATGTTCGGGATGTCACGGGTGATCTCTTCATCACCCAACTTGGTCTGTCGGGCTTCGCATTCATACTTCTCAATATGGATGGAAGTGAATTTATCGTCTTGAATGAGCGCCTCGCCAATGATGATGGCGTCCTCAAAATTGTAGCCTTCCCAGCTCATGAACGCCACCAACACATTGTGGCCCAGGGCTAAGTCTCCCTGGTCTGTGGAGGAGGAGTCTGCTAGAGGGTCTCCTACTGAGACCTTCTGTCCCATGGTGACCACAGGGCGTTGGTTGACGCAGGTGCTTTGGTTGCTGCGAAGGAACTTCACCAGCGGATAGCGGATCTCGTTCTTCTTCGTATCCGTGATAATGACTTCGTTACCACTTACGCCGGTCACAATGCCTTCAGTTTGGGACAACACCACTTGGCCGCTGTCCAGTGCCACACGCCGTTCCATGCCTGTGCCTACCAGCGGAGCCTCTGGCTTCAGAAGCGGAACCGCCTGACGTTGCATGTTGGAGCCCATCAGCGCGCGGTTGGCATCGTCGTGCTCCAAGAAGGGAATGAGGGAAGTGGAAACACTAACGATCTGCATTGGCGAGATGTCCATGAGTTCCAGCGCTTCAATTGGCTGAATGGTAGGTAGCGAATTTGTACGAGTTTCTACTCTATCTGGAATGAACTGCCCCTTACTATCCAACGGTATGTTGGCCTGGGCAATGACGTGAATCTCCTCGTCGTCTGCCTGCATGGAGAGGATGTCATCAGGGTTTGGGGTAACAAAGGGACGCAGTGATACCTGCTGTACAGGCATGGTCTGAAGCTGCTGCCATATCTTCTTTGTTATGGTCTTGCCCTCTTTGACAAGGGTCTTTCCTTCAGCGTCTAACAGTTCCGTCCACACGCTACGGCCCACCAAGTCCTGGTCAGTTGAAATCATATCTCTGAGCACACGTCGGTACGGGGTTTCAATAAAGCCGAACTCGTTGATGTGTCCGTAGGTGGCCAGAGATCCTAACAGTCCAATGTTTGGGCCTTCAGGAGTTTCAATAGGACAGATACGGCCGTAGTGCGAGTTATGCACGTCTCGCACTTCGAACCCGGCGCGCTCGCGAGAGAGGCCACCGGGTCCAAGGGCCGAGAGTCGCCGTTTGTGAGTCAATTCTGCCAGCGGGTTCGTCTGGTCCATGAACTGGGAGAGCTGAGACCCGCCGAAGAACTCCCTAACCGCAGCCACAACCGGTCGAATGTTTACAAGGGCTGCTGGTGTGACGTTCTCTGGCTCAATGATGGTCATGCGCTCTTTAATGACGCGTTCCATACGCAGTATTCCCACACGGAGTTGATTCTGAATCAGCTCGCCAACTGCTCGTACCCGCCGACTGCCAAGGTGATCAATGTCGTCAGGCTTTCCCTGGCCGTTGCTGATATGGATCATCTCCTTGATGACTGCAACCAGATCCTCCCTGGTCAGAACCCTCACGTCCTGAGGGCTAGGGTTCCCTAGCCGACGGTTGAGCTTGTAACGTCCAACCTTGCCCAAGTCATAGCGGCGAGGGTTGAAAAATAGGCTGTCCAATAGAATATTGGCGTTTTCTACGTTAGCAGGCTCGCCTGGGCGTAGTCGGCGGTAGAACTCCAGCCGTGCTCCAGCCAGAATCTGAGCGCCTTCCTTGTTGTAGGCTTCACCGGGGCGAACAAGCTCCCACAAAGATGTGAGATCTGACTCCCGGATGTTATCTAGCTTGTCAAAATCTACGGGATCCTTGTCCAGAGTTGTTGCTATGTATTGATGGTCCAAGTTGTTATCTACATCTGCAAATAGCGCGGTAATCTCATGATCCCATACATAGCCCAAGGCCCGGAGAAGGGTGGTGACAGGCGCTTTGCGCTTGCGGTCAACCTTTACTGAGAGGAGATCCCGTGCCCCAGTCTCAAACTCCAACCATGCCCCGCGATAGGGGATAATCTTGGTGGAGCAAACACCTCTGCCCGTACCGGAATCAACATCAAGAGTGAAGTATGCGCCGGGAGAACGAACCAACTGGCTTACTACCACGCGCTCTGCGCCATTGATGATGAATGTCCCATGGGGTGTCATGATGGGGATATCGCCAAAGAAGAGCACCTGCTCCTTGATCTCTCCAGTCTCCTTCACCTTAAGCTGTCCGGTGACGTAGAGCGGAGCGGAGTAGGTGATCTCTTTTTCTCGGCACTCCCGCATGCCAAACTTGGGTTCCCTAAAGTTGTGACCCAAGAAGCTCAAATCAAAACGGTTCCCCGTGAAGTCATCAATAGGAGAGATCTCTTCAAGTAGATCTTGGATGCCTTCTGTGGAGAACCATCGAAAGGATTCAAGCTGAATCTGGATTAGATTGGGAACCTCAATAACTTTAGGTATGCTGGCGTAGGATTTTGAGGGGACAATGGGGAAGTGGTTGCGCGACGAGGTGGCAAGGGTCATATAGCTTACGCTCCTTCACAGCGAGTCCTTATAGTGGCTCGACGGGGCATGGGAACTACAGAAGACAGTCCTTGAGGACGGCAGTGTGTGTCTGATGAACTCGAGTGTTTATTGAGGGCATAGTTCTACGAGTAAATAACTATAAGAGGTGGGTAATCTGTTGTCAAGTAATTTAGAGGTAAAATCCCGCAATAGGGTTTACATTTTAAAACCTCAATGCTAGAATCGCGTCCGAATAAGCTAGTCAGCCTATGGGTCTAGGCTAGCTTCAAATGAGTCCCTGCGGCGCCACTTCGGGGTATCAGGCACCCTTGTGTCGGCCCGTTAGTCGCTGGGAGGTAGATATATGAGTGTTCGTGTTATTGGCGGTGATGCCAAAGGTCGCTTGCTGAAGTCCCCCACCGGACAGCAGACTCGTCCTACGTCTAATTTGGTACGGTCTGCAATTTTCTCTATGTTAGAACCATACCTTGATGCCGCTAGGGTGTTGGATCTTTTTTCTGGCACTGGTGCCCTTGGCGTAGAGGCGTTAAGTCGTGGCGCAGACTGGGTTGATTTCTTCGAGAGTGATGCGCGTCAGTGCTCCGCCATAAAAGAGAACCTGAAATCCCTGGATTATTCTGCCTATGGTCAGGTTCATCGTGCACGAGCGGAACGCGCCGCAACAATGGTGGCTGGTCCCTACGACGTTATTCTGTTGGACCCGCCCTATTCCTATGACCATTTGGAACCCCTACTGGAAGGCATAGGTGAGTCCGCCCTTTCACGGCCCGGATGTATTGTTGCCGTAGAACATTCCCACCGCCAGGACCTTCCCTTGGAAGTGGATGGCTTGCGCCTCATTAAGCAGCGCAGGTACGGCGAGACCATGGTGACGGTTTACCAACAGGGAGGTGAGTAATGGTCACAGCGCTATATCCGGGGACGTTTGACCCCATGACCAATGGCCACATTGACGTGGTGAAACGGGCTGCGCAACTCTTTGACAAGGTTGTGGTAGCCGTTTATGCGGGTTCCTTGAAGTCAGTGATGTTCTCTGCTGAAGAGAGAGTGGCTCTATGCAAAGAGGCATTAGCCTCTACTCCCAACGCGGAGACTACGACATTCTCAGGGCTGGTGGTGTCATTCGCCAAGACGATTGGGGCGGATGTGATGTTGCGAGGGCTGAGAGCAGGAGCTGATTTTGAGAACGAGTTTGATATGGCCTTAATGAACAAGAAGTTGGCTCCAGACATAGAAACCGTCTTCTTGATGACCGCCATGGAGTGGCAGTTTTTGAGTTCGTCCCGGATTAAAGAGGTAGCCGCGCTTGGCGCTGATGTTTCTGACCTCGTACCGCCGCACGTGGTCGAAGCTCTTCAGGCCAAGCTGCACTAAATGTGACCCCCCTGGGTCAGTAGATAGAAGGAGGCGATATGGATTTGTTGAATTTGGTAGATAAGTTGGAAATTCTGGCCACCACTAGCGGGAAGGTTCCCGGCACCCGCAAGGTGCTGATTGATCAGGAAAAGGCTCTGGAGTTGGTTGACCAAATGCGCCTGGGCATCCCCAAGGATATCCAGGAGGCAGAGGAAGTGATGGCGCGACGAGAGGCCATCATCAACCAGTCTCTGCTGGATGCAAGGCGCATTAAGAGTTCAGCAGAAGACGAGGGCCGCACCAAGGTGAACGAGAGCGAGATCGTTGCCGAGGCACAGAAGCAGGCTGATGAGTTGCTGGCGGAGGTTAAGCAGCGGTCCGATGCATTGGTGCAGGATGCTCAGAAGAAGGCGCACCAGACAATGCAGGACGCCCAGACCTTTGCTGACAGCCGAGTGGAAGAGGCCAACCGCTATTCGCAGGAGACGCTATACAACCTGGAGCAGCACCTCTCTATTGTGCTGAACAGCGTGCGGCGTGGTCTGGATAGCCTAGAGGGCCATCCAGAAGCTGCCCAAGTAGCTTAAATAATAGAGGGGCTTTCGTGTTTGGCGAAGGCCCCTCTGTGTAAACCAGGCACGCACAAGCCATAGCATTGACGGCGCAATGAGATGGCTAAGGTTTCCTATACCCCTTGCGTATGAAGCCCTCTCTATTGACAATCCCCGTGGTTACTGTAGGATGAATATAGATATGAGTAATATATTGAGCCACCAGTTTATATGGATGACCTATTACTTTACCGGCACATTTACCGGCAGGGGTGGCGTTGCTTAGATCCTAGGACACTAAGAGTTACTGACGCTGAACCCCCTCCGAGGAATGGATGGGGGTTTTTTATTGGCCGTAGCCAAAATAAACAAACTCCCGGGTATTGAGAATGTGAAACTATGGAAAAAACACCGGTACAGGACGTGAACGTCGTGAGTACATCGGCCCTGGTCAGCCCTAGTAATCTTGCACTGAAATCTCCCATTACAAAGGGGATTGCGGATCATGTGGTGCATGGGCGTGCTCAGGTCAAAGACATCATAGAAGGCACAGACTCCCGGTTGCTCATGATTGTGGGGCCGTGCTCCATCCATGATGAAGCTGCTGCACTGGAGTACGCGGAACGCCTAGCAGCATTGTCTGCCAAGGTGAGCGACCGGATTATGGTTGTCATGCGCGTCTACTTTGAAAAA
>Ga0114999_10006030_pt1 | contig 14087 bp, 10 predicted proteins | sample ArcticOcean_MG_C_3_FD_89820 | JGI IMG/M metagenome (GOLD analysis project Ga0114999, IMG submission 89820) | Marine microbial communities from western Arctic Ocean - ArcticOcean_MG_CB8_126 | ecosystem: Environmental > Aquatic > Marine > Oceanic | place: Arctic Ocean: Canada Basin | collected...
CTTGCCCATTAGGGGGGATCTCGTGAACATCGTAGGAGCGATACCTTGTGGAAATAGGTTCCACCCACGTTGTTTGATGGGTGGCCAAGTCTTCAGCACACAACCAACCTCCAGTTGATTGGGCGTACTCTACGATTTGTTTGGCGATAGGTCCTCGGTAAAATGATTCCCCTTTTGTAGCCGCGATTTCTTCCAGCGTGTAAGCCTGTGCCGGATTTTTAAATACAGCTCCTTCTTCTGGCTCAAATCCTTTGGGAAACCACGCTTGCAGAAACTCCGGATACTCAGCAAATATTTTCCTGGCTGCCTTAAACCCCTTGGCTACTTGTGCGCCCAATGAGAATCCATTCCTGGCATGATTAATGGCAGATCCAAAAAGCTTTTCGAAAGGAAGCTTACCAAATCGATCGTGTAATGCGACCCATTGGCTGACAGCACCCGGAGTTGTAACCGAGTCCCAACCATGTTCGGGCATCGAACCGAATTGATTAAAATAATCTCTCTTCCAGGCCAGAGGAGATTTTCCGCAAGCATTCAATCCGTGGAGTTGTCCCGATTCTGCTACAATCGCGAATCCATCGCCTCCAATTCCGTTTGAGCAGGGTTCTGTAACGGTTAGCGTAATGGCGGCTGCAAGCGCTGCGTCGACCGCGTTGCCTCCGTTGCGAAATGCGTCGATTCCGGCATCGGTGGCATGGGGTTCCGAAGTGGCAATAACGTTTTTCCCATAAACAAGTTCGGGGTGGGGTGTCCTCGGGTTTTGCCAGGAAGGAGATTGAAACATGCTCTGAACTTGAGCGGTTTCTTGTGGGGATACAATCCTAGGAATTCTTGTAGGACTCGAATTGATTCTTATCAGCCGCTTTCATATAAGCTTCGTGGTCGGATATCGCTCCTTTTTTCAATTGTGCCATTAAGGATGCATCCATGGTCGTCATCCCTTGCGCCATGCTACTTTCGATGATGCCACGAATGTTGCTGATCTTGCCGCTACTGATACAGTTCGGCAAGGCATCGTGCTTCAGGAGAATTTCATTTACTGCAACGCGACCGCCGCCAACCTTTTTACAAAGTAACTGAGATACCACGCCTCGTAGACAGCTAGCCAACATCGTGCGGATCTGGTTTTGTTCTTCCGCGGGAAATGCATCGATTATTCGATCAACCGTTTTCGGCGCGTTATTGGTGTGGAGGGTGCCAAAAACAAGCATGCCCATGGATGCACAACCCAACGCTAGCTGTATGGTTTCGAGTTCTCTCATTTCACCTAACAAAATGATATCTGGATCGCCACGCATGGAGCTTCTCAGCGCATTGGCAAACGAGTGGCTGTGTTCGCCCACTTCTCGGTGAACAATCACACAGTTTTTCTTGGGGTGAACAAATTCAATAGGGTCCTCGATGGTGATAATGTGCTTCTGGTAATTATCGTTAATATAATCCAGCATCGCTGCCATGGTCGTTGATTTACCACTACCGGTTGGTCCCGTGACCAAGACCAGTCCTTCCTGATAGCCGTACACTTCTTTTAGAATCTCTGGAAGGTTTAGTTTATCAAAAGAAAGAATCTCTGCAGGGATTTGCCTGAATACAGCACCAGACCACCACTGGTTATATAGAAAACTTCCACGGAACCGAGCGAGACCCGGAATCTCATGAGCCAAATCAAGGTCGTGGTTTTCTTGGAAATGGTTCCAGCGAGTTTCGTTACAAATCTCCTGTAGCATTTCTTCCAAAGACTGTTGGTCCAATTCTGGCTCATCTTCCATGTCCATGATAGAGCCAGATGCTCTGACCCTCGGAGGCATTCCTACAGCCAGGTGCAAGTCAGACCCATCCATGTCTAACATCTTGGTCAAATATCTATCGAGAATTGGCATGACTATACTTCTACCTCCACTTGTTCACCGGAGCGGATTTGTTGTTTCATTGGTCGGCTAACCAGATTTGCCAATGCCACTTCATCGGAAATTCGTTTGGCTTCCCACAGGGCAAATGGATTTGTCCATAAGGATCATGCCTTGTTTACGGCCGGTTTCTATAACGTTAGAAAGCCCGTCTGCCTTGTTGGTTCGAATGAGGTTTCCAACCGCCGCACAGTTGAGTAAAAGTTCATAGGCCATTTCAACACCCCCATCGGTAGCGGGTAAAAGTCTTTGGCAAATAATACCCTTTAAACTTTCTGCGACCATCGATCTGATTTGTGTTTGTTGGGCTGCTGGAAATACATCCAGTAAACGATTTAACGTATTGGCGGTATCGCTGGTATGCATCGTCCCGATAACGAGGTGACCGGTTTCTGAGGCGCTGATCGCCATCTCAACCGTTTCGAGATCGCGCATTTCTCCGATCACAATGATATCAGGATCTTGCCGAAGCGCACCTTTTAAAGCACTATGAAATGTATTGGTATGACTTCCTACTTCGCGCTGTGTTATTTGGCATTGCTCTGAGTGTTGGACAATTTCTATCGGTGACTCGACCGTAATAAGGTGGTCCTGACGGGAGTTGTTTATTTCATTAACCAACGCGGCGAGGGTGGCCGTTTTTCCGGAACCCATTGGCCCCGTAACCATAATCAATCCATTGTGGTAGGTGAGTAACTTCCGGATGTTGTCTGCGTCATGAAATCCTAACTCTTCCAAGCTTCGAATTTCGTTGGGAACCAGTCGGTAGGTTCCTGACAAACCATCTTTGTGAAGCATCAAATTTACGCGATAGCGCAGATGAGTATCAAAGGATAGGGCAAAATCCAGGTCATGGTTTTTCTTGAAAAAATCTAACTGAAATTCTGAAAGGAGTGCCTTGTTAAGTTTGTTGGCATCGTCGGCTGTCAGTGTGTAGTCACCGAGATAAATGACTTCTTGGTTGTGTCGAATAAAGGCACAAGCGTCTGCACATAAGTGTAAGTCACTTGCTCCCTCCAGTTGGCTTTTTAGCAGAAGCTGAACCATACATTGACGGGCCTCTTGCTCGGACATGGAAGCAACGCCTTCGAGGTCTGGCCATTCGTCTTCAACTACTAAGGATACTTCGGGTCGTTCTTTCGATAGATTGGGTGCGAGTCCTGGTTGAGTAGGAGCGGGTGCAGCAACTACTGGTGCCTGCTGAACGGGCTGTGGTTGCTCAACAGGTTGTGCCAGGGCAACAGGTGCCTCGACCAGTGCTTCTTGATCTGGGGAAGCATGAGTTCTGAGTGAAGGAATTTTCGCCGGTTGTGTGTTTAGAGATGGCGTAGAAACTGGTACTTGATTCGTTGCTGGTAATTTTGTTTGAGGATTTGCGGTGGTTCCATCAAACGGATCGTCAGTGAATTGGCGTCGGCCTTCGGAAGGTTTCCACGGTTTGCTTGAACCCAGGCTCGGTTTACTCGTTGTAAGCGGTGAGTCTTGCTCGGACGACAACGTGGTTGAAGACAAACGTAACGGACTCGGTGCCTCTGTATCCGGACTTCTACTACCGAATGTGCGTTTTGATGTTGACTGAAGAATTTCAAAAGGATCGTTCGGAACGGTAGCTCCGGCATCGCTTTTAGTGTGTGCCTCTTCGACAAGGTTTTGCAGCGTGTCAACGTCGGTGCAATAGCCTCGATCAATCAATTTTTCACCAAAAGCCAGCAGGTCAGCTTCTGGCCCAAGCGCGTGTTTATGCACGAGACATTTTGCTGAATCTAGGATGCCAGCTTCATTGGCCAAATAGGCAAGCCATTGGACTTCGAGTTTCAAGGTATTTTTAGGATGTTTGAGTTAAGGAGAGGTGATGTCCTCAAAACGTGAAACTACCTGACTTTCCCTTAAATACTATATCGTTGGTACTTTGGGTGATTAACTCGGTTTTAACAAAGAAAGCGAACTGACTTTCACTTGTTACGATCCAATGGCCTCTAATACTTCTTCTGCATGGATCTCGGGTTTCACCTTAGGCCAAATCTTTTTAATCGTTCCATCAGGCTCGATGAGGAATGTTACTCGGTGAATGCCTATGTATTCGCGGCCCATGAATTTCTTCAATCCCCATACGCCGTAGTCATTTACAATCTTCTGATCCTCGTCCGAAATTAAGGAGAACGGCAGGGAGTATTTTTCCACAAATTTGTCGTGCTTCTTTACAGAATCCACGCTTACACCAAAGACAATCGCACCCTTGTCTTCAAATTCCTTCCAGCTATCTCGAAACCCGCAGGCCTCTTTGGTACAGCCTGGTGTGTCGTCCTTTGGGTAGAAATAGAGCACCACCTGTTTCCCAGAAAAGTCGGTGAGTGAAATCGTAGTTCCACCGTTGATTGTTGAGGTGAAGGGTGGGGCTTTATCGCCTTCTTTAAGTGTCAATTCCAGTGCTGCCATAAGGCAGTAAAGATTCACTAGATGCTAGCAAGGCGTCCAGTTGAATCTCCAAAATGCGGTAAGTTTTTAACTCCCATCTTATCAGCCATGTTGAGGAAGAGATTTGTAGCCGGCTTCGAACCATTTACGACAAAGCGTCCTGGGTTTAACTCTCCGCCACCGTGGCCTGCTAATACGATGGGTAGGTTGTCGTGCGAGTGCTTATTGCCATCTGCATTACCACTTCCGTAAACGATCATCGAATTGTGGAGGATAGAATGTCCGTCTACATCTTTGACCCCGTCCAGCCGGTTTAAGAATTGTGCGAATTGTTCAACATACCAGCGATCGATCTTTTTAACTTTTTCGATGCGATCCTGTTTGTCTCTGTGGTGAGTCAATTCGTGATGACCTTCGGTGATACCTATTTCTTCGTGTGAACGATTATCGCCGTCGTGGGCCAGGATCAAAGTAGCGATTCGGGTGGAATCCGTTTGGAAAGCGAGCAACATCATTTCGTACATGATGGCGATATGCTCTCCATGGCTGTAGGGAACGCCTTCCGGAGTTGGCAATTCTGGATCTATATTTGGACCGAGTCGCTCCATTTTTTCAATTCGAGACTCCACTTCGCGTACGCCCGTCAGGTATTGGTCCAACTTGTCTTTGTCGTTATTTCCGAGGCGCTTTTGCATGCGTTTGGCGTCGTCCATGACAAAATCGAGAATCGATCGTCGATTGTTCATACGTCGTTCAGCATTGGCTGATCGTTCCCCATGAGAACCTTCTCCGAATAGCCGTTCAAAAACTTTCCTCGGATTGGATTCCGGCGCCATGGGAGTAGTGGGAGTCTTCCAGGACACGTTGTATTGGTAAGCGCAAGAGTAGCCAGAATCGCAACTGCCAGACGCTCGAGCTTTATCACAGGAAAGTTCCATGGAGGGAAACCGCGTTTCGGCGCCCACTTCTTTGGCGATAGCCTGATCAATAGAAACTCCCGCACGGATATCGGTGGCGCTTTTATTTAAACGGACACCAGTAAGAAACACACTGTTACCCCGAGCGTGATCGCCGGCGCCGTCTTTGGATCCGGTTGCATGCTGATGATCCAGTCCTTGAATGACTTGGACGGATGATTTGAGGGATTCTAATGGAGAAAGTGTTTGCCCCAGTTGGAAGTAGGTCGTTGAGCCTTCAGCCCACCAGGTGGAGGGGATAGCGCCGTTGGGGAAAGTGACAAATGCGGTTCTTAATGGCGCACCGGTTGCGGTAGTAGCCGCCTGTCGCAGTGAATCATTGGCTAGTAAGCTTCCTGGTAGAAGTGAATGAAGACCTGGTACAGCAATCGCAGCTCCGAGGCCCTTGAGGAAGTGCCTTCGGTTAAACTTGTTGGGTGGGGTAAATGAGCTTGGCATAATTTACTCAGGTTTAAATTTAGGGTGTCTTCTTTTTTGGAAGGGTGCAGATTTTACGATCGCCATCAATAGTGCAGAAGGGCTGCCCTCATTTTTTTCTAATTCGTTTACCAGATAATCGATTGTCTCCGTGTCGTAATATTCTGTGCCGCGACCTAGGGCGTAGGTAAGCAGCTTTTCACTGATACAGTAATAAAAATCACGTTTTCGCTCGGTGGCAAGGATGTGTTTCATCTCCTGAATGTTTGAAAACCTCTCTCCGGTGATGAGGACTCCTTCGCTATCTATGGGCATTTCGAGCTCCTGATCACGCCACATGCCCATTGCATTGAAATTCTCAAGCGCCAATCCGAGTGGGTCCATGCGGTTGTGACAAGAGCTGCATAACGGTTCCTCTCTGTGAAGCGCCAGTGTTTCTCGCAGGCTCATGGCGGCGAGCTGTTCCTTGCTGGCTGCATCCTCAAGCGCAGGAATATCGGGTGGAGGGGGTGCAGGCGGCATTCCGAGAATATTTTCGAGTATAAACACGCCACGTTTTACCGGTGATGTTCGGGTTGGGTTCGAAGTAAAGGCCAGGATAGTGCCCTGGGTCAGGATTCCGCCCCTGGGACTGCCGGGTGGTAATTGAACTTTTCTAGTTTTTGCACCCTTGACCCCTTCGATTCCGTAATGCTTGGCAAGCAGTTGATTGAGGAAGGTGTAATCGCTATCGATCAACTCCAACAGGCTCCTGTCCTCGTTGATGATGTATTGGAAATAGTCCTCTGTTTCTTGTTGCATGGCCCTCTTAAGGGCTCCACTCCAATCGGGCCGTTCCTTATCATAGCTTGCCACGACGATCGCTCTTGTTCGTCTGTAGGTTTCCTTCTCCTCGGCAGTTCTGTTGTTTTCCGGGATTTCGCGGACGATCTTATATTCGGCCCTGGCGTTGCGTAAAACAGGATTTGGATAGTCCCGGAGCCAAACGTCGTAATCACTGATATTAACTCCCTGGATATCCCTGGAGTGGAGCCATTGGCCTCCGAAGTTTTCGATGAAGTTGTTGAATCGCTTGTCGCTCATCATACGCTCAATCTGGGGCTCCAGGTTTTTTCGGAGTTTACCTGTTTCAGCTAAATCAAACAACTCATCGTCGGGCATGGTTGACCAGAGGAAGTAGGAGAGCCTCGATGCCAGGGAGTACTCATCAATCTTGGCGTGAGTCTCATCTCTCGATTTTCGAGCCAGCCCTTCTTCTCGAAATAAGAAACGTGGCGATGCCAGGATAGCTACCATGGCCTGTGCAATACCTGCTTCGTAGGTCTTGCCTTTCTGAGAGGATATGGATTCCGCCAAGGAGGCCAGTTTGTTGATGGTGGCTTTGTCGACAGGACGTCGGTAGGCTTTAGTCGCGAAGTTGGTTATGAGCTGCCTGGTGTAGCTTTTCAGCTTCGACCTGCTTGTTGGGACCTTTCCTGGAAAATAGGTGTGGTAGTTTTTAGGTGGCGCCGAGTTTTCCGGGCTATAGGGTCCTCGAATAATTATTTCTTCGATTTCCATTTTTAGCTTCTTCACTTTTTCCAGATCAGTCAGCGGTTCGACTGAGGCAGTAAAATGATGGGTACCGACATCCCAGGTACGATCGAAAACGAATTCGTGGATCCTTCCCGAAGTATACGAAAAGATTTGGTTGATCAGAATCTCCCCGTCGGCTTTAAATGTGAATTCACATTCGTTATAATCAAAACCATTAAAGGAAGAAAAACTCCTCGGTTTTATTCTGACAACTAACTGGTAATTCCCGGCTGCTTCGATCTCGATCTCCGCCGTTCGAGAGGATGGCTCGTAAAAAGATAACTGCAGGTTATTCTCATCTTCATCGACCGGGAGAGCCTGTGAAAATAGATTTACCAATGCTTCCTCGTTCCACTTCTTCTCCGGCATCACCAAGGCCTGGGTTGGTACTGCATCTGCTACAATCGCATTGGCTGCGTCCAGGTATTTTTCCAATAGCATCGGAGATATAGTTAGGACGTCTCCAATATTATCGAATCCTTCGCCGGAATCATCTGCTGGAAAAATGTCCAACGTATTAAAATCGATTCCTAGAAGATCGTTTATCGTATTATGATACTCGATACGATTGAGCCGTTGGATGGTCAATTTTCCAGGATCCGGATTTTTAGGATCTATCCCGAATGGACCTATTTTGATCCAGCTAGCCAGGAGCTCTCGCTCATTCGCGGAAGGCTGAGCTTCTTCGTTTGGGGGCATTATGTGAGCGCGGCTATTTTTAAATACCCGTAACCAAAGATCTGTGTCCCGGATGGTATTGGAAGAAAACTCATCCAATGTGACTTCTCCCTCGCTTACTCCAAGTCCATGACAATCGTAACAGTAGTTATCCAGAATGGGTTCTATCTGTTTTTGAAAGGAGCTAAAAATTTCCTTGTTTCCAGAAAGAGGTAGAGCAGCAAAGAAAAAAGTGCTGCTGAACAGAAGATAGCTAATTAGGGGCAATTGTTTCACCGTAAATCTTAGGATAGGTTGGGGAACCATTTAAGACCTATTGGATCTGGCCTGTAGCCTTCAAACATAAACGGTCATAGACTCTCCGAAATCGCGGTTCCTGCTAAGTAACCGGTGGTCCAGGCGTTTTGAAAATTGAATCCGCCCGTTATTCCATCTACGTCCAATACCTCACCGGCGAAATACAATCCTGGAATCTTGCGACTTTCCAGGGTCCGCAAACTCACTTCATTGAGATTTACGCCGCCACACGTAACAAACTCCTCCTTGTTTAAACTTTTTCCCTGAACCTCGAAAATTGATTGCTCAAGCGTTTCGACCAAGGCTCGTTCCTGAGGTTTAGATAGCTGAGCCCAGCTCATCGTTCCGGGGATCTTACTTAAGCTGACCAGGCGCTCCCAGAGGCGACGGGGGATTTCTGTAAACGCCGAACGGGAGCTGACCAGTCGTTTCCCGTGATTTGCTCGTAATTGATCTAAAGTATTTCGAACATTTGTTTCGGGAAGCCAGTTTACCTGGAGAGCAAATGTATAATTCACTCCATGTAATGCACGGGCTCCCCATGCGGATAGTTTTAAAGTAGCCGGACCACTTAAACCCCAGTGAGTGATGAGTAGGGGGCCTGCGGAGCTTAAATTCAGTTCCGGAACATTCAATGCCGCGTGAGCCACCGATAATCCGGCCAGGTCCTTGAGCGATTGTCCAGGAATGTTAAACGTGAATAGAGAAGGAACGGCTGGTTGCGTTGTGTGCCCAAGGGCATGAATCAATCGTACTGTATCAGCAGACCTGGTTCCTCCAGTTGCCAGGAGTAAGTGTTTGGTGAGGACGGTGGCTCCACCCGAGAGAAGCAGTTTGAATTGATGGTTCAATTCGACTTCGTGTTTGATCGAAGTCACCTGGGTTTTTGTCCAAATGGCGACTCCTTCGACTTCAGCTGAATTCACCAGGCAGTCGATAATCGTTTGCGATTTATCTGTCGTGGGAAACATCCTGCCATCGGTCTCGGTTTTCAACGTCACCCCACGACTTTCAAACCAGTCGATTGTATCTTGGGCGTTCCAGCGGTTTAAGGGACCGATGAGTGCTTTCTCACCCCGCGGAAAATGTGTGGCAAATGTTCTGGGTTCGAAGCAGGCGTGGGTTACATTGCATCGTCCGCCTCCTGAAATTTGCACTTTCCCGAGAAGGTTAGGGGACTTTTCAAGGATGAGTATCTTCTTCGGGCCATCGGAAGTCTCAGCAGCAGCGAGGGCACCAAAGAACCCTGCAGCCCCTCCACCGATTACGACCAGGTCCCAAATGTTTTCTGTCTCCTGGGCCAAGCTACTCAACCTTTTCGAATAAGACCATATAGTTGTCGGTCAGCAGGTCATCCACTTCGCCCATCTTTTTGAAGCCAGCGTTTTTGATTTCGTTTTCAAAAACCTCCTGGCCCGCCCGCATGTGCCCGATTATCCAATCAGAACTTTCACCCGGAATACGTTTAAAGTCGATGAGCACCAATTTTCCTCCCGGTCTAACTGCCTCGTGTATGGATGCCAAAGTATCTTCCGGGTATTCGAAGTGGTGGTAGACATTGCATATAAATGTGAGATCCACGGAATTGGCAGGTAGTTTTACGGAGCGTTCGGAGCAGAGAGCGGTTTCCACATTCTTCCAGTCATTTTGTTTCCTTTGTTCATCAATATGCTCGAGAAACTTAGGGACGATATCCACCGCGTAGACCTTGCCCTTTTTTCCAACCGCTTTTGACAGGTAAGGTAGATGCGCCCCAGTGCCCGAGCCGATATCGGCGACATCCATTCCTCGTTTTAGACCCAGCCTTTTTACGATGGCCTCTCGGTTAACAAACACTTCGCGACCTTCAGCTTCCAGTCGTTCGATCCATTCCTTTACCACCAAGCCTTCTTTCAAATAGGACGTATTGATCCCCGGATTCACGCTCTCTTTTTGCGCTATAGCCGAGTTACTGAAGAATCCTACTAATATAAGCCCCACTATGTTTTTCCACTTCATAGGGAGAAACCTAAAGCTATTAGGTGGGGTGTTAAGCAAAAAGCGTGTCCCCAAGGGTTTTATTTGGATGCCTATTAGCGAGAATCGGAACGGCTATATTACCTTCACGCTGCAACTGCCGGCTACGTAATTGAATTTAAGATTAATTCTTAGGAAGGCTTTCGCTGAGCGACAACCGGGTAGGCGAAATCGCGTTTAAGATTCACTTTCGATGAAGAAAAATGTTTATTTATGCTTCGGTATCGTTGTAGATAGATCCAGGAAGATAACAACTTACATGGTGTGAAAATCGAAGAAGAAAATCTAGTAGCTCGATTGGAGCGTGTAATAAATCGGACAGCAGTGGTCGTATGTCTGATGTTTTTTGCATTCCTCTTTTACCAAAACGTATTGGTGAGCCGAAATCAAAGTTCGCCTTCTATTGAATGTGCTGAAATATATACATACCGAGGAATTGATTACTACATTTCACGGACAGAGGCCACTATTTTGAAGGGATCATTGATAATTAAATTATCTCCGAAGTTGGTAGCGTATTCCATGGTTGCCGATTCCAGGAATGTTTCTGAATCCGACAACTTAACCCCGACTTTAAACAACGGGCTTTTAAGTAATGCTTCTGGTAGTCCAGGGTGGGGGACCAGGTTTGGATTGGCCGCGCTTTCGCACACGGCATAGGTCGGCAGGAACTCTTGAACGGTGCTCCAAACGACTTCATCGACCAGGGCCTTAAACTCTGCGACAATCTCCTCTTCATACTTTGTGATAATGCTTGCCGGGTTTTTTGACCAAAGGGTGCTTAAGATTGTGATATGCGCAATATAGCGACCAGCAATGCCGTCATCATTCGTATCGGCCAAGTGGACTCCCCATTGGTCGGATAGATCCCAAGAACCGGTTAGACCTTCAAGTTTACCAGCCTCTAATTCCTAATCGAGACGATAAAGTACTTCTCCAATTGGAATCCAATTCACGGTGGCTTCCGGATTTTCTTCTTTATTCTATCCAGGTAGAGGCCACGAAACGCTTGGCAAACGTTTGGGAGTCTACCTTCATCCAATCTGCTTTGAGAATAGCCACTCAGCCAATTTCATGAATAGGTCCGCGCACCACTTTTGTCGGGGCTTTCCTTAAATGGCCAAGGACCGAGTATGAAAAATGTGGTGCATTCGTTGGCTGGATTTTGGCGTGCGGTATCAATCACCGTTTTGGCCGACACTATTTCTGTTTCGATAAACAAGCCACCGCCATAGGTGTGTGGCTGCATACTGATCATGCCCCATTGGTTATTAGGCAGATCTGTTTCAAAGTTCCCGGTGTGGTTGGGGTCAGGGTAGTAATCATAGGCGACTAACCCGACTTCTTCTACTGAATTGTCAGGGTTATCTACAATGTAGGTGAGTGACTTGCCACTGTAGATGCCTCAACCAATTTCCTGCTCGATACCCGAAGGAAGCGTTGTGGCTGTTGAAATATTGTTTGGTTGTGCATCCCAGGTGAATGAATTTCCGAGGAAGTAAACCTTGCTAGTCTCCGCAATCAGTAGGGAGGAGGAAATGCACAGCCAAGCTATGATGAAGCTAGCGAATTTTGAAGAACGGGAAATTGAATGGGACCAGGTCCAAGTCATAGGAGATCAGAAATGATGATAAATCGGCGAATCTGTTCACGCTACGGTCTAAGGCTCTTCACCCTTAATATTGGTCCTCAGCTCGATGGATATTTCTCTCGAGCGATCTCCCTGGATACTGGTTCGGCTGATGCCGGGGATTTCCAATAAATCAGCCACTTCTATGTGGCCATTGTTTCTGGCAAACAATTCAGAAGATTCGCCGTCGATATCCACATGTGTGATATCTGCGCCCTGATCCAAAAGTAGTTGGACAACCTCAATATTTCCTTCTGAGGCGGCAAACATTAGGGGGGACCAGTGCTCTTCGCCATCGACCAGGTTGACCTTGGCACCGTGTTTCAGGAGTAGACTCACCGTGTCTGTATCTTTCCCGGTAGAGGCAAACATCAGTGCCGTTCTGCCAGCTGCGTCTTGAGTGTCAATGTGAGTACCGGCTTTTATTAACAATTCCATAATGTCCCTATGTCCGTTGAACGAGGCGACCATAAGCATGGTTCGACCATTTTCATCGACCTGATTCGGATCGGTCCCTTTATCAAGGGCCTGTTGGACCGTAGCCGTATGACCCTCGAGTGCCGCTTGAACCGCGATATCAAAGGGAATAGCAATTTTATCGGAGCTCTGTGTCGGCGCTTCCTCGACCAAGGTTTTGGTTTCAACCACGGTTGACTCAGGATTTTGCTCCTTAGCTTTACCGCAACCACTGAGGATCGCCAAACTCATTAGGGACAGAATAAACCCTAGCTTGATGTTTTGAATCGGGTTGTTGCTTGGATAGATCATTAATTAATAGGAAATAGGAATAACTTGTGCCGGGTAGAATGGCTGACAGGCTTGTACTTAAATATCAAGACCGAGTTTAAACAGGATACTGCAAACGAAACCATACATCCCGTGCGGAAGATCATCCATGTTGATATGGACTGTTTTTATGCGGCTGTGGAATGTCGGGATGATCCTTCAGTGGCCGGTAAACCGGTCGGAGTAGGGGGTGCTGGTGGGCGGAGTGTCCTCACCACCTGCAATTATGAAGCGCGAAAATTCGGCTGCCGTTCAGCCATGCCGGTCTTTAAGGCCAAAAAGCTTTGTCCTCACCTTATCATTAAACCCGTCCGTTTTTCTGCCTATCGCGCCGAATCAGCAACTATTCGTGCGATATTCAAAACCTACACGGAGCTCATCGAACCCCTTTCGCTTGATGAAGCTTATTTGGATGTTTCGCACCGCGAGGAGTATGCCTGGAGCATTGCCAAAGAAATTAGAAAGAAGATTTGGGATGAAACAAAGCTGACAGCCAGTGCAGGTATATCCCGCAACAAAATGTTGGCGAAGATTGCAAGTGATATGAAGAAGCCAAACGGACAGTTCGCTGTGTTGCCCGAAGAGATTGATGGCTTCATGAACGACCTGCCTGTGCAAAAAATATTTGGCGTGGGTCCGAAATCAACTGCTCGCCTTCACGCTCTTGGGTTTGAAACCTGTGGGCAATTGCGAGCAGTCCCCTTGGCCGAACTGCTTCGGCATTTTGGCCCCACCTGGGGTACCGAAATGTATAACCTTTGCCGGGGCAAAGATGATCGTCCGGTTGAAGCGACTCGGTTACGTAAATCTATGAGTAACGAAACCACGTTTTCGGAAGATCTCGAATCTCTTCAGGACTGCCTCGATGAATTACCGGAGCTGGTTGATGAATTAAAGGCGGACTTGGAAAAGGGCAGCAACAAGGACAAGATCTACAAAGTGTTCTTGAAACTAAAGTTTGGGGATTTTACAACCACGACCAAAGAACGAATCGGCAGCGACGTTTCTTTAGCTACTTACATCCCGCTTTTGGAAGAAGCCTTTGGTCGGAGTTCGGAGGCTGTTCGCCTCTTGGGAGTCGGGGTAAAGTTTGAAGATCCTTCCAAGATGGACGGACGCCAGATGGAATTGTTTGATCGCAAACGAATGTCGGTTAACCCCATTTAGCCCGGGAACGCTCAAACTCACTTTTCGATAAACTCCTTAATGGCCTCAGCTGACTTTTCGGGATTTAGCTTTTCCGTATCAATTATCAAGCTTGGTTTTGGAAGGGGAGGAAAATCAAAACCACCTTCGGATTTGAAAAACGAATAAAGCTTTTTATCCACCAATTTCCCAAATTGTTTGCGGCTATCGTTGCCGATCCGGCGCAGCACCTCCTCATCTGAA
>Ga0114999_10006034_pt1 | contig 14077 bp, 12 predicted proteins | sample ArcticOcean_MG_C_3_FD_89820 | JGI IMG/M metagenome (GOLD analysis project Ga0114999, IMG submission 89820) | Marine microbial communities from western Arctic Ocean - ArcticOcean_MG_CB8_126 | ecosystem: Environmental > Aquatic > Marine > Oceanic | place: Arctic Ocean: Canada Basin | collected...
ATGCGAAGCAGCATTTTTCACGCTATTGAATCACGCTATTGAATGATGGGTCGGTCCGATGAATCGACAATCGATGTCGACGCTCCACTCGGATCTTTCTCACCCTCGTTCTCACCTTCTTGAAGAAGACGTTGTGCTGTGGCCCGATGAGGCGCGTCACATTGCCTCTCAAGTTAGTCAACAGCTGGATTATACGTTGGATATGTCTTCATATCCAACTTCTCCCAACGGGAAGTAAGGATAGCCGTTATGCCAACAGGAATCAGTCAAACTGCTGTCAACCCCGCTGCACTGAGCCCACGCCCAGCAACACCCTCGCGTGAGCCAGCATCTGCATCGGCGGCCAGCACAGAAAACGCCCAAGCAAGTTTGGGCCCAAATGGCGAACAAGCCGTTCGGGCGCCAGAACAGTCAGTCGGTAGTCAGGGTGCCGAAAACAATACCAATGCAGATGCAGGCCAGAGCGAGCAAGCCGCTTCTGCTGGTGCCCAACCCCCTCCGGGTTTGGAACAAGAAGTCAATCGTGGTGTGGGCGGCAACGTCGATATCACAGCTTAAGAAAACCTCGCGGAAACTGAGCATAACCCACGCGGAAGGGTTTATGATTAGAGGGTTTTCTAAAAGTTGAAGTACTCAGCTCGTACAGTCGATAAGTGTTCACGTTTGGTCAGGATAAAACCATGCCGATTTTTACCTCGCGGTTTTCTTCCGAGCGGTCACTGGTTGGTAATTTTGTAACCAGTCGTACCCCGGAAAAAGAAGATGCCGAATCTCGCGAAAAAACCCGCAGTTCAAATAGTGCAACATCGCGAACTTCTCAACAGGCAACGACGGACCGTTTAGAAATAACGAACCGACAGCAAGCTACATCTGCTACCTCATTGGTTCGTTCATCTGAGCAACCCGCTGAAGCACGCGCTGAAAACAGGGTCGCAGATCAACAAATCACGCGACAACTTACTTTGCGCAAAGCCTCACAAGAAGCCGTGGTGGCACGTTCCAACCTACGTTCTTTTCCTGAAGAACTCCCACAGGCACCCTCTGCTGTTGAAAGCATACCGGGTGCGCCCAACACGCAACGAACCACACTCGTACAAGAAAACTTCACGGCTCTACAAAGTGCGCTCAGCAACCGCCTCGATGCATTGGTTGATCAACTGAGTGACATTCGCACGGTGCAATCTACCCAAGCCAACCGGCAAGAAAACCAAGACGCGGCCCAAAGTGCTGCACCTGAACCGTTGGCTAATTTGGTACAAGCCACAACTGAGCCTGTAGCCTCAACAATCGGACCCATCACGGATGATGGAACGGCAGTTGATGTGGGAGCTCAACTTAAAGCGAGTATTGATCAGTTGCGTGAGCAACGCCTTGAATTGGTCTCTAACTTTGAACCTCCAGAACCCCCTGCACGCGAAGACCAACAAGCCGAATTGCGTAAAGACTTGCAAACGATCTCAAGCGGTTTGCAGGCCGACGCGGTCATAGAAAACCAGCGGGCAGTTGAAGAAACAGCCCGTGGTTCAGAAGTAGCAGTTGAACGCGAACAACGCCAAACCGTTCGCGCCAATCAAACAGAAGTTAGAAACATTCAGGCAAGCAAACGACAGCTCAACCAAGAAGCCCAACGCGCAGATCAAGCCATTCGCCAGCTTCAAAGCGAAAGCGCTCGATTGAAAAACAGCGCGCCAACTTCTGGAACAGCACTCAACGTTTTGGCGCAATAGAATATAGGTGCGGAGCCTGCCTATTCTCAAAAGGCTTCAGATGATGTGACCTCGGAGTGGCGCATCATCAATTGTACCACTCGCCCAGTGGTGCCGATTGGTCAGCCCCTCTTCCCTATCATGGGAAGGGGGGTTTTCGGTTTACGTCTGTTTGTTTTCTAAACATCCTTGTTCTGCTTTGAAAACCGTCTTACCACTTGCCTTGTTTTTTTGCCCATGCTATATTCGAGCGCGTTAAGAAAGACACAACGCAAAAGTAACGAACAAACCACCTGCTTGCTTCATCCCCAACCGAGCAGTTACCATCACATCCGATCTTGTTTTATCTCTCCGGTACATTTTGTGACATGACTATATCTCCGCTTATAGATCAACCAGACCCTTCTCTCCACCCACAATACCCGCCGCGTGATTGCAAATGAAAGCGACGACACTCTTACTCCTTGTTCAAGGCGATCCAATTACACGTGTTTTGATTGGATTTAAAAAAATTGGTTTTGGAAAAGGGAAATACACAGGCGTTGGTGGCAAAGTTGAGCCCGGAGAAACCATCGAAGCAGCCGCCATACGCGAGATGCGGGAAGAAACCAGTATTGTCGTTGAAGAAAGGCATCTTCTCTCCAGGGGACATATTGACTTCTATTTCCCAAGCAAACCGGAATGGAATCTTACGATCCACATTTTTTTGGCCAGACACTGGCAAGGCATACCAACTGAAAGCGGAGAAATTCGTCCCCAGTGGTTTGACGTACAACACCTACCATTTGAAAACATGTGGGACGATGCAGCACATTGGTACGGTCGTGTTCTTCGGGGTGAAAAAATTCGTGCAACCTTTACATTTAAGCCAGACAATGAAACCATTGACACATACCAATTTCAATGTGATTAAGGAAAATTTATGTTTGCTGGCATCAAAACTCGGCGTGAGATTATCTGGATCACGATCCTCTTCTCTTTATCCATAACCATATTGTCGCTTGGCCTAACGATCCTGCTTCATCGCCTAACGGGCACAGGAGTTGGCTATCTTGGCATCTTCTCGGCAGTCATTGCCCCAGCCTTAATTGCGCCACCTATCATTTATAAATTTCTCGACATCATTCCCCAATTGCGCTTGGCACACGAACTCTTAGAAAGCCTGGGTCAAGAGGACTATCTCACTGGTGTTTGCAACCGGCGTCACTTGGAAGAATCCGCAGCAAAAGAGTTCTCTCTGGGCAGGCGCCACAAATTCCCCATTTCGATTATGATCTTGGACCTCGACAACTTTAAAAAGGTCAACGATACCCACGGCCACTTGGCCGGTGACCAAGTTTTGATCGAACTCACCTAACACGTTTATGAGATGATTCGTCAGACCGATATTTTTGGTCGTTATGGGGGCGAAGAATTCATCCTGTTTATGCCCCACACCGCCTTGGAAGATGCAGTCATGTTTTCAGAGCGTATTCGACAGGCTATTGCTGGTCGTAAGTTCCTGCCTGGAAAGGGTGAATTAAATCTCAATATCACAATCAGCTTAGGAGTTGCGAGTGCCACACCGCAAACTCGCACCCTTGAGGATCTTATACTCAATGCTGATTTGGCTCTATACCGAGCCAAAGAACAAGGACGAAACCGCGTTGCCGTTTATGACGGGCCCTAATAACTGGCCCCATAAACCATTCTAATACCTAAGCAAACTAACTGATATTTATAGAATGATTTTAACAAACTGGGTTGACTTTCGGTGTATATCTGCCGATAATTTTTAATGTACCTCCTAATTGGAGTACCTCATATATTGGCTTGACAGCATAGGAAAATCTGTTATATATCTCCTCTTAAGCACATCTAATACCTGATTTAAGGTCACTGGAAAAAACGAGGTTATTGTCTTGGCAAGATTAACAGCATCACCTAATGACACAAAAGATGCGTTGCACCGTTATCTGGAAGATGTTGCTTCTTCGCACCCCCTGTCTTCAAAAGAAGAAGTCGCGCTTGCACAACGCATCAGAAAAGGTGACCTCAAAGCGCGTGCAACCTTGGTTGAGGCCAACTTGCGATTTGTCATCACGGTTGCGCGAGATTATCAAAACCAAGGTGTTCCTTTGGTTGATCTGATTAGTGCGGGCAATTTGGGCTTGATCACTGCCGCCGAACGATTTGACGAAACCAAAGGATTCAAATTTATCTCTTATGCAGTGTGGTGGATTCGGCAAGCCATTTTGCAGACTCTGGCCGAGAATTCCCGTATTGTGCGCCTCCCACTAAACCGTGTTGACCTTTTGAGACGCATCTCACGATATACCAGCACCCGCCAGCAAGAAACTGCGATACGCCCCAAAGAAGAAGAGATTGCTCAAGAATTGGGCATTTCGGTAGAACAAGTCATGGATACATTGTCAAGTGGTCAGCGCATCTTATCACTCGATGCCACATTGGGTGAAGGCGATGAAAACAGTCTGATGGAAATCATGGCTGACGCCACACAAGAATCGCCCGATACAATGGCGATGCGCAATTCACTTGAACATGAAATTGAAGCCGCCCTAGAGACACTCGATGAACGAGAACAGCACGTCATTCGCCTGTACTTTGGCATTGGCGGCAACAGAGAAATGACCTTGGAGGAGATTGGCAGCCAATTTCGACTGACCCGGGAACGGGTTCGCCAGATTAAGGAAAAGGCGCTTCGGAAACTCAGGCATCCGACGCGGGGGCGTAAGTTGATGCCTTATGCGGAAGAGGAAGAGTTGTAGGTGTTTTCAGCCATAAAAAATAAAAAGGCGGGTGATCGGGTGATCACACGCCTTTTTGCCTTCGGCGACCTCCTTACACACCCCCACCAACCACACAACGGTCAACACCACCAGTGGGTGGAATTGACGTTTAGAGTGCTTGAACCAAAGACTTGAAATGTTCACCTCGTTGTTCAAAATTCAAATATTGATCATAGCTTGCCGATGCGGGTGAAAGCAGAACGGTTTGCTTGGGGACTGCTAAGTTGCGCGCCAATGTGACGGCTTGGGATAGGTCTGTTACAAAATGGATTTTTGTTTGGGCAGTATCAGAAACGGCATTGGCGATTGCAGGGGCGGTTTGACCCATCAAAATGAGATGCTGCACATGATGTGCAATTGCATCGGCCAAACCATCAAAAGGGATTTGTTTATCGTAGCCACCTGCGATCAGGATACACTTGCCATCAACGGCTTCGAGTGCCACGCAGGTGCGATCTGGGCTGGTTGCAATTGAATCGTTCACATAGACCACCCCATCAATCACGGCAACGCGTTCTAATCGATGAGGTACCCCAGTGAAAGATTGGAGCACTGCTACAATGTCTGGTGGCGGTACGCCCCAAAGCATAGCGGCACCCACTGCCGCCAGGGCATTGGCCAAATTGTGTCGCCCTATCAGTTGTAGGGCCTCAACTGCACAGATGGTTTGCACATCGCCGTTCATCGCATAATAGATCATACCCTCACGAACAAAGCCCCCCCGTTCACAACCCTCTGCCAAACTGAAAGGAATGCGTTGCCCCGCGCCTTGCCAGTCAAACACCTCGGGATCATCCGCATTCACAATGGCCAGGTCATTTACTGTTTGATGCGCAAGGATACTTTTTTTTGCATTGAGATAGGCGCCTAATGAACCGTGAACATCAATATGGTTCGGCGCAAAATTGGTCACGACCGCAATGTATGGACTCCAGGGCAGTTCGCCCAATCGATCCAGCTGAAAACTCGACAACTCCAAAACCACGGGTACATCTGGCGTGATACCATCCAAGTCGTTCAATAATGAACGTCCGATATTACCACCAACCAGCGTTCGTGCATCCACACGTTTCAACATCTCACCTATCAATGTTGTCGTGGTCGTTTTGCCACTGCTTCCCGTTACGCCGATAATTTTCGAAGGGCAGCGCGTCACAAATAAGCAAATCTCCGTCGTAATCGGTACACCCGCTTCTTCGGCCGCCATTAAAAAAGGCGATGTCCGAGGTACTGCCGGATTGGCGACCACCAAATCGGCCTGCCTAAAATCGACCTCATCATGCCCGCCTAACTTCAAGGTGATACACAACCCATCCAACGCCTGTACAGAAGACGCCAATTCATCTTCCGAACGCAGATCGGTTACCGTCACCTCAGCTCCTTCACGCACCAAAAATCGCGCGGCCCCCACGCCACCACCAAACAAACCCAACCCCATCACCAATACCCTTTTGCCCTTCAAATCCAGCAGCATCAAAATCCCTCATATAGGTCTAAAATGTTAAGGAATGGGAATAAAATAACCCAAGCAAAAGATAATACGTCCAGACCACAGACGACGGACCGCCGACCACGGTTTTTCTGTTGTCCGTCGTCTGTGGTCCGTCGTCGGATTCACCAGATTTGCCGAAGTTATTCAATTCTCCGGTATTCTTTCCTCTCTCAAACATCTCGCCCATCTAAAATAAATGTCAACACTTCAGCTGTCGTTAAAAGGTCCAAAGCATTATGATGCAAAATATCACGCATCTGCACCGCATTGCCCGACTGTACAAACCGATGATACGCGTCGGGAATATCGGCGCCTGGAATATCGCCACGTCGAATGCGTTTGCAAATATACTGTTCTAAGGTTTGCAACTTGCAATTGGGCAACCGCTTGCGCCATCTGCGCCTACCAACATGCAACATATCGATATGGGCTTGTTTGAGTTGAAAGGGAATGCTCATAAACATCGACCGATCACGAATGTAGGGCAGATCGTACGACTTGCCATTGAAACTCACCACCACATCGGACGCACTCAGCATATTGGAAAAATAAGACAACAATGCGGGCTCTTCTGTATAATCTCTCGCAAGCAATTGTTGCACCCTCAGGTCACCATTCCAATACCCCAACACACCCACCAAAAACAAAGGCGTGCCCGCCGTTAACCCCGTGGTTTCGATATCGACATAAATCACATCTTCGGGTCTGGCATCTATGAGTACATCAAACGTATTGTGCGGATCAGAGGGTACCGTGGTCGCACTCAGGTCTTGAATCACCTTCACATAGTGTTCCCGAAATCCATCACCGCCCCCAGGTAACAGTTCGTTAAGGGATTGATCGATCATAAAAAACTGTCCGGCCTCTGTTTGAATCTCTGTACCTTGAGCCACTTCGTCCAACCGCAAGCGCAAGCGCGCATCAGCAGCCGTGGCCATCACCCGCAAATTATCTGGCATGGGTAGAGGTTCTTGGGGTGTTCTTACACGGGGTTCGCGCCGTGTTGCAGCTGGTTTCGCCTCAGGTTCTGGTGTCTCACTCACCACCACTTCATCTTCATGTCTTAAATCGCGCCGATTTAATGACGCGATACGCTTGCGCATATCGTCTGAAAGCATAACCCTCTCCACAACAAAGTCATTCAACCACACATCACATATTCTCAACTGAATATACATTTGGGCACACAAACACGTCAAGGCATAGGATCAGTTCAAAAAGTACTCGCATGACCAAATAGATTTTATTATGTTGACACTCCATTTTGAAACCTATTCGGAAAGAACGTATCATTGTTGTATAAACACCTGTTCTATACCTATCCGCTCTTACTCTGCCTGTCTGTCATGATGGGCTGTTTGGCTCCCGATTCGACAAATCGAAATGCCCAGAGCGCTAAAAAGGAAGCCGCACCAACTGCAATTACGAATCAGACATCTGCACCCAAAACGATTGACCCGCAGATCTTATCCAGCCGCACATTTGGTGAAGCACCTCAAATTTCCAAACTTGTCCAAAGCGGAGACTTACCCCCTGTCTCCCAACGTCTGCCCGAAAATCCGCTGATTGTTGTGCCCCTTGAAGAAATTGGTCAATATGGGGGTACCATTCGGCGTGGCTTAACGGGTGACATTGCCCAATGGCCTGGTGTTGCAAAATGTATGGCAGAAAATCTGTTGGCCTTTAAAAGACCGATGGGCGACGGCATTGAACCCAACCTTGCCGAACAGTATGAGTTTCAAGACGAAGGTCGCACAGCCATCCTCCACTTTAGAAAAGGCATCAGGTGGTCAGATGGGCATCCTTTTACTGTAGATGATGTACTCTTTTATTATAACGACATGCTCTTCAATGAAAATGCCCGGTCAAGCGACATTCCCACACCGCCTCCGGCTTGGCTTGTTGATGGCAAACCCATCGTACTTGAAAAAGTTGACGATTATACCCTGCGTATCCGTTCCCCAAAACCATTGGGGCGACTGCGTGAGACATTGGCTTCGCCCAGTGATTTTACAGCCCCCAAGCATTATTGGAAACAGTTTCACCCCGATTACACACCCGGCACAGATTTCGGCGACTTTCGGCAACGCACGACCCGAGCCAAAATGCTTATGACACCCGGCGTGCCTCGCTTATCGGCCTGGATCGCCAAAGACTGGATACGGGGCCAACGCCTCGTCTATGAACGCAACCCTTATTATTGGAAAATTGATACGGCGGGCAACCAACTGCCCTATGCAGATCGCATTGTCTTTTCAGTGATCAGTGATACCCAAGTTATCTTGCTCAAATTTATCAACAGTGAAATTGATCTCTTTGGTCGATACACCGACGTCAACATGTTCCATACGCTCAAGTTGGAAGAAAAAAAAGGCAAGTTCAAAATTGTCATCTCAGGACCCAATTCAGGCCCTTCATTTTATCTCAATTGGGACGTAGAAAAACCTGCATTGCGTGAGGCCTTTCGCAACAAACAGGTACGCATCGCCATGTCCCATGCCATCAACAGAGAAGAAGTGAATCAAATCCTTTACAAAGGGTTTCTCGAGCCTTCGGGATATTCGTTTTTGCCGGGCAACCCTTACTTCACTGAAGAAAATTATCGCAAATACACCGAATACGACCCTATATTGGCCAATCGTCTGCTCGACGAAGGGGGATACAGTGATAAAGACGGGGATGGTGTACGCGACCTCAAAGATGGTTCACCCTTTGAGGTGGTCATTGACGCATCCGGCAACTCTTCAATTTCAGATATTTGCGAACTCGTCACGGATCATTGGGCAGATATTGGCATCAAAGTACACACCTATGTGGCCATGCGCGACATCATTTGGCCACGTCGATTCAATGGCGAATTTGAAATTCACCAATGGGGTCTCGAAGCACCCGGAGACCCACTGAACCGGCTTGACGATTGGGCTATTACAGGCCCCAACACACCCTTCTGGCACAGAGACGCCTCCAAAGAAACCCAACCGTGGTTTCTTGAAGCCACAGACTTAATGCTCAAAGCAACAACGACGGTTGACACAGCACGCATTCGTACCTATATGGAAAAGGCCAGTGACCTGCACTCAGACAATGTGCCCGTCATTACCATCGGTTCCATCTACCGCATTTGGGGCAAAAGCACACGCTTGGGCAATGTGCCCAATGACATCAGCTTTCTGTCTGTTCACGGTGCGTGGGGCAGACCGATTTTTCACGAACAAATTTTTATTAAACACGATTAAAGGCAATCCCCTAACCCCCGTTGAAAAGGGGGGAATCGATGGAACATCCTGGCAATTAATTCAATAGGGTCATTATTTTTGGATTTGAATTTTATGATTTATGCAACAGCAAAGAGGTGGGGTTCGTTACTCACCGCCCTGTTTTTATTGCCCATTTTTTTTCTCGGCTGTCTCGCCACCGACCCAGGGGATGTGGCGATGGGTAAGCAGGCTACGTCCAATGCGGTGGTTACCAAAACACGCGCGGCCAAGCAAATTGATCCAATCGTTCTTAAGAACCGCACCTTTGGCGAAGCGCCTATGCTCGCCGAAAAAGTCAAACGCGGCGAACTGCCTCCTGTATCAGAACGCTTGCCCGAAAATCCCCTCATCGTTGTACCCGTTGACACCATCGGTCAATACGGCGGCACCATTCGGCGGGCCCTCACCGGTGACATTATACAAACAGCTGGGGTAAGTAAAACCCTGGGCGAAGATCTCATGGGATTTTCTCGGCCGTTGCCCGACAGCATCGAATTTAACTTGGCCGAAAATTACGAATATCAAGACGACGGCAAAACCGCCATCTTTAAACTGCGCAAAGGCATCAAATGGTCAGACGGACACCCGTATACCGTTGACGACATTCTCTTTTGGTATTACGATATGACCCTTAACGACGATGCACGCAATTCGGTTTTGGCACCCAGTGTGTGGTTTGTCGGCAAAGACCCTATTCAAATGGAAAAAGTCGATGACCATACTTTAAAAGTAAAATCCCAAGCCCCGCTTGGCCGCATTCTACATGCCCTAAGCGGTGGCTCTAGTGCACAGCCCAAACACATCTTTTCGCAATGGCACCCAAAATACAACCCACAATCAACTTACCAAGCCTTTCGCGACAGCTCCACGGATGCACAACAGATCATGAAACCGGGCATTCCTCGTCTCTCTGCTTGGGTGCCCGTTGAATGGATTCGGGGCCAACGCATCGTTTATGAACGCAACCCCTACTATCACAAAATTGACACGGCCGGCAACCAACTACCCTATGCAGACCGCATCACATTTACGATCATTCAAGATCCGCAAGTGATCTTATTAAAGTTTATTAACGCAGAAATTGATCTCTTTGGGCGCTATTCCAAAGTCAGCATGTTTCCCACGTTAAAATCGGAAGAGAAAAAAGACCGCTTCAAATTGCGCATCACAGGCCCAGATCGTGGCCCGTCGTTTTATATCAACTGGGATACACCCAAAACCAACGTGCGTGAAGCCTTTCGCAATCTTCAAGTTCGCATTGCACTCTCTCATGCGATCAACCGCGAAGAGATCAACCAAATTGTTTACCACAGCCTGCTCGACCCGGCCGGTTATTCTTTTAACCCATCGAATCCTTATTACACAGAAGAATCATATCGCAAATATTCTACATACGACCCAGAAAAATCCAAAGCCATTCTCGACAAAGCCGGATACCGCGACACCGATGGCGACAGTTGGCGGGAACTCAAAGACGGCTCGCGTTTTGAATTTAACATCGACGTCACACCCGGTGAAGGTGTTGATGTTTCGGAACTCGTCTCAGAACACTGGCGCGCCATTGGCATCAAAGCCAATCTCAACATTTCACTACGCGACATCATTTGGCCCCGCCGTCTCAACGGCGAATTTGACATCCATCAATGGGGTCAAGAAGGCCCTGCCGACCCATTGGGCCGTCTTAACGACTGGGCCATTATGGCCCCCACCGTACCCTTTTGGCATCGCAATGCCTCTGAAGATGGCCCAGAGTGGTTACACGAAGCCACACGCTTGATCAAACAAACATTGATTACCGTGGACCAAGAAAAAGTAAAAGAACAAATGTCACTTGTACGTGATTTGCACACAGACAACGTGCCCGTTATTACGGTGGGTTCCTCCTATTCTGTATGGGGTGCCGGCACCCGATTGGGCAACGTGCCCTTTCAAGGCACCGGTGCAGACGTTTATCGGGGATGGAGTCGGCCTGTGTTTCATGAACAGATTTATATCAAACAACCTATTTCACCAACCCTCCAATAGCTGGAGTAACCCATATGGTCAACTACATTCTCCGCAGATTATTAAACATGATCCCCACCTTGATTCTGATTTCAATGGTCAGTTTTGCGGTTATTCAAGCACCCCCTGGGGATATGCTCACCTCTCGCTTGGCGGAGCTTGCCGAACAAGGCGAACTCGGGTCAGAAAGCGCAATGGCCCAAATTGAAGCCCTGCGCGAGCGGTATGGCCTCAACGACCCGATCTACGAGCAGTACTATCGTTGGATCAGCAAGATCGTTTTTGAAGGCGACTTTGGTGAATCTTTCACCTACGAAATGGGTGTCATCGAACTCTTGGGTGAACGCCTTGGGCTTACCCTGATGCTCACCTTATCCACCCTTGTCTTTACGTGGATAATCGCCATTCCCATTGGCATCTACTCAGCCACACGACAATATTCAATAGGGGATTACGGCTTTACCTTTTTGGGCTTCATTGGTTTGGCCACCCCCAATTTTTTGCTCGCACTCGTTATTATGTTTATTCAGGTCACTGTCTTTGAAACCGCATCGGTCGGCGGTCTCTTATCGCCCGAATACATTGGTTCGGACTGGTCCTGGGCAAAACTGATGGACCTCTTAGCCCACATATGGGTGCCCATTCTTGTCATTGGCACAGGCAGTACAGCAGGTGTGATTCGCATTATGCGCGGTAACCTGCTCGACATTCTCGGTCAACAGCACATTCAAACCGGTCGGGCAAAAGGCCTCAAAGAAAGCACTGTCATTGTAAAATACGGTGTGCGCATTGCCATCAATCCCTTGGTCAGTCGTTTGGGCCTCGAGCTTCCCAGTTTGCTTTCGGGTGCCGTTGTCACAGGCATCGTTTTGGGTCTGCCAACCGCGGGGCCCATTTTTCTAACCGCACTCACCTCGCAAGACATGTTCTTGGCGGGTGCTTTCTTATTGTTATCTGCAACCTTCTTATTAATGGGCAACCTCCTGGCCGATATTCTATTGGCTTGGCTTGATCCGAGGATTCGATATGAGTAGTGTCGCCGAAACACCCACGCAATCACCCGACTCAAACCTGCCACCGGTCGTGGTTGGAAAAGCCGCCACAGCAACCTATTCACAACGCAAACTCATCTGGCGACGTTTTAAAAAACACAAAGCCGGTGTTGTGGGTGGTTACATCGTTGTCTTGCTTTACGCCTGTGTCTTCTTAGGTGAAATTTTGGCCCCACACAACCCGGCACAGCGCTTCTTTAAGTTTGTACACTTGCCAGCACAGCGCGTCCACGTCATCTCAGACGAAGGCATTCACTTCCCCTTTGTCTACGGCATCAAAAGCAACTTTGACCGCCAAACGGGCATTAAAACCTACACTGAAGACGCAAGCAAGCGGTATACCATTTATCCCTTTGCGCGCGGCCACGAATACACCTTCTACGGCCTCTTCACCACCAATATCCACCTCTTTGGAACCGGCCCAGACAATCCCATGTTCCTTCTGGGAACAGACCGATTTGGCCGCGACATGTTATCGCGTATCATTGTGGGTGGGCGCGTCTCACTCACCATCGGCCTATTTGCGGTATTCATCAGCCTCACTCTCGGGTCTGTCCTTGGTGTCATCTCTGGTTTCTACGGTGGCCAAGTAGACAACATCATCCAACGCATCATCGAACTCATCTTTGCATTTCCATCCATTCCTATTCTCATGGCACTCAGTGCCATACTCCCACCCGAATGGCCTTCGCACTTTGTCTTTATGGGCATCGTTACCGTGCTCTCATTGGTGGGCTGGGGCGGGCTGGCACGTGAAATTCGTGGCAAAACCCTCTCCATTCGCGAATCAGATTTCATCCTTGCCGCACGTGTGGTGGGCGCAAAAGACCGCCGCATCATCTTTCGCCACCTCTTACCTTCAATGTTCAGTCACATCATCGTCATTGCAACACTCGCCATCCCTGGTTTCATCTTGGGCGAAAGCACACTCAGTTTTCTTGGTTTAGGCATCAAACCCCCCATGACTTCTTGGGGCTTGCTCTTGTCTGACGCGATGAACATTCACTCATTGAGCCTTTATCCGTGGCTCCTTTTACCCGGTGTTTGCATCATCATTGCCGTCTTGGCCTTCAACTTCTTAGGCGACGGCTTACGCGACGCCGCAGACCCGTATTCAAGCAGATAGTTAAAAACCGGAAAGAAGAAAGAAGTAGGGAGAAGAACAATCCTACAACCCTCTTCTTTCTTCTTCCTTCTTTCTGAAGCAAGGATTTCCAATGGCTCAAACCGATACAAAAACGCAACCGCTTTTAGACATCCAAAATCTCAAAACATATTTCTATACCGATGATGGCGTGGTTCGAGCAGTAGATGGCGTTTCACTCTCCATTGACCCCGGTAAAACGCTCGGTGTGGTAGGTGAAAGTGGCTGTGGCAAAAGTATCACCGCCTTTTCAACTATGCGGCTCATTCCAACACCACCAGGAAAAATAGAAGACGGAAAAATCCTCTTTCGCAAAGATCCGAGTGTTGACGCTGTTGACCTGACGCAACTCAATTCTAAAGGCGCACAAATGCGCAGCATTCGGGGCAACGACATTGCCATGATCTTTCAAGAACCCATGACATCGCTCAGCCCGGTACACACCATTGGCAATCAAATTGGTGAAGCCATTATGCTGCACCAAAACGTGAACAAAAAAGAGGCGAGAGAACGCTCTATCGAAGCGTTAAACAAAGTGCGTTTGGCGCGCCCAGATCGCCAAGTAGACGCTTACCCGCACGAACTCTCGGGTGGAATGCGCCAACGCGCGATGATTGCAATGGCCCTTTCGTG
>Ga0114999_10006037_pt1 | contig 14076 bp, 17 predicted proteins | sample ArcticOcean_MG_C_3_FD_89820 | JGI IMG/M metagenome (GOLD analysis project Ga0114999, IMG submission 89820) | Marine microbial communities from western Arctic Ocean - ArcticOcean_MG_CB8_126 | ecosystem: Environmental > Aquatic > Marine > Oceanic | place: Arctic Ocean: Canada Basin | collected...
CATCGTCGGCCAGGACACGGACGGCACGGTCACGCCGGCCGATCTCGGCATGGACTGGATCGTCAGCAAGAAGAAGCCGGATTTCCTGGGCAAGCGCTCGCTCTCCCGCGCCGATGCACTGCGAACCGGGCGCAAGCGCCTGGTCGGGCTGTTCACCAAGGATCCGAAGACCGTCTTGGACGAGGGTGCGCAGATCGTCGCCGAAGCCAGGGACCGGCCGCCGATGAAAATGATCGGCCATGTCACATCGAGCTATTTCAGCCCGACCCTCGACCGTTCGATCGCCCTGGCCCTGATCGAGGACGGACCGGAACGCATGGGCCAGACCCTCCATGCCTCGATGGCAGGCCATGCCTCCACGCCGGGAACGACCGTTTCGGTGCGGGTGACGGAGCCGGTTTTCTTCGATCCGGACGGCGAGCGGATGCGTGGCTGAAACGATCCCTAGCCAGAGCGCCCTTGCCCCCCTCCACCTCGAGGCCAGACCCAGGCCCGACGATGCACCGGTGCGCATGGTGGAACACCCCCATTTGGGCAAACTGCTGCTGCGCGGCGATCACCGAGACAGCGATTTCATGAATGCCGTGCGCGGGGTGCTCGGCATGACGCCGCCGCTGGTCCCGTTGGGCTCGATGACGGTGAAAGGCCGGGTCGTCCTCTGGCTGGGGCCGGACGAGTGGCTCATCGCCTGTCCGGCAGGGGCCGAGACGGCGCTCTACGCGGCATTGCGCGCGGCTCTGAACGGGGTCCATGCCGCGCTGGTCGATCTGACCGATGCCCAGACGATCATCCGCGTCTCCGGCCCGCGCGCCCGCGACCTGATCGCCAAGGGCTGTACCCTGGATCTGCACCCGCGTTCCTTCGGCGCCGGCCATGTCGCGCGCGGCACCCTGGCCCATGCCCAGATCACCCTGCTGCAGACCGCCAGCGACGGCGAAGCGGGCGGCCCCGCCTTCGATCTCTATGTCGGGCGTTCATTCGCCCAGCATCTCTGGCGCTGGCTCGAAGATGGGGCGCGGGAATATCCCGGCGGCGCCGATCCGGCCTAATTTCCGGAAATCCCTCGCCGGAACCGCAGCGCATGCGCATCCCAGGCTTGGGAGACCCGCCATCCCTGCGCCACACTTCCATGAATGCTGCCCGGTTCGTTCCCGGCGGCGAGCAAGCGCATGGAGTGGAAATGGCCACGCGCAGCGCCTTCGCAGTCTCAACCCTTGCAGCCGCTTGCAGCCTGATCGGAGCCTGGTCTGCCCCTTCGGCCGCCCAGACCCTGACCATCGCTTCCTGGGGCGGATCCTATCCGGACAGCCAACCCGCCACCTATTACGAACCGTTCTCCAAACAAAATGAAGTCACTATCAAGGAAGCCACGACATCCAGTCCATCCAGCGACAGGTCCTGTCGGGCGAGTATCTGTGGAACATCGTCGATGCCCAGCAGGACCCCTTGTTGGACGGCTGCGATCTGGGTCTTCTCGAGCCCATCGACTACGGCCTGATGGGGGGCCGCGAGGCGTTTATGGAGGGGGCCGCGCTCAATTGCGGCGTGGGAACTGTCACCTGGTCGACGATCTTTTCCTATTAACGGCGATACCCTGGCGGGAGAGCCGCCGACGGCGATCAAAAATTTCTCCGATCTCGAAAAATTCCCGGTAAAACGCGGCCTCTACCGATCGCCGAAGATCGCGCTGGAATGGGCGCTGCTCGCCGACAGCGCCCCCAAGGGAATGGTCTACGCGCGCCTCTCCACCCCCGAGGGCATCGAACAGGCCTTCAAGAAACTGGATACGATCAAGAGCGAGACCGTGTGGTGGACCGATCCCGAAGAGCCGGCCAAGCTGCTCATCGACGAGGCAGTCGTCATGAGCGCCGCTTGGAACGGCCGAATCTACGACGCCTCGCAGGCCAAGCATAAGAACCTGGCCATGGTTTGGGATGCCCAGGGTCTCGAATTCAACTATTGGGGGATTCCCAAGGGCGCCCCGCACATGAACCTGGCCATGCGCTTCATCGCTTTCGCGAGCCAGCCGCAGGTCCAGAAGAACCAATCGAAATACATTCCCTACGGCCCCACGAACCTCGCCGCCGCCGCCCTGGTGCCGCCGGGGATTCACAAGAATCTTCCGACTGCGACGCAAAACTCCCAGAACGTTCTGGTCGTCGACAACCGGTTCTGGGGTCGGTTCGGGGCCTGCCTTAGAAATCGGTTCCAGGAATGGCTCACGGAATAGAAACGGCACGGTTCAGTTCCCGACCCGGTCGCAGATTGCGTATTGCATAGCGCCAATCGAATTGCCTTTCTCCTGGGCTTCTTTTAACGTGACGATAAGCCGCTCGCGCTTGCCTCGGGGGCGGACAAGCTAAAGACGCAGTCATGCAGCCATAGGGAGACAACCCATGAGAATCGGTTTCAAGACCGCCGCCGCCGCCGCGGCTCTAGCGTTCGCAGCGATCGTGGGGACGAGCGCCCAGGCCGGCGAAGTGCTCGACCGGGTGATGGCGAACAAGAAGCTGGTGATGGCGACCGACCCCGCCTATCCGCCCCAGTCCTTCCAGGACTCGGACGGCGCCTATAAGGGATTCGATATCGAGGTCGGCCAGGAGATCGCCAAGCGCCTGGGCGCCGAGATCGAATTCGTGGCGCCGGCCTGGGACATCATTACCGCCGGCAACTGGGGCGGCCGCTGGGACGTTTCTGTCGGCTCGATGACGCCGACAACGGAGCGGGCCAAGGTGCTCGTCTTCCCGGCGGTCTATTACTTCACCCCGGCCTCCTTCGTCGTGCATGAGGCGTCCAAGGCGACTTCCTATACCGACCTCAACGGCAAGAAGATCGGCGTCTGCGGCGGCTGCACCTATGACAGCTATCTGCAGAAGAATCTCAAGATCGACGCCGAGGGCGCGCCGCCCTTCGAATATGTCGTCGATGCGGGCGAGATCCGGACCTACGAGACCGACACCAATGCCTTCGACGACCTGCGCCTGGGCGACGGCGTCAGACTCGACGCGGCCCTCTCGGCCCTGCCGACGATCCAGGAGGCGATCAAGAGCGGCTATCCCCTGAAGGTGATGGGCGTTCCGGTCTTCTACGAGCCGCTCTCCGTGGCGGTGGACAAAGGCGATGACGCCTTCGCCGCCAAAATCACCGAGATCGTCGACGCCATGCGCAAGGACGGCACCTTGGCCAAGATGTCAGAGAAGTGGTACGGCGTCGACCTGACCAGCGCCAAGACGATGTAGTTGGGCGCGGGCGGAAAGCGCAAAGGCGCGATGGCCGCCCTGTTCAGCCAATCCATGGAGCGGCCTTGGATTTCAAGGCTGCTCCTTTTTCTTTTCGTGGTAGCGATCGGGACCTGGATGGGCCTCGAAGACTCGCTGCTCGGCCGCGCCCTGCTGCCCGCCATCGGCAGCACGACGGGCGAAGAGGCCGGCTTCATTCCCCGCCTGTTGATCGCAGTCGAACTGGCAATCATCCTGGCCCTGAACGTCGCCGCGATCCGCCTTCTACCCTTCCGCATGCAGATCCTGGTCGTCTGGCTGGAACTGCTCGCCGGGTTCCTGCTATTCTTCTATTCCTTCGACCTGACGTATCAGTACATCTGGGATCGTCTCGAAGTGCTTCTCATGGGCGTCGTCGTGACGATTTACGTTTCGGCGGCGGCGATCTTCGTTTCCTGCGTCCTGGCCCTGGCCGCAGCCCTGGCCCGCCTCTCCAGAAGCGGTCCGGCTTTCGCCATCGCGACCTACTACATCTCTTTCTTTCGCGGCACACCGCTGCTGGTTCAAGTCTTTTTGATCTATACGGGCCTGCCCCAGATCGGCTTGGTTCTTGACGCGGTCCCCGCCGGAATTCTGGCCCTGTCACTGTGCTACGGCGCCTATATGGCGGAGATTTTCCGAGCCGGTATCCAAGGCGTGCCGTCGGGCCAGAGCGAAGCGGCCGCCGCTCTCGGCCTGCGCAAAGGCGTGATCTTCCGCAAGGTCGTCTTCCCCCAGGCCATGCGCCTGGTCGTGCCCCCCACGGGCAATCAGTTCATCGCCATGCTAAAGGACAGCTCACTTGTGTCCTTCATGGGCGTGATGGAATTGTTCAACGTCGCGCGCATCCAGGCCCGCACCGAGTTCAAATTCTTCGAGATGCTGATTTCGGCGGCGATCTTCTATTGGGTGATCTCGATCGTCTTCGAGGCGATCCAGGCGCGCATCGAGGCCCATTACGGCAAGGGCGTCCGGGTTTAGGTTTTCGTTCCACCCGTCCCTGTTCCGCCATGCGCCGGGCTTCGCCAGGGCATGACGCCGGTGAGGTTGTTGCTACGCCGCCAAGCGGCGTTTCCTAAAATCCCTGACGATCTCGCGCGCGGCGTTGTGGCCGGGCATGCCCGAAACACCGCCGCCCGGATGGGTACCGGATCCGCACATATAGAGATTGCGGACCGGGGCGCGGTACTGGGCATGGCCGCCGACCGGGCGCATCGACCAGAGCTGGTCGAGATGCAGGGCGCCGTGAAAGATATCGCCGCCGACGAGGCCGAATTCGCGTTCCAGGTCGAGCGGACTCAGGACCTGTCGGCCCAGGATCGAGGCTTTGAAATTTGGCGCGTAGCGATCGACTGTGGCGACGATCAGATCCGCCACCTCCTCCTTCACGTCGTCCCAAGTCTGGCCGCCCGAGAGGTTCGGGTCGAAATGCTGGCAGAACAGGCTCATCACATGGCAACCGGGCGGAGCCAGGCTGTCGTCGTAGAGGCTGGGCATGTTCATCGAGATCACCGGCTCCTTCGACCAGGAGCCGCGCTTGGCGTCGTCATAGGCGCGTTCGAGGTAGTCCAGGGACCAGGCGATATTGATCGAGCCGGTCAGGGCCTTGGCCGGGTCCTCGACCCGGTCCAGCCCGTTGAAGCGCGGCATCTCGGATAGCGCGACATTCATCCGAAATGAGCCGGAGCGGCAGCGCCAGCCCTCGATCTGGCGCCGGAATTCGGTGTCGAGCACCGAACTGTCCATCATCTTGAGAAAGAGCAGCTTCGGCCCGACATTGGCGGCGACAGCCCGGGCGCGGATCGTCGACCCGTCCTCCAGCACCACACCGCGCGCGACGCCGCCCTCGACGATCACCTCGCGGACGGCGGCGTTGAGACGGATATCGACGCCTTTCGCCTCGGCCGAACGGGCCATCGCCTGGGTGATCGCACCCATGCCGCCCCTGGCATGGCCCCAGGCGCCTTTCTTGCCGTTGATCTCGCCGAAGGCGTGATGGATCAGGACATAGGCCGTGCCCGGGTGGTAGGGGCTGGCCATGTTGCCGACGATACCCTCGAAGCCAAAATCGCCCTTCAAGGGATCGCATTCGAACCATTCGTCGAGATAGTCGCCGATGCTCATCGTCATCAAATCGACGAACTCGCGCTGCATGGCGGGAGTCAGCTTGCGGAAGCGGTTTCCCGTGGTCAGCAGAGTCATGAGATCGCCGATGCCACCGCCGAGATTGGGCGGCGTCTCGAGCAAGGTGCCGCGCACGACATCGGCGGCGCGCTGCACCTGGTCCTCGAAATCGTGATAGCGCAGGGCGTCGTGCTGGGAGAATTTCGCAATCTCGCGCTCGGCCGCCATGGGTTCGCGCGGCACCATCATCGCCCCGCCATCGGGTAGCGGAAGATAACTGGCGACCGGACGCTCCATGATCTCCAACCCATGCCCGGCGAGCTCCAGATCGCGGATCACCTTGGGGTGAAGCAAGCTGACGACATAGGAGCAGACGGAGTTGCGGAAACCGGGATGAAATTCCTCGGTCACCGCCGCGCCGCCGACCACGCCGCGCCGCTCCAACACCACGGTCTTGAGGCCGGCGCGGGCGAGATAGCCCGCCGTTGTCAATCCGTTGTGCCCGCCACCGATGATGGCGACATCGTATTCCGCGTTTGCCATGGAACCGCACCCAAGAATTGCCAATCCGCCAGAAGCGGTACGAATGGCCCCGAATTTGTCATCGCGCCTTCGCCTCAGTATCCTCCGGGACGCGTGAGATCAACAAGCAGAGGCGATTGATGACCGAAGTCGAGATGCTCCGAGTGCTCGAGGAATCGAGCGACATCCTGATTCCCTATGCGCTCGACCTCGTCGCCGCCATCGCCCTTCTGGCCGGCGGCTGGATCGTTTCGAGCTGGCTGCACCGCATCACCCGGCGAGGATTAGCCCGAATCCCAGGCCTCGACGATACCCTCGAACCCTTCCTCGCCAGTATGGTTCGCTATCTGGTCCTGATCCTGGTCCTGGTCGCCGTCCTGGCCCAGTTCGGCGTCCAAACAACCAGCATCATCGCAATGCTCGGTGCCGCCGGCCTGGCCATCGGCCTGGCCCTTCAGGGCACGCTTTCGAACCTGGCCGCCGGGTTGATGATCCTCTTCCTGCGGCCCTTCCGGATTGGCGAGTATGTCGATTGCGGCAACGTCTCGGGCACCGTGAACGAGATAGGCCTCTTCACCACCCTGATGACCAGCTATGATGGCATATTTCTGATGGTGCCGAATTCGGAACTGTGGAATTCGCCCGTCACCAACTATTCGCGCAACGCCACACGCCTGATCGACCATACGGTGGGCATCGGCTACGGCGACGATATCGACAAGGGACTCGCCGCGATCAAAAGCGCGGTCGAAGCTGACGAGCGCTGCCTCAAGACGCCTGAGCCGGTTTTTTTCGTCGCCAATCTGGGCGACAGTTCGGTCGATCTGACCTACCGGGTCTGGGCCCGCACGGGCGATTTCTGGGCGCTCAAGCGCGCCCTGACCAAGGCCGTGAAAGAGCGGCTGGACGCCGAGGGCATTTCCATTCCCTTCCCCCAACGCGACGTGCATCTCTTCCGCGAAGACGCCGCGGAATAGGCTCTTCTTAATCGGATTTAGAGCAGGATTTCGACGCGGGGCATTGCCGCGCCTTCGTCCATGCGTGGCCGACAGAGCAGCACGCGCTTTGGATCGATGCCGAATTCGTCGATCAGCAGGCTCTTGACGCGGATCGACGAATTCGGACGCCAGATTATCGAGCGCGACATCGGACACTTGGCTCACCGCAGGCGCGGTTTGCGCCGCCGGCGCCCCGGTCGCGGCGGGCGCAGCGCTTTCCTCCCCATCGGCCGTCTCGGGGACTGCCTGACCGGCGGTGCCGGGTTGGAAGACCACGGGATCGAGTTTGATGCTGGAGTCAACACCTTCCGTCGCGGCGATCACCGCATCGCGAGCGGTACGGCGATCGTCACCTTGGTCTGCGGCCGATCAGTGGATTTCGAACAGGCCCGACGCCCCCATGCCGCCGCCGATGCACATGGTGACGACACCGTATTTGGCGCCGCGGCGACGGCCTTCGATCAGGATATGGCCGGTCATCCGCGCGCCCGACATGCCGTAGGGATGCCCGATGGAAATCGAGCCGCCGTTGACGTTCAGGGTCTCGTCGGGAATGCCGAGTCGGTCGCGGCAATAGAGCACTTGAACGGCGAAGGCCTCGTTCAGCTCCCAGAGGTCGATATCGTCGATGGCCAGGCCGTGACGTTCGAGCAGGCGCGGGACGGAGAAGACCGGGCCGATGCCCATCTCGTCCGGCTCGCAACCGGCGACGGCGAAGCCCCGGAAAGTGGCCAGCGGCTCCAGCCCCGCCTTCTCGGCCGCCTTGGCCTCCATCACCACGCAGGCCGAGGCGCCGTCCGCGAACTGCGAGGCGTTGCCGGCGGTGATAAAGGCGCCCGGCCCCATGACCGGCTCCAGCTTGGAGAGCCCCTCCATATCCGTGCCGGGCCGGTTGCATTCGTCCTTTTCGAGGGTGACTTCCTCGTCGTGGGTTTCGCCCGTCGCCTTGTCCGTGATCTCCTTGACGGTGGTCAGCGGCACGATCTCGTCGTCGAAATAGCCGGCCTGCTGGGCGACGGCGGTGCGCCGCTGGCTCTGACAGCCGTATTCGTCCTGGGCCTCGCGCGAGATGCCGTAGCGCTTCGCGACGTTTTCCGCCGTCTCGATCATCGGCATCCAAAGTTCCGGCTTATGAGCCATCAGCCAGTCCTCATACATCATGTGCTTGTTCATGCTGTTATGGGTGCCGCTGATCGATTCGACGCCACCCGCGACGGCGACGTCCATGCCCTCGTGGATAACCTGATTCGCCGCGGTGGCGATGGCCTGGAGACCGGAGGAGCAGAAGCGGTTGACCGTCTGGCCGCTGGTCGTGACGGGCAGGCCGGCGCGGATCACCGCGTTACGCCCGAGATTCCAGCCGGTCGGCCCTTCGGGAAAGGCGCAACCGACGACCGCATCCTCGACCGAATCGGGCGCGATCCCGGCGCGCTCGACCGCGTGGCAAATCGCATGGCCCATCAGGGTGGCGCCATGCGTCTTGTTGAAGGCGCCCCGGAAACCCTTGGCCAGAGGCGTCCTTGCCGTCGAGACGATCACCGCTTCACGCATCGCATTCTTCCCCGTTTTCCAGTTCGCCAATTCTCTAGCCGCTGGTTCCGCCGGCGTCTAGCCGTGCTTGCGCAGCTCCAGCCGCGCGATCTGTGCGCGATGGACCTCGTCCGGCCCATCGGCCAGACGGAGAATCCGGGCCAGGGCCCAGCCCCGGGCGAGGCCGAAATCCTCGGTCACGCCGCCACCGCCATGAATCTGGATGGCCCGATCGAGCACGCGCTGGGCCATGTTCGGCGCGACCACCTTGATCATCGCAATCTCCGCCCGCGCGGCCTTGTTGCCGACCGTGTCCATCATCCAGGCCGCCTTCATGGTCAGCAGCCTGGCCTGGTCGATCTCCATGCGCGAATCGGCGATCTGCTCCATCACCACGCCCTGCTCGGCCAGGGTCTTGCCGAAGGCCGTGCGCGACTTGGCCCGCAGGCACATCGATTCGAGCGCCCGCTCCGCCATGCCGATCGCCCGCATGCAATGATGAATGCGGCCCGGCCCCAGGCGCCCCTGGGCGATCTCGAAGCCCCGCCCTTCGCCCAGCAGCATGTTCCCACGCGGCACCTTGCCTTGTCGAAATTCACCTCAGCATGACCATGGGGCGCTTCGTCATAGCCAAAGACCGGCAGGTGGCGCATCACCGTGACCCCCTCGGTCGCCTTGGGCACCAGGATCATGGAATGGCGGCGATGGCGTTCAGCCTCCGGATCGGTCAGGCCCATCACGATCATGATCTTGCAGCGCGGATCGTTGGCCCCGCTGGTGAACCATTTACGGCCCTCGATTACGTATTCGTTGCCGTCCGGCTGGATGGTCAATTCCATATTGGTCGCGTCGGAGGAAGCGACCCCCGGCTCGGTCATCGCGAAGGCGCTGCGGATCTCGCCCGCCAGCAACGGCGTCAGCCATTCGGCCTTCTGCTCGTCGGTCCCGTAGCGGACCAGCACCTCCATATTCCCCGTGTCCGGGGCGGAGCAGTTGAAGGCCTCGGGCGCGATCAGGGACCGCCCCATGATCTCGCAGAGCGGCGCGTATTCGGTGTTCGAGAGGCCCGCGCCGTATTCCCTTTCCGGCAGGAATAGGTTCCAGAGGCATGCCTCGCGCGCCTTCGCCTTGAACGCCTCCATCACGGGCACGGGCTGCCAGCGGTCCGCCGCGTCCTCGACCTGGCCAAAGAAAGTGGCTTCGTTCGGATAGACGTGTTCATCCATGAAGCCTTCGATTTTTTCACGAAGACCCTTGACGCGGTCGCTCTCATCGAACTGCATTGTGCTTCCCTCCCGGCCGGATTGGCGGCCAGCTTAAGCGAGAGAAGGAAGCGGCGCGAGATGGCCGAGAAACGAAATCCCCTGAAGCTGAATGCCCTTCAGCTCAAAACCCTGACCGTGCTGCAGATTCTGGCGGAGGATTCGAGCCAAGCCGTCAGGGACGAGGCCACCGGCACGGTGCAGATCGGCCAGTTGCCGCATGCCCATGGCAACCATTTCCATGCCGGCAATGGCGTCATCCTGACGAGCGATGCCACCGGACTGTCGAATCCGGCGGTGTTCCGGGTGCTGCAACGCAAGGGCCTGATCCAGCCCGGCTTCCCGATAGGCCTTGCCATCACGGCGGAAGGCTTGGCCTACGCCACGGGCATGCGTGAAAAAATCCTGCACGGCACGGATCACTAGGTCCCATTCAAACCCGGTGGCGGCGCGGCGTCGCGCTGGACGCGCGGCGCCGGTTATGTTTGGGTGCCCGCCGCTTCAACCCAGACGTCGGAGCCGGACATCGTGAAACTTCGCCTTTTCGTCCTGATCGGGAGCCTGATAATCGCCATGACAGCCGCCACATCGAATGCCGAGTCCTTGGACCCGGAAAACACGCTCTACCTCGACCTCGACACCGGACGGGTCGTCATCGAGCTATTTCCCAAGGTCGCGCCGGACCATGTCGCGCGAGTCAAGGAACTGACCCGAGAGGGCTTCTACGACGATATCGTCTTCCATCGCGTAATCGACGGCTTCATGGCCCAGACCGGCGACCCCACCGGCACGGGCGGCGGAGGTTCCGACAAACCCGACCTAAAGGCCGAGTTCTCCGACACGCCTTTCGTACGCGGCACCATCGGCGCGGCGCGAACCAACAATCCGAACAGCGCCAACAGCCAGTTCTTCATCGTCTTCCAGCCCGCCTCCCATCTCAACGGCCAGTACACCGTCTGGGGCAAGGTCGTCGAAGGCCTGGAATTCGTCGACAAGATCGCCCGTGGCGAGCCGCCGGCGGTTCCCGACCGCATCATCAAGATGCAGGTTGCCGCAGACGCGAAGTAGCGCCGCGGAACCGTCCAGCGGCCATTAACTCGAGAGAAAGCCGCCAAACCCCCCATTTGGTCCAATCGCACCCGTCATAGCCTGTCCGGCCGGAATTTTGCCGGCCGGCGGCGACGGAAGGCGAACTCCGACGTGACGGCATGTCGCGCAACCCAAAATGGGGCTTGGCCGCGCTCGGCGTGCTGGTTGGGCCGGCCGATTCTAGCCGCCTTTCCGCCCGCTAAGAAAGCCGGTCAGGACGCCGATCGCCAGAGCGCCCAAGACGGATCCAGGGGTCGAAACCTCGTCGCCGGCGGAGGAGTTTGGCGGGCGCTCGGCCTCGACCCTGACTGGAACCGATCGGGCCGGCCCAAGAAGAATCTGGGCCGTCAGGGCCGCAAAAAGGCCGCCGAGTGCAAAAAGCCCGAACGCCACAACGGCGGCGGCGCCCGGTGCCGACATCTCGGTCAACAGGACGAGATAGAGCGCCCAGGCGCTGGCGGCCATGGCGAAGAAACAGGCCATAAAGGCAAGACCGGCCAGAATCGCAAAGCAAACGGCTCGGCGAAGGACGTGATGCAACTTGCCCCGCATCACCACACCGAGTTGGGCCAGAACCGGCATGAGCCGGAGAAGCATGTTCAATCGCGGCCCCGGGTCATGGCCCAGCCCAGTGCAATCCCGACCGCAAAGGCCGACATGACGCCAGCGATGGATCAGGCCTCGATCATCTCCGCGGGCGCCGCTTCAGTAGCCCGGCGCGCACGCATGCCGGCTTCCTGCCCCAGTTCGCCGGCCTTCTGGCGCACGGTCGTCGACCTTGGCCGAGGCGCGCGACCTCCCCTCCACCACACCGTCATCGACGAGCTGCTTCATCGATTTCCCGAGGCTGTCGATGTCTTTGCGAACCTGGGCCAAATCGTCCCGCAGCGCGTCGTAATCGGAATTGGCTGTCTGTGCCATCTCTGGTCCTCCTATCGGTTCAGCTTTCTCACGCTTAGCGCAACTGAACCGAATCGAGAGGCCCGACGCTACAACATAGGTGAATCCGGCAAGCGAAGTAGGTCCCGGCCGATCACATCAATACGCGGAACCGGCGACGGTTGAGCAAGGCCGTGCAAGCCAGAACCTTGGTGGTGCCTCGGTCGTTCAGCTTGCAAATGCGAGCATGGGGGATGCCGTCGTGATCCTGGAACCGGGCCACGACCTCCCATTCGTACTGGGCGGGAATCTGGCGAAGCCGGACACCGATGCGGATGCTGTTGCTGCCCTCGGCCGATCGGATCGTCATCTGGGCCAATCGGCTCATCCAACCTTGCGTGGCCCAGGTGGGTAGGTGCCAGTTCTGCATGAAGGAACCTCGAGATTCGCGCTGCGACCTCGCGTCAATAGTAAGCAAATACTTCGTGTCGGTAAACTATAAGGACGTCTTATCTAAAACTGTCCCGGAATCGCCGTCCAAGACCGCGTTTTTCGCGCGACCGGGCGTAGAATTCGCCCCGAGCACGGTAATATCCAACGGCCAGGATCCATTGCCCTGGCGCCGGTAGACTCAGTTTATGTAGTGCTCGATCGTCTCGATCAGTTTGGAAACCTTGATCGGCTTGGACAAATAGTCCTCGCACCCGCATTTGGGGATGCGTTCCTCGATTCCGCGCAGGGTCTCACCCGATTCGACGACCCGTTCGTCCAGACCCTGATGGCGCCGGCCATATTCGGAGCCGAACACCTCGACCAGAGGCCGCCCTGCCACAAGATCCGGGTCGATGCCGGAAAACGTGGCCTGGTAGTTGTTGATGAAAACGCAGCCGCCCGATGGAGCGGCGGCGGGCCGCAAGTCTAGCCTTTCACGTCGATGACATTTTCTTCGACGACAATCCGCTGGAAATGGCTGACCATCGTGACCGTGTCGCCCCGGGTCGGGCTCTTGGCCTTGCCGTAGACGGCCTCGAAATCGACCCGGGTTTCGAACCATTGCTCGGCGATGCCGTCCCAATCCGCCAGACCTTCCGCCGGCATGCCGGGCAGATCGTCGTTCTCGATCCGGATATCGACGGTGTAGCGCTTCAGATACGGCGACTGATGCTTGATGATGTCGGGCACGTGATCCACCAGCCACCATTTGCGAAACTCGGCAAGGCTCACCCCGTCCTTGCGCTTCAGGAACCACATCACCTTGATCATCGTTCTATCCTCCGCTCCGTCGGTTAAGATCTCGGCGAACGATATCCCGGAAGGGAGAGCGACACCAAACGCGGCAGGAATTCGGCGAGATGCGAGGGTGACGAAAGACAGTAGCCGTACTCGCAAGACGGCGCGGTGTTGCGTAACCTTCGCGTACCGCTCGCCCTAGACGGAGACGAAAGAATGACCGGCACCGCGCCGACCAACAGGGAAACGGATGTGCTGGTCGTCGGTTCCGGCGCGGGCGGGCTGACCGCGGCCGTCGCGGCGGCGGCGCTCGGCCTCGACGTTCTGGTCGTCGAGAAGGCATCCATCCTCGGCGGCACCACCGCGCTGTCGGAAGGCATGATCTGGATCCCCGGCAACGCCCAGGCGCGCGCGCGCGGCATCGCCGATTCGGCCGAGGCCGCGCTAGACTATATTAGCCAGGCCGCGGGCAATGCCTTCGAGCGCGAGCGGGCGGCGCGCTTTGTCGAGGCCGCTCCAGAGATGCTGGACTTCATGACCGAGCATTCCAAAGCCCGTTTCATTCTTGCGGCAACCTCCTGCGACTACCTTCCCGATCTACCGGGAGCGAGCACGGGGGGACGCGCGCTGGACCCCGCGCCATATGACGGCAGGCAACTGGGCGCCGATTTCGTGCGCCTTCGGCGCCCCTTGGCGACGACCCAGATTTTTGGTGGGATGAGCATCTCCGGCATGGAGTTGGGACATTATTTCAAGGTTTTCCGCTCCGCCGGCTCGACCGTATTGGTCGCCCGGCGGCTGGCGCGATACGGTTGGGACCGGCTCTGCGGCCGCCCGCGCGGCACCCTGATCGGCAACGGCAATGCGCTGGTCGCCCGGCTGCTGGCCAGCCTGCGGGCGCGGGACGTGCCGGTCTGGGAAGGCGCGCCGGTGCACCGCCTGCTGATCGAGGGAGGCCGGGTGACGGGCGCGGAGATCGCCATGGCCGGGCGCAGCCTGACCCTGCGCGCACGGCGCGGCGTGGTCCTGGCCTGCGGCGGCTTCACGGCTTCGGAGGAGATGAAACGCCGCCACTATCCCCATATCCGCGACGGCAAGAACCACACCCGCCTGGCGCCGGAAGCGAACACGGGCGACGGCGCGCGCCTGGCCGAAGCGGCCGGCGGGTGGCTCAACACCGCCCTC
>Ga0114999_10006038_pt1 | contig 14075 bp, 13 predicted proteins | sample ArcticOcean_MG_C_3_FD_89820 | JGI IMG/M metagenome (GOLD analysis project Ga0114999, IMG submission 89820) | Marine microbial communities from western Arctic Ocean - ArcticOcean_MG_CB8_126 | ecosystem: Environmental > Aquatic > Marine > Oceanic | place: Arctic Ocean: Canada Basin | collected...
ACCAAGGTTCCGGCAAAACCAACCAGCAGAGCGACAACCCGGCGCATCCGCAACAACTCGCCCATTACGACCATGGCGATCACGGCTGCAAACAAGGGGCCGGAGAATTTTATGGCGACGACCTTAGCAACAGGTGTCAGGCTCAGCGCTGTAAAAGTTCCCATCATGGTCAACGTGGTCAGGCCACCGCGAAGTAGATGCAATCCCAAACGCTTGGTACGCAGTGGTGCAATTCCTTGGCGCATGAACAAAGGCAGAAAAATTGCGAACCCAAAAAATGCACGAAAGAACGCGACCTCAAACGGATGCATGCCAAAGGAGATATGGCGGATCAAGGCAATCATGCAGCCTGCGAAAAGCGTCGCGACCAGCATATAACCAACACCCTTAAGTGTGCTGGGATTACCGATCGCCGAAGAGTCGACAGATATGGACGGTAGCTTCATTAATTCAATATTCAAATGGCCCCAGGTCCAGTGCACGTACAGGGCGGCACTGATCCCATGACCAACCTTAAAGTCAAGTTTAATTGTAAAAAGTTAGATTGCCCTACTTCACAAGCCTATTGAGGCATAGAGGGAGTAACAAGCAAAGGCACAATATAAAATTCATATCACACCTTCTTGGGGACAGCGTCGCTAAGCGGCAGCTAAATTCTAATGCGCCCGTTTCACACAATGGTTATGCAGGCTTCTAAATTTACATTCCTCACAAGAACGTCCGGTCACCTTATTGCATTTTTTTTGGCCGTGGTGCCTGGTGGCATGTACGCTTTCAATCCGGTTCATTCGGATAAAGCACCAACCTCCCGCCATCACAATCGACGGGATTATATAGGCACCCCTATATTCATTCATGGCTTGCAACATTTCGACCTCATACGACCGAGTGAATGATCATACTACTAGGGGTCTGGCGTGGCGTCGTTGATCAATGTCAAATTGAGCTTAAGTCACAGCAAACTTTATTTCTTGATGATATCGTTGATCCAGGAGTAAGCCGCCATAGCCGCTGGGAAACCCAGCGTGGTAATCGACAGCAAAGACACCTGTAACAACTTTTCGTCCGGGATGCCTTCTTCCGTGGCCTGGCGGGTAGACGGCTTTGTTGTTGCGAGGCCTGCCTCATGGGTTTTTATTGTAAGTTTTTGCACAATTGATATTCACCGTGATTAGATGGTGTCTTCCTTCATAAAAAGGGAGGGGATTTTCTAGAACCAACCTAAAGGACCTAAAATGGCAACATATGTTCTTATCCATGGTGCTTTCCACGGAGCATGGTGCTGGGATCGCGTTAAACCGCTGTTAGAGGCAAAGGGTCATTTGGTATTAGCCCCCGACCTGCCAAGTCATGGTGAAGATCCTGCGCGCCCGGAAGATATCACGCTGGACGATTACGTTTTGCGGGTCGGCAGTGTTCTTCAAAAAACCACGGAGCCGGTTATTCTCGTCGGTCATTCCTTGGCGGGCGTAACCATTACCCAAGCAGGTGAAAACTATTCAGAACGAATTTCCAAATTGGTCTATCTGACCGCCGCCATCCCAGGGAACGGACAGTGCCGATTGGATGTTAGAGATGGTTACGAGGAGTCAAATCTGGAACAGTTCCGGAGACAATCAGAGGACGGTAAAACGATGACCGTTGAAAGAGATGGCGTGAAACCTACTTTTTATGGAGACTGTGACGACGCGACAGTGGCTTGGGTTGTTGAGCGCTTAAGTCCGCAAGCGACGATCATCCCAAAAACGCCAGTTTCAACAACGCCGAATCGATGGGGCCGCCTTCCCCGCGCCTATATTCAATGCACGGAGGACCGGGCGATACCGCTCAAAAATCAAGAATATTTCTGCAGCAATCACCCCTGTGACCCGGTCATAAAGATGCACACCAGTCATTCGCCCTTCATGTCTAAACCGCAGGCGCTCGCTGATCATCTCCATGGGTTAAGGTGACCGGCTATAATTTTAATTGAGCCTTCAGCCAAGCGGCAACCAATCGGATAATTTCGTCCTCTCGGCCTTTATAGTAGTGGTCACAATTCTCGACAATTACAATATCAACCGGGCCGCCTGACTTCGCCGCAAAACCTTCTGCCGGATAGGCCGCAGCAAGCTCTTGATCACCGCGGATAAAAAGCGTCGGACATGATATTTGCGGCGCAGTTTCGACCGTATCAGGCATTGTCGTCATCCGATCAAGATAGCTATTGGCGGTCACAACATACCACCAGCCAGGAAGAATCATCAGGTCTTCCCCCCGACCTTCGGCAACCATTTTTTCCGCTTGCTTGCGGAACTCTGCCGTCCTGGCACCACCAAGCAACCCTGTTTTTGCTGCTAGATTTTCTTGGACCTTACCGCCGGCATGTCCTGACAGCATAACCAAGGCCGGGGTTTCAGGGTGTCGCGCGACATGCTGCACCCCAAGAAATCCGCCATTACTGTGACCAATGACGATGGGCGCTTTATGACCTTTTTCAACCATCCAAGCTGCCGCAAATTCATTATCCTCAATCCCTTCGGCGGTGGTCTGAAAAGCCGCACCTTCAACCGCGCGGCTGTTGCGGTTTGATAGGATACCGTGCCCGCGCCTGTTAAAGGCAAGACAGGCAAAACCCAATTCTGTCAACGCCGGTGGCAGGAAACGTGGAGCACCCACGTAGAAATTCATCGTATTACCATGGCAGAGCATCACAGCTCCTGCCGTTGCACCACCATCCGGTTCGTACCAGGCACCATCAAGCGGTTGTGCGGTATTTGTTTCAATCGTAACGAGTTCCGTTCGCATATTCGCACCTCATAAAATTGTGCTACGCCATGGCAGTCTATTCGGCACGAGCTTTGGGGCCCTGGACGAAACGCCATTCGTGCGATAGGCCCAAATAAAGACCGACGCACATGAACAGTAGGACCAGCGCAAACGGCAGCCCAACGGTGATGGCGGCGGCCTGAAGTGCGCCCAGCGCATCACCGCCGCCGCCGAACAGTAAGGCACCTGCGATGACGCCTTCCATGGCAGCCCAGAAGATTCGTTGCGGCACCGGTGCGTCTAGCTTGCCGCCGGAGGTAATGCTGTCAATCACCAGCGAACCGGAATCGGACGACGTGATAAAGAACACCAGCACCAGCACAATGGCAACAAACGAGGAAAATTCCGCCAGGGGCAGATTCTGGAGCATTTGGAACATGGCGAGAGAGGCATCGGTGATGCCCTTCGCCAGCGGAAGAATCTCATTCTGCGCCTGTTCCAAAGCCGAACCACCAAAGCTTGCCATCCAGATCAGCGTTACCAGGCTCGGTACCAAAAGTACGGCGATCAGGAATTCCCGGACCGTACGGCCTTTGGAGATGCGCGCAATAAACATACCGACAAAGGGTGACCAAGAGATCCACCAGGCCCAGTAAAACACCGTCCAGCCGTGGAAAAATTTGTCGTCCTCACGCCCGATCCAGTTGCTCAGCGGAATGATGGTTTCCGCATAGGCTACGGCCGTCGTGCCTATCGTCGTAAAGATGGCTGTTGTGGGGCCCGCCAGGACCACAAACAACAACAACAGCGCGGCAAGCCCCATATTGATGTTGCTTAGAATTTTCACCCCGCCGTCGAGGCCACGCACGACAGAGATGATCGCAACGAAGGTAACGCCGATGATGATGGCAACCTGTGTCGCGGTGCCGTTATCAATCCCGAACAAAAACTTCAACCCGCTGGCCGCCTGTTGCGCGCCAAATCCTAACGAAGTGGCTAATCCGAAGATGGTCGCAAGGACGGCGACGATATCAACCACATGGCCGAACCAGCCCCAACACCGATCCTTCAATAGCGGATAAAAGCCTGACCGGATGGTGAGCGGCAGCCCTTTGTTGTAAGTAAAAAAGGCAAGCGACAGCCCAACCACAGCATAGATCGCCCAAGGATGCAGCCCCCAATGGAACATGGTGGCGCCCATCGCGGCCTCTGCGCCTTGTGTCGTCCTAGGCAGCGCGTTGAGGGGGGTGCCGTACCAGTTGGTGTAGTAGGCCGTGGGTTCTGCAACACTCCAGAACATCAGCCCGATGCCCATCCCAGCGGCGAACAACATTGAAAACCAGGAAAGCGTGGAGAATTCCGGTCTGGCGTCGATCCCGCCGAGACGAATTTTCCCAAACGGCAAGACAATTAGCACCAAACAAAAGATCACAAAAATATTGCCACCGACCATGAACAGCCAATCGAAATTGCTGATCGTCCACCCCTTGGCACCTGCGAAAACGACCTTCGCGGGCTCAGGTGCCATCAGTGTGCCGAGCACGAATGTCAGGATGAGAACGGTCGTAATCCAGAAAACCGGATGGTGAAGATCCATTCCGTAACGCTGCAGATTGTCCTGACCGACTTGATATTTGGTCTGATAACGGTCCGGCATGGTACCTCCCCCTAACTTTGCTAATGCGTTACTTTAGGCGGTTAACCGATAGTCCATGATGCCCCAGGCGAGATAGCCGCGGTCGGCGCCATCGACCCAGTGTTGCAGGCCCTTAATCATATTATCCACATAGGTCTGTCCCGATATCTTCACCGCCTCGTCATAGCGATCCGTAAGGGCTTGTCCGACGCGCGAGTAATGCATGCGCAGCTGATCGGTCAGGGGCTCAGTATTAGCCTCTTCGAAACCGCGGGACCCGAGCTCGGTGCGATAAAAGCCGAACGAGGCCAATGTCGAGAGCTGAATCCGGTCAAGAATGGGTTGCAGCACACCGTCAGGGCAGGTGTCTGACTGCATGGGGTCGGTGAAGATGAATTGCCCGCCACTGACCAGAACCCGGCGGACTTCATCAAGCACCCGGGTCCGGTTGCCGCTATGCAGAATGGCATCCTGCGACCAGACCATATCAAAGCTGTTATCGGGCTCTGGAATATTCTCGAAATCACCGTAAACCACGTTGACCAGGTCGGTCAGCCCCGCCTCTGCTGTTAGCGATAGATTAAGAGCATTTTGCGTTTTGCTGAGGTTGAGACAGGTCGCCTTGCAACCAAACTGCTTGGCAAGATAGCGGGCCGAACCACCATAGCCCGCACCCAAATCAAGGATGTGTGACGTGTCATCCACGCCGACCAGCCGAGTCGCCATGGTTTCCACAGTGCGCCGGCTCGCATCGGCGATGGGTTCGTCGTCGCCTTGATAAACGCCGATATGAATATCCTGGCCGCCCCAGATGGTTTTGTAAAACGCATCCGCCTCGCCACTGTCATAATAGGCTTCGGCCCTTTCGACCGCCTCGCTTTTAGTCACTATGGTAACTCTTCTCTACAACATGAACGAAAAAATCAGGGTCGTTTTCCTGATAGGTCTCTTGAAAGTCACCATATGTCTTGATCTGCTGGAAACCGCTGTCTTTCAAGAGCCCCCGCATATAGGACTTGCGCAGCGGGAACATGTTGAGATGGAACTCGGAGCCATCCGGGAATGAGTAGCGGAACCGGGCCAGTGACTCATCCAAGTGTTCGGGTTCGGCGGCAACCTGATCGCCACAATAATAATAGGTGTGTTTGGAACTGAAGCCTTCGTCGAGGATGGAATCATAGTTCCGCTGATCGATGATCAAGATACCGTCATATTTAAGCGCGGCGTAAAACTCGGCCAAGGCCCGTCGCCGGTCCCCTTCATCGAAAAGATGGGTAAAGGAATTTCCCAAGCAGACGATTGCGTCATATTTGCCGTGCACGTCCTTATTCAACCATCTCCAGTCGGCGTGAATGGTATGCAGCATCAAGTCTTGGTCGCGCGCGTTTTCAAATGCCTTGGTCAGCATCTCGGCGTTGCCATCTGCGCTAGTCACATCGAATCCAGCCTTCAGCAGCTGAACCGAATGAAACCCAGTGCCTGTCGCGACATCGAGAACTTTGACTTTTTCCCGCCCTTTCAGAATTTCGACGAAGAATCGGCCTTCGCTCTCGGCTCGGGCATCCCAATCGATCAGCTCGTCCCATTTCTCAACGAAACGCTGAATATATTCTTCCTGATAGTGCTCGGTATCGCGGACTTCTAGCGGTTCTTTACCGAAGTCCTGTTTCAGTATATTTGACACGTCGTAATCTCCATTATCATACATCGGGCATCGCTTTGATTATGATTTCCCATCACGGGCACAAAGCCCGGTTTGAACCCCTTCTCAGGTTTTTTTGACGGTTCCACCACCGACTATTGCCGGGGGCCAAATTGCGCGTTTTAGTTATTCTTATTATCCGCAGTCCAGCGAGGAATCCAGGCCCCGACGCGCCGAACGCCAGGATGAAAAACCAATAATAACGACAAGCACACCATTAGTTTCTTAATGATATTAGCCGATTAGATAAAGGTAATCAAATTTAGCTCCAAACCCTATCGGAATTTAAGCTACAAAAACAGTATGCAACGACCATCCTGACACGGCGGACCAATGTCCGCTAGTGTTATAAGCAGCTATTAATTTCATACTTGGGTACGTCCGGATACACCAGGGTCAATATTTAAAATTCCCGACATATACCAACCGCGCCTGCTTCCAGCGTGCTTCCATGCAACAAAAAAGACCCAGCTCCCCAAAACAAAAAAGGACCCAGAGGTTTCTCTCTAAGTCCTTGATATGATTGGTTGCGGGGGCTCGCTACACCCCATTTCATAACTCGCCAAAGATGGCCGTTAAATTTTGATTTTTAGCGGGCCTGGATAAATAAATCAATGGCTCCTAATGTCGCCATACGAATAAACAGTTTTCAAAGGAAAATACCCACGCCATTAGTTCGCGTAAGCTCACTCACTGGAAAATGCCTCCTGAGACCAAAAAGAAAATCTGTCAGGAGATGCACGATGTAATGATGCGTCATACTAAGGCACCTGATGAAGCCATTTGGGTAATCATTGACGAAGTATCGGAAGACGGTTGGATGATGAACCGACAGATGATTAGCGAGAAAAGTTCCAAAGAAATCTACGGCAAGTCTTAAATCTCAAAAAGTCGTCTTTTAGAGCAAGTCGGACTTTCTCAACAAAGCCAATAAACTTGGCTTTGCGTGTCTCACAAGCATGGAACGGTTGGTTGCGGGGGCTCGCAACTGCCTTAATTTGCTCTTGTTTTTTCATGCAGAAAATTTGTAATTCCGCTAGTTTCGGGGGGCATAATACCAACGATTTAGCACCCCCATTTCAGCCTTCATAAGGGAAGCGGCCTTGGCTTGAGCATGGTCTTTGGCTTCGTCAAGCAATCTGGATGGACCTGTCGCGGAATTGTGCCGCTCGCCGCTTAAATGAGCACCTGGGGCGGCACTAAAGTGGGACAGGTCCAGTTAAGAAATTACCGCGAAAAGCCGAGTAAGTCACCAGCCTTAAATCAGAGGTCTGGGGGTGTCTGGGGCATGGGGGAGTACGTAACTTAGATCACGCAGGACGCCTCTTGGTTAGGCCTTCACCAGTGGGATGTCGCCCCACTCAGTCGTATATCTTGGTGATCGATAAGCGCTGTTTGACGACCATCCGGATGATTGACCTGCGGTACCAAAGTTGATCGATCCCGGACCTAGCTGCCGATTGATCTGATCAAACGCCTCGATGAGCTTTTCGTCCTTCGGGTCATGTTGGTCGAATAGAGACTGTGGCGCATGGTCGGCGTCATTAAGGTCAAGCAACATCACCCCGGCTTTCTTAAACTTGAACCCATCACGGTATATATCTTTCACACCTTGGATAGCAGCACGAACAATGTGTTTGGTATTGTTGGTCGCGGGGGACAACTCGATGGCTTGAGACGGCGCATACTGCGGCCCATTCGAAAAACGGTTGGTCTCCATGAAAACGCTCACGGCGGAACTAACGAGGTTGGACTTGCGAATATCGGCAGCAGCCGACGTGGCAAACACCGACACGGCGTTGATCAGGTCGTCCAGTTCTGTAACAGATTGACCAAATGACTTTGATACCAATGTCGTCTGCTTGGGCTGCGGGATGCTCTCGAAGCCGATGCAATCCTCGCCTCTTAGTTCTCTAACTGTTTTCAAGGCACCGACGCCCATTTCTTTCCTGACCCACCGGTCAGGTTGGTCAATGAGATCGAGGGCTGTTTTTACACCGTTCCGGTTCAACTTCTTGGCGAACTGTTTACCAATGCCCCAGACGTCACCGACTTCTGTTCTCTCCAGTGCCTTTGCTTGCCACTGTAAAGGAACAAGATTGAGAACACCGCCTGTCTTCCTCGACACCTTGGCGATGCGGTTGGCGACCTTGGAAAGGGTCTTGGTTTCAGCGATGCCAACGCCGACAGGTATCCCAGTCCACTGTTTCACCTTGGCCTGTACCATCTGTCCGTACTCATCAAGGTCATCGGTCATCCCCGTGATGTCGAGAAAGCATTCATCCACGGAGTACTTCTGGGCCTCAGGAGCCATGTCGGCAAGAACCTGCATCACGCGATTAGACATGTCGATGTACAGGTGGAAATTCGCGCTAAGCACTTGAATGTCGTGCTTCTCGACGATGTCGGTGAACTGATACAGCGGCTGGGCCATCTTTACCCCGCATTCTTTCGCTTCGTTAGATCGAGCGATGGCGCAGCCGTCATTCGAGGAGAGGATGATAACAGGGCGGCCTTCCAGCTTCGGATTGAACACTCGTTCACATGAAACATAGAAATTGTTGCAATCGACCAAGGCGTAGATGGTCATAGCATATCTCTGATGGAACCGCGCACAACACCCCAGATCGTCGTATCTTCGCTGTCGATTGACTGGAAATCTCGAACAGTCAATTCCCCGTCGATGACGGCGATAACTATGGAGTTTTTCTCTGGGGTTAAAGAACGGTCAATGATCAAGGTGTCGCCCTTAAAGATGCCGTGATCTTCCATACCTTCGCCTTCGACTTTTACGAAGAAGGTCGCGGCAGTGTGCTTGATAAAATGGTCATCAAGACTGAGGGTTGTGGTGGTGCGAACGGAGGTAAACATTGAGGACATTATCATATAGGAACAACGAACATGGCCAGACGTTCTTATAAATGTTTCACTCAATCGCCACCGTCAGAGTGCTAAATATTGGCCAGCCAATGTTAATATCGGAAATTCCGCCTCTAATCCTCTCATAACCATATCGTTGCCAAATTCCCCCTTGGCAACACCTCCAAGTTTAACTGGCTGGCCCCCTTAGTGGGGCCAGTTTTTCTTTCACTGTTAAATTCTCAAAGTGGGCAAAAGCGGACCTAGAATGTCTGCTTCACCCCCTGTAAGCGAACTTTATTGAGGGGTGGCTGTGACTTCCGCTGATAGCCAAAATCAGAAGTTCGTGATGCCGTTCCCAATCTGATTATTTGTTCCCTGGTGGCCGGTCACGCCGTCCATTGTCGAACACGGCATTCCTGCAATTGCTCAAGCGCATGGGACACGACGACTTAACGGCCCACGGCTTTCGATCCACTTTTAGAGATTGGGCAGCCGAACGAACCAATTACCCAAATGAGGTCGCCGAAATGGGCCTGGCCCATGCAATCAGTGACAAGGCCGAACGTGCATACTGGCGCAATGAATTGTTTGAGAAGCGGCGGCGATTAATGGGTGATTGGGCTCTGCAACGTAAGTACGGATAGTTCTGGCGGAGGTGGGAATGAATAAACTATTCCAATGGCGGTGGGATTTAGTACGATTGCAATGGATTAAAGGTTAACCTGGAAATGTCAGGCTGAAAGGAAGTCGCCGGTTGTCAAAAAAGAATTTTGTCACTTTTGTCGTATCATCGGGACGTAGCGGTACACAGTGGTTAGCCAGGAACTTGGATGACACTTATGCCGACTTGATCACCGTTACCCACGAACCAATTTTCGACGATTACTTTCCCCGCGAATTTCTTGTTGAGCGCGATTTCGAAAACATCGTATTGCCGTCTAAAGTCGCCCGCCATGTTGATGATATCGAACGGATCGCTCAGGACAGACCCTATATGGAATGCGGTTGGCTGTCCTACGGGACGATCCGCTATCTGGCGCATCGTTTCCGGGACTGCTTTCGTGTCGTCCACCTAATTCGACATCCGGTCACATCGGCGTCCTCGATGATTAGACACAAGTATTATTCTCCCCACCGTTTGGAAGACAGCCTCAACGAAAAGGCTTTGTTGACACCTTTCGATAACGGAGTGTTATTCCCCGAATACCGGGACCGTTGGGCAGCGATGGGAGAATATGAAAAGTGCCTATATTTCTGGGCCGAGTTGCACGCGCTCGGACTGAATCTCAAAGAAGAATTGGACGTTCCCTGGCTGCGCATCTCCTTCGAAACGTTGTTCACGCAAGCGGCGATGAGGAAGCTATTGAACTTTGTCGCGCTGCCGGAGCGGAACGCCATTTTTGATGCATTGGGGCGCAACGAGGACAAGTATCGCTTCAAGTCCAATGTGAATTGAAATTTCGACGCTGTAGCGGAACATCCATGCGTCGCCAGCGTCGCCAACAAGCTCGGCTACGACCCCTTCGATGTTGACCACGACGAGATTGAAGGGCGCTACCAGTTCCGGATGCCCGCTGCGTCTTCTTCGCGCGCCGGTCGTCAAGCCATCGAAGCCCACATGAATGGGCAGTTGGTCGAGGCCAGAAAAAATTACGTCTCCACTTTGAAGGCCGGCCAGGATGGGGTTGCCGTGTGCCGGTGCTATGCCCGGTTGTTAAACGAAGCTGGTGAACACAAGCAGGCGACGGAAATCTTGAAAAGGGCCCGCGCACATGAAGCCACCGGCAAGGCAAAAGGCGAAACATCGGGCAAGGCCGCCCATAATGGCCTGTTCCTGAAGGAGACAAGCGCCGCAACCGATCTAGCCTTGCAATTTTTCCATGAGGGCGAGACGGCAAAAGTCTTGGGTCTTGCCCAACAGGCGATACGCATAAACCCTGCTGACGATTTGGCCCACGAAATGATCCTGTCGATATTAGGCAAGGCAGACCGTGTCGATGATGCGATCAATTTTTATCACCAGGCCCCCAAAAACGTGCGGTTTTCGTTTCCCTTCTGCAAGGTGATGGCTCATTTATTGGCCGCGTCCAACCGTTTCGAGGAAAGCCTGCGCATTCGCAACAATGGGCTGAACATACCCGAACAAACGTTGAAAAAAATCACAGGACATGTCCGTTCGCCGTTTTCGGCGGCGTCTATGATATCACATCTAGGGGCCGGGCCACATTCCGAGGTGCGTTTACTCAACATCGAGGCCGAGTGCGAACCCACGCCTAACTACGCGGCGTTGGACGATGTGACGGTAATGTCTGGCGAGTGGTACGTGCTGAGCCAGAAACAAACTTTGTTTATGGACTTGAACCACGGAACGCCAACGGGCGATCCCACTCCGTACTACCAGGACCCAACTAAATCCGGAAAACAGATCGTCCTGCCCGAACCCACAAACACAAAAATCGACAAAGCTATATTGATCGGTGGCGATCCCAACTATTATCACTGGGTCGTCGATTTTCTGCCAAAATTGCTGGCGTTGGGGAAAACGCCCGGCCTTGGGGATTATCCGATCCTTGTTCACGAGGAATTGTCGTCCTATCAACTCGAGGGGCTGTCGTTGGCCGGGATCGACCCGACGCGGCTGCTAAAACTCGAATACCCGGGATGTTATCCTTGCGGGGAATTGATCGTGCCGTTGTTTCCTCCCGAAAGCCCCGAAATGGAGTGGTCGAGGAGCCGCCGGTCGGCGGTCGCGTGGCTACGCACACTGATCGAACCGAAGACGGGTGGGGGGCGACGAATTTATATTTCTAGGCAGGATTCCACGCGTCGAAAAATAGCCAACGAGGACGTCCTGATTGCGGTCCTACGCAAGGAAGGCTTTGACATATTAGTTCTGAGCGAATATTCCCAAGCTGAGCAGATCCGGATATTTTCCGAGGCCGACGTCGTCGTCGCAAGCCATGGCGCTGGCTTAGGCAACCTGGCTTTCGCGCCGGACGGGTGCCGCATCGTCGAAATTCGGGATCCGAGATGGAACAATCAGCAGTTCCAGGCGCTGGCGGCAATCAGGGGGCAGTCCTTTAAGGTCGTCATGTGCCTCTCGTTTCTCACCGACAGGAGGCTTCCCATAAACACAGATTCCTTCATCACCGATCAGGCAATTGCGGAAATCCTGAAACTGGTACGGAACCCGGATGCCGATGACCAAGTATAAACAGCTTCCAAGCAAAGTTACGACCTCTATGGATGGCGCTCGTTAACGCTTCTATCAATCATCACCGGATTTAACAACCTAGTTTGAGGGAATGGACGCAAGGAAATCAGACGTTAAACTTGATATTCGATATAACAAAGCTGGTGTCCAGAATATCGTCTGAGTTGTTAACCACCTTCTTGATTTGGCTGGCCACCCAACTGGATAAGGTCTTGTTCAGCCATGCGTATCCCATCTCTAGGCACCGTTCTCCTTGGTTGGGGAAGGCGGTGGTTGGCGGCCCGGAGCGTAGGAGAATTTGGAGCCTCGAACAATCCAGTTAGAGTCTGCTCAGGATCAGGTCCGGAAGTTTTACGGTGCCTGTAACTTCGCCTGCTTTGGCTCCTAATAGCGGACATTTATAGATGTTTGAACTTATAAAGTGGTATCATTTGATGTTTAGAACTGCTTTGTAAGTGAAAGCCGGGCCCCCATGACAGATAGAATGATAAGTCGTTTTCGTTTGTATGGCTTCCTTAAAAATCAGCAGTATTATGAGCCGTTCATCCTGCTGGCTTTTCTCCAGCTGGGGCTCAGTTTTACCCTGATCGGATTGCTCATTGGATTCCGGGAACTGCTTATCAATCTTTTTGAAATTCCATCCGGCGCCATAGCCGATCTGTTTGGCCGCCGTAAGGCTCTGTTGTTTAGCTTCGCCTGCTACATTGTGAGTTTTGCAATCATGGGGACGGCAGTTTTCATGAACAATGCGGCTTCGCCGAGCCCCTTTTTGTTTTCAGTGTTATTACTCGCCATGGGTTTTTATGCGCTGGGCGATGCATTTCGCTCCGGCACACACAAAGCGTTGATTTTCACTCATTTGCGGATACATGGGCTGACCGATCAGCGAACCAAAGTTTACGGGTTTACGCGATCTTGGAGCAAAATTGGCTCGGCACTATCGGTTGTGCTGGCGTGTCTTTTTGTTTTCTACTCTGACAACTTTATTTGGATTTTCTATTTTTCCATCATTCCGTATCTACTCAACATGATCAACGTCGGGACCTACCCAAAGTCTTTAGATGGCGACGGCAGGTTGGAAAACCCCGGGAATAGGGAAATAGTCAGCCATTTAATCGCGTCATGCAAAATTGCGTTGGCGAACCCAGATTTTCGAGGGCTGATAATCGAGTCGATGAGCTTCGAAGGATTTTTCAAGGCAACGAAAGATTATTTGCAACCGATTTTAAAAATAGCGGCACTTCCCCTCGCCGCCTTATTGTTTGCCGATTTTCAGTTGGGCGACACACAAAAATCCGTAATTCTCATTGGTCCTATATACGTCTTGATCTATCTGGGTTCTGCGGTCGCAAGCCGCCAGTCTCATGTACTCGCCAGCTTGGCGGGGGACGATGAAAAAGCGGCGAAAGTCATTTGGTTTATATTTTTTGGAATGTTTGTGAGCTTGGTACCCGCATTTTACTTCAATGTCTTTTGGTTGATGATCTCAAGCCTCATCTTGATGCACCTACTGCAAAATGTTTGGCGGCCAATTTTCATCAGTCGGATTGACGCTCATGGCGACGAGGCAAAGGGGGCGACGTTATTATCCATTCAATCCCAGGCTCAAAGTCTTGCGACCATGATAATCGCGCCGGTATTGGGGTTTTGTATCGATACCGCACGCGGCATTGAGGGCGCCGGAGAATTTTGGCCTATCGCCGTTTTGGGTGCTCTGATCGGATTGGTCTTCATTCTTCCCTGGAGCCAACATGAATTTGCTCGCTAAAATTAGATAGAATGACTGCTCCGGGTCCAGGCTGTGTCAAAACGCTGTCTGTGATATAATTCTCTCGTAGTCTTAGCGGGAGAGTTTTATGAAGCGTTTTGTCGAAGGTGAAGACCGCAGCCAGAGCACATTGTTTCCCGAACGA
>Ga0114999_10006039_pt1 | contig 14075 bp, 9 predicted proteins | sample ArcticOcean_MG_C_3_FD_89820 | JGI IMG/M metagenome (GOLD analysis project Ga0114999, IMG submission 89820) | Marine microbial communities from western Arctic Ocean - ArcticOcean_MG_CB8_126 | ecosystem: Environmental > Aquatic > Marine > Oceanic | place: Arctic Ocean: Canada Basin | collected...
GATTCTGCCATCGCGCAGAACGAAGGCGGAGAAGCGGCGGCCGTGACTGCCAAAAAACTCGTGACCAACCTGCTCAATCCCAGCGGATTGGCGATCCAGGAGGGGACCGGACACGTCTTCATCGCCAACCGGCACGGCGTGTACCGCTATCTGCCAAGCGAAAAAGATCGCAACAAGCGGGTCGTGATTGAGATTCACACGCCGGGCAACGATGTGTACGGCAAAGGTCCGAAGTATGACGTCGGACCGCTTGGTGTCGCCTTCCTGGATAGTGAAAATCTGGTGGTGGGTGATGGCAGCCGTAAAGACGGCGCAGAATTCGTTCGGGTCTACAAGGTTGGAACCGAATCGCCCGCTGAACCGGCCAAAGAAGATTCCGCCGTTCATACGCTCGGCCCGATCACGGCAAAAGAAGGCGTGACGGTCAAGGGCGAAGGCAATTTCTACGGAGTCGCAGTGGGCGGCGGCGCGATTTTCGTCACATGTAACGGCGACGATACCAAAGGATGGGTTTCCAAAAGCCTTATCACCGATGGAAAGCCGGGCGAGTTGCTGCCGACAATCGCTACCAAAGAAGCCACCAGCGTCGATGCCCCGGTCGCCATCACCTTCAGCCCCGACGGCAAAGATCTGATCGTCGGACAGATGGGTGAAATGACCGTTCCCGGCGACAGCCTGTTGACGATTTACGATCCGGCCACCGGTGAATTGAAGAAGAGTTACAAGACCGGCCTCAGCGACATCGCCGGACTTGCCTACAGCCCCAAAACCGGAAAACTGTACGCGACCGACTTCGCCTGGGCCGAGCCGGCCAAAGGCGGCCTGTATGAACTGACCATCGACGGAGACGAAGCCAAGGCAACGTTGGTGCTGAAACTCGACAAGCCGACCGCGATTGCCTTCGACAAAGATGGCAACCTCTTCGTGACGGAATTCGGAAGTGCAGCCGAGGGTGGCACGAAGAATCCCGGCAGCCTGAGCAGGATCAAGGCGGGCCTGTAAAACCCACAAGAACCCCGTTTCAATTGCATCGTCCGCTTGCGGTTTCGCGACGTCGGAGTATTCCACCGACCGCGAGACCACAAGCGGCGTTTGCGAAAATAACACATTAGTAAAACAACATTAGTCAAAAATGAGACATCTGAAATGAGTGATTGCAGTCAATTGAAACTCGGCGCACCTGTGCCGGATTTCGAAATGGATACCTTTGATCCCACAGCGGGCGATTTCGGCAAAGTCAGCCTCGAAGAACTCAAGTCGCAGGGAAAGTGGACCATTCTGTTCTTCTATCCTGCCGACTTCACCTTCGTCTGAGCAACCGAGTTTTCTGCTCTGTCAGAGCAGCAGGACCGTTTCAAGAAGATGGGTGCCGAAGTTATCACCGTCAGCTGCGACACACAATTTGTGCACCTCGCCTGGCATGCCGATGAAAAGGAACTGGCCGACGTTAAGTACCAGATGGGCGCCGATCCAACTGGAAATCTCGCCCGCATGTTTGGTGTGTACGATGAAAACACCGGGCTGGCGTTGCGCGGCACGTTCATCATCAGCCCCGATGGTACGCTGATGAACGCCGAAGTAAACTTCTACAACATGGGCCGCAACATCGACGAGCTGATGCGGAAATTCAAGGCCAACCTGTACTTGTCTCGCAAGGCAGACGAAGGTTGTCCGTCGAAGTGGAAAGACGACGGCGACAAGACGCTCAAGCCGTCGGCCAAAATGGTCGGCAACGTCCACGAAGCGCTGAACGAATAGTGGCGCGATACCAAAGGTTCGTAGTGACCGCATGGATGCGGTCACTACGAACCGCTGCGATGGGTAGGCACTGCACTGGCGACACGCCAGTGGCACCCGAACACAACGCGTCATTCAGGATTCGGCGCTGCCCCAAGTTGCCCAGCCAACTCGCGCAGGCGGGCGTCATCGACGGCCACCCCCTTGGGCAACCGCTTGATTGCTTCCAATAGGTCGAGCACTTCGACTTCGGTTGCTTCAATCCCCAGTTCACCCAGCCGATGCGCGACGGCACGACGACCGCTGTGTCGGCCGATGATCAGCTTGATCCCATCGGCCCCCACCTGCTCCGGACGGTATGGCAGATAGGTATCGGGGTTCTTCAGCAACCCGTCCTGATGAATGCCCGCCTCGCTGGCAAAGATATTGTCCCCGCCAATCGGCTTGTTGGACGGGAGTGGGATCCCTGTCAATTCCGCCACCATTTTGCATAACGGGGCCAACTGCGTCGTATCGATGTTGACCGCGCGATCGTACTGATCGGGATTCAGCGCAACCGCCATTGCGACTTCTTCCAGCGCGGCATTGCCGGCCCGCTCGCCGATGCCGTTGATCGTGCACTGCACCACGTTGACACCTTCTTCGATACAAGCCAGCGTGTTGGCAACGGCCAACCCCAAATCGTTGTGGAAATGAACGGCCAGCAACGCCTTCTCGATGTTCGGCACGCCATCTTGAATGCGGCGAATGAAGTCGCGAGCTTTCTCCGGCGTCAATAAGCCAACCGTATCGGGAAAGCCGATCGTCGTCGCACCGGCGTCGATTGCGTGGCGATACGTTTCACACAAGTAGTCAATTTCAGTTCGGCTCGCGTCCTCCGGACTGAAGGCGACAATGACAAACCGCTCGGCCGCATAGGCGACAGTGTCGGTAATGATCTTCAGCACTTCGGCTCGACTCTTATTCAACTTGTGTTCGCGGTGCAGCGGACTCGTCCCGCAAAACAGACTGACGCCCCGCTTCCCGAACGCAGCATTGCTGAGTGCTTCTTCAGCAGCGTCAACATCGCCGCGCATCGTGCGGCAGAGGGCGGTCAGCACCGGTTTCTTGATCACACCCGCCATCCGGCGGATCGCTTCGATGTCGGCCTGTGATGACGCGGGGAAACCGGCGTCGAGAGAATGCACGCCCAACGCTTCCAAAGCGCGGGCAATTTGCAGCTTGTCGTCGGGTTCGAGCGTTGCACCGGGCATCTGTTCGCCATCGCGCAGCGTCGTGTCACTGAACAGCAACGCCCCCGAACGATGGTGATGATTAATGACCATCCCCTTAACCACATTCGCCACGCCATGTCGAACGCGTTTTAGAATCGGTTGCATTTTGGTGTTCCGCTGGTCTGCGCAGGTCCATTTAGCCGTCGGGCTTGCCCGGCGTGTTTTCAGTGAACGTGTTAATGTCATGCCCCGCGAACGGGGGGCTAAATGATTTCTCAGCCGGGGGCTATTTCATCAACAACTCGGGAAGCTGCTTCTTCAAATCGTCAACCGAAGTGTTGCGGGCAATCGTTTTTCCTGTCTTGTCGATAACGAACATCGTCGGCAAAGAAATGATGCCGAACTCACGCGCCGGCCGGCTATCGAGTCCGCCTGGTTCGTGAATCTGCGGCCACGTCACCTTGTGCTGTTTCAAATAGCTGCCAACCGGATCAGTCGTCGAATCGAGATTGATGCCGACGATTTCGAATCCCTTGCTGCGATACTGCTTATACAATTCGTTGATCTGCGGCAGGTCTTCGGTGCATGGCTTACACCACGTCGACCAGAAAAGTACGAGCAGCACCTTTCCACGGTAATCACCGGCGTTGATCGTGCCACCCCCCAGACTCGACGCGCTGAAACGAAACGGTTTGCCGATGAGATCCAGACGCCGAATCGCACCGGTCGCGCGGGCGCCTGCCTCTGTCTTGGAGAAGTTGCCAGCGACTTTGTCGTACCACGCGCGGGCGGCTTTTTCTTCACCCCCGAACTCTTCGGCGATGGCCAGCTGCAACATTGCATCCGGCGTATCCGATGCCTTCGGGAAATCGCCCGCAAAGTCTTTCAATTCCTTCAGCCACTGTTTCTGCACATCGGGCCGTTTTGACGCCGGCGTGTTTTGCATTTTGAGACTGAAATCTGCCAGTAATTGTCGATAGGTAACAAAGGCAACCAGGGGCGAACCGGGCGTCTTGCGGACACCAGAAAGAATCGTTGCCAGTCGATCGATTCCTTTGGGATACGTTCCGCTTTGCACGGCCGCAGCAATACCGTCCACCATTTGCCGCGTCCATTGTTCGCGTTCCTGGACAGTCGCTGAAGCGGCTGTCAGGTCTGCGAGCAAGTCGGCACGTTTGATGTTGTATTTGGTGAGTTCCGCAGCCCCCGCCGTTGGTGTCGGGCTGTTGGCGTCGAGTTTTTGCAGTTGCAGAAGCAACTTGCGGACTTCCGGAGAAATGTCACCCGGCGCCGGTCCGCCAGCCAATGCCGGCTGCATCAAGAAACCACCAATGGTGACTTGAATGGAATTGCCTTCCAACGGTTGTGGAATCTGTGTCAGCTTCCAGGACTTCCCAACGAGAACCATTTCACCAATCTGCAGCAGTCCCGACTTTCCTCCCGTCTCAACAATTGCCATCGCATTTTCGTACACAGTCAGGTCGGTGCTGTTGACATCCTCATCTGCCGGGATGGTACTCGGCATCAAACTGTCGAAACGCATCCAACGCGTTTTTGTTGTCAGCGTCTTCGAGCCGGTCATCGCGGCACGCATCTTCTTTGCCGGATCGGCGAGGGCTTCGAGAATCTTGGAAGTCAATGTCTTATTCAGTCCCAGCGACTTCAGGTCATCGGCGTTCACCAGCAGCGCCGACAAGGCGGCTTCGTTCCCCGCAACAAGTGCTTGAACGACTTCGCGGCTTGCTTCCTCGGCTGAAATCGCTTTCCAGACATCGATCTTGCCATCTTCATTGGTGTCGAGTCCCCATCGCGAGCCAGCCATGTTCAACCAGCGCGACTGATCGACCTTGTTGTTGAAGTTACTGTCGATGTCGCGGTAGACCTCCAGCCCATTTTGGAAGTACTGCCATTGATCGACCACGTTGTCGCCGTTGGTGTCGATGTAGCGGCGAAGAGTCTGCCCCGCAGGGCCGTAGACTACCCAGCCCGACGACTTGCCTTTCCGTTCGACTTTGACTTGGCATCTGCCAAACTCGTCGGCAGCGGGCGTCTCCATCTCGACGTTCTTCTGCACCGGCTTGAATGACAAAGCCAGCTTGACCGGTGGCGGATCGGCGGCTTCAGCAGCAGCACAAAATAGCAGAAAACCCAAAGTTGCCACAGCACTTCCCAATCGGCTCGCCATGCGAAACTCCATCAGTTGCACCCCACGTGTCATTGCCTCGACTCATTCCCGCGCTTATCGATGACGCGGCTGCGTCGTCGGGAAGCCTATCGACTCGCGGGATACTAGCGAAAACCGGCGGTTCAGGTCATTAGCAGTTTTTAGGGCGCGAATTCGCAGGAGGACCGTGATTTCGACGGTCTATTTAGCCGTCCCGCTTGCGGGACGTGTCGACCACAGGTTGACCGACGACACGCGGGGCAAGCCCCGCGGCTAAATGCAGCTGTGTGCATCGAAACGTGGGATATGGAGCGTCCCAGCGGCGGGTTAGGGTTGCGGGGACGCTTTCTCAAATCGGTCCATTACCGCACAGCCGCACGAATCGCTCCAGACGTTGACCGACGTGCGGCACATGTCGAGGACGCGATCGACGGCGATGATGACGCCTTGTGCTTCCGTCGGCAATCCCACCGCATCCAACACAATCAGCATCATCACCAGCCCCGCGTGTGGAATGCCGGCCGCTCCGACGCTGGCCAAAAGTGCCGTCAACGCAACCACCACCTGCATGCCGAGCGTCAAGTGAAACTCGGGGTGTACGGTGGCGTACCCCTGGGCGATGAACAGCACGGCGACCGCTTCATAGAGTGCGGTACCGTCCATGTTGATGGTCGCCCCCAACGGCAGCACGAACGAACTGACCCGGTTCGATACGCCCGCCCGCTCTTCGACACAGGTGATGGTCAAAGGAAGAGTTCCGTTCGACGACGCCGTCGAGAACGCGGTCATCAAAGCCGGACTCATCGCCCGTGCATATTCGAGCGGTGAACGGTGAGCGACAAACTTGACGATCAACGGCAGAGTAATCGTTGCATGCACGAGCAGCGCCAAAAAGACGGCCAGCATATACCACGCCAGAATGCGGAAGATTTCCAACCCTTGCGAAGCGGTCGCGAACAGCATGAACGCGAACACCCCAATCGGTGCAAGGCTGATGATGAACAGCGTCATCTGCATCATCACTTCGAAGCCAGCCTCAAAAAAATCTCTCAGCCGCTCGCCGCTATCCCCCCCCGTGCGAATGATAAAAATACCTAACAGAATACTGAAGACAATGATCGACAGAAAATCGCCGTTGGCGATGGCGTGTATCGGGTTCTCCGGTATCATCTTCTGCACTTGTTCGGCGAGTACTCCGGTCAGCGACTGTTGATGGTCGGCAATGGCGCTCTTGCCGCTTGTTCCGGGAATGTCGGCACCGACTCCAGGCTGGACGAGATTCACAATCAGAAGCCCGGTCACAATGGCCAGCAGGCTGGTCGTCAAGTAGTACAACATTGTCTTGCCGAACATCGAGCCGAGCCGCGACGTTTTTCCCAACCCGGCGACTCCCGTCACCAGCGACGTGATGATTAACGGCACGGTGATCATCTTCAGCAGCCGCAGGAACATGTCGCCGATGAACCGCGACCAACGCGTCACCTGCGAAACGAAGCCGCCGCCATGCTCTTCGTAGAGCGGCTCCCATTGCGGAAACTTCGACTTGAATTCGGCCGAGTTGGATGCGGATATTTTGGAGACAAATTTCTTGCCATCCAGGTTGCGGGTGTACATCACCTCGACGCTGCGGCCATCTTCGGTGAGATGCGCATGCCGCCCGGTGACTTTGATTGCGAGCGGGCCGTCGTGGTGGTCGCGGGATTCAGAGAGTCGGGCGAATTCGGGGTACTGCGCGGCCAATGCAGACTCGTTGGAGAATACCTCAAGTTTTTCCGATTCGCCGACAATCGTCCGGACCGCGATCTTGCCGCCGACTTTGGCAACCGTTACCTCGGCATCGTCCAACTCGACATCGCCGGGATTGACGAGAACGCCAATCACCGCCCCCAGCACCATGGCGATGAGAATTTGATAGTGCAGCGCGAGTTTTGTCATGCGTGACTTCCTGTCGGGTGCCACTGGCGTGTCGCCAGTGCAATAGGGGTGCCATCGGCGACACGCCAGTGGCATCCATATTTGAAGGAGATCGCCGAAGTACTATCGTCGATTGGCTTCGTGTTTCAGCGGCAACCAGGCACCGTTGTCCTGGCTGCTGGCGACGCATTGCTGGATGAAGTTCATGCCGTCGATGCCGTCGTAAACGTTGGGGTAAACGGTGTCCTTCGGCTCAAACGCTTCACCCGTCGCCCGCGCGACCATTGCGTCGTACGCGAATCGATAGACGTTGGCGAATGCTTCAAAGAACGCCTCGGGATGGCCGGCCGGCAAACGGCAGGCGGCTTGGCCCGAACCGTTAATGTGTGGTGCGTTGGGATCGCGGGTGTAGAGCGCGTGCGGTTGGCCGTTGCGGCGAACGGTCAATGTGTTCGGCTCTTCCTGCCGCCATGAAACGGCCCCTTTGGTGCCATCGATTTCGATAGACAGGTCGTTCTCGCGACCATGCGAAATCTGACTGGCGGTTATCGTTCCCAAGGCGCCGTTGTCAAAGCGAATGACGGCATGCCCGTAATCGTCCAACACTCGTCCCCCCTCGAAGGCTTTGAGGTTACACGAGACTTGCTCGGGCAACAGACCGGTCATGTAACGGGCGAGGTTGTAGGCGTGCGTTCCAATATCGCCGAATGCTCCGGCTGCGCCCGACTTAGCGGGGTCGGTTCGCCACGCGGCTTGTTTTTGTCCTTCATCCTCCAGCCGCGAGCGGAGCCAGCCCTGAATGTAGCTTGAGCGGATCGCCTGAATCTCACCCAATTCGCCGGAGAGAATCATCTCCCGCGCGTGCCGTATGAGTGGATAACCGGTGTAGTTGTGAGTGAGTGCGAAGACCGCGCCGGACTTTTCAACCAGGCCGGCCAGTTCTTCGGATTGCGCCAAATCGAAGGTCATCGGCTTATCACAAATCACATTGAAGCCCGCCTCCAACGCTGCCTTGGCGATTGGGAAATGCGTGTGATTGGGAGTGGCAACACTGATGAAATCGACGCGGACATCGTCCGGCAGTGCCAGTTCCCGTTCAATCAACTCGGTCACAGAGCCGTAAGCGCGGTCGGCTGCAATATCGTAGGCCGGGGCAGACGCTTTCGCTCGTTCGGGATCGGAAGAGAGCGCACCGGCGACGAGATCGGCGCGGTTGTCGAGGACCGCCGCCGTCGCGTGAACGCGGCCAATAAAGGCCCCCTGTCCGCCTCCCACTAAAGCCATCCGCAGTTTGCGATTGAGTGCGCCGTTGGTTGTTTCCATGATGTGTTCCTTGCTGTCGATATTGAGTAAATGCCGCCGCCAAGGGCGAGCAATTGTGATTGAAAGGCGCTCGCCAAGATACTGCCCGTGCAACCGATTTACAACCATCGGCCGACGAGGTTCAGCGCGCAACACCACTGCTATGCTGAATCAGCGACGCGATATTGAAGACTCTGCGATGCATTGCATCGCAGCTGCGCGGGGCCTACTTCTTTCCGGGCTTCTTCTTCAGCGTTGACATGTACTCGACGATATCGACCAACTCCTTAGCCGTCACCAGCTTCTGGATGTCGGCTGGCATCAGCGATGTGTTTTCCTTCTTCATTACTTCAATATCAGAGGTTTTGAAGGTCCGCGTGATCGCTTCGACATCTTTGATGGTGACCGTATCCGGCGTGCGGCTGGTGAGGATGCCGTTGACCACGTTGCCGCTTTCCAACACGAGTGTGTACGTCTCGAAATTGTGACTGATGCCCGCACTGGGGAACAGAATCGAGTCGTAAAATGCCTGCCGACTCAACTTGCTGCCGATTTCCGAAAGGTTGGGTCCGACTTCTTTCCCCATGTCATTCACAACATGGCATTTGGCGCAGGTGGCCGTGGTGTTGAAGACCACGCGACCGTTCTTGACATCACCTTTCATTTTGACCAACTCGGCAAGTGACGGCAGCGGTTTGTTGCCTTTCGATGGCGGAAGCGGGAACAACTTCAGCGCCTGCTGCTTGACGTCGTTAAAGCTCGACGAATGCAGCGCCGCCGCCGCTGCCGGCTTGAGCGGTTTTGCGAGCTTGCCCGCTTGGGCCCGTTTGACGAGTTCGAGCGCTCCGTTGCGGATCTTTGCGATCGACAGCACCGCCTGCCGTCGCAGTTGCAAGGGCCTTTCGGCATCGTCCATCAGCGGTAATAAGATGTCGACGATTCCGCCGTTGGCCGAGTAACCCAAGGCCTGCGCGGTGGCACCGGCAAGCTCCGGATCTTTGTGACTCAACCCACCAATGATCAATGCTCGCTGCTGCTTGCTCAACAGCGTGCGGATTGCCTCAATGCCGATCTGCTCGGTCGGATGGGCTTGCGCCATCACGAGCAATTCGGGATATCGTTCCTTGAGATTGAACTTCGCGACCGATACCACAAATTCGCCCGTTCCGCGCTGGCCGTCGAGGATGCGGTTTAGTGCTGCTTTGTGTTGCGGGTTCTTGTTGACATCGAAGCCCTGCAGGCGGGAAATTGCCTCCGTCGAAACCAACGTCTGCCGTTCCATGTTGTTCGACTTCGTCACAAAGGCCAACTCGACCAGCGCGGCGTCTTTCTCCGGCCCCGTGAGGAAATCGAACGCACGGAGATCACGTGACAGTTCTTCTGCGGGAACTTTGTCGTCGGCCAGTAATTTCGCCAACAACGTGGGCGACTGTTTTGCCCGCGACCGCCAGACGATTTCACGTCCCGCCGAGTTGTTCCAGTCATCGCCGACTTCAGCTAACCAAGCTGCCAGACACGCATCCCATCGGTCCCGTGCTGCGATGCCCAGTGCTTCGAGCGACCAGCGGTCGCCGGCTTTATGACGAGTCGCCAACGCAACCCACAAGGGCGTTGCGTTGTTGGCATCGATTTCACGCAACGCAATCGTGCATTCGCGACGCACGTGTGCCGATGGATCGCTGGCCAGCCGTTTCACGATTGGCGCCAGTTCGAGTCCGAGCAATCGCGCCAAGCGTAAACCGGTGATGCGAATGTTGGGGTCTTTGTCTTTCAGTGCGTCGGAAACAGACTGTTCGCCGCGGCCCTCGATCTGTCCCAGCAGCCACAAGGCGCGAGCGCGGAAACGGGGATTGTCGCTACTCGAAAACAATTTCGACAATGCCGGTTCTGCTTTGGATTGCTTCTTATGCAACGCAGTCCATGCCAGATGCCGTGCCGACAGATTCGGACTTTGTAGTGCCTTGATCGCTCCCTCGACAGTTTCAAAATCATACTTCGGAATCACGTAGCCCTTGTGGCCTTTTGGTGTGATGCGGAACAGCCGCCCGCGCTGAATGTCGCCCATGCGGTGTCCACCAACACCGGGATCGTACCAGTCGGCGATGATCAATGATCCATCCGGCGCGACACACACATCGGACGGTCGAAACCATTTGTCGCGCGTTCCGTCAAGAATGTTAACCGTCTCGGCCTTGTAGCCGGCTCCGTCATTTTTCACAGGGTACGACCGCACGATGTTCGGGCCGGCGTCGCAGTGAATGATCTGGTTGTGAAACTTCTTGGGTAGCAGCTTTCCTTCATAGATCATAATGCCGGTCGGCGATCCGGCGCCTGTTTGCAGCAGGTTGGGAACGACACCGGGATCGCGGAGATGCCAGTGGCGCTTGGGGATATCCTGGTGCATGCCGGTTCGCGGTGCTCGCCAGCCGGCGCCGGTCAGTTCGTCCTTGTAGCCGTAGTTGCCGTATTCCATCACGAAGTTGATTCGCACGCCGCGGTTGCCGTCGTCGTCGTTGTCGCTTTGCCAAATTGTGCCGAACGAATCGACGGCCACTTCCCAGTTGTTGCGGAAGTTCCAGCCGAGCGTTTCAAGACCGCTGCCATCGATATTGCAGCGGAAGACCATGCCTTCCTGATACGGCTTGCGGTCGGCGCTGACGACGTTGCCCGCCTTATCGACGATCGGTTTGCCGTCTTTGTCTTTGACCTGTTTGCCGGCGTTTCCGAAGTTGAAATACAGCCGACCATCGGGACCGAAGCTGAACGAGTGAATGCCGTGATCGTGCTGCGATCCGGAGATGCCGCTGAACAGCACCTTCTTCGTGTCCGATTTGTCGTCGCCATCGGTGTCGGTGAGAATCAGGACCTTATCGAGTGCCGAGACGAGTATCGTGTTGCCCAGCACGCAAACGCCGTGAGCGGAATCGATGTCACGGCCCTGGTAGAAGACCGATTTCTTGTCGATCTTCCCGTCCTGATCGTAGTCTTCGAGGATGAGAATGCGGTCCCCTTTTTCGCGGAAGGGGTTGTTCTTGTTGGCGAACTTCCGATAGTTGACCACCTCGCAGACCCAGATGCGGCCGCGATGATCGACGTCGATATTCGACGGGCTAAGCAGCATCGGCTCGGCGGCGAACAATTCCGCCTGCAGGCCATCGCCGACATCGAGTCCCGAGAGTGCATCAATCGGATTGCGTTTGCCGAGATCTCCCGTGGGGTCGGCGGCCTGTGCATTATTTGTCGCAAGCGTGCATGCCAGCAGCAGTGCGCAAAGCGGGTAATTCATAACGTTCTTTCTTTGCATGCGATGACTGAGAATCAAAAGTGTTTGCGGCTGAATTTGCTGCTCAGGGACCCGTCGGATATCCGTTCGTATTCACGCTCTTACACGTCTTACTTCTTCGAGGCCGATTGCCGGTTCCAGTCATCCAGCATTGCCTGAATGCGGGCCGGGTTGAAATTGTCGCGGACTGCATAATCCTGGTTGGCCATCAGGTCTTTGGTGGTCAATGGTTTCGACGCCACTCCGGCTTTCGGGACTTCGCCGTGTGCCGTCCAGACGATGGCGTTCAGCACGAGTTTGCGAAACTGGTTGTGGCCCCAGTTCCAATGATCGTGTCCGCCGGTGAAACCGAAACCACGACCGCCATCTGGACGATTACGTGCCCAGGCCATGTGCTGCGGTTGCTTGTCTTCCAATACGGCTTTGCGGACGAAGGCGTTGTTATTGTGTGCGTTATCGGGCCGGGCCAGTGTGCCGTCGGCTTTCACCAGCGTGGTCGTCGGCGGCAGGTCGGTGAGAATGGGTGTTACATCCTGAAACTTCTCGCGGAATCGCATGTGGTAATACCACTCGTCGCGAATCGAAAACGGCTTGACGCCCTGGGTGGTGGGATGTTTCTGGAATTGCCGGTAGTTGGCGGTCCAATGCGGGTTGACCGACCAGTTGGTTTCGAAGTAACCGCCGGTCCAATCGAGGAAGGCGTCGCCCGATTTTCCTTTGGGAACTTCGACGCCGTAATGAATGCAGACCAGCCCGACGCCCTTCTTCATCAACTTGTCGACTTCTTCAATGTGGGCATTGAACGGATGCCCGCCGCCACCATCGGCGTAAATGACAATCGAGTCGGCATCGTCGAGAACGCTGGCGTCTTTCGGCCAACCTTCAGTGACGACGCTCGCTTCGACTGGCAACCCGCTGGCATTCAGCGCTTCGGCCAACAGCATACAGCCCGCACGGTGTTCGTGAGCGCCATAGCCGTGACTTTTGACACCGGCAATCAGCACCACCTTCCTGGTCACTTTACGATCTTTTTTTTTTAGATCGAGCTTGGTCGATTTCCTGGCGGGCTTACTGCGTTTGATGCGGATGTTGCGGAACTGCACTTTCATTGGCGGTCCGGCGTGAAGTTGCAACGCGAGAATTCCCGAGGCCCGGCGTTGCTTCTCGTCGTTGTCGGTGCAATCGATTGTCAACACGCCGTTGATCTTGTGGGTGAAATGAAATCCCTTCGCGGTGATGTGGTAGTCGTTCCAGTCTTCTTTTTTGATCTTCGATTGAATCTTTTTTGTGTCACCGACGCTGCCCACGGTGGTGACCTTGAACTTGCCGTCCGTTCGGCTCAGGACGGTTTTGTCGCCGCGTTTGGCGAGAATGCCGCGAAACCTTTCGCCGTACAGGATTCCCGAGTAGGTGTCGCCGGCTTCGAAATCGCCTTGGTAACCGCCGACAACCCACTTGTTGTTTTCGACTTCAAAACTCCGATACTGAATACCGCTGTTGCCACCGATGATTTTGTACTGCAGTTTCAATTCAAAATCGGCCGTCGTGCCTTTTCTCCAAATAAGGAATGTGTTCCCTTTGGTGGGTTTTTCTTTGGTGGTTTGCCCGGTAATGGTTCCATCTTCAATGTGCCACAGCTCGGGATTGCCGTCCCAGCCGTCGAGTGTCTTGCCGTCGAAAATGCTTTCAAAACCGTCTTCTTTTTCACCGGCTGCCAGCGGCGTCAAACTCGAAAACAACAGCAAGCAGGCAAACGCAGTGAATCGGCGGGGGTGTCTCATTGTCGGTTCTCCCTCTCTGGTGGGCTATGCGCGATTATGGTTTTGGGGCAAGTAAAAAGCCCCCGAATTGTCGATCAATTGTGGCTTTCCATTCTAACCAGACAGACCGGCCCGGCGAAACTGTTGGCGAGAAAACAATGCGGTTTGGCAGTTCGCCACCAGCGACGAAGATTCGCTCGCGGTCTGTCCGCTCGGTATTCACGCAAAGAGGCCAAGGTCGCAAATGGCCGCAAAGTGAAACCAAACGGACTGAACTTTCCGGACGAAAAAGAGTTGACAGCAACACCCAAAAGACCGCAAATAGAAGCCTGAAGCGCAAGCGAAGGAGTAACAAAGGCTCGCTGGTTTACCGACGACTCCTTCGCTTGCGCTTCAGGCTCCTATTCTCTCGTAATCCTTTTCGTATCCCACCTTCGCATCTCTGCGCTAAACATAAAGCGAGAAATGCGACAGGAAATCTGAGGCGAATTTGGCAACCCGGTGCATTACTTGGCCGACTTCGCCCTCTGTTGCAGCAGGTAAGCCAATAAGTCGTTGAATTCCGCGGCCTTCAGTTTCTGTTACTACTCACCGGCGATTGGTATGGACTGGATTTGGTGATTTCGGTAGGAGCGTCTGGTAAGGAGTTTACCAGATGGTCGAATGTTTGCCGAATGTCTCTGAACTTTCCCCGGATGAAA
>Ga0114999_10006043_pt1 | contig 14073 bp, 11 predicted proteins | sample ArcticOcean_MG_C_3_FD_89820 | JGI IMG/M metagenome (GOLD analysis project Ga0114999, IMG submission 89820) | Marine microbial communities from western Arctic Ocean - ArcticOcean_MG_CB8_126 | ecosystem: Environmental > Aquatic > Marine > Oceanic | place: Arctic Ocean: Canada Basin | collected...
CCTCCTTGTTGCCGAGTTGGCTGGGGTCTTGCGGGTGTTCTGGATGGGTGTCGGTGTCAGGCGGCGGCGGTGGGACCGTCTCGAAGGGCCCGTAGGCTGTTGCCTCGGCCGCCTGCATGATTGATTCTAAATGGCTTGCGGTGGAATGGGTCGGTTCGATCGCCGCGACTTTGCGACCGACGCCGAGACCGTTGAGAAAGGCGCTCGCGCGGCGGCGTTTACGGAGTTCGCGCAGTTCTTTCATGGTGTTTTGGTAGCGGCGCGAGAGTTGCGCCTCGTAGCGGCTGAGGCGGTTGAGCGCGTTGCTGTGCGCGAGGGACTTCCCGAGTAGCTGATCGCCGTCTTTGTCTTGGTTCTCTCGTTGCTCGGCGGCGCTGTCGTAGAGTTCGTTGATAACGGCGGCCTCGATACGCGCGAAGCGTTTGAGCCGCCAGGTGATGTCGACGATTTGATCGACTAGGTTTTCCTCAAGCGGGGTCGCCGGCTGGAGTTCTTGTTCGGCAATAGTATGCCCCTGAGGTGTTGGGTTAGCGGGGCGGGCTTAGAACTAAGTGCTTGAGAGTGCGGGAGATAAAGATTTTCTGGTTCTGTGATTGCGATTCTTGAGGGAAGGGGGTTTGGTGGCCGCTTGGTACTTATTCGTGGGGATTGATGTCGAGAAATGGTTTCGCATCGAGAGATCGGCGCTCAGAACCTACGGTTGTGCGATGTGAAGCGGCCCAACCCGAGCCTGCTCAGGCGGCGATCTCGAATCTGAGCTGATTGATAGTTATATCGGTTGTAATCGACAGGTATCGTTCAGGGGTATAATCGGACCGCTTTGGTCGGCGAAACCATGAGCCACACGATCGCCGAGAAGCTCGGCTGCGGGATAGTGCGGACCGGTCATTCCGATAACACCCGGATGAAGTTCTGAACGTCATTGCTATCAAGTGTTGTCGGAGGGGTTGGCGCTGGAGGCTTTCGTCTTAGGCCGATCACAGCCGGTCTTATCTGGGTTGGCCTAAATAAGAGGCGTGCGATCATTTGAACCCAAACGAGGTATCACAATCATGTTCAAGCATTCACTGTGCGGCTTGTTGCTGGGCTTGTTGGCGGTCCTCGGTTGCCACACCAATCAGTCGTCGGATTCGACCATATCGTCATCCGGAGACGGCAAGCGCCCCAATGTCTTGGTGATTGTCGTGGATGACCTGGGCTTTAACGACCTCGGCATCTTCGGTAGCGAAATCAAAACACCAAACATCGATGCCTTGATACGCGAAGGGGTCATGCTCACGAATTTCCACGTAGCACCCACCTGCTCGCCCACCCGAGCCATGCTGCTCTCGGGCACGGACAATCACATCGCCGGGCTAGGCAACATGGCTGAAGATACCGCCGCAAACCAGCAAGGACACCCCGGCTATGAAGGCTTTCTGAACTTTCGGGTCGCAGCGATGCCGGAATTGTTCCAGGATGCCGGCTACAACACCTACATGACTGGCAAGTGGCACCTTGGGCTGACCGAAGAGACCAGTCCCGCTGCCCGGAGCTTCGACAAGTCATTTGCGATGCTGCAGGGCGGGGCTGGTCATTTTGCGAATATGCTGCCCATTGTCGGTCCCGGTATTGCGATTTACCGCGAGGACGGAGAGCCAGTCGATGCCTTGCCAAAGGAGTTTTACTCGACCCGGTTTTATACCGACCGCATGATCGAGTACATCGACAGCGGACGTACCGGCGGTAGCCCATTTTTTGCGTACCTTGCCTACTCCGCGCCCCATTGGCCGTTACAAGCGCCTCAGGACTCCATCGCGAAGTACAAGGGCGTCTATGACGCCGGCTACGATGTACTGCGTGAGCCGCGTTTGCAGCACCTGATAGATCTGGGCCTGGTGCCTACTGCGGTTGATCCCTTCCCGAAAATGCTGAGGGAGAAATCCTGGGAAGAATTGAATGCCGAGGAGCAGCGCTATCAGGCAAGGCTGATGGAGATTTATGCCGCGATGGTTGATGATATCGATGTTTACATCGGCAAGATCATCGATCATCTCAAATCAATCGGCGAATACGACAATACCCTCATCGTTTTCCTGTCTGACAACGGCCCGGAGGCACACCATCTCGAACAGGGGTGGCCGGAACTGGAAGACTGGGTCGAGGATTGCTGCGACAATTCCTATGAGAACATTGGCAACGCTGATTCCTATGTCTGGTACGGCCCGAACTGGGGCCAGGCCGGCAATATCCCGCTCAGAATGCACAAGGGTTTCACGGGGCAGGGAGGGGTACAAGTACCTGCTTTCTTCCACTTTCCACAAGCCATTCGGCGTAATGGATCGACTGCCGCCCTGACCACGGTCAAAGACGTCATGCCAACCTTGCTGGAGTTCGCCGGTATCGAACACCCCGGTGCTGGTAAATATCGGGAGCGCGAGGTGGTGTCGATGCAGGGCCGCTCAATGCTACCGTTGCTGACCGGGGCAAGTGACACGATTCAACAGCCAGGCGACTATATGGGGTGGGAGTTGTTCGGCAAGCGGGCCATCCGCCAGGGCGACTGGAAGGTTATCTATCTGCCGCAGCATAACGTTCGCGATGGCGTGATACCTCCCGTGGTGACGACAGGTGCATGGCAGTTGTATAACCTCGCTGAAGATCCAACCGAGATGCATGATCTAGCCGAGTCCCATCCGGAGAAGCTCGCCGAGATGATCGCGCTGTGGGAAGACTATGTGGAGCGTAACAATGTGATTCTACCCGATGAAACCAGTGGTTATTAGAACATAATCTGGCTTGAAGTCTGGCACCTAGCTGGGCTTCAACGTGGAACCAAAGCACGCGGGGCTGGCCTGACCCGTGTTGCTCCTCAGAACCGTTTCCGTTGGATCTAGCGAAGTCGCCCGCATGCCGGCACGAAGAGTTCCGCGACCGCGAGCAGCAATAGGCCTAAACTCCTTAACACCAATCACATAGGGAGATTGCCGGGATTACTGTCGCGAAATCGCGTTCTGCCCAAAAATCCACCGAGGAGACGGCGATTCGGCGAGGTTGGTTGCTTCTGTTGGCGGTTTGGCGGCCCAACCGGTCACTGCCCGTGTTGTGAGGTGGTGTGGGAAAGGCCGCGGACCCCAATGTCGGGGGCCGCGTTACGGGTTTGGTTTGTTTGGTTTGTCGCGGTGGCGTTGGGCGTTGCGGGTGATTGAGCCCAACCGGTCACTGGCGTTCCCGGCTCGGTGGGTGGTGGGTCGATAGGGTTGTGGTGATTCAGGCGCTGTTGTGGCTGGGGGGCCGCGGGCCTTGCCCGCGGACGCGCACATTTACATGCGCGCCTCCTTCCCTTGGATTGAGATTAGGCGCCGGACAGGGCTTGGACGTGGGCGGTGGCGGCGGAGGCTAGGCCGTCGAGATTGTAACCGCCTTCTAGGACTGAGACGAGACGCCCGTTGGACGAGATGTCGGCGACCTCCATCATGAGGGATGTTAGTTCGCGGAAATCGTTGTCGTTGAGCGTGAACTCTCCCAATGGGTCGCCGAGGCGGGAGTCGAATCCTGCTGAGACTAGGACGAGGTCGGGTCCGAAGTTTCGCGCGGCGGAAACGAGTTCGGTTGCGAAGGCATCCAGGATCTCGTCGCGTCCCGAGCCGGATGGGAAGGGGCAATTGATTGTCGCTCCCTTACCGCCGCCTGCACCCTGTTCGTCGTGCATGCCCGTGCCCGGATACCACGGTGATTGGTGCGTGCTGAAGAACAGGACAGACGGATCGGCGTAGAACGTGTCTTGCGTGCCGTTGCCGTGATGGACGTCCCAGTCGACGATGAGGACGCGCTCTGCGCCGTGGTGCTGCTGGGCGTAGCGGGCGGCGACGGCCACGTTGTTGAAGATGCAGAAGCCCATGCCGCGATCAGGCGTGGCGTGGTGGCCCGGCGGGCGCAGGACGCAGAATGCATTGCGAACGTCAGCGGCCATCACGGCGTCGACGGCTTGCATGGCGCTGCCGGCGGCGTTGAGCGCGGCGTCGAGCGAACGCGGGCTGACCTGGGTGTCGCCCGTGCTTATAAAGCGGGCGCCGGCGGCGATTTCGTCGTGGACGAGGTCGATGTAATCACGGCTATGGCAGAGCGCCAGTTCGTCTTTGGTGGCTTGGCGGGATGGGATCGTGGTCAGCGTCTCGGTGAGCCCGGCGGACTGGAGAGCGTTCATCACGGCATCGAAGCGCTCGGGGCGCTCGGGGTGGCGTGGTCCGGTCAGGTGTTCGCGGGACACGTCATCGGCGACGAGTCCGGTGTTCGCGGTGGCGGCCGGTGGTTGTGCGGCGGTTGGGTCCGGCATTCTATTCTGAGATCCTATGATAGGCTAGCCGCTTTGGAGTCGGCGTGAATCCCTTCGCTCCCGCTTAGGCGGGGAACAAGGCATCGGCTCAGCTCTCCGCGACCCCAAGCCCGAGTAACAGAATTTGGAATTCACTAACCGTTTTCGGTCCCCCCTTGTTCAGTACAGCTGGTTCCCATGGCTCGGCCTGGCGCTGTATATCACCGCGCTGCCCTTTCTGTGGCACGTTCAGTACTTCAAGAGCCCGGGGGCACAGTTCTACCGCCTGATTCTTATCGTGTTGCCCACGCTTGCGGTCGGCGCATTCGTGTATGCCTGGGTTCGCAAGAAAGGTCTTTGGCGCATCGAGCCGGCTCTATTCAGCGGGCTCTTATTGCTGATGTGTCTAGGGTACGAGTTTCGCGCCACGATCGTGATCTTAGCGATGCTGGCCGCGGCTTATGGGACGGGCCGGTACTGCCTGGAACGCCTTGGCGTGTTGATGGATTCCCATGCCGAGGATATTGCCATTTCTTCGGCTGTCGGTTTTGGGCTGATGGCGTCGGCGATGTTCGCGATTGGACTCGTGGACGGTTACTACCCGTGGGTAATGGCGGCGTTGCTGGTGGTTCCCTGCGTGGTGTTTCGCGGGCAGATCGCGCACTTGCCGCTCGAAGTTCGCGGGGCCTTCGATGAGTGGCGCGGGGATGCCGAACTGTCGCGTACCTTTGTCGGCGTGACCGTCGTCTTCGCCGCCGTGTTCTTCGTTTGCACTTTGATGCTGACGCTGGCTCCGAGTATCGCTGTTGACATGATGCTGTTCCATCTCGGGGAGATCAAACACTACGCCCTGACGCACGGACTGAACATCGTTCCGGGCATGCCTTACTCGTACTTCCCCCAGGGCGGGGAAGTACTGATGACGTTGGGCTATGTGCTCGCCGGACAAGCGGCGGCACAGATGGTGAATCCGGTCTTCTTTCTTCTTTCGCTGCTGCTCGTTTACGCGTTGGCGCGGCGGCTCGATCTCAGCCGGGGCGCGGCGGTGGCCGGTGTGATCTTCGCCGCGACGTTGCCGTTTCTGCATTGGACGGGGAGCAGTTTCAAGAACGACTTCCCGCTGGTGCTTTATCAACTCGGGTCGCTCTATTGCTTTATCCGCAACCGCGATGAAGAAGGCGATCACTGGATCTACGCCGGGGTGTTCCTTTTGGCGTCGAGTTTCGGCGTTAAGCATACTGCTGCTTTCGGCGCTGTCCCGCTGGGTCTGCTGCATCTGTCGGTGACTTGGCGGCGTCCGCGGCTGTTGTTGATTTGCTTTGTGATCGGGTTGACGTTTGGTTTCCACTGGCACGCGCGTACCTATCAACTGACTGGGAACGCTCTGTACCCCGCCGCCGCGTCGAACGCCGCTGTGAAGCTGCCGCCAATGGATGGCGAGCGGCCATCGATCTTGACCCTTTATTTGGCCTACCCGTGGGTGGTCCACTTTGAGGGAAGGCGGTCTTTCGAATCGCCGTCCAACAATCCGTGCGGCATCTTCTTGGTACTGTTTGTTCCGGCGTGGCTCTGGGTGCGGCGCAAGAAAAGGAATGCCGTCGAGCTGATTTGTCTGTTCGCGGTGGCCATTCACTTTTTCTATTTGGGCTGGGTGTGGTTGATCCTACGCTACGCAATTGTGCCCTTCATGATTCTCGTGGTGTTAACGATGGGCCGGCTTTCGGCGTTCTATGAGTCGTCGGGGCGGCTTGTGCGCGGGTCATTGCTGGGAGCGATGGTCTATGGTCTGATCTTTGCCTTACTGCCTTCCATGATTGTGGAAATCAACGGTCCGCAGTTGCGCTACTTTGCCAAGCGGCTAGATCGTGAGCAGTATTTGAGCACGACGGTCGGGTACTATCCGTCGATCCAATACCTCCGTGACAATGTTCCGCCCGACTCGATGATCCTGAGCTTGAACAATGCAGGCCGCGGCTTCGCGCCATCTCCGGGGCGGTTCCACTTCATCTCGGCCCACCGAGGAGTGCGGATCGCCGTCGACGAGGCCAAGGCGAAACTGCGGCGCATTGACTATGACTACACGGTGGTCCCCACGGGGATGGCTCCCCGGTTCAAGGACTTGATGAGCAACGGGTATTCGATCGAGCAGCGGCACGCGGACCCCGCCTACACGGTGTTTGCGATCGAACGCGCCGGGCGGGGCATCGGAAGTGACTAGTGCGGGAGTGATTTGTGTTGGAGCTTCCGGGTGCGAACGGCGATGAAGCAGCCCGAGATCCAGCGCGTGGGTAGGTAATCGCCGAGGGCGAAGAACCACAGCAGTGCTTTGATTGGGAGGTCGGCGAATCGCCCAAGCACGAATCGCAGAGCGGTGAAGAGAGCCGAGGACACGAGCCGCGGATTGTGGATGAGCGTTTCGGTGTCAATGATCTCAAGGCCCAGTTCCGTGAGGCGTGCCCTTAGCTCGCGAAGGGACGCCGTATAGCCAAGCGGGAAGGGAGCCGAGCGTCGTTGGCTGACCCACCGAAGCGGATAGTACCAGGGGTTGTAGGCGTTGTCGAGCGTGATGATCAACTCACCGCCTGGGCGTATGATCCGGGCGATTTCAGCCAAGCTGCGTCGGAACTCATCTCGTGTTTCGAAGTGGTCGAGCGTCGAGGTGGAGAGCACCAGATCGATACTTGAGTCGCGCAATGGCAAGCCACGGGCGTCGCCGACGTAGAAGGAGATCCGAGGCGAAGTGCAACGCTGTTGCGCTTTCGCGACGGTCGGCAGCGCGACATCCATGCCGATGGTGGTGGGGACGCCCTGGAGCAAGTCGAAGAGGATTTGATCGCCGCCGTGCGCCTCCTCGAAGACATCCGTCTTGAGAAGGCTTTGCGGTTTCGTATCGGCGGTCCAACGGCGGATCAGACGTTGATGCTGGGCGCGTTTTTGGTCAGCCACGAGCCGGTCGAGATACCAATTGGGAGTCGAGCGGTCGCCGAGATCATCCCATGCTGAACGGTTGCCGGCTTGGAGGTGTGCTTCAGAGGCCAAGGAACGCATTGTATCTCGCACCGACGTTGGTTCCGCACTGTCTTGGCGGATCACGGTTGAGCGAGCCATGCGAAAGCGTCCGGACCTACTCCGAAACGGCGTCCGGCTGCTTCGATCACTGACTGGATATCGGCGACAACACGCGCCTGAAAGTCCGGCTTGTGCCAATCCTCAAAGCCGCGGACTTCGCTGACGCGGAGAGCTTCCACCCTGGTTGTCGCACCGCGTTTCTTGACGGCTCGGACGTGGAAGGGGTCGCCGATCACGTCACCTTCGGTGTAGGTGAGTGCGAGCCGCGCCAGGCCCGCGGGGTCGCAGGGCAGCAGTGGAGCCAGCGTCGCGCGAGTCGTGATCCGGGCGTCCCGTAGTGTGGCCAGGGTATTGAGGCGCTCATCGATGGAGGCGCAGAGCGGCTCGTAGAGCTTGCGGACGTCGTCTCGGTCGGTCGTGAGCGAGAAACTGACCCGCAGGCGCGTCCGAGTTGAGAGCGTTATCAATCGATCGAGGTCTTGCAGGATTAACGGCCCTCGGGTTTGCAGAACGAAGACGTGAGGTGGATTTCGGATCAGGGCGTCCAGCAGCTCGGGCATTAGCCGGCGTTGTTCCTCAGCCGGTTGATAGGGGTCCACGAGGGGCGAACAGTAGATGACCTGATTGGGTCGTAGCTCCCGGTCAAGCAACTCGGCGGCATTCGTTTTGAATGTTGTGAACTGTCCCCAGCGCCGCCAGTCTTCCGGACGCAGCCCGCCTTGGATACGCAATGTCGGGACGTAGCAGTAGACGCAGCCGAAGGTGCAGTTGCGAGCCGGGGTGAGTGAGTGGGTGAAGCCGGCTTGCGCGATGAATCCGCTGGTCTTGGACAGGATCGTCTTAGTGTTGGCCTCACGGATGGTCTGTGGCTCGGTGGGGTTGTAGACTGCCATGGGTCTTTAGAAATGGTCCGCCGGAGGTTCTCATTCCCGCGTTGACCATGTGTGACAATAGACCACATGCCCTGCCGTCGCAACTATAGCGTCCGGTGCGCGTGCCTTGGCTACGGGGCAATACTATTTTCGGTCGTCAACGCCGGTACGGAAGGGCCGTTCCACGAAGGTTTCTGGAGTTGGGGTATAGGCCGACAATCCGTCGCCCTACACCACGCCGGACGAAGGCGAGGGTCGCATCCTTGACAAGTCATTTTCTTGCGCTGGATGGCGCTGCTATGGCCGGAGTGGCGTCACGAAGCCGGCGTTCGAGTTGGCGGAGGCGTTTTGCCGCTCTCGTGCTGTTGGCCGTCTTGATCGGGTGTCAGTCCGTGGAGCAGCCGGCGGAACCGATCGAAGTGCCGCTGACTTCCTTCGATTCGTCAGTCGTGCTCAACATCTCTGTGGGGTTCTTCAATGGCCGGCTCCTGTTTACGAATCAGTCGGCGGTTGATCTTGATCGGATTCTAGTGATCGTGAACGAGGGCGCACAGGATGCGACTGAGTTTCGGGGTTCGATCAATGGAATGAAGGCGAACTCGATGCTGCACTTCACTCCGACGATCTTTAAGGACACCGCAGGGGAGGCGCTGGACCCCAAGGAAAACGAAATCAGAAATATTGCGGTGTATGCGGACAGCCCTGATGGCCGCGGCCGTTGGTACGGCAGCTATCGATAGTAACGCTAGGTTCCTTCTTGGCTAGAATGTGTTGACCCTGGACAGATGGCTGACGACCTTGCTGAAGATGATGTTGACACTATCCGCGATGTTAGGGATGAAAGCTCCAGCCGCGACGGCAATGAAGCCGGCAAGCAGAGAGTATTCAACTAGATCTTGTGCCGCATCGTCAAACCAGAACTGACCGAAGAACCGGGTAATCGAGTTCAAAACAAATCTCCTTCGCACACCGCGGAGCGACTACAGAAGTCGTCTCAGGGGTAGACCATGTTTCCAGATTGGTGTGTTGCGCTGCCTGTGCCATATGCAAGCACTAAGTACGCCCTGACAGGGGAGCATGTATCGTACCCCCCTGTCGGGCTGTCGGGCGAAACTTGCGCGAAAAGAACGCAGATGCGTCCGTTCCCGGTTAGGCCTTGGAGGCCGTGCTAAGCAGACTGGTCATCTTCGAGAAGATGATGTTGATCTGTGCAGCGATATTGGGAAGGAAAGCTCCGGCGGCGACGGCGATAAAGCCGGCCAGCAAAGCGTACTCGACGAGATCCTGTGCGCGGTCGTCCGTCGCCAGGTTACGGATGCGAAAGTACAGTTTGGTCATTGTTTAGCTCCTTATTGTTGACGATCGGAATCGCCCCACTTCTGTCCATACATGTGCCAACCCCATGAGTGCTCAGATTGAGCGAGTGATTGTGAAAGTAAGGTATTTGCCTGGCACAATCCACAGAATAGACCTGGTTTCAGTCTGTGGCAAGGTTCATTTTTGTACCGGTTTCAAACCCATGACTTTTGGTACTCCGGTACTAAGTAGAAGTGGCTCGAAAAGTGTGAGCCTTTAAGAATGAGCAGTTTACGGGTGTTGATTGGTGGTTGGGTGGTACTGGTCCGGGGGTAGGACTACGTATCGAGAGGGTTACCGCGTTCCCAAAAATCTTCAAATAGGCGGCTCATCGCGACGCACAGACTGCGATGCTCGAATACGAGGGCGGTCAGTTGCGGGTGACTCACCACCGGGTCGTCGAGAGAGATCATGCCCCGCTGGTTATCGAACAGCGCAAGTTTTAGCGGTAGGTCGCCGACCAAGCGGACCTCGGCTCCTGCGTGCTTTAGGGTTTGCAGCCGCGCACTCTCTTCCGGGGCATCGACCACATGGCTGTCATAGAGCAGGCGGCAGCGGATGCCGCGACGTAGCAGATCCGGCAAGAGTGGCTCTCCGGCCGGATCGACCGCGTACGGTGGCCGGGCGAACTCAAGGTACTCGTCCTTGCTTTGAATCAGCAGACGCCGGTATTCTTCCCTGATCTGCCCCAAGTCAGCGACGATGCGCAGATAGTCAAGCGTGCCGCGGCCCTGCGTGCCGTCAGCGAAGACGGCGGCGAGATCCTCTTCAACCTGGTGAGCCAAGCCGTGCCGATCCTGCCATTCCCGCTCGAACATTTCCTTCTTGCGGAATAGATAGCCTTCCAACGCCATCTTCGGTTCGACAGCGGAGTACTGTTTGGCCTTGCCCTGCACTACCTGGACAAAACCTTTCTCGATGAGGCTCTCGAGGACTTCGTAGATTTTCTGGCGGGGGATTCGAGCGCGGCCCGCCACTTCAAGCGCTTTGAATCGAGGATGTCCAATGAGAACGAGGTAGGCCCTCGATTCGTATGCGTTGAGGCCGACTTGCTGAAGACGGCGGGTCTGCAACTCAAGCTGCACGTACTTCAAGGTACCATGCCGCCATCGTGCTCACTCGCGATCCTGCGCTTCAACCGCGATCGGTACGTGAGAGAGGATGCCGTGAGGGAAATCCAGTCGGGGAGGGGGCCGAGAGGCTGTTCCATCGTCGTTCGCGCCAGCCGCGGAATGCACCCAATGGGTGAGCGGCTCAAGCCCTGTTTGGGTAAGGCCCCTCGAAGGGGCCTTAGGTTCCGTAGTGGGGCAAAGATACCAGGCGTAAACGCCTGGCCTAGTTGAAACCATGGCCCGTAAACGGGCCATAGGATGGCCGGACGCCGGAGCCTGAGTGTATAGAGCAGCGCCGAGCCCGATGCTTGCCGACGGATTTGGAAGTCAAGCTTCGCGGCATGAGGTAGAGTCAAATGAATGACTCGTGTCTTACTGTGCCTGGGACTGCTGGCGTCCGCGCTGCTCCCCGCACAGACTGAGGCAGGGAAGCCTTTCGACATCTGGGCGCTCCAGCGGATCACTCGAATCTCTGATCCGCGGCTCTCGCCGGACGGTTCCATGGTTGCCTTCGTCGGCGAGAAGGTTTTGCTTTCCGGCAATGCAAAGCGGAAGCACATCTACGTCGTGCCCATCGACGGCGGCGACGCTCGGCAACTGACCTTCGACGGCAAGGCAAATACCCGGCCCCGCTGGTCCCGTGACTCCTCACAAATCGCGTTCATCTCCGATCAGGGCGGCTCGTCACAGATCTGGCTGATGAATGCCGACGGCGACGAGCAACGCCGCGTCACCGACCTTCCTACCGAAGCGGGCGGCGTGATGTTCTTCCCCGACGGGTTGCGCCTGCTTCTTACCAGCCGCGTATTTGCTGATTGCGGTATCGAGATGGTTTGCAATCAGCGGCGGTTGCGGGAACGCGAGGAGAATCCCGTCCAGGCGAAGGCCTACGACGAGCTACTCTACCGGCGCTGGAATGAATGGGACGACGGCCGCGTCAGCCATCTGCTGATGGCCGACCTCGATACCGGCGAGTTGACTGACCTCACTCCGGGGGACTTCGACGTGCCGCCCTTTTCGCTCGGCGGGCCCGATGCCTATGACATCGCCCCTGACGGCAAGGAGCTTTGCTTCGCGGCGGCGGTCGGCGACAAGTCCGCCGTTAGTACGAACGTCAATCTCTTTGTCGTGAATCTTGAAGACGGGACTGCCCCTCGGGCGCTAACCCAAGGGCCGGCTACGGAAACCTCGCCGCTCTATTCGCCTGACGGGCGTTATCTTGCCTACCGGGCGCAGGTTCGGCCGGGATACGAGTCGGACCGCTATCGGTTGATGTTGCTCAATCGAAATTCCGGACAGGTTGTGAGCCTTACCGAGAGCCTCGACCGCTGGGTATCGGAGATTGCCTGGTCGCCGGACTCATCGCGGGTGTTCTTCACAGCGGAAGACCGCGGACGCGCCCCCATCTTCACCGTCGCGGCCGGCGGCGGCGGTATGCAGGCGGTCGTGTTTGGTGATGCGCACCACGGCGACGTGCAGTTGACGCCCGACGGCCAGTCGATGATTTACAGCGTCCATAGCGCCTCGCACCCGGCGGAGATCTATCGCGGCTTTTCGTCCGGTGGACCGCCCGTTCAGCTCACGCACCTGAACGATGCCGTGATGGATGAGTATCAGATCAGCGAGGTCGAAGAGGTCACGTACGACAGTACCGACGGCACCGCGATCAGCGGCTTTCTCGTGCTGCCGCCCAACTTCGATTTCGAGCAGAAGTACCCGCTGCTCCTGCTGGTACACGGTGGACCGCAAGGCGCTTGGGGCGAGAGTTGGAGCTACCGCTGGAATCCACAAGTTTTCGCTTCCGCCGGATACATCGTTTTCATGCCTAACCCGCGCGGCTCGACGGGATACGGGCAAGCCCTCACCGATGCGATCAGCGGCGATTGGGGCGGCTTGGTCTACGAGGACATCATGGCCGGTGTCGACCATGTGGTTCGGCGGCCTTATGTTGATTCCGAGAAGATCGTCGCCGCCGGGGGCTCCTATGGCGGCTACATGGTTAATTGGATGCTCGGCCACTCGAGTCGCTTCCGTGCGTTCGTCTCGCACGCCGGCGTTTACGACCTACGCAGCATGTTCGGCGCGACCGAAGAGTTGTTCTTCCCCATCTGGGAATTCAACGGTACTCCGTGGGAGAACCCGGAGATGTACGAACGCTGGTCGCCCAGCGGGTTTGTGACCGAGTTCCAAACGCCGACGCTTGTTATCCACGGCGAGAAGGACTACCGCGTGCCGGTCACACAGGGCATGCAGTTATTCACCGCTTTGCAGTTGCGTGAAGTCCCGTCGAAGTTTCTTCACTTCCCGGACGAGGGGCATTGGATACTCAAACCGCGGAATAGTATCCATTGGTATGAGACGGTCATCGATTGGCTCGACAAGTGGACCGAGCAGTATCACAAGCAAGCCGACGTTCCGACCTACCGGCGTCCAGAGCCTGTCGCGGGTGAAAAGCGCAGGGACGACGTGCCAGATCCTGTGAGCGCGGTGCAGCCGAATGAGCCCCGCCCCAGTCCCATTCCGCGCTAAAGTTTTCATCATGGGTTTGCTCGAAGACCAGATCGCGGTTGTTACCGGTGCGGCGGCCGGCATAGGGCGGGGAATCGCCGACCTCTTTGCGAAGGAAGGCGCTATCGTCTACCTGCTCGATATCGATGAGAAGGGCGTCAACGCCGCTGCCGAGGAGATTCGGGAATCCGGGGCGACGGTTCATGCATTCGCATCGGATATCAGCCGCCGCGAGACCATCGAGCCGGCGATCAACGATGCCTTGGAGCGCTACGGCCGGATTGATGTGGTTGTTAACAACGCGGGGATCTATCCGCGCCGCACGTTCGACGAGATGACCGAAGCTGAGTGGGACGAGACGCAGAACGTCAACGTCAAAGGCATCTTCCACATGACGAAGCTCGTGCTGCCCCACATGCGGGCGCGGCGCTCGGGGAAGATCGTCAATATCTCATCCGTTACGTTTCATATTGGGTATCCTCGGCTCACCCATTACGTCGCGTCGAAGGGCGCCATACTCGGTTTCACACGGTCTCTCGCTCGCGAGATCGGCCCGGACAATGTGCACGTCAACGCCGTCACGCCGGGTGCGATCGAAACCGAGGGCGAGAAGGTTCACGCTAATCCTGATGACATCGTTCAGATTATGGAAGAGCAGTGCCTGCGCCGTAGAATTCTTCCTCTTGACGTTGCGCGCGTCTGTTTGTTTCTCGCCTGCGAACTGAGCGACGGCATGACCGGTCAAACCGTGAACATCGATGGCGGCCTGGTCACGTACTGAGTCGATGCGCATTGGCCTCGGTTACTTGCTGCAAGAGACCAACACGTTCTCTCCGGTCGAAACCCACATTGGTGATTTCCA
>Ga0114999_10006045_pt1 | contig 14072 bp, 12 predicted proteins | sample ArcticOcean_MG_C_3_FD_89820 | JGI IMG/M metagenome (GOLD analysis project Ga0114999, IMG submission 89820) | Marine microbial communities from western Arctic Ocean - ArcticOcean_MG_CB8_126 | ecosystem: Environmental > Aquatic > Marine > Oceanic | place: Arctic Ocean: Canada Basin | collected...
CATCCTTGAAATCATAGTCCGGAAGATCGGATGGGGAGGGTGGCGAATCGGGTCGCTCAATTTTTCTTTCCTGGGGTCTTCTGATGCCCCCAAAAATAAATCCCGCGCTTACCGCAACCCCCCCGAGGGCCATCGCCCATCCGTAATTTCGGTAATACATAAAACCGACCATCAAAAACCAGAATGCGAGCCCCGCGCATGTCGCAGCCATAGATTCTCGCACTTTGCCTCAAGAACTTGCTTGCGGAATGGATGTAAAAGCGCAAACGGCACCGAGCGAAACTCGGCCCATATAAACACACAGGAAGTGATTGCAGGCGACAAACGGGAAACTTTTTTAGGAGGGTTCAACGACAGAAGCCAGCCGGCCTCCAATCGGGTTTTCCTCTCCCGTCATATGGCACACACCCTCAAAAACCGCGCCCTCTTCGATGTAAATGCTCGGGGTGTAAACTTCACCCTTAACATGACTGCCGACTCTAATCTCGCACTTTTCCTTGGCTTCGATTCTTCCTTCCACTTCCCCCATAATGATGACGACACCGGCCTGTATGTTGGCGGAAATCTTGCCCGCCGCGCCAACAATAAAAGTATCGTCGGTGATTACCTCGCCCTCCATGACGCCATCAACTCGCACGGTTCCCCCGAACGAGATCACGCCCTTGAATTCCGTGCCTTCTCCCAAAAACGCTCGAATGCTCTTCTCGTAATTGTTGTCGTTCCGGGCCATTCGTTATCTCCCGTATGTAGCGGTGCGGGCAACTAATGTCGTCCCGAGAGCCTGTCTGCTATTCCCTCGAGTATCTCGACCGAGTAATACTCTATAACAACCTGCCCTTTTTTCTCGTCGCCCCGAATCGAAACCTTTGTGCCAAGTGCGCTGCGCATATTCTCGGCCATCTCTCGAAGAAATAAAGCCTGCGGCCCCGAAGGCCCCGCCTCTTTTGATGATACCGCATATCTTCCACTTTTGTGTGTCGACCCCGCAAGTGCCTTTCGTATGCGACCTTCAAGTTGACGCACAGAAAGACGGGATTTTTCGGCGACTCGAGCAAATTTAACCATTTCCCCTTCGTCGCGCAGGGCCAGAATGGCGCGGGCGTGCCCCATGGAAAGCGAGCCTAAAGCCACGCTCTCCTGCACCTGATTTGGCAACTTCAGCAGCCGGACATAATTAGCAACCGTGGAGCGCTCTTTCCCTACACGCGCAGCAACCTCCTCTTGGGTAAGAGAAAGGCGAGTCATCATGCTCTCATAGGCCGCCGCCTCCTCCATGGGATTCAGATCCGAGCGTTGAATATTTTCTATTACCGCAATTTCGAGAGAAGCTTCCTCGGCAGCATTCACAACAATGGCCGGCACTTCCGGCAGGCCCGCCATCCGGGCTGCCCGCCACCGACGCTCGCCCGCTACAATTTCATAGCCATCACCGGAAGGATTGACCAAGATTGGCTGAAGCACGCCATGGCGACGAACAGATTCGGTCAATTCCTCCAATTCTTCGTCATTAAACTCCGAGCGCGGCTGATGAATTCCCGGTCGAAGGCGTTCAATGGAAACGCTCAGAATCTGTTTCCCTTCGAGTTCAACGGACTCCCGAGATTCATGCGATTCGGGTCCCCGGGAAGAAGGAATTGTTGGCTCGACCGACAACAGGGCGTCCAGTCCGCGCCCCAGTCCCCTTTTTTTTGAAGTCGCCATTACTTTTGCCCCCTCAACGCGGCGCGAGACAAAAACTCACTTGCCATGGCGAGATAAGCCTGGGCGCCCGAAGAAGAAATATCATAAGCGATTATCGGTCGGCCATGGCTTGGCGCCTCGGCTAATCGGATACTTCTCGGTATTGCGACTCGGTAAACAAGATCGCGCATGTGGGTCCTTAAATCTTCGCCCACCTGACGCGAGAGATTGGTTCGTGCGTCATACATCGTCAGAACGATACCCCCCATCTCAAGTTCGGGATGTATTGAGCCCCGAACCCGTTCGACCGTTTTTATCAGCCGGGCAAGACCTTCAAGAGCAAAGTACTCAGCCTGGATGGGGATAAGAACTTCATCTGCGGCTCTCAGCGCATTGAGGGTGAGTAAACTAAGTGAGGGGGGACAGTCTACGAATATAAAACGAAAATCTTTTTTGTGTCGCTCCAGTGCTGCCTTCAGCCTCTCCGTTCTTTTGGGCACGTCCGCGAGTTCAAGCTCGGCGCCAACCAGATCAACAGTCGATGGAATAATTTTAAGTCTTTTTATTTCAGTATCATGCAGCTGTTCCGGGGCTATCGACTCACCAAGGACCAGGGCCCTGTAGAGCACGGAATCGTCAGTTGAAATCCCAAAAGCACTGGTTGCGTTTGACTGAGGGTCAAGATCAACCAGTAACGTTTGCTTGTTCGCCACGGCCAGACAGGCGGAAAGATTGACAGAGGTGGTTGTCTTCCCCACGCCCCCCTTTTGATTCACTACCGCTATTACGCGACACCCAGAACCATTTTCGTCGGGGGCTCTGGGTGCAGGTGGGTGGGTGGTTATGCTCTCTTTTGGCATAATCTCTCTGGCGAATTTCATTAACAGGACAAGTGCTTTCGAGGAAATCTTCGCACAGGGCACAATAAAAAACAAGAGGATGTTTCACGTGGAACGTAAAACACGAGATGCCGTAAGTTTTTGTTTCACGTGGAACAACCAGACAAAAAAACGATCGGCGGGTCTGGTTCGGAATTAAAGAGATTCATTCAGGGGGAAGGAAAGAACGTCACGCGGCCTGACAGGAAAAGAGATGCCCTGCTAATCAGAAACATCGCCAGCCTTTGCTATCCGCCTTAGATGCACCTCAAGAACAGCTATGGCGGCGGGGGTGACCCCGGAAATTCGGGCCGCTTGCCCGAGCGTGCCCGGGAGAATCTCCTCAAGGCGCTGGAGGACCTCGGCGGTTAAGTTGTGGACTTCGGCATAAGGAAAATTATCGGGGATTTTGACTCTGTCCGCCGATCTAAGAAGCTGGACTTGCTTCGCTTCGCGCTCAAAATAATCTTTATATTTCACTTCCGCTAAAACAAAACTCCGCGCCTCGAGGTTGAGGGTGCCCCACATGGCGCGAAATCTGCCGCCTGCCAGATCGTCCGAGCTGGAGGCAAGCTCGGGGGTCGACTCGGGACGCCGGAGAAAATCACCTAAAGACATGGGCTTACGGGGAGGAACGGCATCGTGAGACTCGAATAGCGCAACAAGCCGCTCATTGGGAAATATGTTCGTAACATCAATGTATTCAATTAGTTGTTCGCACAGTCGATATTTTTGCCTATGGCGCTCCCAGCTCTCCTCGCCCAGCAGACCCAGCTCGTGGCCCAGCCCCATCAAGCGCATATCGGCATTGTCATGCCTGAGCTGAAGGCGGTGCTCCGCCCGGCTAGTGAACATCCGATAGGGCTCCTGCACCCCCTTTGTCACCAGATCGTCTATTAATACTCCTGCGTAAGCCTGCTCCCTCCCCAAAACAACCGGCCCCTCACCGCGAGCGTGCCGCGCGGCATTAATTCCCGCCATGATTCCCTGGGCTGCCGCCTCCTCGTATCCGGTGGTCCCGTTGACCTGGCCCGCGTGAAACAAGCCGCTCACCCGCTTGGTCATCAGGCTCGGATAAAGTTCCGTCGGATCCACGTAGTCATATTCAACGGCGTATCCCGCGCGCATCATCTCCGCCCGCTCAAGGCCCTTGATGGATCGGATAACTGCCAGCTGCACTTCTGCCGGAAGGCTTGTCGAGAGACCGTTAACATAAACCTCCTGCGTGTCCCTGCCTTCGATCTCAAGGAAAATCTGATGCGACCCCTTCTCCGGGAAACGCATAACCTTATCCTCTATGCTGGGGCAGTACCTCACGCCCGTTCCTTCGATCTGGCCGTTGAACATCGGAGCACGTTCGATATTTCTCCGGATCAGATCGTGAGAATTTTCGTTGGTGAGCGTAATAAAGCAGGGCATCTGTTCCTGCTCAATGCGCTCAGTCCCAAAAGAAAACGGCCGGGGCGGCTCGTCGCCCGGCTGTATCTTCAACTCATCATAATTAATCGATTTGCTGTCGAGTCGGGGCGGGGTCCCCGTTTTCATCCTGTCGATACGAAAACCCAAACCCGAAAGCTGCTCGGTAAGCCCCCTGGCTGCCGCCTCTCCGGCCCGCCCGCCTTCCATCTTCCTGTCCCCGTAATGCAAAACTCCGCTCGTAAACGTGCCTGGCGTCAATATCACCGCGTGTGCGCGAAGCTTTTCCCGAAACGCGGTTTCTATGCCGACAATCCGGCCGCCCTCAACTAAAAGACATCCCAACATTCCCTGCTTCAAAAAAAGACCTGGTTGATTTTCCACCTTGCACTTCATGTGCATGCGATACATCTGCTTGTCTGCCTGGGCGCGAAGCGCCTGCACGGCCGCGCCCTTGCTTGTGTTGAGCATGCGAAACTGTATGCCCGTCGCGTCAATCGCACGGGCCATCTCACCGCCAAGCGCATCGATCTCGCGCACCATAACGCCCTTGGCCAACCCGCCAATCGCCGGATTACAAGACATCAACCCCACCGTATCGAGATTCATCGTGAATAGCAGGGTACGCATGCCCATCCGAGCCGGGGCCAGCGCTGCCTCGCATCCGGCATGCCCTGCCCCCACAACAATTACGTCGTAATCAACCTTCATTATAATTCCCGGTTAGTCAGAGCTTTCTTCCGAATCATTTTCGGCCAACAAGATATCCATAATTTCATGGGCCACCCAGATGCGGTTTCTTTTTTGTTTTGTTATTTCTCTCGCAATGCCCGTCTTTTCTGGCCTATTTGCCACGTTAAGTGCGGCAGACAAGGCCACACCAAGCTGCTTTTCGGCCCAGGATAAATTAAAGACAGGATACGTCTCTTGCCAGATTTTCAATAGCCGCCAAAAAGAACAATATCTAGCCTCCCCAGTTCTTTTGCTGGCTAACGCCGAGCATTAAATCAACATAATCGTTCTGCCTCTTTTCAAAATGGGCGTTTAGGTACATCAAGGGCTGAGACAAAAGATTCCACTCGCCTGGAGGTGCTGGGATCAGCGGCCTTCCAGTGCGTCCGCTGCCATCCAGGAACGGGCGAACCGCTTCAAATTGAAAGCCGGGCCAGGGGCGGAATTTCAAATTCTTCATATAACTATTTTTTCCAGCCGGACAGACAGGCTGCTATTTCCACGACCCCCGGGGGAAGATAACGAGCGTTACGATCGCTTGTCCCCCCTAGACCCTGGGGCTGTCCCTGAAGTCAAAAAGAAAACATATAACAAATAATTACTTTCCAATACAAAAAGTCAGGAAAATCTTATCCAGAAGCGCCGGGCCGTAGTCGCGTCCAAGCAATTCAGATAGCGCCCGCTGCGCCTCATTCAAATCGACCGCAACAAGCTCCGGGGAGACGCCTTGCTCAAGGGCGTCCCGCCCGCCCTCAAGCGCCTTTCTGCATCGAACAACCAAATCGCGATGCCGCTCCCTTAAAAGAATTGCCTGATCCGGGTCGAAATTATCTTTCTCGGAGCCCAATAACAAAACCGCGATAGCGTCCCTTAGCCGATCCAGCCCGCTCCCCTCCAGGGCCGATATAACATACAGCCGAGAAGAAACCGCGCTTTCGGGAGGCAAAACCGCCACATCAAGATCAATTTTATTCACGACCAACATCGAAGGAGATCCGAGCTTGCTTATTTCGTCCTCGGCCCACCGAATCTCCTCTGGGCCGCAAGAGGCATCAGCCACAACCAGACAAAGATCCGCGACAGACGCCGCCTGGCGGGCTCGGAAGACACCCTCTCCTTCAATCTCCTCGTTCGTCTCCCTAAGTCCAGCCGTATCGATGAGTTTCACAGGAATCCCGCCAATATCACAAGTTTCTTCAACGGTATCCCGGGTGGTCCCTGGCGTGGGACTAACAATCGCCCTGTCAGCTCCGAGCAGGCAATTTAGAAGTGTCGATTTTCCCGCGTTCGGACGCCCAAGTATGGCCACCCTCGCGCCCTCGCGAAGCATGCGACCGGTGCTGTAGGTGTTTTCTAATGTTTTTAATTTTTCAGCCGTGGCCGAGAAATTTTCCATCAACGATTCCTCGCTCATCGGCACTCCGGTTGGCGCAGGGCCGGAGCCGGGCTCGAATTCATCCGAAGAATCGATAGCCGCCTCGAGGTGTGCGCCCGCCTCCACAATGTCATCCCAGACAGACTCCAGCGATCTAGACAGGGCGCCCGAGAGATGGGACAGGGCGGCGCGGGCGGCGCGGGCGGTTTCGGCTGATATTAGATCGGCCACCGATTCACACTGAAGCAGGTCCATCTTTCCTTCAAGAAACGCCCGGCGGGTAAACTCGCCTGGCGTGGCTGGCCTCGCTCCCGCTTCTCTGGCGGCCGAGAGGAGGGCCTGGATTACCGCTGGCCCGCCATGGCAATGAAATTCAGCCATATGCTCGCCCGTAAAGGAATGGGGGGCCCTCATCACCACAGCCATCCCTTCATCAAAAGGCTCGCCATCGGAACTGACAAAACAACCCACGCGAGTCATCCTGTCCTCGATCGGGCTCATGGGATTTCGAGGCCTGAATATTTTTTCCGTGATATTCCAAGACAGCCCGCCGCTCAGGCGGACAATCGCAATAGCGCCCCGGCCAAGGGCCGTGGACAACGCCACAATCGTGTCACGTTGTTCGGTCGTTTTTTTTTCGCCTGGGTGCGACGTCAATATCGTCTCCGGATATTTCCGGCGAAAGCCGGAGTTGAGAACGAAGAATTACGCCAATAATCAGAAGAATTAACCGCCGCCGCCTAGGCCATCCAGCGGCCGCCGTTAATATCGAGCGTCACGCCGGTGATATAGCTTGAGCCGGGGGTCGAAAAATACCAGATGCCGTCTGCGATTTCCTCGGCCCCGCCCGCACGGGCCATCGGGATAGTTTTATAAATTTCGGGTAGCCGATCCTTATGTAACTCCGTAACGCGGGGAGAAAGAACAACACCCGGCGCGACCGCGTTCACGGTAATTCCATGCGGGGCAAGCTCCACGGCCAGCCGCCGAGTGAAGCCGAGAATGCCCGCTTTGGCGGCCCCGTAATGGAGGGCGGTTTCGATAATGCCCGTGCGTCCGGTGAGCGAGGAAATGCTTACGATTCTGCCGTAGTTTCTTTTTTTCATGACGACAGCCGCTTCTTTTGCACACAGAAACACACTTTTCAAATTCCACGCGAGAATGGCGTCCCAGTCGTCCTCGTCCTGCTCTTCGATCGGGAGAGTCTCAAAAAAACCACCAGCGCAATTCACGAGAATATCAACCTGCCCCCAGCGATCTATCGTTTGGGCAAACGCCAACTTAACGTCGGGGGAGGTGGTGACATCCGCCTGGACAAAAACAGCCTCCGCGCCGCCAGCGTTAATTTTCTCGACTACCGCAGCGCCCTTTTCGCCATCCTTGTCTACGACGGCGACCTTGGCTCCCTCGTCGGCGAAGCGCAAAGCTACCGCCTCGCCAATTCCGGCAGCCCCGCCCGTGACTAACGCCACGTGATTTTTTATGGACGATCTTTCGCTCGTCGGCCCTGCGCTCCCTAGCATCTCGTTACCTTCTCGATGTGAGTGGGGTGAAAAACGGCCCTCCTCCTTGCTTTATGATGAGCCGCCACGAAATACGTGCCTTCATCGAAGCTCCATGGGCCGGCAACAGGTATCCCGGAGCCTAGCAGCAGGCGCTTTGTCTAGCCCATACCCAGAGCGGGGCCAAGGAGGGGCCGGGCTCGGCCTGTTTCAGATGCCAATCAGCGGCCACAATTCTCACGCCGAGACGAAACGCCCGCCCCACCCCAGCCAGAAACACCTCGACCTTAGCAGGCTCGCGCAACACAAAGCCCGGCATTGCCATGTCCGCGCTTTCGTCTGGAAGTGGAATTTACAGATCGTTCTATTTTTCACCAATAAATTCCTAAGGTCCAATTGTTTCGACTACAAACGGAGCTCGCGAATCATGGCCAGCGAAATATCACCGGCCAACACCATGCCGCCCGCGCCAACAATTCGGCACGCCGGAAGAACGAAAAAACCCGGGGCCGCCGCCAGCGTCGAGAAATGTCATTCCCCGCCGAAGCCCGGGGGCCCACAAAGTTTTTGTAGGTGGAATGATTTTATGCCGGGCCGTACCGACAAGACGAGGCATCAACTTCAGCGGCATTGCCCAGTGCTTTCGCACGTTAACTATCTTCAGCCAGCTTTGGGTGTTTGATGGATCTGTTGACAAAATATTGCTGAAGGATTGAAAGGGTATTATTCATGAACCAGTAAATCACCAGCCCCACGGGAACCGGATAATAAACAAACATTCCAGTGAAAACGACTGGCATCAACATCATCATTTTGGCTTGGGCGGGGTCCGCCGTGGACGGTGTCATTTTTTGCTGAATGAACATGGACGCGCCCATGAGGATAGTGAACACATGAAACGGATCTTGTTGGGAAAGGTCCGTAATCCACCAAAAGAACGGCGCCTGGCGCAGCTCAATCGAAACAAGCAGCGCATTATAGAGACCGAAGAAAACCGGGATCTGTATAACCATCGGAAGACAACCCATCATCGGATTGACTTTATGTTCTTTATAAAGAGCCATGACCTCCTGGTTCATCTTGGTTTTGTCGTCTTTGTAGATTTCCTTGAGTTGAGTCATCTTTGGCTGAAGTTTTTGCATGTTGCGCATATTGCGCATACTGACCTGGGTCAGCGGATAGAAAACAAGCTTAATCAGAATGGTCAAGAGAACAATCGCCACACCCCAGTTGCCCGTTAGGGTGTGCGCGAGACGAAGAACATACATGAGCGGTTTGGCGACGATGGCGAACATGCCATAGTCAAGGGACTCCTCGAGGCTTGCCTTCAACTTTTCGAGCCGCGCCGTTTCCTTGGGCCCCACGTAGATATCAAGCGCAGCCTGGGACCTGCTTTTGTTGGGGAGCAGGGCGGCGGCGGCATATTCTTTTTTCTCGCCATCGCCGCCAAGGAGCCTGACTTCCGAGCCACCCGGCCCGCTGCGCGGCAATAATGCGCCAATGAAATATTTCGACTGGAGCGACACCCACTTGGTGCCCGCCGGATGAGTCGCTGGTTTTCCTTTTTCGGGGGCGTCGTAAATCAAATCTTTGCCCACGAAGCTCATTGGGCCCTCAACAACACCGCCATACGTATTGCTGCCTGCGCCGCCAAGGCGAGGGCCCCACATGATGCCCATCGGCTTGGGGGCGCCGGGGCGCTCCGTTTCAATGGACGCGCCGATAACATAGCTGTCGTAATGGAATGTGAATGTTTTTGTGGCCGCCAGGCCGGAAGCGTCGCGATAGACGAAGCGAAGCTTGCCGTCGGGCCTCGAGGGCGTGAGCTGAATGTCAGTGCCCTCTACTTGATAGGTGGCGGCGTTGAGTCTGCCGGCAGACACGTCTCCCATAAAAAATAACGGCCGGACCCCGGGACTTGAGCCCACAATCAACTCGATTGGTTTTTTCCTGTCGTCAGTCAGATATTTTTTAAGGCTCGCCGATGTCATGCCGGCGCCGATGTTGGTGAACTCATAAATGGCAGAACCGACGTCTACACGCACCCGCGTTTCTTTGACCGCAACAACGGGCTTAGCGCGCGGGGCAAGCGCGCCGGTCGGCGCGGGCGGCAGGGCTTCCGCTTTTAGGGCCTGGGGTGGGGAAAGTGGCGAAAAGCGCGCGGGTGCAACGGGGGCCTTTGCCGCCTCCACCTTAGCTATCTCTTGTTTTTTTCTGAGAACTTCTTCTTGTTGCGGCCGAACGTAGAAAAACTCCCAAGCCACCAGAACGGACAGGGAGAGCACAGCGGCAAGTATTGCGTTTTTTTCCATGTTAGAAATTTCTCCGTCCGGGGCCTCAGGGGACCGGATCTTCTCCGCCCGGATGGAGGGGGTGGCATCGGGCAATTCTTCGAATGGCCAGCCATGTCGCCTTAAGGGGCGAATGGTGGCGAAATGCTTCTATCGCATACTGGGAGCATGTGGGGTTGAACCTGCAACATCCCGGCAACGCGGGGGAGATCAGGAGCTGGTAGGCGCGAATCAACACCGTCGCGAAAAACACCAGAACTTTTTGCGCCATGAGCACGAGACCCTCAGCCCGCCGATAATTGAAGGGCGCCAAGGAGTGCTTTTTCAATTTCCCCATACTCCGCGCCGACGATCGAACGGCCTGCAATCACAACACAGTCCAACCCCGCCGGCATGCCGCCTCGATTGCGGCGAAAAATATCTCGTATGATTCGTCTGGCGCGGTTTCTTTCCACGGCATTCCCCACCTTGCGGGAGGTGATAACGCCGATTCGAGTCAGGCCATCAGTGCCCGATAGAGAGTAGAGGACAAAGTAGCGCGAGCGCCGCTTTTCTCCTCGCCGCAACGTCACCTTAAAATCAATGCCGCGTCGTATTCTCATTTCCGGACGGAACTTCTGACTCATTTCCCCGCCTCTCGGTGGGCGGGAAAACGCCTCAAGCTAATTACCTAAACCGAAAGCTTCTTCCTGCCCTTGGCCCGCCGGCGCTTTATGATAGCCCGACCGCCAGCAGTCCTCATCCGGCTACGAAAGCCATGGGTTTTTGCGCGCTTATTTCGGTTGGGCTGATATGTCCTCTTCATGGCTGTACCTCATTTTCAATATTCCGACAAATTCTAAGGTCCTAGGATTCTCCCAAAAAAGCAGAGCAAACAATAGCCATGTGTGTATTCATTGTCAAGAAATTCCAGGCCCTTGGGCCTAGTCCGGCGTTTACGCACCCAGGACCGTCCCAGCAACACTAATGGGGGGGGGCAACTCCAGGCCATTCCGGCCGCGGGGGGGGGTTATGTACACGAAATAAATGTTGGCCATTGTTTATCAACAACATTCAGACATAATCGCACAAAAAATGTGTTGTTATTGTGGAAAGCGGGGGGCGGGGGCAGAATTATGTGGAAATAAGCGCCATTTAGGGTTATTGTTCCACTATTAACTCAGCATTACCGTTAAGCCTTCTTGGTTATAGTCGCTTAACCTGAGTTTATCTCGCCCTTTTGGGGCTTTCTGGGGTATCTGGATGAGTGATCTTTGGGGTAGTTGTCTGAGGAAAATCCAGGAAGAGGTGTCACCCCAGACTTTCGAGCGCTGGTTTTCTTCTTCACGTCAGGCCTCGCAAACAAACACAACCCTTGTAGTCAGGGTGTCTGATCGATTTTCCGAAGACATAATTCGATCAAGATACTGGGGAATTATCACAGAGGTGTTGCGCCAAGAAGCCGGCGAGGGCATTTCACTTCAACTAGAATCTCTCGATGGGGTGCCGGAACATGCCGCCGGGCCTCAACCTTTAATGGTCAGCGCGCCACCCGCACCACCCTTGCCCTTGCCCAAAAAACCTGAATTCTTAAACCCAAAATACACCTTCAACTCTTTCGTCATTGGCGGCTCAAACCAACTTGCCCACGCCTGCAGTCTTCAGGTATCTAACGGGCCAGGGACTAAACTAAACCCTCTTTTTATTTACGGTGGGGTGGGCCTTGGAAAAACACACCTTCTACACGCCATGGCCCACCAAATCCTAGATCGGCAGCCGACGGCCCGCATCTATTACACCTCCGCCGAAAACTTCATTAACGAGCTCATTAGTTCCCTCCAGCGCAACCACATGAATGAATTTAGAAGTAAGTACCGAAAAATTGACGCCCTATTTGTTGATGATGTCCAGTTTATTGCTGGGAAAGAGCGCACCCAAGAAGAATTTTTCTTTACTTTTAACGCCCTCTATGAGTCCGGCAAACAAATTGTAGTGACGAGCGATCGCGTCCCAAAAGACACGCCCGGCCTAGAAGAAAGGCTTCGCGCCCGATTTGTCTGGGGTATGATGGTTGATGTGGGAGTTCCTGATTTTGAAACAAAGGTAGCCATTCTACAAAAAAAGGCAGCCGAGCAAAAATTTTTACTCCCCAAAGAGGTCGCTTATTTTGTCGCCGAAAAAGTTCGCTCCAATATTCGCGAGCTTGAGGGATGCCTTGTTAAGTTAATGTTCCACACGTCACTACACGGCACAGACATTGATCTCCAGACCGCCACGGAACTTCTCAAACAAATTATTCGCGACCCTTCTCGGGTGATGACCATCGACAATATCCAGCGCGTGGTGGCTGATCATTACCAGGTGCGCCTCTCGGATCTTAAATCAAAAAATCGATCCCAAGCCTTCGCTTTCCCTAGGCAGGTTGCGATGTTTCTTAGTCGCGATCTCACCCCCGCCTCCACCACAGAAATTGGCCGCCGCTTCGGAGGAAAAGATCACTCGACCGTCATACATTCAACCCGGAAAATTCAAGATCTAATCAACAAAGACCCCACCTTCAACACCACCATCGAGCGTCTCCGGGAACAAGTGGAACTTCTGCAATAGTTGTGGGTTTTGTGTGGATTTCTTTTCCCTTTATACACAAGGTATTTAATACAATGTTCCCATCAACACAAACGCTCCCTTTTTCCACAACCCAATCCCCAAACAACAAATCTTATATGCTGTTGTTTTTATATAAATTACAACACCCACACACATCTCCACAACCTCTACTACTACTACTAATTAAGTTATTAATAAATAAAGATAAAAGAAGAGGGATAGATAAACCTTGTATCTAAAAAAAATCAATCTGATTAATTTTCGAAACTACGCCTCTTTTTGTATTGAACCTAATCGACACTTTAATTATATATATGGCCTAAATGGGGCCGGAAAAACTAATTTTCTTGAAGCTGTTTTTTTTCTTATAAATCTCCAATCTTTTCGGCGTGTCGCACGCGTTAAATTAAGGCGATTTGGGGAGAGAAATATGTATATAAAAGGGGAATTCAGGAAAGACAACGGCAGCAGTAAGGTTGTTTTGGAGGCGGGGATTAGCGGGGCGGATAGGAGTTACAAACTTAACGGGAGGGAAGAATTAGATCTTCTTTCTTATCTTGATCAAGTCCACGCGGTGGTTTTTTATCCCGAGAGCGTTCAGTTAATAAAGGGGAGTCCTATACTTAGGAGGATGGTGTTTGATAGAGCAATTGCCTCTGAGGAAAAGGCGCACCTGTTGGATTTAAGGGAGTATGGTCGGTTGTTGGCGGAGAGAAATGGAATTTTGAAACAAAGGGGCAACTCTGATATAGTAAACATCTGGGGCGAGAGACTCTTGAGGGTTGCCCCTAGGATAATAATCCGCCGCCACCTATACCTAAAACATCTCCGCCACTTCTTATTTGATCTGGAAGAAAAACTAGAAATAACAAAAGAGTTTGAAATCACCTACAGATCTGGACACACAAAAAGATCAGGGGAGGATTGGGGTGGTAGTTTGGGGGATGGAGACCAAAAAGAACTTGAGGAAAGGGCGCTAGTTGCCCTTAAGGACAACTTAAGGGAAGTGGAGAAAAGTGAAATTTTAAGGGGGAGGACTTTGTGGGGGCCCCACCTTGACGACTTTGAGTTTATGATGAATGGCAGGAGTGCCAAAGAAACAGCCTCTCAGGGCGAACAACGTCTTTTAACTGTCTTGTTGGCGGTTGGGGCATCAGAAAGCTATAAAAAAAAGAAAAACGAGGCCCCCATAATCCTTCTTGATGACTTAAGCTCGGAGCTCGACAAGGAAAGAAGAATGAAAATTCTTGAATATTTAAAACAAACAAAAGCACAGGTTTTTATCACATCAACAGAAAAGCCAAAGACAGAAAAACCAGAACACAACACCCAGCACTTTTTTATTAAAAACGGAGCGGTTGTTTAACAAAGAACACACAACCAATAACCCAAAAACAGGAAGAAAATGGCAAGCAAAACAACAAAGAAAAAAGAAGAGGCCGCCGTTAGGGTGGCCAGGAATAGCAATAGTTATTCAGCCAAAGACATAAAGGTCCTTGAGGGTCTAGAGGCGGTCAGAAAACGGCCCGCTATGTATATTGGGAGCACTGGACCGTCTGGGCTTCATCATCTTGTTTTTGAGGCGGTGGGTAATTGAGTGGATGAGGCCATG
>Ga0114999_10006050_pt1 | contig 14064 bp, 7 predicted proteins | sample ArcticOcean_MG_C_3_FD_89820 | JGI IMG/M metagenome (GOLD analysis project Ga0114999, IMG submission 89820) | Marine microbial communities from western Arctic Ocean - ArcticOcean_MG_CB8_126 | ecosystem: Environmental > Aquatic > Marine > Oceanic | place: Arctic Ocean: Canada Basin | collected...
AATACATTGAAGTGTTCTACAACCGAGAACGCCTGCACTCAACATTGGACTACCAGAGCCCGGAACAGTTTGAGCAGGCGGTATAATACTAACGGAGTGTCCACAAAGTTTGGGGAAGTTCATATCGTCCATAGAAAAAGACCTTCGTTCTCCACTTATTTCCCACCGAGCGGCTGCCGCTGTACGAAATGTAATGGTCCGAGTCTCCCAGCAGTTCTTCAATCTGCCGGGCCTCTGGAATCTTTTTCAGACCGGATCGAGGGCTTGCTTATGGCCTTTCTCACTGTAGTTGATGTCACGACACGACATGACGAACACGCTCAACAGCAACACAACCGATAGCGTTTTCCTCATTCTCATCCCAACATCCTCGCGGTACCTAATCCTGCTCTTCGATTTCAGCCGAAAATCCGAGCAGAATACCTCCAAAATCGGCTACAGCTACCTTCGGTGAATTCCTCGTTACTCAAACCGCAAAAGCAATTCCGGAATTAACCACGGATTTCACGGATGAAAAAGAAAGAAAGTCTCACCTGAACTCTTTCACCCACGCCCGTCTTCTATGCGTCGATAATGCAGTTTTATCCGTGTCTATCCGTGAAATCCGTAGTTCATCTTCTTATTGGTTCCAGTGACGCTGGGCCATGTTTTCCGCGGTCACGAATCTCCTTCGCTCGTAGTTCTCTTATTCTCCATCGAGAACCGGCACAGGAAACAGTTTGCTCGGCACGCGGGCTTCGCGCATGATCCTCTCGATCTTTGCGATCAGATCGGGATGTTTCGCCGCGACGTCGTTCGCTTCGCCGGGATCGGTTTTCAGGTTGTACAATTCGACCTTGAGGCGATTCGGGTTGTTCTTGCGCTGCAGTCCCTGCCGGACACCTTTCCAATCGCCCACGCGCACCACCTGTTGGCCGCCGTAGCTGGGGAACTCCCAGTAGAGGTAGTCGTGATTCTTTTGCGCATCGCTCTTGCCGAACAGCGTCGGCGCAAAACTGACTCCGTCTATGCCGGATGGCGTTTCAATTCCCGCGACGTCCGCAATCGTCGGCATCACGTCCCAGAACGCCGAGGGATGATCGGATGTCGTTCCCGCTTTGATCTTGCCCGGCCAACGGGCGACCAACGGCACGCGGATGCCTCCTTCATACAGGCTGCCTTTCAGACCACGAAACGGGCCGGCCGACTCGAAGAACTCAGAATCGGAACCGCCCAACCGATTGTAAGTCGGGCCGTTATCCGATGAGAAAACCACCAGTGTGTTGTCGTCGAGTCCCAACGCTTTCACCAGCGACGTGATCTTGCCGACGTCGCGGTCGAGGTGGCTGATCATGGCGGCGTAACCGGCGCGTGGAAACGGGTGCTTCAAGTAGCCGCGATGTTTGTAATCCTCTTCGGGAATCTTTCCTTTGTACTCGGCCAGCGATTCCTCGGTCACCTGAATCGAAAGGTGCGGAATCGCAAATGGCACGTAAAGAAAGAACGGACGGTCCTTGTTCGCGCGAATGAATTCCAGCGCCGTTTCGGTGAACTTGTCCTGCGAAAATGTCTTGCCGTACAGCGTGCGGTCATTGCCGGGCAGTATCTCTTTCTTGTCGTTTCGCCACAGGAACTTCGGGTAGTGATTGTGGGCATGCACCTGACAGTTGAACCCGTAGAACAGATCGAACCCCTGTGTGTTGGGGTCGCCGGTCGTGCCGAAATGTCCCAGTCCCCACTTGCCGATGGCCGCCGTCGCATAACCGTGCGTCTGTAACATGTCGCCGATGGTGAATTCATTCTTCGGAATCGGAAATTGTCCCGGGAATTCCCAGCCGTATTTTTCCTTCAGCGTCTGTAGATCCTTCGGGTTGCCGTTCGAGCGGATGTAGGCATGGCCGGGATGTTTTCCGGTCAACAAACAACACCGCGAAGGAGCACAAACCGCGTTGCCCGAATAGTGATGCGTGAACCGAATGCCCTCTTTGGCAATGCGGTCGATGTGCGGCGTCTTAATCCACTTCTGGCCATAGCATCCCAACTCCGCAAAACCGAGATCGTCGGCCAACAGATAGATGATATTCGGCCGCCGTTCGGCCGCTTGGACGGCTGTAAGCGAAGTGGCACAGGAAGCGAATGCCAGTAGTAATGCCAGAAGGAATCTCATCGGGGGATTTCCTTTGTTGTCGATTTGGAAAGTAAGCTCACGGGGCGTTGAAAAAGTAACTCGAAGCGTTAGCGAGGTGATTCGAGTTGTCGTTTCCCCGCAGTAATCGGCCTCGCTTACGCTTCGGGTTACTATGCTATTCGTTCTTCAACGGGCCGCTAAACGTGTCGCGGCGACAATCGTTCAAGTCTGATCGCACCGATAATGCAACGTCAGCCAGACGGTTGGTTGCACCGCATCGGTCCACTCGACGCGATGCCGCCGATGGGCCGGGATGTTGACGAAGTCGCCCGGTTTTAACTCGCGGACAGCGCTCTCATCTTCAAACCGCAACCCGGCCGAACCGCTCAACAGCACGACCCATTCGTCGTCGTCCTGATCATACCATTCACCGGGGGCCGTTGCCTGCCCGGTGGAGACGATTCGTCCGAGTCGAAATCGGCCGCCAGCGAGAAGCTCATTCAGCGCCTCGTTGTCGGCTTGGTGCGGTACGTCGGCGAAGAGGTTGCCAATCGATAATTCGGATGCGCCATTATTTTCGCTGGCTTGCATGTAATCCGATTCTGGCCGATTGGCTGATGGCTCAATTGGGGAACACTAATAGACGCTAATCTTCGCCAATCAAAATATCAAATCTCGTTCGACAATTAGCGGGCATTAGTGAAGATTAGCGTTCCAGAAATTCGGCGCGCAGATTCGACGTCGAATTCCGCCTCGAACAGGTAATGTTGATTGACACCACACGAACGTCTACTGTCCGCGCAGGCGATCGTACCGCGCCAATGCCATCAGTGGGAAGTAGATGCGGTAGAGGTGGTACTTGAGATAGAACACACGCGGGAAACCGGTGCCGGTGAATTCCGTTTCGTCCCAGGTGCCGTCGGTTTTTTGATGGTCGAGCAGGTGCTGTACTCCGCGTACGACTGCTTCGGAGTTGGTTTCGCCGGCGGCCATCAGGCCCATTAATGCCCACGCGGTTTGCGACGGCGTGACCGGTCCCTGTCCGCGCAGGTGCGGTTCGTCGTAACTGCGCGGGGTTTCACCCCAGCCGCCATTTTGCTGTTGGACCGACTTCAACCAGGCGGCTGCACTTTTCAATCGACGATCAGTCGCCGGCACACCAACGGCTTTCAGCCCGACAATCACCTGCCACGTTCCGTAAATGTAGTTGACGCCCCAGCGGCCGTACCACGCGTGATCGGTCTCCTGATGGTTCCAGACGAATTCAATCGCCTTGTCCATCGCAGGGTGATCGGGCGAGGCGTTCAACATGCCGAACATCTCCAGCACGCGCGCGGTGATGTCGGCCGTGCTGGGATCGATCATCGCGTTGTGATCGGCAAACGGCACGCGGGTGAATATCTCGCGGTCGTTGTCGGCATCGAATGCGCCCCAACCACCGTCTTTGCATTGCATGCTCAACATCCAGCGGGCGCCGCGCCAGATGGCCGTCAGGATGGGCGTCATTGAATCGATGTCATCGACAGCGTTTACCGCCGTTCCCGATCGGCCCGCCAGCACGGCGGCGGCATCTTTGTCGGCTTCGTGCGGACTCCATTCATCGACGAGAAAGTCGGCCGACCAACCCGATGAAGCGGGCAAGCAGCGTGCCAAGGCCATCAACACCATCGCCGTGTCGTCCACGTCGGGGTAGAAAGCGTTTTCAAATTCGAAGAACCAACCGCCCACCGGTTGGTCGGGGTTTCGTACCGACCAGTCGCCCTGCTGCCGCACTTCTTTCGACAGCAACCAATTCACCGACTGCTTGATTGCCGGGTGATCGCGGGGTACGTCGGCTTCGCGGAGGGCAAGCGTGGTGATTGCCGTGTCCCACACCGGCGACTGACACGGTTGCAGCCGCAGCGTGTCGCCGCTGGTGATCGACAGCTTTTCCAATTCGTTCATCGCAGCGACGACTTCCGGCGAGTCGTCGTCGTAGCCGAGACATTTCAGCGCGACGACACTCCAGACAATCGGCGGGAAGATCGCCCCCAGTCCGTCGCTGTTTTTAAATCGCGCAAGCATCCAGTTGGTCGCGCGGCGGATCGCCAACTTTCGCAGCGGCTTGATGTGCAACCGCTCCAGAATCTTCCAGCCACGGTCGAGACGGCCGAACAACTTGCGCCAGTCGATCCACGTCTTGCGGCCGATCGGATCGAGCGCCTCGGACGGCGGCATGCAAACCGGAAGGTCTTCCGGCACGCCGCAGAACAGTTCGGCAATCCCCTGTTCAGCCGAAAGTTTGCGAACCGGCTGAAACGCCCACAGCAAACTCAACGGGACAATGATCGTCCGCGACCAGGCCGACATCTCGTAAATGTTCAGCGGCATCCACTTGGGAACGAGCATCAACTCCGGTGGCACAGCAGGACACTGCCGATAGGAAATCTCGCCAAGCAACGCCAGATAAAACCGGGTGAAGCTGTTGACCTTCTCGACACCGCCTGCATGGAGAATCGCGCGGCGTGCGCGAATCATGTATTCGGCCGCGGGGTTGTGTCCGAGGATTTTCAGCGCGAAGTACGCTTTGACCGACGCGCTGATTTCCAACGGTCCGCCGGGGTAAATCGCCCAACCCCCTTCGGGTAATTGTTCTTCGCAAATGTAGTTGCCGGCCAGCCGAGACTGTTCGCTGTTTTCAAGGTTCAGAAAAGTCAGCAGCAGAATGTATTCCGATTCGAGAATCGTGTCGCCTTCCAACTCGCCGACCCAGTAGCCGTCGTCGTGTTGTTGGGCAAGCAGGTAGTCGGTGGTGGATGCAATCGCGGCGCCCAAGGGGTCGCGACGCGTTTCGACCGGCAGCGTTTCCTCGGCGATCTTCGGATACGTCGGCGCGCTCTTTGCTGCCGCGAAGTCGAAATCGAACCGCCGTCGTGGAGAGCCAAGCTCGCCTGCACTCATCTCAGGTGCCTTCAGCAAAGAACGCGGAATCCTTCCCATCGCGGCCCGTCGTAAAAGGGCCGTCTGCAGCAGAGCCGTCTGCGCGCCAGAATGTTAGGTTGTCGCCACAAACCGATCAAGTTCAGATGTTTGTGGCGGGCGAGATGCCGCTTGTTCGTGTCATTTTTTGACGCAAAGACGCTAAGGTGCCAATTGCTGCAAAGGAAGGAACAACAAGCAGAAAGAGGCGTCGGCGTCGAACGAAACCAAGGTTTTTGACCGCGAATTACACAAATTGACGCGAATAAAACAAACTTCCTGTGTCATCTGGCAAGTCAAGCGTACCGAGATCATCCTGTTCTTATTCGCGAAGATTCGCGTTATTCGCGGTCACCCCTCATTGGTTGAGGCCAAATACCGCGCTGTGCCTATCCATACATTGTTCTTGTATTTCGGTCGGATTGTGAACCTTTGCTGCTTCAGCTATTCCGCAACGCTGCTGAAATCGACTTGCGATGACCCTCTGGCTGTGAGAGACTGGAATAATACGTTACATCTCACGCGGGGTGTTGCCCCGCCGCAAGACAACTACTCGGCCAATCCATAATCGATGGGTGGGGTCCATCTGGCGAATTGCCGGTGTCCCCGCGCTGCACTGGCGAGATGCCGGTGGCACCCCTCATTTGGGTTTTGAAGAGAATCTACCATGAAAAAGGCTGGCTTGATGAACGGGCGTATTGTTTCTCTGTTCGGAGTTGTGTGTGCCGTCTGCTTGTCCGCTCCGGTCACACCGGCGTCGGCACAGGGGCTTATCTGGTCGTTGCCGGCCGACGGAACATGGGTTCGCTACGAAGGCAAATACACGTACATCGAACGCCGCGAGAATTCGCCGGTGAAAGACATTGCTCCTTGGACGAAACACATCACCGTCAAATCGGTTGGCGGTGTGATGCGCGAATTCAAAGGAGAGATGGTCGCCTGCCGCTGGATCGAGATCATCATTGCGACCGGTCGCGACAGCGAAGCGGGCGTCGATACCGGCCCGCTGGGATTATGGAAGTACAGGGTGCTGGTGCCGGAACCGTCCGTCGCCGGAACGTTGACTGCCGCCGATGGGATTCCCGTTTCGATGCTGCCCATCGTCGAGGGCTATCGCAAGCTGGGCAAGCGGCCGGTCGAGACGATCAAATCAACCGTGTTGCAGGTTTATCCGGTGATTTCGCTGTTGGAGCATTACCGCCAGTGGGACGGCGATGCCGAAGCGGCCGCCGATCCCGGTATCAAGCTGGGCGCGGTTGAAGCGACCAAACGGGCGGCCAAGCTCGTCGTCGAGAGCCGCCGTTTTCGTTCGTCCAATACGGCCGACTTGTGGCTGAGCAAAGACGTGCCATTCGGTCTGGCGAAATGGAAAGCGACTGTTGTTCGCGAAGAGAAAGGCTCCCTGCGGCCTCGCTCGGAGTTTCAGGCGATAAGCGAGCTGATCGAAGAAATGGAAGCCCGCGCCAGCGGCACCGATGCCGAAGCCGATCCGGATTTCGCTGCCGCAAATTGAGCGGAGCGCTCCACTGGGAAGACTCCGCGTCGCGGCTAACAGAAGTCTTGTTGCGACGTACCAAAATGACACAAGCCCGGCTTCGCGAAGAAGCCGGGCTTGTGTTGTTTGGTGAGACTGCAATTTTGACTTACGGCGTCAGGTCGGTGCCGTTGATCCGAATCGTGCCGCTGATCAATCCACCGTTCAACTCCGGAAACACAGCATCCGTACCGACGTTCTGCGTGACGTTGTCGTTGACGGCTCCGCCGGAGCCGGTAAACGTAACGTTGTTGCCGTCGGCGGTGACGGAATAGCCGGTTCCGGTACCGTTGTTATCAACCCTGTTGCTACTGAGTGTCACGAGAACCGCGTTTCCGCCATTCGTATTGATGTCGAATCCAGACCCTGTGGCAGAAACTGGCCCGATGATGAAGTTCTGGAACACGAGCGTCCCGGCTGCCTCGGTCACCTGGATACCGTCTGCCGCATTCGCCAAGTTCGTGATGACGTTCGCGGCACCGGTGAAGTTGTAGGAACCGGTGGAGTTGGCAATGTCGATGGCGTTTGCGGCCGCCATATCAATTGTCGTGTTACCGAAGGTAATCGTGCCGATGGTATGACCGTCGATATCGATGGCATTCCCCGCCGCGCTGGTGATATTCGTCGTACCGAAGGTGAAGTCACCGGACGAAGCGGTAAGAATGTCGATGCCGCCACCACCGCTGAGCGTCGTCGTCCCGTCAAGCGAGTAGATTCCGTCGGCGTTGTTGAACACAATGCCCGGACCCATTGTGGCAGTAAAATCGCCATCGAAGTCGAGCGTTCCGGTGCCGTGGTTCAACACGTTGAGTGCTGCGTTGTTGGTCGCCTGGGTGACGGTGCTGCCCGTCAGGAAGCTCACCGATGACGTGCCTCCGCTGACGTCGAAGGAAACACCCGTGGCGTTGATGTCGGTATCGGTGAAGCTGAAGGTCCCGCTTCCGCCGTCGATGTCGATTCCTTCCGTTCCCGTAAGTTCCATGTCGGCCGTAAAGTTAACTGTTGAACCGGCATTATTCAGGAAGATACCCGTGCCGCTGTCGGCAATGGCATCGGCAGCGAGACTATCGAAGGTGATCGTTCCACCGTTGCCCGTATTCTCAATTCTGATCGCGTCATCCACCGTATTCGCGATGGTACCGCTGTAGGTCGCCGTCGGGGTGGCGGTATTATCGCCACTGATGACGAACGCTGCTGCCGTCCGCCCGCCGATGTTTGTGGTTGCAGCGAAGACGAATGATCCGTTTGACCCGCCGAGGATGTCGATGCCGGCGGTGCCGCCCGTCAGCGAAGTCGTGCCTTCAAAATCGTACGCACCGTCGGCATTGGTGAACTGCAGACCCAAACCGGTTGTCGCGGTGACATCGCCATTAAAGACCATCGCGCCAGTGGTGTGGTTGTTGATGTTAACAGCCACAGACGCATTGGCGGTCTGTGTGATGGAACTGGCCGTCTCGAAGTTCACATTCGCCGAGCTGGCATCGACATTAAACGCGACGCCCGTGGGATTGGTAATCGTGGTGTCGGTAAAGGTGAACGTACCGGATGACCCGGCGAGAATATCGATGCCCGCATCGCCCCCGTTGAGCTCCGTCGTGCCATCGAACCGATAGATGCCGTCGGCATCGTTGAATTGCAAACCGGTACCAATTCTCGCGGTAACAGCGCCATCGACATCGATTGTGCCGACGGAATGGTTGTTCACATTGACGGTTGCAACCGCAAAGGCGGTCTGCGTGATGGAACTATTCGTTTGGAAGTTCACATTCGCCGAGCTGGCATCGACGTTAAGCGCGATCCCGGTGGGGTTGGTAATTGTGGTTTCGGCAAACGTAAACGTTCCCGACGATCCGTTGAGAATATCGATGCCGGCGTCACCACCGTTGAGCGTAACCGTGCCGGTAAAGTTGTAGTTACCGTCGGCGTTGTTGAATTGCAGGCCATCACCAATGATGGCGTTGCCGGTACCCGCGTATGTCATCGAACCGTTGTGGCCGTTGGTTACGTTAATCAGGCTTTGGGCAGCGCCCGCCGTTTTCGTCGCCGAGCTGTCCGCCTGGAAGTTGATATTGGAAGTGCCGCCATTGATCTCGATAGCCGCCACGCCGGTGACATTAATGATGTCGGTGTCGGTGAAGGTAAACGTACCGCTGCCGCCATCAATGTCGATACCCTCAGCACCGGTCAGTTCGGTATCGGCCGTAATGTTGACGTCTTGCCCGACGTTGTTCAGGAAGATACCGGTGCCGGTATCTGTAATGGCGTCGGCAACCACACTGTTGAAGGTGATTGATCCGGCAGCCCCCGTATTCTCGATTCGAATAACGTCGTTCGCGGCATTGACGATCGTACCGGAATAGGTCACTGTCGGCGCGTCGGTGTTGTTGCCGCTGACAACAAACGCGGCTGCCGTCCGTGCCGTGATGCTCGTGGTAGCAGCAAAATCGAACGTTCCGCTCGATCCGCCGAGGATGTCGATGCCGGCGTTGCCGCCATCGAGCGTCGTCGTACCTGTGAAGCTGGAGTTACTATCGGCGTTGTTGAATTGCAGGCCCGTACCCGCGTTGGCGTCGAGTGTGCCGGAGAAGTTTGCGTTGCCGGAGGTGGTGTTGAAGATGTTAACCATGGCGTCGTTGTTTGCGACTGCAACGCCATGATTAATGCTTGCACCAAAATCAACCGTGGCACTACCGCTGTCGATGCGGAAGGTGTCGCTGCCGTTGGCCGTCTGTTGCACAAGACCGGCACCCACGACGAAGTTTCCGGTCAGCGTGTCGGCACCCCCGCCAGATGTGTCCTGCAGGAAGACAGCATTGCCATTCGCACCGCCACCGGCATTGGAGCCGGTGATATTAAGCGTGGAAATGATGAAGTTGGCAGTGGAATCGACGAATTCGATACCGCGACCCTGAGGAGTGGTGATGGTGGCAATACCACCGATGGACAGCAACCCGGACGTCTGGTCGAGGCGGATTCCAAACCCGCTAGCAACAGCGCTCGCAATGGTGGGGCTGTTGGTCGAGGTGACGTTGTCAAATCGCAGGTTCACGAGAGTCCGATCGATGAAGATCGCCGCTCCGCCGGTGGCGTCGATGCTACCGTCGCCAACAATGACCGTGCCGCTGTCGGTGGCAATCAGGCCGCCGCCGGCCGCAGTGGTAATGTCGAGGTTATTGAATTGAATCGTCCCCAGTTGATTGTTCGTCAAAGTGACCGCGTCACCTGCTGGAATGGTAAGATTCGCGTTGACGAAGTTGACGTTACCCGATGAGTTCTGAACGAGGATTCCGGTACCGCCATTGTCTGTCACCAGGCCATTGACGTTCACGACGCCGCCGGTTGGAAGATTATTGATCCGAACCGCCCGTGCAGCGTTGTTGTTAATCGCACCGTTGACGTTGATGGTTCCAGTGGTCAACGCCCCATCCACGTTCAACGCGGCCTGGATGGTGTTGTTGATTGTGGACGTGGTGGCGAAGTTAAGAATGCCGGTCGCGTCCTGCACGTTCAGGCCGATGTCGGCGCCGGTGATGATTGTGTTCTCAACATTGGCGGTCCCGGTCAACAAATTGTTAGCCAGGACGGCTGAGTTGACCGAGTTGTTGATGTTGAACCCGGAGACGGTTGAGCCGTCGGCCACGGTAATGTTGGCCATATTGGCCCCGCCGCCACCACCCTGGAAGGTTGGGAGTCCGCCGACGTCACCGGAAGCCGGAATCGGAATTGAGCCGAGTTGGTCGGTGTTGATGAGATGCGTAACGCCCTCGCCCAGGAGTCGCTGGTTGGCCTGCAGCGTGATGAAGTTGTTGGCACCGTCGTTAAACACACTGCCCGCGTGGGCGAACACGATCGCTTCGGGTCCGGTGCCGGCCTCGGCTTCCTGTGGCGTGCTGAACGGCGACTCGAAGCTGCCATCTCCACCGACGGCAGCACGGCTGTCGAGGTGGAAAATGCGAACCGGCTGTCCGGTCGCCGGATCGGTCAGAACGTCAAAGTTGTCTTCGAGCGTTTGCGTCGTTTGTGCAATTACGAACACGCGACTGCTGCGCTGGGTTGGCTGAAACATCCGATGCCACTGGCTGTTTGACGGACCGTTGGTAGGCGATTGGGCGCGGACCACGGTGCGGCCGACCTGGTTCATCCCCGGTCTGGAAATGGGGCTGCGGCTTGCGCCGCTACCCGGTAGCGTCAAGGCGATGCTGAAGATAACGCTGGTGTCAAACTGATCATCGTTGGTCAACATAAATTGACCCGTCAGAGAATCGGTCAGTTCGGCCTGAACTCGGAATTTTCCACCGTTGATGTCGCTGATGCTGTCTTTGTAGTAATGGTAAAATCCGCCATAACCGCGGATGCCATATTGGCCGAGGAAAGGCAGCGGGCCGCCGAACTCTACGTCCGCTCCCTTCATGGCCGATTCGACCTGCTGTGTCACCAGATTCAAACTGTTGACGGCCAGGTTTTGGCCCTGAAAATTAAAGACGTTGAGACCGCTTGGTGTCACAGTTCGACGGAACTGCTGGTCGTCGTCATTAACCGGCAGATAGAAGTTGGCAAACATATCCCAGTTTTCACCACGGGTTTCCAAGCCGAAGCCAATCTGCGAGAAGGTGCTGTTGTGTCCGCTGTCGATGTCGTACCAGAAACTGCCGCCAATCGTCCGGTTCCAGCCGGGCGAGAAGTGTCGGTACCCGGCCCCCATGCTGCCTAGCATGTTCCCAAAATCGTTGACCGACAGGCGTCCCTCGGTGTAGAGAGCACCGTGCAGAAACTTCTTCGGGACGAATAGCCCGAGTGTGGTGTAGCCGTTGTCGCGATAGCCGGGGCCATCGCCGGCAACGTGCGACAGGTGGAGATAGGGCCCGAAGTAGCCCGTATTTCCATAGGGACCCAACAACCCGTCCTGTCTGCCCAGCATCACCACACCCGATGTGGTCTGGTCATCAAAGGTTTGAGGGACCGAATTAGCCGGGAAGTATTGTGCCCCGACCGAATGGGGCAAAGCTGCGAATGCCAATCCCGCTAGCAACAGCGCTCTCAATGCGGAGAACATTCGATTGCTTCTGGCAGCAACTTTGGCAGAGACCGGAACCATGAAATTCATCCTTCTCGGGTGGGCGCGAACCGGGCAGTCCCGGTACGCATCGCGCGAGTTACCCCGCTTGTTCGGGTTGTATCAGTAGAAGTCGGAATACGGCCTGTGCGGATTGAGCCAAATTTCGCAGTATGACCGACTGTATCGATTATTCGGATAATCGCCGAGACCCTGGGGGGCTTGGGGAGTGTGCGCAATGTCTTCGCAGCCAATTCACAGCCAACAAGATATTCAGCCGCCGGTGAATACACTGGCGGCCGGCGCGAAAGTTCATTGACGCCGCGAATACAAAGTGACGTCGTGCGATGACCGTGCAATTTCACAGTGAGGCGAATACACAAAACACGGCGACAGACAGCGCTCCACTTCTCGAAGCCTGCGCGTCGCGGCTAACCTCGCAATTGCGTACAATCCCGGCGTCGCCCGATTCCCGAAAACAAGGTGCCGCATCATGACCGAGTCGCTTCGCTGTGTTCGTCCCGACAGCATTGTCACCGGCTGGGACTTCAGTACCGGTGGCGTGAAGTGCCTGGCATTCGACCTGACCGGACGAACGGTTGCCGAAATCCGACTGACGACCGACCTTTGGCGCGGCGAACACGACGAAAACGGATTGCTGCTGCAGCCGGGCGTCTACGAATTGAATCTGATGCAATTGGAAGGGCAAGCGCGCGCCAGCATGCGGGCGATCGTCGAAGAATTGCGAAAGCGGAAACGATTGGCAGATTGGGTAGTTGGCGGAATTTCGGCAACGCACCACACCGCCGGCCGCATCGATAAAAATCACAACCAGGTGCGGCGGGCAATCTGCTGGAACGATCAAACGCTCGCCGCGTTTCGCCGCCGCGGCGAACGCCGACTGGGGGGCAAGAGCCGCGTGCAGGAACTCATCGGTGGTCCCTGGGCCGACCGTTATTCCCTCAGCCACCTTGTGAAAGATGAGGCCGAAGAGAATCTGTCGGCCGAGCTATGGAAGCAAACATACCGCATTTTGCCACATGGGCCATTGGCTGCCGGACATCTGACGGGCAATTTCGATGTCACCAGTGTTTCTGCCGCTGCATCGACCGGGATGATGGACCTCCGCAGTTGTCGCTGGTGCCCCGGCATGCTGGATGCGCTGGCGTCACCAAAGTACCGTCGGCTGGCAAAGAAACAGTTGCCGCGAATTATCGAGCAGTCCGAACCCATCGGCCCATTGTCGGCCCAATTGGCCGCTGAAGTCGGCATCGACCCGAAACATGCTCCTTTAGTGTTCCCCACTTCCGACGATCAGGCGGCTGGGCTGGTTGGTGGCGGCGCGGTGGAAGATGGGCAATTGGCCATCATTCTGGGAAATTCCGCCGTGGTCAATTCGTCGTCGGCCGGCCGGCCACTCCGCGGTCAACTCGACGTGATGCGACTCAATTGGGGGCCGTATTTGTGGATGCGATGCTATAACAATGGAGCGCAGTTCGTCGATCACGTCGTGCCGCCGCAACCGAGCTGGAAGAAAGCCGATTGGGAGCGGCTGGAAAAAGAAGCCCGCAACTGTTCGCCCGGTTGCGGCGGAACGGCCGTCATGCCCTTCCTGAATCCCGAGCCTTCACTCGGAGTCAGCCGCGCCGACACACGCTGGTTCCCCAGCAAACCGACAAGCCGCGGCATCCGTCGGCGGGCATCGCTCGAATCGCTGGCGTATCTCATTGCATTGGGAGTTCGCGCCCATGAAGCAGCCGGCCAGAAGATTACGCAAATCACCGTCTCCGGCGGAATTTCCCGCAGCGACCTGATGTGCGAAATTCTCGCCTCGGTACTCAATCGCCCCCTGAAACGGCTCGTCTCAGACGAAGGCCCGGCACTTGGTGCCGCGGTCACCGCGTTGGCCGCAATGGAAACACACCTGCGCAGGAAGAAACGCATCAAGCAGGAATTCACCGTCACCGACGCCGTCGAAAAACTCGTGAAGTTTCGCCGAGGAACGGTGTCGCCAAACCCCAATTGGCAGCCCACCTACGAAATCGAACTGAAGACATTCGAAAAACGTGTACGTCAATCAAAGGGCAATTGAGGGTTCGTAGAGACCGCATTCATGTGGCTCGATTGCTTGAATCACCATCATTCCCGGTCATCCGATGTCTCTTCCGTTATCGATCCACCTTCTTGTGGTGGTGGACTCGACGTTGCGAAATAGGCAACCACAGCTGCAACGAGAACGACTAACAGCACATACAGGATTCCGATCAAACCGTTTCGGATGTCATGCGAACGAGCTATTGTCAATTGTTGTGTTATGAAAATGTTTCTAAGCGGCGAATTCCTGCAGAATTCCGTCTTGGAAGGAACGTCCTTCGACGACGAGCGTCATCTTTTCGTGGCTGCGTAAGCGGT
>Ga0114999_10006054_pt1 | contig 14062 bp, 15 predicted proteins | sample ArcticOcean_MG_C_3_FD_89820 | JGI IMG/M metagenome (GOLD analysis project Ga0114999, IMG submission 89820) | Marine microbial communities from western Arctic Ocean - ArcticOcean_MG_CB8_126 | ecosystem: Environmental > Aquatic > Marine > Oceanic | place: Arctic Ocean: Canada Basin | collected...
CCGAACGATGCCCTGGCCGAGGAGATCCGAGGCTTCGTCAAAACCCGCCTCGCCGCCCATGAATATCCGCGCGAGATCGAGTTCGCCGAGTCCCTGCCCCTGACCGCGACGGGCAAGATCATGCGCCGCGTGCTGCGCCAGCAGGAGATCGAAAAGATTCGGGGCACATCTTCGTGACCACGCCTCGAACCGGGGCGGACAAAACGCTATCCTACCCGCACACTCCCTAAAGGAGCGTCGCCATGGCCGGGCCCATCGAGTATTTCTTCGCCCTGCCCTCGCCTTGGTGCTATCTGGGCCATCAGCGCCTGATCGACATGGCCGCGACGGCCGGGCGCGAAATTCTCTTCAAGCCCTGCATCACGGCCAAACTGTTCCCGGCGGCGGGCACCTTAGCCTTGGACGACCGGCCCCAGGCGCGCAAGACCTATCGCATGGCCGAACTGAAGCGCTGGCGCGACCATCTGGGCATGCCCCTGGCCTTGGAGCCGGCCTATTTCCCCGTTGACGAAAGCATCGCCGCGCGCACCGTGATCGCGGTCGAGGAGCGAGGCTGGATTGCAGCGCCCGCGCCGGGGCCTATATGCGCGCGGTCTGGGCCGAGGAGAAGAACATCGCCGACCCGGACGTGATCGACGAAATCGCCGCCGCGCACGGCCATGACGGCCAGGGTTTGCGTGAAGCGGCCGACGCCCGGACGGTGCGCGAACGCTACGAGGGATTCACCGAACAGGCCGTCACCGCCTCGGTCTTCGGCTATCCCACCTTCATCGTCGACGGCGAGATGTTCTGGGGCCAGGATCGGCTGTATTTCCTACAACGGAAGCTGAAGGACTAGCGCAGCTAGTCGAGTTCGTTGTTCGCGGTTTCCTTCATCCGCAGCACCACGGTCAGGGAGACGGCGGCGGCGAGCATCAGGTACCAGGCGATGGCCAGATCGTCATGGCTGCGTTCGATCAGCCAGGTCGAGACCATGGGGGTGGTGCCGCCGAAGACCGCGAGGCAGACGTTGTAGCCGACGCTCAGGGCGCTGACCCGCACCCGGCGAGGGAAGGCTTCAGCCATCGCCGCCGGGATCGCCCCGAAATAGCACGCGATGAAAACCGCCAACCCCACCTGGCCCAGCAGGATCAGCGCCGGGTCCAGGTGATGCATCAGCCAGATCAGCGGCCAGCCGAACACGAGCAGCCCGCCCGTGCCGAACAGCAGCAGTGGCTTGCGCCCAACCCGGTCGGAAAGCGCCCCGGCGGCCGGGATCAGCAGGCAGAGGACAACCAAGGCTGCGGTGTTGAGGTCGAGAGCGTCGGAGCGCGGCTCCTTCACCTTCTTAACCAGCCAGGTCACCATGTAGACGAAGATCATGTAGAAGCCGACGGCGTTGACCACGTTGAAGCCGATCACCCGCAGCATGGAACGCCATTGGTGGGTGAAGGCCTCGACCACCGGGTTCTTGGGCTTATCTTCGTCCGCGGGCGCGGGTAGGTCGTGGATGCCCCGGCGGACCAGCAGGCCGACCAGGCCCACGGCGATGCCCATCACAAAGGGCAGGCGCCAGCCCCAGGCATGCAACGCCTCGGCGTCCAAGAGATTGCTCATCACCGCGCTGACGGCGGAGCCGAGCAGAATGCCGCCAACGGCACCGAACAGAGCCCAACTGGAGAAATAGCCGCGCCGCCCCTTGGGCGCGTGCTCGGTCAGGAAGACGACGGAACTGGTGTATTCGCCACCCACGGACAGGCCCTGAAGCATCCGCATCACGACCATCAGCACGGCGGCCGCAGCGCCGATCGTCGCATGGCCAGGCAGCAGGCCGATCACGCATGTCGGGATCGCCATGAGGGTGACGGACAGGACGAGGGCACGCTTGCGCCCGATCTTGTCGCCGATATAGCCGAAGACCAGCCCGCCGAAGGGACGCATCAGGAAGCCCGCGGCAAAGGCCCCGAAAGCCGCAACGAGCGAGGCGACCGGATCCTCGGACGGAAAGAAGATGCCGGCGATGATCGGCGCGAAATAGCCGTAAACGGCGAAGTCGTACCATTCCAGCACATTGCCGACGACGCCGGCCATGATCGTCCGGCGACGCGTTTCCGGTGTGATTTCTGCCATGGTCATGTCTGTCATCGGTTCACCCTCCCGTCTTGAACACGTCGCGGATCGCCCGTTCGACCGGATATCAGCCCCGCTCGAATTCTGTCCCCAAGATGAAATTGGGACATGCTATCTTTCTCGGACGCTGTCGCCGGTTCTGGGGGGAATTGTACATGAACTGCGCGATTCTGCGCGGCGATATTTGTGCTTGCTGTTCTGATGGCCCCATGGGCATCAGCGGAGACGTTTGTGCTCGGCATCGAGAATGCCGGCGAGGTCGGAATTGTCGGACCCTATATCGGCGGGCCGGACGGCATCCCCGAGGGTGCCAAAGATCTGCTGAGCAGCGAGCCGCTCGCGCCGGACGATTATATCGAGATCGATCTGGCCGACGATTCGACGGAATGCACCTGGACCATCGGATTTTCCTATCCGGACGGCAATACCGCTTCCTTCGGCGGAATCGACCCCTGTCAGAACCCGGTCTATCTGGCCGCTGCGGACAGCCTCGATCCGGCCCCGCTGGATGCGCCGTTGGACAAGGCGGAAACCACCGACAAATCCAGCGGATCCGGCCAACAGGCATCGACCGAAGCCGCGCCCCCGCCGACTGGCGCCGACTGCGACGCCATGGCCGCCGCCACGGCGGTAGGAGAGGCCGTCAGGTCGGCCTTCGGCGGCAATCTCGACACGCGCCGGAGGCCAAGCCCTTTCTCGACCGCATGACCCTCGCCTTTCCGCTGCTCGCCATGGGCCAGACCGCGGTCGCCTGCGCGATCTATGCGGATATGATCGCGGCCCTGAAGGAGAAGGGCCGCTAGCCAGCCACCAGTCCCTGGGCTACACGGCCGAGGCGCAGCCTTTGGCCGCCCAACCGCCGAGCGCCTATTCGCAACACCAGGTGCGGATCAACCTGAAGAACGCGGTGGTCTCGCTGACCATGAACTCGGTGCCGGTCGGCATGGTGCAGGCTGATACCAATCTCTCCATGGTCTCGCCCCTCATCGGCTGGCTCGCCAACGGCGCCAACACCCTGGGTGTTTCGGCGCGGGCGTTGAGCGATGACGCCAGCGCAACCGTCGAGGTCGCCCGCATGGCGGCGAAAGGCGAACCCCAGACCATCGGCACGCTCGAGTGGTCGGCCGCCGCCCCGGATGGGACCATCGCCCTGGAAGGCGAGGGTCTGCCGGAATGGGCCTGGCAGGTGGCCGAGCAACGCACCGGCGAGGAAGCCGCCGTCGAGCAGGCCGCAATGGCTTTCCTGGCCGCTGCCGCAGCCGGCGACCGCACCATGTTCGACTCCGCCTTCGGGCCGGTCATGGCCGATCTCGGCCAGTTCTACGGGGATGCGATTGCCCAGCAGGGCACTGAGCAGATCTGGGGCATGGTCCAGGAGGAGGCGGCCAAGGACCCCGCACCCAAGCTGACGGTCGAGGCGGTCGGCGACGGGCGGTTCTACCGGGTTCGGCGCGCGGACGGCACCTCGCTGATCGGCATGCCCGACAGCGACAACACCCTGAGGCTGCCGCCCGGCAAACTCTGAGGTTTCATCCACGGTGACTGGCGCATGGTCGGCTTCCAGTCCTAGGACGTTTTCGAACCTCTGCCGCGTCGCCCTCACCCCGATTGGGGAAAAAGCGACGCGGCAGAGGTTCGGCGAAGCCCGCTCAGGACGACATGATCACGTCGACGTCGATCTCCATGACGTATTGCGGCCGGGCGAAGCCCTTGATGATGGTGATGGCCATGGTCGGGTGGACGCCCTTGAGCCATTTGCCGACCGTGTTGGTCACCGGCTGGACGAAGGCGCGGTCCGAGAGCCAGAGGCGGACGGCGCAGATATCATCCAAGGTCGCGCCCGCCTCTGCCAGCAGATCCTTGACGTTCTGCATGGCGTTGTCGGTCTGGGCGACCGGATCCTCGGCACCGCCGCTGATCTCGTCCTTGCCGCGCACCCGGCCGGTCTGCCCGCGAATGATGACATGATTGCCCGCCTTCACGATCCAGCAGAGATCGTTGTCCAATTCCTGCTCCGGAAAGGCGTCGCGGGTGTTGTATTGGTGCAGCCGTTCGTGGGCCATTCTGTCCCCCTAAATGCGTCGGTTCGGCCGTCCGGCCCCTAGCTCATCACCCGGTCGCTCAACCCGGCGGCCTTCTTCACGAAATCCAGCGGCGCCTCCCAATCGAAGGTCTGGTAGAGCGCGTTGAGATGGGCGTAGGGCGGCGCCTGGGCGAAGAGGTGATAGCTGATCCGGTGGCCGGCATGGCTGGAATTCACCAGATCGCGGGCGAAGGCTAGCAGGCGGCGCCGGTCCTCGGCGCCCCAACGCTCGTTCACGGTGTAATATTTCTTGAGCCATCCCGCCGATTCGCCCTCGTCGAAGGAACGGTGATCGGGGGTCAGGCAGATCTGCCCGCCGACCAATTCGCGGGTCAGGTGCATCATCGCCGGCAGTTCGGCGCAGGCCGTCGCCCGGCCGGCATAGAAGGTCGACTGATGCGGCATCATGTAGCCCGCCGTGCTCTCCTCGGCCAGTTCGACCGAGGCCGTCTGGAAGGCGTTGATCCCCTCGCGGTAGACAATCATCCGAGCGAGCTTCTCGCGCACCGCCGGGTTCTTGTCGAGCCCGGTCTGGCGCGCGTTGAAGCTGGCCGCGCCGATCAGCATATCGGCCAGATGGATCATCCGCTCGACGAAGGGAAAGCCGGTGTAGCGGTGCAGCATGGCGCGCACGAAGGCCGCCGCCTTGGTGTGGCGGAAGAAGAAAACGTATTCCCAGGGGATCGTCACATTGTCGAAGACGATCAGGCTGTCGACCTCGTCGAACCGGGCCGAGATCGGATAGTCCAGGGGGTCCAGCCCGCGCGACAAAGGGCTGCGGCAGATATGCTTCAGGCCCGACAGGTTCATCGGGCAGAGAAAGCCGAGGGCATAGTCCGAGAGGGTCTCGTTGCCCCAATTGGCGATGGTCGGCTTGACGAAGGCCTCATGGGCATAGGCCGCGCCGGTCTCGTATTTCGCGCCGCGCACGACGATGCCGGCATCGGTTTCGCCCACGACATGGAGCAGCATGTCCGGGTCCTGCTCCTGCGGCGGCAGGGAGCGGTCGCCCTTGGGGTCGGTATTGGCCGAGACGACGAAACGGTCCTCGATTCGCACCCGCTCGACCTGGGCCGCGATATTCTCGCCGAAACGCGAATCGACCGCGTCCAGCATCTCGCGCCCGTCAAGCAGGGACCACAGGGCGCCCACCGTCTCGTCGCCCATGCGCAGGGCCAGCCCGCCGGCATCGCGCATCACCAGCCGAACCCAGTCGCGTTTCTGGCGCAGATCGTCCTTGCTGCGCGGCCCCAAATTGGTGATCGCATGGGTGCCGCCCGCATCCTCATAGGTCATGACCGCGGCGTAGCGATCCTCATGCGCCATGTCGTAGATACGGGCGCGCAGATCGACGGCATGGCGAAAGGCCGGATGGTTGGGCACATCCGTGACCCGCTCACCGTCGAGCAGGACCGTGCGGCCATCGCGAATCGACTCCCTGTATTCATCGCCGGTCATGCGCACGGTATTTTTCTCCTCGTCATCTATTCTCGGTGCCGGAACAACGGGCCTATTGGTTGCCCGGCACCCCGTAGGACTGCGCCTCGGCGGGGTTCAGCGCGCGGGTCAGGTATACGCCCATCTGCGGCTGGTAGTCGGTCCAGATGGAGCGCAGTCGGGCGATCGGGGCCTCGTCCCAATCGACCCGCAGATCGCAGATCGGCCAGATATACTCATCCTTGACCTGCACGCCGGCGGAATGGACGTCGCCATGCTCGCCGCCCGCCTTCAGACCCGCTTCCAAGCCGCGCAACAGACGTTCTATCAAGACCTCACCCTCGGCCGCCTCGAAGGCCCCGACCATGGCCGGGGCCACATCGGAGTTCTTGAGCAGGTTGCCAATGGCCACGCTGTCTTTGCCGATCGCCTCACCCCAGTTCGCGAAGACCTCGTCCCCCGAATAGGCCAGCGGCGTATCGGAGGCATTCAGCACCGCGAGTTGACGATACGCGATGTTGGCGCCGTCCTCGGCGATCATAGCGTCCATCACCTCCAGGGCCGTGGCGCCCTTGGCGAGCAGGTCGAGACCGAACTTGCCGAGGGCCGGGTTGGTCTGGTTCTGGGTGCCGATCACGCCAGTGCCCTCGCGCACCCAGATACAGCGCGCGCCGACGCAGATGCTGGAGCTGGTGATCGCAATGCCGAACTGCCCGGTGCGCCGGCACCGACCACTGATGGAAAATGTCATCTCTCCGCTTCCTCTCGCTTCGCTACCTGCTTACCAAGCGACCCCTCGCCCTTCGAGACGGCCGCTTTGCGGCCTCCTCAGGGTGAGGAGCCTCTGGCCACCGAACCCGTCTTTCCTCATCCTGAGGAGCTCGCGCGAGCGAGCGTCTCGAAAGATGATTGGCACTCCCCGAAGTCAAACGCCCCTAAAGTTCGTCGTCCGGGACCACCGCCTCGATGTCGATTTCCATCAATAGCTCCGGCCGGGCGAGACCATTGACGATCAGGCCGGTCGAGCAGGGATGAACGCCCTTCAGCGCCGCCCCGACCGCGCGGTAGACCGGCCCGCGATAGGCCCGGTCGGTGATGTAGATCGTCGTCTTGCAGACATGGTCGAGCTTGGAGCCCGCCTCTTCGAGAAGCTGCTTGACGTTCTTCATCGCCTGTTCGGCCTGGGCTCCGGGATCGCCGATGCCGACGAGATTGCCGTCGAGATCCATGCCGACCTGGCCGCGCAGGAAGACCCGGTTCCCGGCCCGCACCGCCATGGCGAGATCGTTGTCGAGCCCCTGGCCTTCCCAGGCGCCCTTGGTGTTGAACTTGCGGATACGCTGATGCGCCATCGTGATCCCCTGTCGTTGCAAGTGGCCGGTCCTAGCCGCGAACCTTGTCCGAAAGGCCCGCGCATTTCTGCACGAAATCGAGCGCGTTCTCGAAATCGAAATTGTTGTAGACCGCGTTGAGATGGGCGAAGGGCGGCGACTGGGCGAAGAGTTCGAAAGTCGTCCGGTGCCCGGCATAGTCGCTGTTCAGCAGGTCGCGCCCGAAGGCCAGCAGCCTGCGCCGGTCCTCCGCCGTCCATTTCTCGTTCACGGTGTAGAACTTGTCCATCCAGGGCTTGGTCGCCGGAGCCTGGAAGGTCGCGAAATCGGGAGTCACGCAGATCTGCCCGCCACAGAGTTCGCGCGCGATATGCGCCATGGCTGGGTAATTGGCGATGGCATGGACCCGCCCCGTATAGAGCAGCGACTGGTTGGGCATGAGCAGGCCCTTGGGGCTCTCCTGCGCCGTCGCGATGGCCGCCGTCAGATGGGCGTTGATGCCCTCGCGCCAGCCCGCCAGGGCGGCCAGCTTCTCGCGCACCGCCGGGTTGTTTTCCAGACCCGTCTGGCGGCAATTGAACAGGGCCGTGCCGATCATCATGTCGGCCAGGTAGAGCACGCGCAGGACGAAAGGGTAGGCGCTGTAGCGGTGCAGGGTGCCGCGGATGAAGGAGGCCGCACGGGTGTGGCGGTAGAACAGCACGTTCTCCCAGGGCACCAGTACATCGTCGAAGATCAGCAGGGTATCGACCTCGTCGAACCGCGTGGCGATCGGGTAGTCCTCGGGCTTCTTCTTGTCGGCGAAGCCGGTCCGGCAGATATGCTTGAGGCCCGGCGCGCCCATGTCGCAGATGAAGCCGAGCGCGTAATCCGACAGCTTGTCGTCGCCCCAATTGGCGATGGTCGGCTTGACGAAGGCCTGGTTGGCATAGGCCGCCGCCGTCTCGTATTTCGCGCCGCGCACGACGATGCCGGCATCGGTCTCCTTGACCAGATGCAGCAGCATGTCCGGATCCTGGTCCTGGGGCCGCTTGGAGCGGTCGCCCTTGGGATCGGTATTGGCCGAGACATGGAAGATATCGCCCTGGATGACCCGCTCGATATGGGCCGCGATATTCGTGGAGAAGCGCGGATCGACCTCGTCCAGCACCTCGGACCCGTCGTAGAGCGACCACATCTCGCCCACGGTCTCGTCGCCGATGCGGATGGCGACGCCACCCATCTCGCGCAGCACCGTGTCGACCCAGCGGGTCTTGTCGTGCCAGTCCTGCTTTTCGCGGGGCAGCTTGTAAGCGGTCGTGTTCGATTCGCCCGTGGCAGGGTCGGTATAGACCATGGCCCCGCGATGGCCGTCCTCATGCGCCATGTCATAGATCCGCGCGCGCAGATCGACGATCGGCTTGAAGGCCGGATGGCTCGGGACGTCCTTGACGAGTTCGCCGTCGATATAGACCTCGCGCCCGTCGCGGATGGACTCACGATACTCGTCGCCGGTTCTCAGCATGCCGCCGCCTACCTGAAGTGAATATGGGCAATCGCAGCCGATACTAGACCGCATCCCCCGCCGCGCCGCATCGATATCGCAGATGAGGACACGAATTTCCATCGCGCAACCGAATGGCGGTGAAGGCCGGGGCGTCGGATTGGATTTGAAAAGTATTATTTTTTTCTCTATTGCATAGATTAAGCCTATGCCATTCACCCTTCAGCAGCTGCGCTATTTCGTGACCGCCGCCGAACTCGGCAGCGTGACCGGCGCCGCGCGCGAGTTGAGCATCTCGCAGCCCTCGGTCTCGGCGGCGATCCGCAAGCTGGAGGACCAGTTCGGCGCCCAGCTCGTCCTGCGCCATCACGCCCAGGGCATTTCCCTGACCGCCGCCGGGCGCCGTTTCCTGTCCCAGGCCCGTAGCCTGCTTGCCCAAGCCCAGGCCCTCGAATCCGACACACGAGGGCTGGGCGGCGATCTTGGCGGCAGCCTGGATCTGGGCTGCTATTTCAGCTTCGCGCCCTTCCTGCTGCCCGGCCTGCTACGGGGCTTCGCCCGGGACCATCCCGACGTGACTGTGCGTATACGGGAAAACGACCATGAAAGCCTGCGGCGCGAGTTGGAAAGCGGCAGGCTGGAGGTCGCCCTGCTCTATGACCTAGGACTCGGACAGGATCTGACGGTCGAGCCCTTGGCCGAACTGCTGCCCTATGCCCTGCTGCCGATCGACCATCCCCTCGCCCGCGCGCCGACCGTCGCCCTGCGCGATCTCGCGCGCGAGCCGATGATCCTGCTCGACCTGTCGACGACCCGCGAATATTTACTGACCCGCTTCCGCGCCCTGGGCCTCGATCCGGTAATCGGCCTCAGGATCACCAGCTACGAGACCATTCGCGGGCTGGTCGCCAACGGATTGGGCTATTCCGTGCTGGTCATGCGGCCCTATGGCGACCGGGCCTATGACGGTCGCCGCCTGGCCTGCCGGCCGATTGCCGAACCCGTGCCGCCGACCCGCATCGTCCTGGCGCGCTCGGCCGCCATCCGGCCAAGTCCGGTGGTCGAAGCCTTCGCCGCCCGCGCCCGCGACTATGTCCCGGCCGCGATTGCAGGGACCAAGCCGGAATAACCGCAGGTTGGCTTCGCCAAGCCGCGCCCGCATGGACGGGGCGAATCCTCGCGCGCTAGTCTCCGTCCAAGATTCAGACAGTCAGGGGACGGGTGATGTCGAAGGGCATGATGACCATCGAGGAACTGCGCGCGGCTGTCGAATCGGGCGAGATCGACACCGTTCTCGTCTGCTTCGTCGATATGCAAGGCCGACTGATCGGCAAGCGGGTGACCGGCTGGTTCTTCCTTGAGCATGGCCAGGAAGAGCTGCACGCCTGCGACTATCTACTGACCGTGGATATGGCGATGGAACCGGTGCCCGGCTACGCCACGGCGTCCTGGGACAAAGGTTATGGCGATTTCGTCATGCGCCCCGATATGGCGACCCTGCGCCGCGTGCCCTGGCTCGAAGGCACCGCCCTCATGCTCGCCGATCTGCTGGATCATCATGGCGCATTGCTACCCCACGCGCCCCGGTCGATGCTCGCCAACCAACTCGCCAAGGCGAAGGAAATGGGCTTCATCTCCAAGATCGGCACGGAACTGGAACTCTATGTCTTCGACGAGCCGGTCGAGGCGATGGCAGAGCGCGGATTCCGCAATCCGAAGACGGCAGGGCGCTATATCCAGGACTATCACATCCTCCAGACGACGCGGGAGGAGCCGCTGATCCGCGCCATCCGCAACGCCCTGGACAATGCCGGCATCCCGGTCGAATTCTCGAAAGGCGAATGGGGCCCGGGGCAGGAAGAGATCAACTTGCGCTATGCCGAGGCGCAGGAAATGTGCGACCGCCACGCCATCTACAAGAACGCGGCGAAGGAAATCGCCCATCTACAGGGCAAGGCGGTCAGTTTCATGGCCAAATGGAATCACGATATGGCCGGCAATTCCTGCCATATCCACAATTCCCTATGGACCTCCGATACGGACGAGGCCGTGATGCACGACCCTTCGGACGCACATGGCATGTCCAAGCTCTTCAAGCATTATCTGGCCGGGCAGATCGCCGCCGTGCGCGACATGACCTATTTCCTCGCGCCGACGGTCAATTCCTACAAGCGATTTCAGGCCGGCTCCTTCGCCCCGACCAAGGCGGTGTGGAGCGGCGACAACCGCACCGCCGGCTTCCGCCTGGTCGGCCAGGGCCCCGCGCTGCGGGTCGAGTGCCGGATTCCGGGGGCCGACGTGAACCCCTATCTCGCCGCCGCCGCGCTTGTCGGCGCCGGTCTCTACGGCATCGAGCACGAACTCGAACTCGAACCCATGGTCGAGGGCAATGCCTATCAACAGAAGGTGCGCGAGATTCCCAAGACCCTGGTCGATGCCATCGCGCTGCTCGACGGTTCGGACCTGATGCGCGCGATCTTCGGCGATCAGGTGGTCGACCACTACGTCCACACCGCCCGCTGGGAGCAGGCCGAGTTCGACCGCAAGGTCACGGATTGGGAATTGCAGCGCTATTTCGAACAGGTCTAGGGATGCGGCGGCACCCGCCCCCTCCCCGACCCGTTGCGACCTAGTCGGTCTGCATCTTCATTTTGCCATGACCAGCGCCGTCCTTGTCCATCGCGTCATGGTCGGCGCCTATCGCGTTCGCCGCCTTGACCATGACCTCGACATGAACTGGACCCGATCTCTCGAGAAACAGGGTCAGCGGAAAGCTCTTACCCTCTTTCAGCGGCTCGGTCAGGCCGAGCAGCATCACATGCAGACCGCCCGGTGCCATCGTCGCCGTTTCGCCCGACTCCAGTTCAACAGCGGCCAGGGGACGCATCCTCATAATGCCGTCGTCCATCAGATGCGTGTGCAATTTAGCCTTGGCCGCGACCGAGGTTTCGGCGGCGACGATGCGGTCCGCCTCGCCGCTCTGGTTGGACAGGGTGACGAAGGCGGCGCCGTTGGTCGTGCCGGCCAGACTCGCCTTGGCCCAGGCATCGACCACCTTGATGCCCTGACTTTTGTGGCTTTCATCATGGGCTAGGGCGGGCAGGCTCAGATGCATGACGGCCACGGCGAAAAGCACCGCGGCGATACGGATTGCGTTCATTTTTCAGATCCTCGAATTTCGGCCGTCCGAGTGCTGCCGCGACATTGGCTGTGCGATACCGTGCGGCCGTGCGATGCTAGGGGTCGTCAGACGAGTGAGGGCGGACCGCGCGGCGGATGGGCCGCCAGAATCAGATTCGACCGAAGTTCCAGGCGCGTTGAGATCGTCGGCGGCTCCGTCCATCCGGCCAGAACAGGAAGGACCGGCGTTTCGGGCAGGCCGAGAAGATGGGCCGCCCCCATTGCCGTGCAGACGGGGCAAGACGGGGCCGAGCGATCGGTCGGCGCCGGCCAGTCGGCCGGCAAATCCCCGGCCGCCAGACGGACAAGGCCCTGCCCCGTGCAGATCTCGAGTAAACCGGCGATCGCCACCGCGCTCGATGCGCCGTGCGCCGCTGCCGGCACCGGCGAGGCGTGCAACGGACCGGCCGCGACCTGGATCAATATCAAGCCGACCGCCAGCGTGTGATTGAAGCGCCGTCCGAAGCAGCGAAGGAATTTGTGGCGGTGCCCGAAAGCCATGGCCGGACTATAGTTCCCCCCCCGGCCGGGGCCACACTTTCATTGCCTGCGCGTCGCCGGATTCGTAGAAATGACCTTCGCGCCTTCAGAGGAAAGAAACGGCATGTCGATCAAGCTCATGGGCAATTGGAGCTATCCCACCGCCATACGCTTCGGCGCAGGCCGGATCGCCGAACTGCCGGCCGCCTGCGAGGCCTTGGGCATGGCCCGGCCGCTTCTGGTGACCGATCCTGGCCTGGCCGGCTCGCCCATGATTTCGGCGGCCCTGACCCAGAACAGCGATGCCGGCCTGCCGACCGGCCTGTTCAGCGAGGTCCGCGGCAATCCGGTGGGCGCGAATGTCGAAGCGGGCGTCGCGGCCTACCGGGCCGGCGGCCATGACGGCGTGATCGCCTTCGGCGGCGGCAGCCCGATGGACGCGGCCAAGGGTATCGCCCTGATGGTCGGCCAGGACCGGCCGATCTGGGATTTCGAGGATATCGGCGACAACTGGACCCGCGCCAAGGCCGATGCCATCGCCCCCATCGTGGCCGTGCCGACCACGGCCGGCACCGGATCGGAGGTCGGCCGGACCGGCGTCATCGTGAACGAGGCAACCCATACCAAGGTCATCGTCTTCCACCCGCGCCTGCTGCCGGGCCTGGTCATCCTCGACCCGGAACTGACCATCGGCCTGCCGGCCCATGTCACCGCCGCGACCGGCATGGACGCGCTGGCCCATAATCTCGAAGCCTTCTGCGCGCCGACCTTCCATCCCATGGGTGAAGGGATCGCGGTCGAGGGCATGCGCTTGGTCAAGGAGTTCCTGCCCCGCGCGGTGGCCGACGGCGCCGATATCGAGGCGCGCGGCAATATGATGGCGGCGGCCAGCATGGGCGCCGTCGCCTTCCAGAAGGGCCTGGGCGCGATCCATTCGCTGAGCCATCCCCTGGGCGCCGTCTACGACACCCATCACGGCCTGACCAATGCCATGGTCATGCCCTATGTGCTGGATTTCAACCGCCCGGCCATCGAGGACAAATGCGCCCGCCTGGCGCGCTGGCTGGATCTGCCCGAGCCGGGCTTCGCCGGCATCCGCCGCTGGATTCTCGACTTGCGGGCGGAACTGGGCATTCCCCATACCCTGGCCGAAATCGGCGTGGACGACCGCCGCATCGACGAAATCGCCGCCATGGCGACGGCCGATCCCAGCGCGGGGACAAATCCCGTGCCGCTCGACGATGCCGGACACCGCGCCATGCTCGAAGCTGCTCTCACCGGCCGCCTGGCCTGACGCTGAGTCTGTCTAGAGACGGACCGATTCGCCGATCTGGGCCGATGCGCCGGGGCGGGTCCGGCGGATCGCCGCGGACAGGCCGATGACCGGCAGGATGACCGTGGCAACGATCAGCAGCGCCCAGACCGAGGCCTCCTCGTATTGCTCGTCGATCGCGTATTCATAGGCCCGAATCGCCAGGGTGTTCACGCCGAAGGGCCGCAGGATGATGCTGGCCGGCAATTCCTTCATCACCTCGACGAAGACCAGAAGGCCCGCCGTCAGGATGCTGCCGCTGACAATCGGCGCATGAATATGGCGCAGCATAGAGACCGGCCGTTCGCCGAGCAGGCGGGCCGCGCCGTCGATGCTCTGCGGAATGCGCGCAAGCCCCGCCTCGACCGCGCCATAACCCACCGCAACGAAGCGCACGAGATAGGCGAAGAGCATCGCCGCGACCGTGCCACTAAGGATCAGGCCCGTGCTGATCCCGAGATTCTGGCGCGCCAGGCCGTCCACGAAATTGTCCAGGGCACCGAAGGGGATCAGCACGCCGATGGCGATCACCGATCCCGGCAAGGCGTAGCCGAGGCTGGCGAAACGCGCCAGGGCCCGCACGGGAGTTGAGCCGTCGAGCCGCACGCCATAGGCCAGAATGACGCCCACGACGACAACCAAGGCGG
>Ga0114999_10006056_pt1 | contig 14061 bp, 10 predicted proteins | sample ArcticOcean_MG_C_3_FD_89820 | JGI IMG/M metagenome (GOLD analysis project Ga0114999, IMG submission 89820) | Marine microbial communities from western Arctic Ocean - ArcticOcean_MG_CB8_126 | ecosystem: Environmental > Aquatic > Marine > Oceanic | place: Arctic Ocean: Canada Basin | collected...
CGAACAAAGCGGTGGACTGCATCAGGGAGGTGGCGCTCATCAGCTTGTCTCTACCAACCAGCTCCACCACAAAGCTCTGGTTGGCTGGCATCCCGAACGCAACGACACTGCCCTGCGCCACTGCGAGTCCCAGCAGGAACCATACGGTGATCAGGTCTACGGTGATGAGATAGCCCGTCAGGAACGACATCGCAACGATCGACGCCCTGACTACAAGAAGAATGTCTCGCTTCGGAAACCTGTCGGCGGCGAGGCCCCCTACCAGCGACAGGGCGATTACTGCGATGGCCGGGACGCCGTTGACCAGTCCAACCCAGGCCTGCGAGCCGGTCAGTTCGTACGAAAGCCAGGATTGGGCGGCCGCCCGTGCCTCGAATCCGAACACCATGAATACGCTGGCGAACGCCATCCACCTGAAGTCGGATATTCGAAGAACTTCCAGCGGCCCAACTCGGCGCTCTGGAACTAGTACGGGCGCGTCTAATGATCCGAGGTCGTTGTCCGGAACCAAGCTCGGGTTGATTTGTTCGGTCTCTGAGGCGGCCATGTTCAGTGCCCGGTTATTGTTCTTAGTGGTTCCGGTGTGGAATCGATTGTCATGAAATAGTCATCTGACGTGACGTATCGTTTCGTAACCTGATTGGTGGGAGGCGTTGCGTTGCACGCGACATTCACGATACTCCGACGATGCAACGCGCGACTCGACGATCTACAACCGCTAATGCCCCCAATCCGGGAGTTTCTGTGTCCAGGTACTTTGGCCGAAACCGATTTATCGCTCTAATAACCGGCGTCATGCTCCTTGCAGTGGCGTGTGGTGCCGGCAGTGGCGTCGCCCCGACCCGTGATCCGGCGTTGCCGCCGCATGTGGCCGATGTCTCAAACGGCGAGCGGTTGTTCAAGAGCGAGAGTTGTTCCGCATGTCACGCGACCGGTGATCGGAACGGGACTGGCCCCGGGATGGCGCGGATCGGCGTTACGGCGGCGACGCGAGTTCAGGGGCTTGGTGTCGACGAGTACATCGAGCAGTCGATTCGGGAGCCCGGGACGTTTGTGCTCGACGGGTTCAGCAATCTCATGCCAAAGACATTCAGTCGATTGCCGCAGGACGATGTCGACGATTTGATCGCTTATTTGAAGACGCTTAATTAGCGGAACGTTACGCACACATAGCAAGATCATTGGAGTAAGGGCGAAGGGCGGGGCAAGCACCGCCCCTACAGGGTTTTCGGGACACCTGTGTTTTCACCGATGTTGAGGTTGTCGAAGTACGGGTGCGGAATCCGTTGTTTTGGCCGAGAACGTGTTGCCCCCTCTCCCCTTTGCGGGAGCAGGGGGAGGGCGGATGCCAATCCGCCCCTACGGTGCCACGCCTAAACAGGCGGGTGCAGGTTGTGGAAGTCGGTCTCCTGCTCGAAGGCGTGTCCGGCTTGAACCAGTAGTTGCTCGGACAGGTGGTGGCCGACGAATTGCAGGCTGAGGGGCAGGCCGTCAGTGTTCAAACCACAGGGGAGCGATATCGTGGGCAGCCCTGAGAAGTCCGCCGGGACGGTGAAGCGGAAGAACATCCAGGGATCTAGTTCTTCTTCGATCCCCCCGTACATCTGATTCGGCGTGACTGGATATGCGCCGGCTCCGGTGGACGGACAGGCAAGCATGTCTATTCCGCGCATCGTCACTCGGAACTCACCCACTAAAGCGGCTCGTAGAACGTTGGCGTCGGCGTAGTCCGCTGCCGACAACGCTGCTCCCCGGGTAAGCCACTCACGGAACCACGGCCCGTATTCGTCTGATCTCGAAGGAAATGTGTCGGCGTGGGCGGCTAAAGCCTCTGCCTCGCAGATCGGCTCCCATGCGGCAAGGTAATCCCGCAGGTTGGCCGGCATTTTGACAGAGACTATCTCCGCTCCCAGACTCTCCATCACACGGACGGCTTCTGCGACGGCAGGAGCGGTTTGCGGTCCGACGTCCTCGGTGGCATAACGCTCGTCGAACCCGATTCTGAGTCCTTTGACACCTGCGTTCAAGGTTCCGGTCATGTCTGGGACCGAGTTAGGAAGTGTGGTGGGGTCGTTCGGGTCCAGCCCGGCGATTGTTTGCAGCACGATTCCCGCATCGGCAGCGGAACGCGTCATCGGGCCGATGTGGTCCAGAGATTGGGCTAACGCCATCACGCCGTATCGGCTGACTCGGCCCCAAGTTGGCTTGAGCCCGACGGTCCCACATGCGGCCGACGGGAATCGGATCGAACCGCCGGTGTCACTGCCCAGCGTTCCAAACGCCAGACCGGCCGCGGCCGCGCTGCCAGATCCGCTGGACGATGCGCCAGACCAGTAGCCCTCTTTCCACGGATTTTCAGGGACGTCCAGCTTCGGGTTGTAGCCAGCCATCGCGCCTTCGGTCAGATTTAGCTTGCCGAGCAGGACCGCACCTGCGTCGTTGAATCGTTCGACGACCGTTGCATCGAAATCCGGAACGTTGTCTGCAAACACTGCGCTGCCTCCCATCGTGCGCACGCCGTCCGTGTTGCACAGGTCTTTGACCGCAATCGGGATGCCATGGAGCGGGCCGCGGTAGTTTCCTGCGGCGATCTCGTCGTCGGCTGCACGAGCCTGCGCCCGAGCACTATCGGCCATGACGGTGGCATACGCCTTCAGCTTGCCGTCCAGCCGCTCGATACGATCGAGTTGTGACTCGGTCAGTTCAACCGACGATAGTTTGCCGTCCCTGATGAGCGGGGCGAGTTCGGTAATCGTCTTGTAGTGAAGGTCGTCGGTCATATGTCACCGCTAGAACTACGTTGTGTCGTTAGCGGTCACACCGGCGGGTGCATGTTGTGGAAATCGGTGGCCTGCTCAAAGGCGTGACCGGCTTGAATCAGTAGCTGTTCGGACAGGTGGTGGCCGACGAACTGGAGGCTGAGGGGCAGTTTTTTGCTGTTCAGACCGGACGGTAGCGAGATAGTCGGCAACCCTGCGTAGTCCGTCGGCGCGGTGAAGCGTGACTGCCACGGGACCCGGCTCGGCGGGATCGGTCCGTATAGCTCTTCGTACGTTATCGGGTAGGGAGTGCGATGGGTGGACGGGCAGGCCAGAAGGTCAATACCGCGCATCGTGACCCTGAGATCGCCGACGCATGCCGCCCTCAGCACATTGGCGTCGGCGTACTCGGCAGCGGTGTGTGCCGCCCCGTTCGTAAGCCAGCCACGGAACCAGGGTCCGTATTCATCGGCGCGTGACGGAAAGGTCGCTGCATGGGCCGATGCAGCTTCGGACGAGCAGATCACGGGCCACGCTTCCAGGTACTCCCGAAGGCGCTCCGGCATCTTGACCGGGACGATCTCTGCGCCGAGACCCTCCATCACCCTGACGCCCTCAAGCACGGAAGCCGCTATCTCAGGTTCAAGGTCTTCAGAGGCATAGGCTTCGTCGAAGCCGATTTTGACGCCTTTAACTCCGGCGCCCAGCGTTCCGGTCATGTCCGGGACCGGTTGCGGGAGCGTAGTGGGGTCGTTGGGATCGAAACCTGCAATGACCTGCAGCATGATCCCGGCATCAGCAGAAGAACGTGTAAGTGGGCCGACGTGGTCGAGTGACTCGGCAAGGTTCATCACGCCGTAACGACTGACTCGGCCCCATGTGGGTTTCAGTCCGACCGTCCCACATGCCGCCGCCGGATACCGAATGGAGCCGCCGGTGTCGCTACCAAGTGTGCCGTACGCCAGCCCGGCCGCCGTTGCTGCACCTGATCCGCTTGACGACTGGCCGGCCCAGTGGCTGTCCACCCACGGATTTTCGGGAATATCCAACTTCGGGTTGTAGCCGCCCATCGCACCCTCGGTGAGATTGAGCTTGCCGAGCATTACAGCTCCGGCATCGTTCAGGCGAGCGACCGCCGTGGAGTCGAAATCCGGGACGTTGTCGGCGAATACCGCGCTCCCGCCCATCGTCCGCACTCCGGTGGTGAAGCACAGGTCTTTGACCGCTATTGGAATGCCGTGCAGCGGGCCGCGATAGCTTCCTGCGGCGATTTCGGCGTCGGCAGTGCGTGCCTGTTCCCGAGCGCTGTCGGCCATGACCGTGGCGTACGACTTCAGGTGACCATCAAGCTGATCGATACGCGCCAGTTGCGATTCGGTAAGTTCGACCGATGAGAGTTTGCCGTCCCGGACGAGAGGCCCAAGTTCGGCGATGGTCTTGTAGTGGAGTTCGTCTGTCACTTGTTGCTCCTGGTTGACGATTGGTTCTGCTTGAAACTACGGGGGAGGGATAGCGTCACGTCAGTGTCCTGAGGCTCTCGCCAGCGCCCGCGGCTGTAATGGGGGCCGGGTAGTACATAGGCGTGATCCCACGAGCAGCTTCTCCCTCACCCTAACCCTCTCCCGCTGGGAGAGGGAATAGCGATCTCGTTAGCGTCCTGAGGCTCTCGAAGGACCGGGTCGTACGAAAACGCTATATGTACGAGCAACTTCTCCCTCACCCTTCCTCGGAAGGGCAGGCTCCCAGCCCTCTCCCGCTGGGAGAGGGGATCGTTGTTAAACAGGCGGATGCAGGTTGTGGAAGTCGGTTGCTCCCTCGAAGGCGTGTCCAGCTTGCACCAGTAGTTGTTCCGACAGGTGGTGGCCTACGAACTGGAGGCTGAGGGGGAGTCCTTCGCCGTTCAGACCGCAGGGGAGCGAGATGGTCGGCAACCCGGCGTAGTCGGAAGGTACGGTGAAACGGGACGTCCACGGATTGCGATCCGGTGACGGCGGTCCGTACAGCTCTTCGGGCGTCACCGGGTAGGCGGCACGAGCGGTTGATGGCCCGGCCAGGAGGTCGATTCCGCCCATGGTCAGTCGAAGTTCGCCGACGCATGCAGCTCGGAGCAGGTCTGCCTGTGCGTACTCGGCAGCGGTATACGAAGCGCCGTCGGTGAGCCACTGGCGGAAAAATGGGCCGTACTCGACTGATCGTGACGGGAACGTAGCTTCGTGGGCGTGCGCAGCCTCTGCCGAGCATATGATCGGCCAGGCGCTCATGTATTCCCGAAGTCGTGCCGGCATCTTCACAGGGACGATCTCTGCGCCAAGACTCTCCATCACCTTCACCCCGGCGATAACGGCCTCAGCGAAATCAGGCTCCATGTCTTCACTGGCGTAGTTCTCATCGAAACCGATTTTCAGGCCTTTGACGCCGTTACTTAGAGTGGCAGTCAGGTCCGGGACCACTTGCGGCAGCGTTGTGGGATCGTTTGGATCATGCCCGGCGATGGCTTGCAGTACGTAACCGGCGTCAGCTGCGGATCGTGTGAGCGGGCCGACGTGGTCGAGCGATTCGGCAAGGTTCATCACGCCGTAACGACTGACCCGGCCCCAGGTTGGCTTGAGGCCGACGGTCCCGCAAACCGCAGCTGGATGTCGAATCGATCCGCCGGTATCGCTGCCAAGAGTTCCAAAGGCCAGCCCGGCCGCGGTCGCGCTGCCGGATCCGCTGGACGATGCGCCAGACCAGTAGCTTTCTTTCCACGGGTTCTCCGGGATGTCCAGCTTCGGGTTGTAGCCGCCCATAGCGCCTTCGGTGAGGTTGAGCTTTCCGAGCATCACCGCTCCGGCGTCGTTGAATCGTGCGACGACCGTGGAGTCGAAGTCAGGGACGTTGTCGGCAAATACGGCGCTTCCGCCCATCGTGCGCACGCCATCGGTGGCGCACAGGTCTTTGACGGCGACAGGGATACCGTGAAGCGGGCCACGGTAGTTTCCGGACGCTATCTCTGCGTCGGCGGCACGTGCCTGTTCCCGCGCACTGTCAGCCATTACGGTTGCGTACGACTTCAACCGACCATCAAGCCGCTCGATACGCGCAAGTTGCGACTCGGTCAGTTCAACCGACGACAATTTGCCCTCACGAATGAGCGGGGCGAGTTCAGCGATGGTCTTGTAGTGCAGATCTTCGGCCACTTGTTACTCCTGATCGTCGATTGGGCTGCTTGTTACTAAGCGGGCGCTGCAATTAGTGCCGGGTGGGACGAACGAGAAACTTCTCCCTCACCCCAGCCCTCTCCCGCTGGGAGAGGGGGCTTAATCACGCGACGTCAGTCGGCTACTCAAACCCGGCCGGTTTCTTATCCGCCCACGGGCTTGCGTCTTCAAACGCTTTCGATGCCGCAAGCACCGTCTCTTCGTCACCCCATCGACCGACTATGTGGAGTGCTATCGGCAGACCATCGCTTGAGAAGCCTGCGGGTGCGGTGGCCGCCGGGTTTCCGCACATGTTGAATGGGTAGGTGAAGGGAGTGAAGCCCCAGAGCTTATCCGGCACCGACTGGCCGCCGATCACGTCCGGGTGCTCTCCGACCTTGAACGCCGGAGTAGCCAGTGTCGGCGTGAGCAGCAAGTCGTAGTCCTTGAAGAACTCCTGAACGTAGTGGCGGTAATACTCCAGCCGTGAGTAGGCATCCCAGAGCTGCTTTCCCGTGATCTTCTCGCCACCTTCCAGCCCATCCCTGAGATAGTCGGTAAGCAGTTCACGTTGCTCCAGTAGCTGGCCGTTTACCGAGAAGGTTTTGCAGCGCCAGATAGTCATGAGCAGGTCAAACATCGCTTCGGGCGAGTCGATCTTGAAGCCGGGTTCTTCGACAGTTGCGCCCATCGCTTCAAAAGACTGCGCTGCCTTCCCGACGACCTCACGGACTTCTGGGTCGACAGCCACTCCACCAAGATCGGGAGAGTACGCAATGCGTAGCCCCTTCACTCCGCGACCAAGCGCTGCGATGTAGTCCGGCGGGTCCTCCTGAATGGTCAGGTGCTCGGCATCCGGGTGCGGCCCTGCGAGTACCTGCAAGAGCGTCGCAGCATCGGTAACGTCTCGCGCTATCGGCCCGGCGTTGGAGTAGTTGAACCAGTGCCAGCTATCGATGCCAGCCGAGTAGCGCGGAACCCTACCCTGCGTCGCTTTAATCCCGTAGACGCCGCACAGCCCTGCAGGAATCCGAATCGAACCTGCGCCGTCGCTGCCCTGTGCGAACGGCGTAATGCCGGCCGCAACCGACGCTCCTGCACCACCGCTGGAAGCGCCGCTTGTGCGTTCGGTATTCCACGGGTTTCGGCAGGCGTCACCAAGTCGGTTTTCGTTGGTACCGATGTGGCCGTACTCAGAAGTATTCGTCTTGCCGAGGATCACTCCGCCTGCGTCCTTGATCCGCTTTACGGCAAGCGAGTCGTTGTCAGCGATACGATCCTTGTAGATGAGCGATCCGGACGTAAACCGAACGCCCTTCATCGGCTCAAGGTCCTTGATGGAGGTCGGAACGCCATGAAGCGGGCCAAGCTCATCGCCGTCCATCACAGCCTTCTCGGCAGTACGGGCGGTCTCGAGCGCCTCTTCCGGGATGACGGCCAGGTACGCGTTTAGCTGGCCGTTGAACTTGTCGACCCGGTCCAGTGCCGCCTGCGTCACCTCGACGGGCGACACCTCACGTGCCGCAATCATCTCCCGCAGTTTGTACGCAGGCGTCCAGGCAAGTTCGGTGTTGGTGTCAGGCATGGCTCTCTCCCGAATGGTTAGCGCTTGTTGGCTGCGCCATTATGGCGCGCGAAAAGCGTTAGCGGAGAGCCTTGTCTTAAGCAGCCCGTCTTTCGGGAACTACGCTCCGGCAGCGGCGGGCTGGGGAGCGTATGCAGATCGGAGGTCGGTTTCCTGGAAGATCAGCGGCTTCTCACCACGTGCATAGTCGTAGAGGGCGGCTTTAAAGATGCCCTCCATCGCCTGCACTCCACCGATTCCGATGGCGAAGACAACGATTCCGATTGGGATTCCGATGATCGGGCTGATGGCGCTGAAGATAGCCGTGACAAGGCCGACCACGAGCATGACACCGATGTAGATGATCCCAAACCCGAAGTTTGAAGTGAGCTGCCGGCCCCATGTGGCCGTGAACAGGCTCGTAGATCGCTTCATCGCCGTGATGGGATTGACGCCCTCGGTGACGAGGATCGGTATGACAAAGAACGTGATCATCGCCCAACCGGACGATAGCAAGCTTGTGCCGATCGATCCCATCATGTTTCCGCGTGAGCGGCTACGCAGGTACATCAGAATCAGCGCCACTACGGCAGCGATGATGGACCAGATGAATATCGTGTGGATGTGCTTCAACGCGTGCGACAACCCTGACATCACGTTTGGGTCGCCACCGCGCAGGCGCTCCTGAGCGGCCGAAACGAGTGCTGCGTTAAAGAAAATGACGATGAAGTAAGCAGCGAAGAAGGCCGTTCCGGCGAGGATTATGTCCACCGGCACGATCGTGCTTTCTTCGAGGCCGGTGTTCGGATTGAACCGGTTCGGCTCTTCAAGGTGATCCAGCGTACCCGTGGCGCTGGCGATGGCCATGAAAATCCCGAGGAGGATCACAACTCCAACCCCGCCCATGATCGGGAAGAAAATCAACTCTTTGTCCTTCATCAGGACGCTCCAGCTAACTTTTATGAGGTCGAATGTGTGGCCAATTGTTCTGAACATGTGCGCAGTATACCGATCAAGGCTGGAAGTTCGATTGGGCAGTGCATAGGATTTGGCAAGTCTGGAAGGGACACAACCTGTTCTGGGCTCAACCGAGGCGAAGGCGGTGCTGGCGTTTTGCCTGGCCGCAGTTAAGAGCGAATCGGAACACAGCGAAGTAACCATCGCTGGTTTGTAAATCTGCTATTTGTGATTTTTGTGATTCCGGGAGGTTTCAATGAGCAACGGACGGGTAAAGGTCGGATTCATCGGCGCGGGAACCATTTCGGCCCTGCATGAGCTTGGATACAGAGACAACACGACGGGCGAGCTTTACGCCATCGCAGACCCGGCGGACGGTGTTGCAGTTGCACGCAAAGAGCAGTGGGGTGCGCAGAAGGCGTACACCGACTACAAAGAGATGCTGGCCGACCCGAACGTCGATGCGGTTGAGATTCTGCTGCCGCATCACCTTCACCTGCCGATAACGCTTGAAGCGCTTGCCGCTGGCAAGCATGTCTCGCTACAGAAGCCGATGGCGATCTCGATGGATGAAGGGCGTGCGATTGCCGCCGCTGCGGCCGCCAGTGACAAGGTGTTTCGGGTGGTGGAGAACTATCGGACGTACGTGCCATACATGCGGGCTAAGGCGATGATCGAGGCGGGCGAGATCGGGGACGTTGTGACGATCCGGGTGATGATGGTGCGTGGCAAGGGCAAGGGCGGGATAGACACCCCGCCGGCTGCTCAAGCCTGGCGGGATGACCTTGCCCTAGGCGGTCCGGCGCAGTCGATGCTGGACTACGGCTATCACGTGACGTCGATCGTGACCTATTTCCTGGGTGAGATTGACAAGGTCCACGCTATGGCAGACCTGGACGGCCCCGGCGGGTTCACAGGCATCCCGTCGGTAATTTCGTGGCGACACACGAGCGGCCAATATGGCAACTGGAACATGGTTACGGCGCCAGACATGATGGTGCGAACGAAGTACTACCCGCTGGACGAGTGGATCGAGATCACGGGCACCCGAGGGATCATCTGGATCAACAGGTGCACGGGCGACATGCTTGGAAAGCCGCCGATAGAGATGTATCGGGACGGCGAGATGCGGGCCTACAGCGATATGGAGACGGACTGGGGCGACAGCTTCCGCCTCGCCGCACACGCCTTCACAGGTGCGATAGTGAACGGCACACAGCCAGAGATGGACGGAGAAGAGGCTGTACACGCCCTGGCGTTCGCACTGGGCGCAATCAAGAGCGCATCAGAGGGCGCAGAGGTCAAGCTGACGGAGATTTAGGGAGGATCAGATTGGTCAGATGGGAGAGTGAGCGGTATGCCTGATAAACGGACGACATCACGACGCCCATGGGAGCGTGACGAGTTATTACTCGCGCTGAGTTTGTACTTCCAGACAAGATTCGGTCGACTACATCGCACCAATCCCGATATTGTCGAACTCGCTACGACGCTTGGCAGGACACCTAGCGCTGTAGCTATGAAAGCTTCTAACTTCGCAAGTTTGGATCCGCGTCTCGCTGCAAGAGGAGTTGTCGGGCTTCAAGGTGCAAGCCGGGCTGATCGAGCAATCTGGGCCGAGGCGCGTCCAAATATGACGTGGCTCGCTGTGGAGTCGGAATTGGCCCAAGCACGGATCACCAGACTCAACGATCAACAGAAACCGCGTTCCACACCAACGGGTCCGACCGAGACCCAGGTCGTTAGAAACGAACGTCGAGTTCAGTCGTTTTTTAGAGCAGCGGTACTTGCCACATACGACGACAAGTGTGCCGTTACCGGCATGTCCGTACCGGCCCTATTGAACGCCAGTCACATCATTCCATGGAGCATTGATGAGGAACGTAGGGCCGACCCAAGCAACGGAATAGCTCTAAATGTTCTTCACGATCGTGCCTTTGATCGAGGATTCATTACTTTCGATCAATCGCTCAAGCTAATCGTGTCGTCCGCACTTCGTAATAGTTCGGCCACAAATTTCCAGCAGTCATCGCTTCTCGACTATGAAGGCTCCCAATTGAGCATTCCGGATCGGAACCCTCCCGATGAGGAAGCCCTTCGCTATCACCGAGAAACGGTGTTCATCGAGTAGCGCGGGTAAGTCGTATCACCCCCACCAGCCCCTAAAACACGTCCTTGTTGGCGAGCAGCGCCTCTACCTCTGCCTCTGTGTAGCCCGCCTCTCGCAGGATCTCGTCCCTGTGCTCTCCGAAGGCTGGGGCTCCCCTGGTGATCTCTAGTGGGGATTCGCTCATGTTTGAAAGCGGGCCGGGGCCTCGGGTGTTCCCTGCGGTTGTGTGCGGCGTCTCTACGACCATTCCGTTTGCCAGCGCCTGCTCGTCGTAGACCATCTCTTCGATGAAGCGCATGGGGCCGCATGGCACTCCAACCGCTGTGAGGATCTCCATCCATTCATCGGTGGTCTTTTCGGCGAACAGCTTTCTGTACGTCATGATCAGGTTCTCGGCGAACACCGTAGACTCCGGGGCCTCCCGGTTGTATCCGGTATCGAACCTGATGTCGTGGACGCCCAGCGCTTTCGCCATTTTCTCGCGCAGCGGATTGCTGAGACAGCCGATCGAGATCACCCAGTCGCTGGTCTCATAAGGCTGGTAGTAGGCCGCAAACTCAGGGTTGTACCGATGGTCGCGGTACGTGGCGTAGATCTGGCTGAACTCCACACCCGCTTCTTTCAAGACAGGCAGGTCCTCGTCTCGCCACACCTGGCGAGGCGTCGGGAAGTCGTCCAGTTGCGTCAGGCTGCTCTGCTGCATTCGTAGCGAGTTCTGCAGGAGAGAGTTCTCGATCTTCTGGCCCTTGCCGGTCTTCTCCCGGTAGTAGAGCGCCGCCGAGACCGACATCATGATTGCGTATCCGGTTGCCATGTCGGACACTGGAGACACGTTGACCGCCCGCGGTAGTCCGTCCACATCGTGGCCTTCGGACGTCATCATCCCTGTGACCGCCTGCACGATCACGTCGTAGCCGGGAAGTTCCTTGTTCGGTCCCATCCGACCGTACGCCGTGACCTCGCAATGGATGATCTTTGGATTGATGGCCGACAGCGTTTCGTAGTCGATCCCAAGCTTGGCCGGGACATCTGGCCGATGGTTGAGCACGATCACGTCGGCGTCCTCCACCATCTTGTGGACGACGCTCTTGCCGCCCGGTTTGGTGAGGTCCACCCGGATACTGCGCTTGCCACGGTTCACTGCTATGAAGCCACGGCTTTCGTTCGGCCCTCCGGCCAGTCCGGGCGATGTCGAACGCCAGGGATCGCCCCACGGCGGCTCGACCTTGATCACGTCCGCTCCAAAGTCGGCCAGGAGCATTCCGCCGACGGGGCCGGCGATGATTTCCGTGAACTCGATGACGCGCACGCCCTCCAGGGGACCGGGCATCTACTGCTCCTTCTGTTGGATCGCCACGATTGCTCAGGCGTTGGGACTGACGAGTCCTGACACAGCACCGGACTCTATCAGGGTTTTGACTTCGGAATCGCTGTATCCAAGCTCGGACAGCACTTCAAGGCTGTGCTCGCCCAGTCGTGGCGATGGGATCACGGCTTCGGTCGGCGATTCGCTCATCTTGAAGATCGGCCCGGCGGTGCGCACCGTTCCTGCTAACTGGTGCTCCTGTTCGACAATTAAGCCTTTTGCGATGGCTTGCTCGTCGAACACCATCTCTTCCACGAACTTCAGTGGCGCTACGGGCACGCCCGCACGCTCAAGCAGGTCTATCCAGTGCTCTGCAGGCTTCTCAAGAAGCATGCGCTCTACTTTCAGCACGATCTGGCGATCCGACTCCAACGCTTCTTCGGTCTGCTGGTCGTAGCCCGGGCTGAAGCGTGGATCGTCCAGCCCCATTGCGTCCGCCATCTTCTTCTTCAACGGCTCGCTCAGGCAGCCGACCGCTATCACCCAGTCCTGTGTCTGAAAGGTCCGGTAGTAGGGCCGATACGCCGGGGATCGATCGTTCTGCTGGTAGAGAGCGTTCACGTCCTCGTAAGGCAACCCGGCCTCACGCACCGCGGGTAGGTCTTCGCTGACCATCCGTGATTGGGCGGACGGGCTGGACGGGACGTAGGTGAGTGGGAGTGTCTGGATGTAGAGGGCGTTGGACAGCAGCGATGTCTCGATCTTCTGCCCTTTTCCGGTGCGTTCACGATGGAATAGTCCCGCCAGGACGCCCTGAGACACTGCGTATCCGGTTGCAAAATCGATCGGGGGAGTGCCCCGGATCACGCGTGGAACGCCGTTGTCGATGGTCCCGTTCGTCGCCATCAGGCCGGTGCGTGCCTGCATGATGATGTCGTACCCGGGCTTGGCGCTTTCGGGTCCTGCACGACCAAACGCCGTGATCTCGCAGTAGACCAGGTCTGGCTTGATCTTCGATAGCGTTTCGTAATCGATACCGAGTTTGGCTGGCACGTCGGGCCGATGGTTGGTGATCACCACATCTGACTCGCTCACAAGTCGATGCACCACCTTCACGCCCTCGGGCTTCGTGAGATCGAGCCTGATGCTTCTTTTGCCGCGGTTCACGGCTATGAAGCCACGGGTTTCTTTGGCCTCAGGAGGCCCCACGCGTGTCGGTGAGCCGCGCCACGGGTCGCCCCATGGCGGCTCGACCTTGATTACGTCCGCGCCGAGGTCTGAGAGCAGCACGCCGCCCACCGGTCCGGCGATTATTTCCGAGAATTCAACGACCTTGATGCCGTCAAGCGGACCGGCCATATGTCACCTGCCTTTGCCCCTGATAGCTGTGAGAGAAGGCGCAGTGTACGCCCGAAGAGTCGCAGCGTTTCACCTATCCGGTTTTCGCAGACCCTGCTTCGTGGAACGCCTCAATTTCGGCTTCCGTATACCCGGCCTCGGCAAGCACCTCACGTGTGTGCTCCCCTCTTGCGGGAGATATGCGCACGACCTCGGGCTTGGTCTCTGACCATTTCGAGAGAGGTCCAGCGAACCGCACTCGGCCGCCAACGGGGTGCTGCTGCTCCATGATCATCCCGGTCGCCTTGGACTGTGGGTGGTCGATCATCTCTTCGACGTAGAGCAGTGGCGCTGCCGGGACACCCGCCGCTGTGAGGATCTCCAGCCACTCGGCGGCGGGCTTCTCCTTGATCATCGCTTCGATCTTGCGGGCGAGTTCAATTGCGAACTCGATCGACTCTTCAGCGGACGGGTCGTAGCCCTCGTCGAACCTGATGTCGTGGATACCCAGGCAGTCGGCCGCCTTCTTCCTGAGCGGCTCGCTGAGACAGCCAAGTGTGATCACCTGGTCCGCCGTCTGGTACGAGCGGTAGTAGATGAATGCGGCAAACGGGATCGGACGACGCTCGCGGTAAACGGCGTCGATCTCCTGATAGGTCAGACCGGCCTCCCGTAGAAGAGGGAGCTCGTTCTCAACAAAGTCGAACGATGGCGATGGTGCGTTCTCAACCTGCGTGAGCGAAAGGCCCTGGATGGTGAGGGCGTTTGCGAACAACGATGTCTCGATCTTCTGGCCCTGCCCCGTCCGTTCACGATGGAACAGCGCGGCGCAAACCGACTGGACCACC
>Ga0114999_10006058_pt1 | contig 14058 bp, 7 predicted proteins | sample ArcticOcean_MG_C_3_FD_89820 | JGI IMG/M metagenome (GOLD analysis project Ga0114999, IMG submission 89820) | Marine microbial communities from western Arctic Ocean - ArcticOcean_MG_CB8_126 | ecosystem: Environmental > Aquatic > Marine > Oceanic | place: Arctic Ocean: Canada Basin | collected...
ATGGTGCTGCGGGTGTTCTTGCCAATGTGGATCATCTTGGTGCCGGTGTCGGCCTGCTGTTTGAGGGCCGTAAGGGCGACGGAGTAGAACTCGCCCACGGAGTCGTCACCCTGCAGGATGCAGCTGGGGTATTTCCAGGTGATCGCCGAACCGGTCTCTACCTGAGTCCACGAAATCTTGGAGGCGCGGCCGCGGCAAGCGCCGCGTTTGGTCACGAAGTTGTAGATGCCGCCCACGCCTTCGGCGTTGCCGGGGTACCAGTTCTGAATCGTCGAGTACTTGATCTGCGCATTGTCGAGGGCAACGAGCTCGACAACGGCGGCGTGCAGTTGATTCTCGTCCCGCATCGGCGCGGTGCAGCCTTCGAGATAGCTGACGTAGCTGTCGTCATCGGCGATGATTAGCGTGCGCTCGAATTGCCCGGTCTTGGCGGCGTTGATGCGGAAGTAGGTCGACAACTCCATCGGGCAGCGAACACCCTTGGGAATGTAGACGAAGGAGCCGTCGGTGAAGACGGCTGAGTTGAGGGCGGCGAAGAAGTTGTCGTTTACCGGGACCACCGAGCCGATGTACTTCTGAACCAGCTCCGGGTGCTCCTTTACCGCGTCGCTGAATGAGCAGAAAATGATTCCGAGTTCGCCGAGCTTCTCTTTGAAGGTCGTCGCCACGGAGACGCTGTCGAAGACGGCGTCGACAGCGACGCCGGCGAGCATCATCTGCTCCTCTAGCGGGATGCCGAGTTTGGCGTACGTCTTCAGCAGTTCGGGATCGACCTCATCAAGACTCTTGGGCCCCTCCGCCGTCTTCGGCGCCGAATAGTAGATGATGTCCTGGTAGTCGATACTGGGGTAGTCGACCATGGCCCAGCGCTCGCTCTGCTTGCGCTTGGTGGGATCCTCCATTTTCAGCCAGTTGCGGTAGGCCTTCAGACGCCAGTCGAGCAGCCATTGCGGCTCCTCCTTTTTGGCTGATATGAAGGCGATCGTTCCCTCGTCAAGACCGGGAGGAGCGGAGTCGGCCTCGATATCGGTGACGAAACCGTGCTGGTATTCGCGCTCGCTAAGCTCTTCGAGAATCTGCGTATCACTCATTATCTTCTGCCCTTTAGCTGAGTTTCTACCGACAATGTATGAATCTTGAAAAAAATGTCAAGATTCACCCGGAAGCACCGTCTCGGCCACCGACCAGGAAAACCAGCGTATCGACTATGCGCTGAGTAACGCGGTTCGCTGAGTCACGCGGGTCAGGTCAGGCGAGCTGCCTACGTCGGATGAGATATTGGGACAAAGCCTGGTCAAACGGAGTGGCGGTATCGAGAAGCGCATAGTCTATCCCGGCATCACCGCATCCGTAGGTGTATTTCCGCAGCAGTTCGTCCATCAATCGCCGGTACTCATCCTGTACATGCCAGGGCTGAGTCTGTAGCTGATCGTCGCGGCTTTCCAAATCGTAGAAACGCGTTTCGGCGCGACTCTCAAACTCCAGATCGCGTTCCCGTGGGTCCAGGATCTGCAGGGCAAGTACCTCGTGACCGCGGTGGCGAAAATGGCGTAAACCGTTGAGGACCTCATCGCCGTCATCGAGCAGATCGGAGAGCACGATGACGAGCCCTCGTCGCGACAGGCGTTCGGCGAGCTCATGGAAAGTAGGCGCCATCCGGGTACCTTCTTGTGGTTGAAATCGACCGATCTCTTTGAGCAGGACATGCAGGTGGCTCTGCACCGAACGGGGAGGCACGTAGGTAAGAGCGCGATCCCGAAAAACCATCAGGCCGACGGCGTCCCGCTGTCGCAGCATCAGGTAGGCGAGGGCTGAGGCCAAACAGCAGGCGTAGCGGAATTTCGTCATGGAGCCGCCCTCCTGAAATCCCATGGAGCCGCTGGCATCCAGCAACAAATAGGATTTGAGATTGGTCTCCTCCTCGTAGCGCTTGACGTAGAGGCGGTCCGTCTTAGCCAGGGCCTTCCAGTCCACGTGGCGCAAGGGGTCGCCCTGCATGTAGGGACGGTGCTCGGAGAATTCGACGGAAAAGCCGTGGTACGGACTGCGATGCAGGCCGGTGATGAAGCCCTCGACGACGAGGCGGGCGATGACATCGAGGCGACCGATTTTCGAGACCACCTCCGGCTCGAGAAAACCAGGGCGCTCTTCAGGAGGCATCAGCTATGCTCTCGAGCAGCCGATTGACGATGGTCACCGATGAAGCGCTCTCGGCTTCTGCCTGGAAATTGACGACGATGCGATGTCGCAACACCGGCAACGCGACAGCCCGAATGTCCTGCGCGGATACGGCGTGGCGTCCATGTAGGATGGCTCGCGCCTTGCCGGCCAGGGCGAGGTACTGGGAGGCGCGCGGCCCGGCGCCCCAGTTGACCAACTCTTTGACATAGTCGGGGGCAAGGGCGTCGGTGGGACGGGTGCTGCGCACCAGGCGTACGGCGTATTGAATGAGGTGGTCGGCGATCGGCACACGGCGCACGAGTTTTTGCAACGCTACGATTTGCTCACCGGTGACGATGGTCGAGGTCGGTGACGAAGCGTCCGCCGTCGTCGTCCGCACGATCTCCTCTTCCTCCTGTGAAGTGGGATAATCAATCCACAGACTGAAAATGAATCGATCGAGCTGCGCCTCGGGCAGGGGATAGGTGCCTTCCTGTTCGATCGGGTTCTGGGTGGCGAGAACAAAAAACGGTTCGCCCAGAAGCATCGTGTTGCCACCGGCCGTTACCGCATGCTCCTGCATGGCCTCAAGCAAGGCGGCCTGGGTCTTGGGTGGCGTTCGATTGATCTCGTCGGCGAGAATGACATTGGCGAAGATCGGCCCCTTGAGAAAACGGAAGACTTTGCGCCCTGACTCCTGGTCTTCTTCAAGAATTTCCGTACCGGTGATATCGGAGGGCATAAGGTCCGGCGTAAACTGGATGCGCCCGAACGACAGATCCATCGACTGTGCAAGAGTGCGGATGAGCAAGGTTTTGGCCAACCCAGGCACACCCACCAGCAGGCAGTGCCCCCCGGCCAGCAGTCCAATAAACAGCTGCTCGACGACTTCTCGCTGGCCGATAATGGCGCGACCGATTTCCGCATAGATCCGGTCCCTGAGGTCGCCCAACTCGGCGACCGATTCCACGTCTGCTCGGGTGTCTACCTTTGTATCTTTGTCCGTTTGGGTCACGTCTTGCGCTCTTTCTTTTTGGCGGCCGGGAACAGGATGTTATTCAGAATCAGCCGGTAACCGGGTGAATTGGGATGTAACGCCAGCCTGGTGGGCTGGTCGCCGACATGGTGTTGGTGATCCTCGGGGTCATGGCCACCGTAGAACGTGAAGCTCCCTTTGCCAACCCCTCCGTGTATGTACTTGACCTCCTCCTCGCCCTCCACGTCAGCCAAAATGATGACCGAATTCTTGATCATCGAACGCTTGAACCCGCTCGTTTGTCCGAGGAAGCCGTTGATGACATTGGTGTGGCATTGGGTCAGCATCGCGGGCACCGGATCATACTTGGCTGAGAACTCGAACAGGGTGAAGTAGTCGGCCTCTGCCGTGCGTACCCGTCGCATATCCTGGGGTGTCGTGTCGATGTCCGAGTGTTCGTACACGAGGGGATCGGTCTCCAATGTGAAACTCTCAAAGGCGACTGTCTTGCTGTAATCCAATTTTTGCTGTGCTTGAGGGTCGAGCGGGTCGCCATCGAAGACCCTGGCCACAATATCGATGCCCTCTGCAGCGAGTGCGATATCGAACGTATCCGTCGCCGAGCACATCGCGAACAAAAAACCGCCGCGCACAATGTATGCGTAGAGTTCGCGGGCGATCGCCTTCTTTTCCTCTGATACCTTGGCAAATCCGAGCCGGCGGGCGATGGCTTCGTATAGACTCTGTTGCTCCCGGTACCATTTTTCTGCATGAAAATTCCGGTAGAATTTTCCGTACTGGCCAGTGAAATCTTCGTGGTGTAGATGTACCCAATCATAGTCGGCGAGTTTGCCGGCAAGAACGTCTTCATCCCAGAGCTCGTCGTAGTCGATCTGGGCGTACTCCATGGCCATGGTCACGGCGTCATCCCACGGCTGAGAATTGGGTGGCGTATAGACGCCCACCTTCGGCGCCTTTTCCAGGCGCACGACCTCCATGTTCGAGCCGTCGATCTGGGCGTACATCAACGCCGCCGCCGATTCTGATATGCGTTCGTAGGTGACGCCGCGCAGCTGCGACTCTTCGGCGATGAGGCTATGATCCTCTACCATAAACGAACCGCCGCGAAAATTGAGCAGCCACTCGACGGGTACATCCCGTTCCAGGGCCCAGTAGGCCAGACCGTAGGCCTTGAGGTGGTCGTTCTGCACGAGGTCCATCGGGATGAGCAGACGCGTGCCGGATGCGGGCGCGACGACCGCTCCCAGGACGATGATGACGAACAGACAACGGGTGGCTCGGTTCATCCCTCACCGTCTCTTTCAATGGGACGCAGCGTCTGCCGCAGCCGCTGGACATGGAGTCGGATCCGTGGAACGGTCGGGTCAGCGGGGAATTGTAGGAGCGCCATCTCGTAGGCTTTGAGTGCCTCAGCGGCACGCCCACTCTTTTCCAGCGTACGTGCACGGCCCAAATGCGCCCGCAACACCAGCCGTCCACCGGGAAACGAGGCGAGCATCTGGGTGTAGATACCAAGCGCTTCGCCGGGCGCTTCGCGTTCTCGCAGCTGCGCCCGCAGCCACAAGCTGCGCTCGCTCAATTCCGCCGAAGCATTGGCTGACAGCCAGCTCCACGCCGCCGCCGCCTCTTTGCTTCGTTGTCGCTCAAGCAATTGAGCCCGAGCCAACATCGACAGCGCCGCGTGTTCCGACTGGTGAGTCTCGATTAATAATAGCAGTTGTAAGCTGTCGTTGGCGAGATCGCTGCCTGGATCTGCCCGCAGGAGCGAGTCGAGCAGGCCAATCGCTGCGGGAAAGTCGCCGCGATAGTACGCCAGTTGCGCGAGATCGAAGCGGATGCTGGTATCATCCGGCGTGCGCTCTCGGAGTTCTCGAAGGCGCAGCGCGTAGGCATCCAGATCGTCCAACCGCAGCGCGCATTCGGCCCGCATGGCCAGGGCGGGATTCAGCCAGCTGTCACTGTGGTACCTATCAAAGAGTTGAGTCAGGGTGGCTGACGCCGCCTGCAAATCGTTCTTGTCTAGCTGTAGCTGAGCTGCGCGGAACAGTGCCTGCGCCTGTGTCCGCTCTCCCCCGGCCCCCTGCGCAACGGACAAGAAAGCGGTCTCCGCAAGGTCGGCTTGTCCCAGAGAAGCCAACAGTTCGCCCCGTTTCAACTGGGCCAGGGCTCGCTCCGGCTGAGCATCAGGGTAGCGCTCCAATAGTAGGGTGTGGGTGACCAGGGCCTCTCTCTGGAAGCCCCTGGCCTCGGCCAACAAGGCCAGCTGGAGGATGGCCGTTGGCGCCCCCGGCAGATCACGGATTATCTCGATCAGAGCAAGTGCCATCTCAGGACGTCCCCCCTCAATGGCGATCGCCGCTGCCAGGTGCGATGCCGAGACCGCATCCAGGCCAGTCGTTTTGTCCTCACCAGCGACGCTGCCACGTGCAGCCTGCTCCAGACTCTGCAGCAACCGTGTCGAGGCCGCGGTGTTCGGGTTGCTGACCATCGACCGCAGGTAGCCCTCGACGATAGGGCGATGCCTGGGTTTGGCCTTAAGGTGTTCGAACATCGACTGAATCCCGGCTTCGTAGTGCCCGCCAACCATGTGCAGCTGAGCAATATCCCAGTCGAGAACGCCCGCTTGATCTATCTGTGCGCGCCCCTCAAGGAGAATTTTGAGGGCTTTCTCATCCGTGCCCGCGCGCCGGCAGCGGTTGCTGACCGTGCGAATTAGATCCTCCCGACCGGGGACCTGCCGTAGCAACCGCTGCCAGGTCTCCACGGCTTGGTCGAGGTCCCGCTGATCGGCGTATAGCTGGCCCAACTCCAAGTACAGGCGTTCGTCCCGCGGATGTACCTGCAGCCATTGCTCCATCAGCTCAGCAGCCTGCAGCTGTTTGCCTTCCTGGCGCAAACGCGCAAGCTCCATTCTTAGCTCGGTAGTCTCAGCCGTGGTCGCGGCCGTTTCGTTGGCTGCACCAACGAGGCTAAACAGGGCGACGAGTGCGACCAGTTGCAAGAGCAAGGCTTGAGAGTTCACCGCGATGACGATCCTTTCGCCGCCGGCATGCTCTCCTGAGCAACGTCCTTGTAGACGAGCTCGTAGTAGCGGCGGATACCCTCCCAGTACTCATGTGGATAGTCGCCAGCGAGAGCCCGTTTCATAGCTTCTCGCAGCTCATCGGGCGCTTGGCCCAGATCGGTCGGCAACCGCACACCGGCGAGGGCAGAGAACTCCGCTCCCGACTCGGCCATCCTCTCCTGCTTGAAACCGCGCGTGTTAATAGAGCGACTGGCATCGAGCATGCGCTGAAGAATGCGCTGTTGTGATTGCGCCAGGCGAGGACTCGGGTTGCTTCGCTTCATCTCCTTGAGCGCGGCGTCCATCTCCTTGTCGATCTCGGCCAGTTGACGCTGGGTACCTTGATGCCCCCGAAGGCCACGCTCGAGTTCGGCCAGCGCCTGCTGAATCTGCCGCTGTTCCCGCGCCAGGCGACTCATTTGAGCGCGCCAGTCCTGTCCCGCACGCCCCTCGCGCCCCAGCTGCGTACCCTGTCCAAGGGACTCTTGCGTGGCCTGGTTCAAGGCGGCCTGCTGTTCGGACATGCCCATCATCTTTTCCATGGCCTCACCGAAACCGGAGGGGCTGCGCGACTTGCGGATGCTATCAGCGCTCTCCCGTAACAGCATGGCGGCTTCATTCATATTCTCGAGCGCATCCTGTTGGCGGGGGGTTGAGCGCGCGGCATTGCCGTCGCTCAACGAGGCGATAGCCTCCTGCATGTTTTTCAGTCCGTGGCCCAGGGTCGTCGACAGGCCAAGGTTGAGGTTAACGGTCTTCTGGCCGATTTCAGCCAGTTGATCGATCAATAAACCGGTTCCGTTTAACAGCGCGAATTGCTCGTCTGCCAACTGCGCCAAGGCTGCTGCCGACCGTTTCTGCTGCTTCGTCCGGTCGCACAGGTCCTCCTGGCCAACGGACAGTTCCACCAGAGATTCAGTGGCTTCCTTCAGGGCACGCAACAGATCCTGTTTTTGAGCGGCGGTGAATTCTTGTTGGATCTGTTCGAGCCCAGCGGCCAGGATGCCAAGCTCCTCCTCCAGGTTCTCGCCGAGCTGTTTGGCCTCAGCCTGTTGCTGCGGTGATCTGAGTTGCGCGGCGAGTTCCTTCATGCGTCCTGAGAGGCGGTTTTCCAGCATGCTCTGGGCTTCATCCTCCAGGGCGTTCGCCGTCTCTTCCCCGTAAGGTCGGGCATCCTCGGCCAGCTTGCTGAGCTGCTGCTGCAGGGTCTGAGCGTCTTCGCTCAGACCAGCTTCCTGTCTTTGCAAGTTCGTGTTTGCCTGTTCTGGCGGCTTCTTCATTTCCTCATCGATACGTTGCTGCCGCGACAGCAGGTCCTTGGCTTGCTCTACGGCCGCTTCCAGTCGTTGTTCCACGGCGACTTGGCGCAACAGCGCCAGGGTGCGGTCGAGTTGCTGCTGGAATGCTTCATGGTCCGCGGCGAAATCGGCGAGCGCCTTGGCCATTTCCTGCGGTTCGGCGCTGTCCATCGCCTCCTGCAACGACCGCAGAGCTTGCTGCAGCTGCGGTGATGTGACTGCCTGCATCAACTCACGGATCTGTTCCAGCTTGTCGAGGACCTCGCTGGATGCCAGGCCATTCTCCTGCATGGCCTGCATCGTCTTCTCCATCTGCTGTGCAACTTCCGAGACGGCGGCGGCACGCTGCTGTTGCTGCTCGATGGTCGCTTCAAGCTCTTTGTGCTGCTGCCAGGTCAGTTCCTCTTTCTTGAGCAGGTCGCGTCTGATCTCTTCAATGAACTCCGCTGTGTCCTCGTCACCCGCGGCTAACTCCTCCAGCGCCTCGATCTCATCGCTCTGCGTCTGCGAGAGCTCGGTCATCAATTCATACAGGGACGGGTAGCGAAAAGCAAAGTCACGACTGCGCCCCTTCTTGGCTCCAGAGACCTGGTCGTTGTCGCTCACTTCGAAGAAGTAATGGATCAGATCCTCGGGCAGTAGGTCGACCCCGTTCAGATCCCAGGCGTAGACAACGGCCAGTTCGCGGCTGCCACCCTTACTCAAAATGATGCGGCTTTCATCACCGTCATTAACGCGGTACACGAGCTCTACCTCTCCCAGGCCGAAGTCGTCCTGGGCTTCGATGCCCAGCAGAACCTGAAGGTCTTCGGGCAGGTCCGCGTCGCGCCCCGGTTCTGTCACGGCGATACGTGGGGCCTCGTCAAAAAGCGGCCTGATGTCGTAGCGGATCGGATCGCGATTGCCAATCCCCTGCAGGTCAGTGAGTTCGACATGGTACTGGCTGCCGCTTACCAGCGGTGCGGCCTCCATTGCCTGCGCTTGAGCGCTGCCAGGCGCACCGATGTACCAAGCGAGGCCAGCCCGTTGGTCCGTGGTCCGGGTGGGTAGCCGCAGGCTGTCATCGATGACGACGGCCGCCGAGCGCAGCGGTTTACTGGAGACGATTTCAAGCTCCACACGGGTGCCGATGATCCCCCGCACATCACCGCTGACATCATCGATCCGACTGGCCAGGCCGGTATAGGGTGGAAAATCGTATCGCACCAGCAGCCGTTGCACTACCGGAGGTTCCAAAACGCTGATATGTGCCGTCGCACTGGCGCCGTCGCCGGCCTCGATCATATAGCTTAGCGGTCGGCGCACGCCAGCAAATACGTGGCGCAGCGAATCGACCTCTGCAGCCCCATTGGTGCCGGGCTCGTCGAGCAAAATCTCCTCGAATTCCCACGGCGCCTTGAGACTCGCACGATGCAGAACTCGGACGCTGGGGGGCACCTCACCACTCACCCGGAAGTGAATGACGGCGTCATCTCCTTTGACGATCTCCAAGTCACCGGACAGCAACGTGACCGACGTGTCCGGCAATCGCCGGTACATCACGGACGGGTGCAGGCAACGCTCGAACGCCGGAATCATTTCATCGGAGAGCAACACACACAGCACCAGGCAAGCCGACATGGTTAACGCCAATTGTCGCAAGCCAGCGCGCAGCCGGCCGTCATCAACAACCTCGCGGGGTTCGGTGCCGGCCGCTTGGAGGGCGGCAGAGGTTGCCGTCGCACTCATCAGCTCGCGCGAGTGGAGACCGTCCGCTCGGTTGGGCACGAGGAGTTCGAGCGTGGTTATGAGCCGTTGTCGAAAGTCAGGGCAGCGGTGCTCAGCGAACAGGGCGATGTCGTGCAGAGATCGTTTTCCGCGCAGCTGTCGCACCATGTCGGCGATAAAAACGGCGAGGACGGATCCGCCAATCGTCATCGCGGTGAGCGAACGCCAGAGCGGGTTGAAGAAGAACAGTGCCTCCAGGCCGACCCAAGTGACCATGGCGACGGCCAGTACGGTGCTTGATCGTATCACAGCGGCCACAACCACGCGTTGCATCAACCGTTTTTTTACGCGGCCGAGAAAATCGACGACGGTGTTGTACGAATTCTTGTCAGCAGGCGAGCCGGAGGTCATGGCAACTCGGTCAGTGCGTCAGTGCCCAAACGACGATATTAGTACCGGCTTCGAGGGCCGCACGGCGTTTGGCTTCGGGGTCATCATGCACATCCGGGTCCTCCCAGCCATCGCCCAAATCTGACTCGTAGGTGTACAGCACCATCAGGCGATCGTTATCGAACAGGCCCAGGGCTTGGGGGCGCGAGCCGTCGTGCGCGTGAATTTTGGGTAGTCCCGCAGGCAGATCAAAATGACAACGAAAGAGGCCATGGTCGGCGGGTAGTTCCACCAAGCTCTTCTTGGGGAAAACCCGCTTCATCTCACGCCGGAATGATTCATCCATACCGTAGTTGTCGTCGGCGTGTAGAAAGCCGCCGCCCTCAAGGTAGCGGCGTAACCTCGTTACTTCCTCTGGGGAGAAGGCGATATTTCCGTGACCGGTGAGGTAGCTGTACGGATAGCTGAAAAAATCCTCGTCCGTGATGCGAACCCGGGCCTCCGCCGTGGCGACCTCGATGCGAGTGTTTTTGCCGATGAAACGAAGCAAATTAGGCAGCGACGAGGGATCGCTGTACCAGTCGCCGCCACCATCATAGTGAACACGGGCAATGGTGAAACTGCCGCCGCCTGTATCAGCGGCAGCCAGGGTCGTCTGCAGCCCTACGTTGAGGACAATGGCATTGAGTACAACGGCAACAGCCGTGACAAGACCGGACCGCAACACGGTTTCGCGACCCCGAATCGCAGTCACCGGGCCATGCCGTTTAAGATGGCAAATTTGCCCGTGATCTGACTTCCGCCTGCGGCATTGGCAACAAAATAGTAGATGCCAGATCCAACCACGAAGCCCGCAGTATTGAGGCCATCCCACGTCAACGTGCCCACACCCGGTTGCCCCGGGACTTGTGCCACGAGTTCTCCTCCAAGGTTGTAGATATCAAGAGAGGCTCCCAGCGGCAATCCAGTAAATGTCAGCTGTTCGAGACCCTCTGACGCCGAGAATGGGTTTGGAAATACGCCCGATCGATCCCGGGGTTGCTCGGTGGTGCCGGTCGTCACTGCGAGTCGACTCAGGCCCTCGAACGTGCCGATCCACAACTCGCCCTGGTCGCTGTCGAACAGCAACGAGGTAATCCGATCATTGATCAGGCCGCTGTTGGCACGGGTCAAGGTGAAGGCGATCTCCCCATCGAGACCTATCTGACTCAATCCCGTTTCGGTGGCCACCCACACATTGCCATTGCCGTCGATTTCGAGATCGTTGATCTCGGCAGAGGGGAGACCGTCCGATGTCGTGTAGAGCCGCCAGCTGTCCACCTCGAAGGTGCCCTCCAGCCGCGAAAAACGACCGCGCACACTATTGAGTCCGGCGTTCGTTCCTATCCAAACGGTGCCGTCCAGCCCGACAACCAAGTCTGTCACTCGATCGCTGGACAGTCGTGGATCGATGAGCCTGTTGATGAATACGGCTTGGTCGTCGGCGCTGTCATACGGTGTGCCACCGTCGTCGTAGACGCCGAAGCCGTCCAGAGGAGTCGTCAGCCACTTCAGTCCATCATCACCGATGAGCATCTTGTTGATGTCGAGGCCGGTGAAACCGAGCGACTCTTGCTGCACCAGGTGACTGCGCGTTGGCGCTGGAAAGCGGTCAACGACGACCAGACCAAAGCGGACGTTGACCAACCACATGTTGCCTTGAGCATCGCGCGCCATGTCGCTGACTACAGCGAACTTTCCGTCGGGCGGAAGTCCCTGCAGGATCGAGTTGTCCGTGTTCATGTTCAACCAGGCGCCAGTCGAGGATCTAACAGAAACGCCGCGGCCCCACGATCCAACCCAGATCCGGCCCTCGGCGTCTGTTTCCAGGCTGACCAGATCATCAAGCGGCAGCCCCGAGGCCTCGTTGTGAATGTGCCAACCGTCCGCGGCTAGCTGGTAGACGCCAAACGATTCCTGCTGATCGTTGGGTGTACTAGTCACCCAGAGGTCACCGTTTTCCAGCAACTTCATTTCATAGAATCTGTTGGCGCCGGGCTCTAGTGAAACCGGTGGCGGGGTCAGGGTGTTGAAAACCCTGACTCCGCCCTCGGTGGCCACCCACAGATCGGTGTTAGCTAGATCCCTGCTGGTCTGGGACAGTGCTTTGACTGAGTCGGTTTCGATGGGCCCGGGAATCCGGAGCCAGAACTGTACGTTGAACCGGGAATGAAAATTACCCCCGGCGACGGCAGCGGCCGGCCGCCTGTCACGCATGCCCAGACTCACTACGTCATCGGCGTCAAAGTCGGTGAAAAACCGATCGGGATCTCCTGGACCCTGATAATCCCAATTGTAGCGGAACACCCCGGATTTGGAGGCAATGAAAACATCCCCCTGGTACACCAGAAGATCTCGCACCGGGACAAAACGCTTGCTCTCCTGCCAACTCTCAGGATCCTGCAGATTGGCCTGACGTGTATCGGCCCACGCCAATCCCTCGGCGGTGCCGGCCCACAACACGCTGTCCGCCATGGCGAGTTTGGTCACCTCGACGTCTTTGGGCAGGACGGTACCCAGTTTTCGGTAGGTCTCCTTTACCTCTTCGCGATCAATGAGGAAAAGGCTGACGCCGCGGTTCGAGCCGACATACAGGTTGTTGCCATCGACCAACAAGGCGCGGATGCTCAAGCCTTCGAATTCGCGGAAGGGTTCATCGAAGGTGCCCGTCTCTGGCCTGAAGCGGCTGAGACCGAAACCCTCGGTGCCGAGCCAGATATGACCATTATCATCACTGGCAAGAGACAGCACACGGTTGCCAGCCAACCCATTCAGCAGCGTATAGCGACTATACTGTTCCGACTCGAAATCGAAAAACAGCGCGCCGCCCTGGGTGGCAGCCCACATGCCTGTGGCCGTGACCAGGACGTCGTTGACGTCGATCATACTGCTGAAAGCCGTCCACTCTCCCTCTACCGCTTGGCTCTCAACCCTGACAGTAACGGTCATGGCCAGAATGATGGCTACGGCAATATGACGCCGGGCGAATTTTATCGGTGTATCCATTCTCACATGGTCAATTGCGGGTCAACGACCGCTGCCATCTCGACGTCGAGCTGTGCTGCCAAACTACGCAGTTCCGGGATTGCTCTTCGCGCCGCGCCTCGCGTCTCCTGCGAGGTTGCCCCCACCATCAGTGCCTGCCATCGAAACTTGCCCCGAAGCTGTGCCAACGGTGCTGGCGCCGGCCCCAGGACACTGGCGCCGGCGGCAGTGAGCAACAACGACGATACGCCCTCCTTGGCCGCACGCTCTACTTGCTCTTCGTTCGCTCCGCGCCAACGAAACACCACCAAGCGCCCGAATGGTGGAAACCCGGCCGACCTTCGCTCTTCGAGTTCGAGAGCGGCGAAGGCATCAAAATCCTGGCGCGCTGCAGCCTCAATAACGGGCGATTCCGGCAAGCAGGTCTGAATCACGACCTCTCCCGGATTCTTGCCTCTTCCTGAGCGTCCTGCCACCTGGGTGAGCAGTTGAAAACTGCGCTCGGTAGCACGAAAATCGGGCATGTGCAGCCCCGTGTCAGCCGAGATAACGCCGACCAACGTAACTTCTGGGAAATCCAGGCCCTTGGCGATCATCTGGGTCCCGAGCAGCACATCAGCCTCGCCCCGGCGGAAGCGCTCGACCAGTTCATCGTGGGCTCCCTTCCAACCGGTCGTATCCACGTCCATACGAATGACGCGTATTCCGTCAAACTGTTCCAATAAAGCCTGTTCGACGCGTTGAGTGCCAATGCCCTCCAGTCGCACTTCCTCACTGCTGCAGCTTGGACACAGCTCTGGTACCGCGCAGGAAAAATCACAGTAATGGCAACGCAACCTATCGGAGCCGGCCCGGTGCAGCGTCAGCGAAACCCTGCAGCGATCGCACTGGACGCTCTCGCCGCAGGACTGGCATTGAACGACAGGGGCGTAACCGCGGCGATTGAGCAGGAGGAGAATTTTCTCCCCTTTTTCCAATCGGTCGTGCATCTTCGTGCGCAGCAGATGCGAGAACAGGGAACGCTCCTTGCGTTGGAACGGCTCGCGCCGCATATCGACGACTTCTACTGAGGGCAGTGATCGATCGTCCACCCTATTGGGCAGTTCGAGCAATTCGTACTTGCCGCTGCAGGCATTCCAAAATGACTCCAGGCTTGGAGTCGCAGAGCCTAGGATGACGACGGCACTGGCCAGGCGGCCTCGCACAAGAGATAGATCTCGAGCGCTATAGGCGGTTGGCTGACGGCTTTCCAGGTCATCTTGTGTGTACGAAGCGTCGTGCTCCTCATCGATGACGATGAGGCCGAGGTCGCGCATAGGGGCCAGGATCGCGGAGCGGGCGCCGATGACGAGTCGCTGCTCGCCTCGCCTCAACCGGCGCCAGGTGTCGTAGCGTTCTCCGCCACTGAGTTGACTGTG